>SXGS01578332.1_pt1 | contig 38064 bp, 30 predicted proteins | sample 3174681 | NCBI WGS metagenome assembly SXGS01 (sample SAMN11356861, study PRJNA531348) | freshwater metagenome | isolation source: freshwater sample F1-80 | place: China: Fuxian Lake, Yuxi | collected 2017-12-25
CGTGCCGAACTACGACGAGCGCCTGACTGAACCCACGGTTTTCCCGTCGGCATTTCCCAATCTGCTGGTCAACGGCGGCACGGGCATCGCCGTTGGCATGGCGACAAACATGGCGCCGCACAACCTTGGCGAAGTCATCGATGGCGTGATTTCTCAGATCGATCAGCCCGACATTTCCATCGACGAATTGATGAGGCATGTGAAGGGCCCAGACTTCCCGACGGGCTGCACCCTGCTGGGGATGGAAGGGATTAAGAGCTACTTCCGGACCGGTCGAGGCAGCGTCAAGATCAGGGGCCGCGTGGGGCTGGAGCAACTCAAAGGAGGCCGGGAGCAAATCGTGATCACGGAGATCCCCTACAATGTGAACCGCGCGGTGCTCGTGAGCCGGATCGCGGAGCTCGCCAACGAGAAGATCATCTCGGATGTGACTGCCGTTCGGGATGAATCCGATGAAAACACACGCGTGGTGGTGGAGATCAAGCGTGACGCGGTTCCCAAGGTGGTGATCAACAACCTTTACAAGTTCACCCAGCTCGAGACGAGCTTCAGCGTCAACATGCTCGCGATCGACCATGGGCGTCCCAAAACATTGAACTTGAAGGAGCTCATTGCTTGTTACATCGACCACCGGCGCGAAGTGGTGCTGCGCCGGACTCGTTTTGAGCTGCGCAAAGCGGAGGATCGAGCGGAGGTGCTCGAGGGTTACCTGATTGCGTTGGCCAACATGGATGATTTCATCCGCATCATTCGCAGCTCGGCCAACCGGGACGAGGCCAGAGTTCGACTTTTAGGTTATGATTTCACGCGCGCCACGATCGAGAAATTGGGGATTCTCATCCGCAGCGAGGCGCGATTGCGAAGCGGCCGATATGAGTTCAGCGAACGGCAAACGGATGCGATTCTCGAACTGCGATTGTACCAACTGACCGGTTTGGAGCACGACAAGATCAAGGCCGAGTACGCGGAGTTGCTCGAGCGGATCAAGGATCTGATGGATATCCTAGCGAAGGAAAGCCGCGTCATGGCCATCATCAAGGCCGAACTGCTGATCGTGAAAGAGAAGCACGCGTCCCCCCGCCTCACTGAACTTGTTCCCGACGAGGGAGAGATGGCCATTGAAGATTTGATCGCCAACGAAGGGGTGATCATCACCATCACCCACAACGGCCTCATCAAGCGCACCAACGTCAGTTCTTACAGGGCGCAGCGGCGTGGCGGAAAAGGGGTGATCGGAATGGTTACCCGGGAGGATTCTCCCGTGGAAGGAGAAGGAGCTGATTTCATCGAGCACCTCTTCACGGCGAGCACGCATGATTATTTGATGTTTTTCACCAACACCGGCCGCGTCTACGCGGAGCGAGTTCATGAGATTCCGGATATGGGCCGGGCGGGGAAGGGGCGGAGCATCGCCAACCTGTTGGATTTGCGCTCCGATGAGAAAATCGCGGCGATGATTCGTGTGCAATCGAAAATGTCGCCCAGCAGGGAGGATGAGACATGGACGCAGCCCGGGTTCCTCTTCTTCGCCACGCGGATGGGTACTGTGAAAAAGACGGCACTCTCCGAATTCGCCAACATTCGAAAAGATGGCATCATCGCGATAGGGATCGATGAGGGCGACCTGCTGATTGACGTCAAAATGACGACTGGCGAGAACGAGGTGGTGCTGATCACCAAGGGGGGCATGAGCATCCGCTTCAAAGAGGAGGATGTTCGCTCTATGGGCCGCCAAGCCGCGGGAGTCCGCGGCATTTCGCTTGAATCCAATGAATCCGTCATCGGCTTGGCGGTGGTGGATAAGGCCGCGATGCTTCTCGTCGCCGGGGAGAACGGCATTGGCAAGCGGACGATTTTTGAAGAGTACCGGGTTCAGTCCCGGGGCGGCAAGGGCATTATCACGATGAAAACCACGGATAAAACCGGGGTCGTGGTGGGCGCTCTGACGGTGACCGAAAGGGACGAGATCATGTTGATCACGAGTGGAGGCCAGATGGTCCGCACTCGCGTCGGAGACATTCGCGAGACGGGCCGCAACACCATGGGGGTGAAGCTCATCAACCTGGAGGCGGATGACAAGCTTCAAGCCATAGCGCCTGTCATCAGCGAGGAAGACGAAGAGCAAGACCAACCCTCGGTTGAAGGATGAGGACGTTTGGGGCGGCATGCCAGCACCTGGGATCGGGTGAACGCTCATTCACCACCCGGCCGCCTCTCACCGCAAACAAGAGCGCCGATGCGATTCTCCCATGACCCATAACGCACCCTTGCACGTGCTGGCTGTTTCAGCTTCCTTGCACCAGCGCAGCGTCACTCGCGCCGTTGTTGAAGCCGTCGCTCAAAACCTGGAGCGTGAAGGATGCCGCGTCGACGTTTTGGATCTTCACTCGGAACCCCTTCCTTTGTTCGATCCAGACGCGAGTTTTCAGGCCGGGTATTACGCGGCGCTTCAGAAACGGGTGGTCGCAGCGGATGTTTTTGTGTTGGGCACTCCCGATTATCACGGGAGCATGAGCGGCGCGCTCAAGAACTTCCTGGATCATTTTTGGAGGGAGTTCGCCGGCAAGCTTTTTGCCAGCATGGTGGCTTCCCATGAAAAAGGACTCACGGTGACCGACCATCTTCGCACGGTGGCTAGACAGTGCTACGCATGGTCCATGCCTTACGCCGTCTCATTTGTGGAGAAAGAGGATGTGCGCGGTGGGGAGATCGTCAGCGCTTCGTTCAGATCACGCCTCGAAATGTTCACCCGCGATGTTCGGGTCTACGGGGAGGTGCTGACCAAGCAGCGCCGGGCTGACTTGGCGTCGACAGAACCCGGCTTCCTGGCTCGCTTGCGATAGGGTGGTGGGCTCGGATTGGGGCGCCGAACCTTCTTCAAGACACGGCCGGATAGACCCAAGGCGCGCGATACGGCCTCCTGAGCAGGCTTTGAGCCTCTGGGTCGTCGAGAATCCTTTCCTTCTCCCCATCCCATCGAATGCTTCGACCCACCTTGAGAGACAACATGCCGAGCAGTGTCAAGCTCGTCGACCGGTGGGCCGACTCGACGTCTGCTATCGGATTCTTGCCCTCCCGGATGCTATCCATGAAGTCTTTCCACAACAGCTTCAGGTTGTGCCCATCCGGTTCTTGAAGCTGGGCGTCCTCATGAATGGGCGTCGCTTTCTCATCGTGGGGATAAAACGTCCACCCATCGCGCCAGCCCATGTGAAATGTTCCTTTGGTTCCGAAAAAATAGCAGCCCACGCCAGTCTTCTCCGGGCCCGTTCCACCAAACTTGCGATGCTCCCAGGTCGCCGTAAAGGATTCGAACTCATACACGGCTACTTGCGAATCTGGAGCGTCGCTCGTTTGTTCAGCTGCGGTCAAAATCGGCTTGCCTTGGACTGGCCGTCCTCCCGTCGAATAGATTCGCTTTGGATGCTTCTCATCGGTCCAACGCAGAACCTGGTCCATCCAGTGAACCCCCCAATCTCCAAGCGTGCCGTTGGCGAAGTCTAAAAAATTGCGCCATCCGCCGGGGTGGATTTTTCCGTTGAATGGCCGAAGTGGAGCGGGCCCGCAGTAGAGGTCCCAGTTCATTCCCTCGGGCGGCTCGCTGTTGGGGGAAGGACGCTCTTTGCCGCCGCGGCTGTGAACAAACATCCGAACCATCCCGATGTCGCCGGCGCCGCCGGACTTGAGGAACTTCATGCCGGAGACATGGTGCGGCCCGATTCGACGATGCAGGCCGACTTGAACGAGTTTGCCGGTGGCTTTGGCCGTCTCAACCATCGCGCGGCTCTCCACGATGGTGTGTCCCGTGGGTTTTTCGACGAACACATGAGCTCCAGCTCGCAGGCAGGCGATGGTGATCAACGCATGCCAATGATCTGGAGTGGCAATGATCACGATCTCTGGTTTGGCTTGCTCCAAGAGTTCGCGAAAGTCCTGATATTTCTTTGGTTGATCCCCGGAAGCATCCATGACCTGGCTCGTGGCCACCTCCAATGTCTGGAGGCTGGGATCGCACATGGCCACGACTTTGCACTGTCCACCAGCCATAGCCTCGCGAAGGATGTTCATGCCCCACCAGCCCGACCCAATCAGCGCGACCCGGAATTTTCGGGATGATTCCGCGCCCAACAGCGAGATGGCTCCGAAGGCCGCGACGGCGCTTGTCTTATGGATAAAGCCTCGTCTCGAAAGGGGGGAGTGAAGAGTACCTTTTGGATTCATGGCGTGGGTGGATGTAGATGGGTTGGATGAATGGCATCAAAGTCGGTTGCTCACGTCGACACAGACAACATCGCCCGCCGCATTGCGGCAGTAGATCCGTCCATTGGCCAGCACGGGCAGCGACCAGCACTTGCCTCCAAGGACTTGAGCGCGTGCTGAAGTCTTGAATCCTGCGGGCGATGCGGGCGAGATCATGAGCTCGCCGCGATCGCTCAGCACGATGAGTTTCCCGTCGGCGGCGGCGACTCCCCCTGATCCGATCCCCGCTTCAGTCCACTTGAGGTCTCCGGAGAGGAATTCGACACACCTCAGCGTTGCACGGCTTGTCGTGTCGCCGTCGATTCCATACAGGTGGCCATCGATGAGGACGCTGGGATTCATTTGATTTCGGAGATGCTTATTCTGCCAGACGATCGACGGTTTCCCATCTGTGATTGTAAACAACGCCGAACCTTTGTTGTAGCCGGAGCTCACAAAAATGTGCTTTCCGCTGACAATGGGGTCGGCGGCATTGACCCCGTACTGAGTCGGCCAAGGGAATCGCCAGCTTTCTTTGCCCGTCTTGGCATGAACTCCCACATACGACCTGGAGGAACCGATTATGGCCACTGCCTCTGATCCGGAGCCCATCGGGAGTGCAGTGGAATAGCCAGCGTCTTTGTTGTCGGATTTCCAGACGATTTTCCCGCTGGTTTTGTTGAGAGCCAAGCCTGCATCCCCTGCGTTCAGAAGGATCAAACCGTCCAGGATGAGCGGAGATCCTGAGAAACCCCAGTCGGGGATGCGCAGGCCGGTTTCTTTCTGATAATTCACGGCCCACCGGACCTTGCCGGATGCCAGCTCGATGCAAAACATGTCTCCCCATCGACTTTGAGCATAGACTAAACCCGCCTCGATGGTCGGCGTCGACGTGGTGCCTCCATCGAAATACTTGTCTCCCAGATCGGAGTCGTAGGAATGCTTCCATCGGACGGTGCCTTTGGCCGCATCGACGCACCAGATCGTATCTTGGTCGTTGGCGTGACCGGTTGTCACCAGTGAACCATCGCTCACGACGACCGAGGCAAACCCGATTCCAACCCGAATCTTCCAGGAGATGGGCGGACCTTGCGCCGGCCATTGAGCCGACCAGTTCCGTTCCTGGGAGATTCCGTCCAAATTCGGCCCCCGCCAGCGCGGCCAGTCGTCACCAATGGCCGCGCAGGGACCCCAGATCGAGGCGGCGATCACAACCAGAAAGAAGCATTTCGCAATGAATGAGTGCATGATGAAGATTAAAACGCAGTGGACTCGGAATTTGCGCGCCAAAAATATTGACCAAAAGGACGGCTCCCAAGGAATCTCGGCAGCCCGTTAGTTTTGGCAGCTTCGAGAGTACGCGGCAAGAGTCAAAAGTAATGAGATGCCACCTCGTTTGGAAATGCGCAGGAGCTCGATTACCTCCGCGTGATCTGATGAGAACTCCAGAACCTTTCGATACCCGAGGTAATCGCCAGGATCTTGCGAAGATTCAACTGGGGCAACAGCCGTTTTAAGGTTTAAGGATGAAGAACGTCAAAGGCGAACGCGATGGTTTGGGCCATCACGTTCGCCATTGAAGACGATTGATAGTTTGCGAGCGGGTGGTTATTGGAGAGGATGAAGAGCGGGGGATTGACGGGAACGTCTTAGAATTATCGAAAAACAGGGGCGCACTCCGCTCTCGACACTCGGCCCGAAGCTCGTTTGCTCGCCGCGGGATCTGTGTCAGGGCCTTCGAACGAAATTTTCAGTCTTAATTGTTAATCAAGTCAGGATTTCGAGTCGTCTCGTCCGGGCTAGATCTGGTGCATCGCGAGGACCGGCGCCGCATGGGTTTGGATGATCCGTTCCGCGACATCTCCCAACTTAGTGACTATAAAGTCGTGATGCGAGGAGCCATTCCAAGGGCTCTTGAGAAGCAGGGAAGTGCATCCCAAAAGATGCGCCGCGTGCGCGTCTTGCCACTTGTCGCTCACCACATAACTCCGCTCGAGGTCCAATTGCCATTTGAAGGCAGCTTCCTGAAATAGCCCCGGTTGCGGCTTCCGGCATGGGCACCGATCGATTTCGTCGTGCGGACAGACCAGAATGTCATCCAAGGGGAGGCTTCTCCTGAGCACCGCGTGCATCAAATCCAACTCCCTTCTCGATTGGTAGCCTCGGGACAATCCAGGCTGATTGGTCGTGGCAATCAGGAGGAAACCAAATTCCTTTAATTGGATCAAAGGTTCCACGACTTCCTGGTTGATTCGGAAGTCCTCAAGATTTAACGGGCTGATCTGATGTTTCAGATTGGTTTTGGCGAGGTTCAGGATTCCATCACGTTCCAAAAAAATTGCTGATCTCATGCGAGGCTCCGTAGCAGGAAGTTCGCCTGTTCTTTGGCACGCTTGAATTTTCTCGTCAAAGGCGCCTGATCACGAGGCGTTAAATCCGTCATGAAGAAAATATCGACCACCATGAAGAACCCCGCAGCGCCTTGCGGAGTTTTGACTCATTTGAAATGTAACCTGTTAATGGACAGAATTTTAAATGTTATACAAAATGCTTTCTCAGGACGAGCTCCGAACGGCTCCGCTCGATGGTCACCGATTCAAGCGAAGTTGCCGGAGATGATTCGTGAAAATCTTTCACGGTGGGCAACGAAGACCTGTGATAGGCAGATTTTGCATTCTTGCGCTGTCAGAACTGCAAGATTGGATTCTTAAGATCGAGAGAAACCTCAGGGGCCTCGTGGTCAATCCGCCAAATCCGAGGCGGCGCGGATGCGGGATTCCATCAGTTTCACAATCGGGAGGGCTCTGGCAATGGCGTTCTGTTCAGTTTGCCCGAAAAATGATTGAAGCGTCACGGTGACGGCCGCGACAGCGTCGCCGTTCCTATCACGCAATGGAAGCGTGACTGTCACCACGCTTTTGTCTTTTCCATAGTAAACATGATCCTTGGCGACCACGTCCTTTTCGACGGTTGTGGCGGATTTCCCGATTTCTTTTTCGTCAGCCGCGGCGACGACGTGAAGTTCCTGCATCTCGGCCGTCTTTGAGTAGACCTTGAGGCCGAGGACCCTCGGATAGCGCCTCATGGCCTCGCGGACCAGATTTTTTGCAAGCGGCTCCCTGGGGGTGTAGCGAATGCTGGCGTCGGTGAAATGGCTGATGGAATCCGACTTTGTCCAAAAGGCAATCTTCCCTTCCGTGAAAGAATTGTCATTGATGGTGGGAATGACTTGCGCGCCGTCCAATTTGCAGTTGATTGAATTCCCGATGCATTGGACCGACAACTCGTGCCAACCGTTTTTCTTGATCGGAAGATCGGGCCCGATTGGTTGGGAACGAACGCCATCGACGAATTTGTAAAACCGGAGGTTATTTCCCAGGGCGCTGGCGCGCACCACGTAGTAATTGGTCTCGTTCCTGATTCGAAACGCCACTCCGGCCATCTGTTCAGCTGCACCTTGGACAATCTTGAACCGAGTGGTGAACGTGAAATCCCCAAAGACTTCGTCATCCAAAATGCACAAGGGAAACCGCTCATCTGTCGGGTCGGTGGATAGCTGTGCTAGCACCGGACGTCGTGTCGCAGCTTTTGCGTTAGGCGTGATTGGGGGAAGAATGGAAGGGACCTCGTCAAGAACCACTTTCCAGAGCACCGGGCGGCCTGCCCCGGTCAAGCTTTGCCGGAAGGGCTTGGGAAGCTTATCGAGATCCTCCTGCTTAAATTCAAATTGCCTTTCGGCGGACACGCCATCCGAAACTGCGGCCGCTAGAAACAAGATCAAACACCATCGCGTCATGGCGTTCATCTTACCAGATGCGATCTCTGGAACAAGAAGTGGTTCTCCGCTTTGGACGCGTGGGCGAATTGCGGGGATGGCTCGGCTCCGGTCAGTCGTGAACACGGAATTGGATTACGTTGCCCCTGAGGGCAGGGCGGCTTGCATGGACATTCGTCGAGCGAGGAAGGTTTCAAGCAGTAGTACAAACAACGCCGCCAGAAGGAACCATCGCCAAAGTTTTTGTTGCGCTTCCAAGCCTTGGGCGTGCAGTGACTGCCGCTGAGGTTCACTTTGTGCGGATTCTTTTTTGGCCGTGGCATCCAGAAGTTTAACTCCGAATTTTTCCAATTCCCCTTTTTCCAAAGGTTTCGTCTTGCTTTCATCAGTGGATACGTTGACACCGACCCACCGGTTTTCAGGTTCAATGCGATAAAACCCTGGGATATCCGTATTGGAGTAGGCCAGCGAATCACCCAGAAGTTCTGTTTTGCCGTCTGGGCGGCGCACGGCACGGACCGCCGTTTGTCGCGGATCCGCGGACGGGCCCAACTCCAAGGGGCTGCCGATGATGGACTGGGAAGGTTTGGTGGAAAGGGCGCCCACTGAATCCAAGAAGGCGTACATGATGGGGACAAATTTTGAAGATAAAGCGAGTTGGCTGTCTTCAGGCGTCCAGCTCGATGTCAGGAGGAATAAACGGCCGTTTTGGGCGGGCATCTCCAGAAGCGCCGGATTGCTATTCTCGAATCGGGCGATCACTTTTGCGTTCGCGAGGTTTGTCGCCTGCACACTCCTATGCCTCCAGAAGTGGATCTTGGTGAAATCGTTGAATCTGGAGTCGGACATCGGTTTAAAAAAGGAATGTGAGAAATCGATCTCGGCGAGCATTTGATAGGATCTGGATCGATCCTCCTTCAGATCGAACGAGGGTTGCTGGGTGAGGACAGCGAGTTGTGAGCCTGCAGCTTCCGAAAGCGCGCAGGCAAACACGGCGGCGCCAGCCTCTAGAGCAGACGTCAAGAACTGAAGACTCGCTGGTTCTACTGGCAGCGCCGCGATAAGCACTTCCTTTGGACCCGCGCGCGGCGCAGCCGGCGTTGCCACCTGGGCTTGGGGCCGAAACGGGCGCAGATTCACGGAAGGCACGGCGTTTGTCTGAAAAACGTTCGAAAGGTAGAACAAAAGCGCAGACGAGGCGGTTCGATCGGCGCCCCCCACAAAGGTCACGGAGATCTCTTGAATCGGCGTGGGCGCCAGGAAATAAATGTTGTCAAACTCCGAGTTATCGCCCGCAAGCCTCAGTTCAATCGGATTTTTGAGGTTCGCGGATGGCAGCATCGCGACAGGGCGAGATTGGCCAGGGGGCACGGAAATCTCGGCTGGACTCGCGAGTGAACGCCGGATTGGGAAGGCTTCAATCCACTCGGAGGTGAACCGGTCTGTTTTGGTTTCGGCGGAGTTATGCCCTCGAAGCTTCACCCGTTTGTCGTTCGCCACTCCCAATTCTTGGGATACCACCGCCGCCAGGGAAGCGTTGCCTTCAAACTGAGGCTTCAGGATCGTGATCGAGACCGCGACGTCATTCGGCCACTGGGTCCCTCGAAGCTCTTCAAGCTTGCTGCTTTCTTGGAAATCCGTGATCAGGACGATTTCCTTTTTATGACCGATGCCGCTTGTGGCCGGAATGTCTCGCAATTGCCGTGCCGCTTGCGCCAAGGCCGAGGCGGTTTCGGTCCGTTCCCACCCTGGTTTGAGCGCTTGGAGTTTCTCGAAGGCGTGTGAAGCCCTTTGACCGGGCGGCATTTGAGTCCATTCGTCGAACGTCACAACTGGGATGGGCGCGCGATCGAAAGTGGAGACGGCCGCTGAGTCGGTCGCAGTCAGTCTTTCGAGGGATTCTTGGGCGGCTTCGAGAGCCGCGGGCCAAAGGGATGGGCGGCGCATGCTGGCGCTTGTATCGACCAGGATCACGACGTGCTTGGAAGCAGTTGGACTAGAGCTAGGAGGAAGAGGCTTGGTGAGGAAAGGTCGCGCGAAAGCGCAGGCGAGGAGGATGATCGCCAGGCATCGAAGAGCCAGTAGAATGAGGTGCTCGAGTTTGCTCCGCCGCGTGATTCGCGGGTACGAAGGCGTCAAGAACCGTGTCGCGCTAAAAAGTACTCGCTCCTTTGGATTTCGACGGATGAGGTGCCAGAACAAAGGCACCGCGACAGCGGCGGCAGCCAGGAGAAACAAAGGGGCTAAGAAGTTCATTCCGCGGTAATTGGTCGGGCTGGCATGACGGTCATCTCAATCGGCAATGGGTCCTAGATGTTTGACTAAAAAGGCTTCCATTTTCGCTTTGGCATACTCATTGACGGCTTGCCCGGCATCCATCGTGTGAGGCCATCCCTCCAAGCGCTCATATTCATAAGGGATATTCAGTTGTTTCAATTTTGCCGCCAACGAGTCCGACTGGTCAATGGGAACAATTTCGTCAAGAGTGCCGTGGAAAATAAGTGTCGGAGGTGCGTTCGAACTTAAGTGGGTGATGGGGGATGCCCGCAGGTAGAGATCAGGGGCTTGTTCAAACGATTTTCCCTCAAGCAGAGCCTTCACGAGTGGGGAAGATTTGGCAAAAGGGGTTGTCAGGTCGGAGGGGCCATAAAAGTTGATCAGCGCGGCAATTCGTGAAGACACCGCGAAGCGGGCGTCTCCGGTTTCAGGTTCGGCGGACTCTGAGCCGTATCCGACCATCATGGCGAGGTAGCCGCCAGCCGAACCGCCGATCACCGCAATGCGATCTGGATTGACGCCGAGGTCCTTCGCATTCGATCGCATCCAACGCACGGAGTTTTGCGCATCCTGAAAGCAGGCTGGAAACGGCGCTTCCTGAACAAACCGATAACTGATCGTGGCCGCCACGTACCCGAGCTTCGCAAAATGGGTCGTGTAAACACGGTAGCTCTGCCGCTTCCCCCCTCTCCAGCCTCCGCCGTGTATAAAAATAAGGCCGGGAACACCATTGGGCTTTGAGACCGGCGTGAATAGATCTAGCAGGAGGGATCGATCGCCCGCTTTTCCGTATTCGATGCCCTTTTTTTCCACAACGCCTGCCGGCATAGGAGGATTAAGATCGACTAGCTGGAGTTCCTTAAGAGCGTATGCCGCCAAGAGAGCTTGACTGCTGGAATACCCTTTGGGTGGAGAACTCTTCGAGCCGGGCGGACGCGCGAGGGCGATTTTGGCTGCCACGAGCCCGCCGAGCAGCAGCAATACAACGCCGCCGAGAGTCTTTATGATGTGCCTCATGAGTCTTGCCGGACGCCCCTGAAACAGTGGGCCTCCTGGATTCGATGGGTCAACCCAAAACGACGCGCCACGCTCGCTCGAGTTGCTGGCTCCGGGCCTGGTGTTTTCCGAAGTCCCATTTCACGCAATATCCCTGTCAACCGGTGCCACGAAATCATCAGCACGGCGGACCTCCGGCGCATCCACGCGTTGTCGGTGTAGCGCGACTGTGCTGAAAGCCAGTCGCAGCACCATCTCAGGCTCGCACCCACGCCGAACCTGCTGCGGTTGGTGCCTCGCACGCAGCCGCGCTCCGGGCTGCCAGGCAAATTAACCGTCAACCTGCGGATGCACTGGCGGACCTCAACTGCTTGCAATTACGTTTGCAACTCAGTTACTGTACCAGAAGAGATTAGGATTCCCTCTTCAAACCGCACCTCTGGAGATCAAGATGATTAAAGCAAGAACGGAACAAACCCTGGGTTCGGTTGGAGAGTCGCGAGGCGCTGAGCGGGGTTTCACGCTCATCGAACTTCTTGTGGTGATCGCCATCATCGCCATTCTCGCGGGTATGCTGCTCCCCACTCTCGCCGCGGCCAAGGAGAAGGCCAAGCGCGCCAACTGCGTGAGCAACTTGAAGCAGATGGGATTGGCCACCCACCTTTATGCCTTGGACAACAACGACCGGGTTTTTCTCGGCACTCGTGATGCTGGCGACTCCTACACCCTCAGCATCGAAAGCCACATGTACGTGACCATTAGCAATCAATTTGGGGATAAAGTGTTCGATTGCCCCAACCTTTATCCGGTGCGCTACCCCGGCACCACGGACAGGCCGGATGGTCGATTTCAAACAGGCATCGGCTACTACATAGGTTATAATTACCACGGGGACAAGAAGATGCCCGAGCCCGTGGGCTGGGTCTCGCCGAAGCGACTGACGGAGGATCCGACCATCGTGCTTTTCTCCGACCAAAACGCTTGGAACAGCGCCTGGGTGACCGTTCCTCATGGAAAAACCGGCCAGGTCAAGTCAGGACCGTACAAAGGAACTGGAGTGACTCCATCGGGAGGGAAAACCCCTCGCCAAATGGGGGCAGCGGGAGGAAACGCGTGCACTCTGGACGGCGCCGTGCGTTGGAAAAGCTCCAAACTTTGGACGACGAACTACCTGATCTACTCGGGAGGCGGGCATTGGGCGAATTGGTGATCGGGATCCATTTCCTGCGGGTTGCACGCGTCAACCTTCAACCTGCAGTGTCGTGGATGCCTTTTCCGAAGCCTTTCCATGGTAGGCCAGCATGAAGTAAACGAGCACCATTGCCACCGCCGCCGCAAGACCTAACCAAAAGCCACGCCACTGGCCTGGCGTCTCTGTCGCACACACACTGAACCACCAGCCCGTTCCGAGATATCCGGCGAGGTTGCCAAGGCCGCTGCTCATCAGTGAAATGAGAGCCTGGGCCCGGGCGCGCCAGGCTGGTTCCACTCGCTGATCAACGTAGATTTGGGCCGTGATGAACACGAGTGTGAATGAACATCCGTGCAGCACGATGCCGGCGAGAAGCCCGGCCTTGATGTCGAAGGCGCAGGCAACAAAACGAGCCACGCCCAAGCCAAGTCCCCAGGCAAAAATCCACTTCAGGCGCCGCTTCAAGAGCAGTCCCCCCAACATGGCCATGCACATGATCTCCGTCACTTGGCCGAGGCTGAGCCAGGCCGTTGTGTGTCTGAGCCCAAGGGCCTGCAGGTGGGGGGGAGTATACGGGTAATATCCGGCGAGCGGGATCGCAAACAAAGCGACCGTGATGAACACAACGCGGTGATCGTGATGCCTCAGCAGCGTCAGAGCGTCCAGCCCGAGTCTTTGGCGCAGTGTCAGTTTGACGACAGGTTTTGGCGTCTCCACCACGGGCAGGAAGAACGTAAACCCACACACCACCAGCCAGGTAACCGCGCCGCTGAATCCTGAGAGCACCGACGAATCCGCGTTCAACAAGCTCACCAGCCAGCACCCCGCCATCCAGCCGAGCGTGCCCATGGCTCGGATGGGTCCGAATTCCATCCTGGCATCGGCGAGACGCGCGAAAATAATGGTCGAGGAAAGGCTCCATGTCGGCGCTGAGCAGAGCGCGTGAAGTTGAATGAGAGCCAGCACAATCCATTGATTCCAGCGGAGCCCGATGGCTGCGCTGGCCAGCGCCATCGAGACTGCCGTGGCCAGAGACAGACCCCGCAGCACTGGCACGGGAGAAGCGTGGCGATCCGCGATCGCGCCAAAGATCAATGGGGAAACTAGCGCGGCTAGAGCCGAGGTGGCATAAGCGTACGGCTTGATGTGATTCAGGCCGTGAGCATCCAGAACCGTGCTCAACGGCACGAACCACATGGACAGGGCAGCTCCATGAATCAGAAAGAGCGCCACCAGTTCCGCATATTCCACGCGCCGGATCGTTCTCAACACGCGCCTAGCAAACACGTGCCTGAAAGAAAGCGCAAAGGGATTGAGCGGGGCAGGGAAGGCTGCGGGAAAAAAAGAGACGGCCGGAGGACCGGGCCTGGTGAGTCATCAGCGCTCAGGCTTTTCGGATGGTGGTTTTTCGACCAGGACGAGCGTGTTTGCCGTCAATCGTTCGTGGCCATAGCAAGGCCTGTTCTTGATGCGGCCACTAAACCAAAGCTCGGCCGAGCCGCCTCCATCGAGACCCACCGCTTCTTCGCACCCAAGTTTCACCAGGAAATTCGCCAGTTCTGGGAGCGTCATCCCGACCGACCACCCGTGCTGTCTTCCATCGACTACCACAAACAGAATCTCCTTCTGATTCCAGCCGATGGCTGATCGAGGGTGGCGGTCCATTGATTTGTGGACCCTTCCAGGCCTTGCCTCTCCTTGGCGCACGAGAACCGGTCCGCCACCAATCGCGGTTTTAACCCCCCGCAGATCAGGGGTGGTGGCCGTGGAAATCTTCACGATGTCTCCCACGGCGACGCGTGGAGGCAGAATGCGCGAAAACCTGCCAACCGACAGGACGAGGGTGTCGTACTTCAGTCTGGTGTTGCCGCCTCCCCGAATCTGCGCGACTCGCGCTGGGTAAAGCAGGCCCGGAGCCAATGGAACCCACGGGTTGCCCGGAACTTGTTCGAGCACGTATTCGGTTCCCCCGGAGGCGCCCGTGGAGGCACCAGCGGCCGCCGTGTATAAAACGGCGCTGTTACTCTCCCTTTCCTCGTTCAAACCAATCGCGGTTTTCGATCCGTCGGGCCACGTCACGGCAAACTCACTTTTGACTTCGTCCATCCGCGGATTGCCCCGAGTATCGATCCAAAAGCACTCCCGGTCAGTTGGAGCGCTCACCAGTTCGCCTCTGAGGATCTGCAATCCCCTGGGATCGCCGGAGTAGGGTTCGTTTTCGGTGCGATAGAAGTCGCCATTGATCGCCGCGACTGGGCGCCCCCAACGGCTCGTGATCATTCGAATCTGATCGGTCATTCGGCTCAGCCCCAGGGCGTCGCCATCTCCAAGTGTCGTCGTAAACTCGAAATCTGATTTTGAGCGATCAATCCGCACCACGTGGACCGCCCATGGGACTTCGCGCACCCGGTGCAGTTCAAAGGCCACGCCGCCCACAGCAGGCGCCGGGGAGGAATCACTCGCCACCTGCTTGGTTGACGGCATCGAGACCACAAGGAGTCCGACGGCCATCAGGCCCAGTTGCACCGCCCAAATCCTCCAGCCGTAGCGTCGAGACTTTTTCATGCTGAGATCATGCCTCATTTCATAGGCCTACGCCATCCCTCGAATGCGTCTAATCGCCCATTCCGCCGTCAAGGCGCCCAAGATCATGAAGAGCCAGATCCAGTTGTCCCAGACCGGATTTCGACGGTGCTCGATTCTTGGAGGCGGCATGTTCGCGAAGAGAGTGCTTGCGAGATCCGGGCTGCGATCATCCTGAGTGAGGGCTCTTCCGCCTGTTGCTTCGGATATAGCTGCCAAAGCTTGCGGCCTTGCCTTCAACGACGCCATTTCGGGATCCACAGCCTCCGCGATGAGCAGTTGGTGATCCTCACCCAAACGCACGCCCTTCAGGCGGGCCACCGCAGTGGCTTTGAAATCGCCTGGGATGGGTGAGTTGACCTCCACGAAGTAAGACTGTGACGCGGTTTCATAACGCGCCGCAACCGGGGTGTTGGTTTGGTTTCTGGATGACAACGTCAACGTCACCTCCGCGCCCGCGATATCCCGAAAATTGGAGTCCCGAACGCGGACGCGCGCTTCGACGGATTCTCCCGGGGAACAATAACTCCTCGCGAGTTCCAGCGTCACGGGATTGTTCGTTCGAGCCACCTTGCCGCTGGCCAGCCATCTGACGGCGTTGACCCAAAACTGCCTGTAGTAACGTGAGTCGCAATTGTCTTCAGTGAGAGCGAGCTTCGGATTAATCGGCTCGCCCCATAACGTCTGGAAATCTCTGCCCCATGTGCGAGTCGTGTCCGACGTGAAAGCCATGCTGCGTCCTTGCCCGATTTCCTGGACGGCCAGAAGCAGGCCGCGGCCGTAAGCGTTTCGAAAGGAAGCATCCTCGCCTAAAACCACCGCGCCCGGCTTCGCCCGATCCACCCGATTGCAGCCGTGCAGGCTGGGGAATTTCGGACCCCAGATGAGCGCCGTTTCCTCCCGGCTGGCGCCGAGGCTCATGATGGGATGGGAAAGGGCTGAACTGGGCGCCGTCAATCTCACCCGTTCGGTTTGAGAATCGTTCTGATCGCGCATCGCGACTGGGATGATTCGATCCAGAGCAGTACGGTGATATCCGCCTTTTCCGAAAGCCGAGTTGCCGCCGATCATCACAAACCCTCCACCGTGTTCTTCGACGAATTGAGCGATATGACGCAATTGCTCGGGCTTGAACGACTCCTTCTTGATGTCACTGTGGATGACGACATCGTACGCCAGCAGTCCCTGGAGAGTTCGGGGAAAACCATGGGTAGGATGTTCCACTGGATAAATCTTCTCCCCGGTGTCCGCGTCTGTATCAATGGTGTTCAGAAACTGGCCGTTGGAGCCAAACTGCCGGAACAACGTCTTCACTTTCATGTCTGGATCCGACTCGATGGCGTCCTTGAGATATTTCCATTCCGGTTTAGGGCTGCTTGACTGCTGTGGAGTCCCTTCCATGTAGATGACTCGAATGGTTGGATCCACCACTTCGACCCCGAACAATCGGCGATTGTTTGACAGAAGCCATTCGCCCGGTTGCGGCGCGACGGAGGCCTCGTAGATTTGAAATCCTTTTTGGCGCGGAGTGATGTCAATTTCGATATCCTGAGAGGTGCCATTCAAGCGCGCCTCATGCACAGCGATGACGTCGTTTTTTGACTTGATGTGAATGGGAACGGTTTTCCCCCCGTAGCCGTGGGAACGCACCATGAGGCGGAGCCGGGTTGGCGCTTCTTTCGGAACGGCACGCCGCACTTGAACGTTTTCGAGAACCACGTCTTGTGTTTCGTTGGTGGTTCCCACCGCGACGGTGTGGATGGCAATGCCTTTGCGCCGAAACGCTTTTGCGACTCGGGCGGCGGGTTGGCCTTGGTTTTCGATGCCATCGGACACGAGCAGCACGGCGCTCCAGGATTCTTCATGAGGATCGTTGAGCAGGCCCTCCAAGGCGCCGGACAGGGCCGTGACTGAGCCGGTCGGGCTCGCGGAATCGAGTGCCTTCAGTGGAATCAGAGATTGATCGAAACTGAATTGTGAAACGGACATCCCGGAGGGGACTGTCGGCATGAGATTCTTCCGAACCCAATCCGCGCCAGCGGTCATCCTGCCGTTTGGCACATCTTGGGTGCCCATGCTTTTCGAGGTGTCGAGCAAAACAGCGATTTGGGACTTAGGTTGGTGACGGATCATCTCGACCCACTGCGGGTCCATGAGACAAAGAACGACCAGAGCGATCGCGATAAAACGCAGCCCTATCAAAGAGGCGCGGAGCCCTAAACTGGGTGCTCCCCTGGCTTCGCGGTAGCTCCACCAAAGCGAGCACAGAATCAAGGCGACACAACCAACAACCCACGGCCAGCGCGGGATGTAGGTGAATTGAATCATCGGCCTGAGCTCCCGGGCTTACTCCGCGTACGAGAGCCTCTTGAAGTAATCGGAGATGACAGCCTCATATTCCTTCGGATAATCTTCGTTCGCCACGCCGCCGCGTTCAAGACGACCCTCCAAAATCCTCTCCAACAAGGCGATTGTGACTTTAAGCGCGGCCCCTCCCTGCATGCCCTTGGTTCCGGCCGATTGAGCGTCTCCGCTCCGAGTCGCCTCCGCGGCCGCGTCGAGGCTGGCTGATGCTTCACTCATCTTTTTGGCAGCCCCATGACCGAGCCGGGAATCTTTCCCCGCGATTCGGGCGAGCTTCTCAGCCAATGCCGCCGCTTCTTTACTCAGCGACTTTTGTTTCTCTGCCAATGCCTGCGCGTCCTTCAGACCGTCGGATTGTTGCTCTCCGGGTTCGTCCTTGACTGATGACACCCCATTTTTGCTTTTGTTTGGAGCGGTTTTCTGGCCTGGCTGACCGGAGCCACCAGCGGGAGTTCCCTGGGCCGACAGCGCCTCCTTGTTGATGCCGGACTCCGGCCTTCTTCCCTGCTTTCCCTTGCCACTGTTCCCATTCTCGGCTTCTTCCTGAGGCTTTCCCGGGGAAGGATTTTTGCCTGAGCGATCCAGCCGCACTTCCCCGCCGCCGGTTCCCTGCCCAGCATTCTGAGAGCCGAGTGTTAAACTGGCTTGCTGCTCCAGCCGTTTCGCGTCCCGCAACGCTTGCTCGATTTCTTCGTTGTCAGGCTGCTCTTTTGCGTTTTTCTTGATGGCTTCCAGGACCACCTTGAGCAACGGGCTCTGTGGTGGCTCTGCTTTGGGCTGTCCGGCGATGCTCTCTTCCGCTGGCACTTCCTTTAATTCGGGCAAGATTTTCAACAGGTGATACAAGCGCGCCAAAGCCTTTTCTGCCGGCACCAGCGCCTGGTCGCGGCTTCGGCTCTCCAGAAATGCCCGCGCCTCGCCCATGTCCCGCATGGCGGCTTCCATTTCCGCGATCACTTCTCCCGGGGCTTGAATGGCTGACATCCCCTCCAAATAAATCTTCGCCAAATCACGGGCATCATTTTGGCGCGCGGCCAGCTCCTGAAACTTCTCATTGGGCGCCGAGGTCACCAGCACGGCGGTGTCGGCGATGATCTGCTTTTGAATCACAAGCAGGTTCACCTTTTGTCCTGGAATCGGTGGCGGCTTGCAGAGCACCCCTTCCTCATTGGTGATCTCAATAAAATACACCGGAGATTTCCCGACGCCGGGTCCATCGAGGGTGTTGTTATCCCGAGCCAGCGCGTGATAAGCCACCAGTTCATACTCTTGAAGGCCCATCTCGGAAAGAGGCAGACTCACAACGATTTCCGCGTTGGTCTCGTTTCGGCGAGCCGAACTGATGAACTGCTCGGCGTTTCCAAGCCGATGGTAAACCAGTTTGATTTCATCGACTCCATAATCGTCCGAGACTGAGATTCTTATGGGGATATTGTTGGTCGCCTCGGACCGCATATCCTGGCCGGGTTCAAGGATTTCTACTTTCGGGGCCTCATCCGGGAGAGCTCTAATGAGGTAAGGCGACGCGTTGCCGCCTTTTCGGCCGCGCGCATCGGTCAACTCGATCCAGAACTCGCAATCTTTGGTGATTTTCACATCGGCTGCCCAAGCCGCGCCAGGAGTCGGATTCAGCTCAATCGGGGGGAGGGCATTGCTGAATCGCAATCTCGCCTTCGAGAGTTCCGTTGTCGGGTTGATTTGAATCGAGGCCATCGTGGCCCGCAGCGCCGTCAATTCTGGCGTGCTCAGCACGATGTTGGAGCGCCGGGTGTAATCGGGAAAAGTCAGCTCCACCCGCCACTCCTTCACATCCGGCGGGGTGTAGGGCTGAACGAGGTATGTGTCGGAAGTCGTGTCTCCGCCACGGAGCCGGTATCGGATCGGTGTTTGGACGTTTTTCAATGGATGCACGTGTTCCCCGCGTTCATTTGGATGCAGTTCCGCGGTTCGCCAGGTGGTGGCGCCTTCGTCCATCCACTCAAACCGAGGAGTGTTGGGGGTTCGCCCAGTAAAGAGTCCTTTGATTTCAATATCACTGCCTCGGGGGATTTCAATTTCTCCAGGCATCACTCGAATGGTCGTGTAGGATGTCTTGGACCAAGGAGTGACTGCTCGTTTGAAAGCCGTGAGCGCTCCCGATGCAAACAGCAAAAAAAACAGTGCCGCGGTCATGGCCAACCCCAGCCCAAACGCCGGTCCGAGCAGCTTCTTCTCATAAGGCACCTGCAGCGACGCCAGGGTTGAGGCTGCCTTCGCCTCGAGCGCCGCCGCCAGTTGTGGCTCGTAGGCCTCGGTTGGTTTTCGATCTCCGCTCAGGTACTCGGCAGCGGTGGAGATTTCGCAACCAAGGCCCGGTTTTTGCGCCTCGGCATCGAGCGCCGCTTCCTTCATCCGAGTGGGTCGCCGGCTTAATGCCCACAACCTCCGAATCCCCCAGGCGGCCGTGCCGAACAACGCAAGCAGTCCCACGATCCGGATCGTGGAAGGAAGCAGGAATCGGTAGTCCAATAAGGCCACGACCAGGATGACGAGGAGCCCGGCGGCGGCGGCCGTGATGCCCGCAGCCAATCGTTGGGATGTGTCCTTCGTTCTCGTCGCCTCGAGCAGCTTGGCCTTGGCGATTGCGGAATCTTCTTTCATAGCGCGCCGTTCCTTTTATGCCATCATTCGATTGGCCACTAGAGGCTCCACCAACAGTAATATCAAAGCGCCCCACAGCAGAAGGCGCCAATACTCCATAGTTCGGCCTGTGTGTTCGAAAATACCCCGGGCGCTCGCGGCGTGGATCGGCCCCGTGCTTCGGCCCAACTGACGCTGGAATTCGAGCGGCGTCAGGCTCGAAAGATCGGATTCCAGGACCGGCAAGCTCGCGGCGATTCGGAGAACTTCCAGGCCTGGTACGGCTCTTACAGAATAAATCCCAGGAGAGTCGAACGAAACGTCCCGAACTTTACCCCTTGCATCCGACACCAGGGTCGAGATGCGGCTTCCTTGCCGCAAAAGCTCGAACTTCTGGTCCTTGTAGGTTGACCCCAACTCGATGTCCACCACGCTGCCGCTCTCGAGCGAGAGTGACGACTCCAAATGACGCCCAGTGGCGCCCCCCATGGAATGACTTCCCACGGCGTGCACCCAAGGAACAAATGTCTTGTGCTTCGGCCAGTCGGTCCAGGCTGTGTCGGATGTTGTATTCACAAGCAGAACGCTTCCTAGACCAAGTTTTCGTTCCACGACCAATGGCTCTCCATCATCGAACCAAGCTAGCACAGAACTCTCGTCATGGGGTGTCAAGCTGAATCGCCGAGAAAACTGGGCCAACCGCAAATCTCCGCTGTTCGGACGCCGGAATGCTTCAAACAGCCGCCCTTCCTTGTCATAGTCCCCGAGTGACCAATTAGGGTGGTTTTCCGCGGTGATTTCCAGAGTGCCGATCCGGGCCGGGAGCAAGTCACGAAATTGATGATTGTATCGATTCGGGCTCACGGCGTCCCCAAGAAATAGGACCACGCGACCACCCCGTTTTGCCGTCGAAATCAAGGCGGCCGCTTCCTCCGCCAGCGGTTGTTTTAGCCCGGGGAGCAGGACGACGTCCACCCCAAGTGCTGGGTCTGGATTCGTCAGTGTTCCCAGCCAAGATTCCAATCCAACCTTTTGGATCACGAATTTTGAAGAATTCGTTGTGGAACTTCCGAACGAAGGGTCCAAAGCCGTCACCAGGAAAAAAGTTTCCTCCTGAAACACCTTCCCGGGTTTGCGCGGTTCGACCGCCAGGACCCGGGTCGGTTCAGGGATGTAGACTGCCTGAAAGCGGGTGTCGTCGATGGAAAAAGCATCCTCCGAAAGGGCTTCAAATTCCACCGAATGCCATCCTGGCGGCAAATTGAGCATGGGCAGGGGAATATCCGTGGTTCCATCAGCCGGCAGACTGTGGGTGGCGGCGAACAGTTCTTTCCCACCGACCCTGAGCACGGTCCTCAATTCAGGGCGGGGAACGGCCCCCCAACCCGTGACTTGGACCGCCGGGCCGGGGCCGGAAGAGGAGTCAGCCCGCAACCCAGTCACGGCGAAGTTCGGAATGGAGGGCTCCGTCGAGCTTGGGACTTGGACGTCGACATCCGGCGGGATCGCGCAGGCGGCGAGATTTTGGCAGGAGCTGCGTTGGAGATCGCTGAGGATCGCGATGGACGAGACAAACCCTGGATCGGATCGCCCCAGCAATTCGAGAGCCTTCCTGATTCCTTCCGAGATGTTGCCTGTGCCGGCGCCTGGCCGCATGGCGTCGAGTTGGCGCGCCGTTGTGGTGGAAGGAGCGAAAGTCGCCACGACTTCAGTCTCGGTCGAGCAGCGAATCAAAGCCGCGCGATCACCCGGTCGCAGATCCGAAAGGAGGCGCCTCCCCAGTGCCATGGCCCGATCCCATTGCTGTTCAAGGGCGATCGTGGCGGTCATAGATGCCGAAACATCCACCACCAACACGACTTGCCGGGGCTTCCTGGCTTGCGGATCGGAGCTGCCGCCCGCGACGAACGGCCGGGCGAATGCCAGGACAATCAGAGCGAACAACGATAATCGCGCGAACAACAGCAGCCAGTTCCGCAGCTTCCTCTTTTTGCTGGAGCCCTCGTCCATTTGGACAAAGAAGCGGATCGTGCTGAACCGCAATCGCCGACTCTTCCGGCGCAACAACAGGTGGATGACGATCGGGATGCTTAGCGCGGTCAGGCCGAGCAATAGAAGCGCATTCGTGAACGCTGGGAACATACTTCAAAAGGCGGACCTTTTCTCGAGGTAAGCCATGAGTGCCAGATCCAGGCGGGCGTCCGTTCTGAGCTGAACGTAATCGATTTCCAATTGAAAACAGGCCCGGCGAATCCGGTCGCAAAAGTCGCCGACCCGTTTCCGGTATTCTTCCTGAAAACTCTCCGCGTGTACAATGACTTCTTCCCCCGTTTCGCTGTCTTCCATGATGAAATCGCCTTCATAAGGGAGATCAAGCTCCTCGGGTGCCAAGAGATGAAACACCAAAACCTCTTGTCCTTGCCCGTAAAGCTGTCGCAGCAAATCCTCACAAGCCCCTTCCGAAGCAAAAAAATCCGAGAGAATCACCGTCAACCCCCGGCGGGAAATGGTTTGTACGAGCTGGGACAGCGAGGGTCCGACGGCCGTCCGCCCTCCAGCCCGAGCCTCTGTCAGCAGGTGAAAGATTTCATCCGCCTGATGCCTCGCCGCGAGGGCGGGGGCGGCCTGTTTGGACTCGGCGCCGAAGAGGATCAGGCCGGGCGCGTCATGTTGCCGCACCATCAGGTAAGCCAGCACGGCTGCAAGAGTTCGAGCGTACTGAAACTTGTTGGCGTCGCCCTCCCCAAAATCCATCGAAGCGCTTGTGTCCAATAGGATATGGCAGCGGAGGTTGGTGTCGTCCTCGAATTGTTTGACGTAGAATTCGTCTGTTCGCCCCCATACTTTCCAATCGATGTGCCGGAGATTGTCGCCCTTGGCGTAGGGGCGATAAGCGGAAAACTCAGAGCTGTAACCAAGGAACGGGCTTCTGTGGAGGCCGTCGAAAAAACCTTCGACAACCGCCTTGGCCACCAGAGAGAGATCGTCGACGGCGGCAAGCACGGACGAATCGATGGCGAGGCTGGAAGGCATGGTGTCGGGAGTCAACGTTCCCGGCTTGGAACAACGTCGGACAGAAGTTTTTCAATCACGTCATTCACGGTGATTTTTTGGGCGCGCGCATTGAAGTTCGTCAGGACGCGATGTTGGAGCACTTGTCGGGCCACTGATCGAACTCCGTCGTGGTCGGCGCACAGTTTCCCGCTCACCGCCGCTCGAGCTTTCGCGCCCAGGATGAGGTATTGGGAAGCGCGGGGGCTTGCTCCCCATCGCACGTACTCTTTGACGAACGACGGAGCGCTTGGGTCTTCGGGCCGGGTGCGCGACACGAGTTTGACGGCGTAGTGCAGCACTTCATCCGATGCTGGCATGGCGCGCACAAGCTTCTGAATTTCGATGAGTTCGGGGCCTGTCAAGACGGGGTGGATGAGCGGCGTCTCCGTGCCCGTGGTGTGGCGCACGAGCTTTTCCTCCTCGTCATGAGTGGGGTACCCGCAGCGGATGCTAAACATGAAGCGATCTGCCTGGGCCTCTGGAAGAACGTAGGTGCCTTCCATTTCAATCGGGTTCTGAGTCGCGAACACGTGGAATGGCCTCGGGAGCGGATGCGTTTTCGAACCCAGGCTCACCTCGTATTCTTGCATTGTCTGCAACATCGCGGCCTGAGTCTTCGGCGGTGTGCGATTGATTTCGTCCGCCAGCACCAAGTTCGCGAAGATGGGGCCCGGCAGGAATTCGAGCCTTCTTTTTCCGGTCGCGGGATCTTCCTCGATGATCTCGGTGCCGGTGATATCAGATGGCATCAGGTCGGGCGTGAACTGAATCCGGCTGAACGAGAGGTCGAGGACGCGTCCCAAAGTGCGGATCAAAAGGGTTTTGGCGAGGCCAGGGACGCCTACGACAAGGCCATGACCGCCGCAGAAGATCGTGAGAAGCACATTGTCGATGACGTCCCGCTGGCCAATGATGACCTTCGCCAGTTGGTCCAGGAGAGCGTCGCGCTGTCGCGCCAATTTCTCGATCACATCCACTTGAACGCTTCCGCCGGTCGCTGCCTCCGTGGTTTTAATCGCCAAAGCCATAATGCCGTTCAATGATGATTCCCGTCCGCAGACTAGTTGGAAACACCCTCCATTCCAATAAGTTTCACTTGAACGGGAGGTTGCAGAGTGGCTGGAGTGCGGGGATGGAGCGCACACGTGCCAATGACCGACGCACTCCCGCTTGCTTGACGACCTAATGGGACGAACCCTCGCCGACGGTTTGGAGCCTATTTGGAGCCAACGGACTCTCCAGCACGCTGGGGCTGGCGAGCCGCCAGGTGAGCCCTTTTAGGAGCCGTTCCATTCGACGAAATTCCGGAGGATTTGAAGTCCCACTTGCTGGCTTTTTTCGGGATGGAACTGGGTCGCGACAACATTGTCCTTCCAGATGGACGACACAAATGCGGCGCCATAATTCGTCATTGTTGCCGCGATGGACGGATCGGCGGGGTTGGGGTAGTAGCTGTGAACGAAGTAAACATGGCTGCCGTTGGCGACCCCTCGGTAAAGAGGGCATTCCGGGGCGGTGATTTCAATTTTATTCCAGCCGATCTGAGGCACTTTCAGCCCAGGTTGGTTTGGGAATCTGACGACGCTCCCACGGAACACACCCAGGCCCGCCGCGCAGGAATTGAACTCCTCGCTGCGCTCGAACAACGCCTGGTAACCCACGCAGATTCCAAGAAAAGGACGGCCGGAATCGATGAAGGCGCGCGCGCACTCGAGCAGTTCCTGGCGTCGCAGGGAAACGATGCAGTCGTCGAACGCACCCACTCCGGGCAACACCATCGCGTCGGCGTCTTTGGTTTCCTCGGGGCGTGTCACGACCCGAATGGAAGCGCCTAAAAAGCGGAGCGCCTTCTCCACGTTTCGCAAATTCCCGGCTCCGTAGTCGATGAGAGCGATCATGAGCGGCTTGTCAGTTGTCCCGCGCCTTAAAAACTCCCGCTGACAGGATGCCTTCTCGTTCGGTTCGCAGCCGGAGCTGGCCGCAAGCGGCGTCGATGTCGTGTCCTTTTTCCCGGCGCAGCGTGACGATGATCCCTCGTTCTTGGAGGCGGGAGAGAAACTTCTCCTGGACCGCCTCTTCCGGGCGTTCCCACGGCAACCCTTCCACGGTGTTGTAAGGGATCAGATTCACCTTGGCGTGCAGCCGGCGCGACAGCGCCGCCAGCGGCTCGATCTGGTCCTCTCCGTCGTTGAGGCCTTTGATCAGAATATATTCAAAGGTGATGAGGCGCCCCTTTTTCTCCTGGTAATATTCAATGGCTGCGGTCAGCGCTTTGAGGGGATATTTCCGGTTGACCGGCATGATCCGATCCCGCACTGGGTCCGTCGCCCCATGGAGAGATATGGCCAGCCGAAACTGCTCCGGCTCATCCGCGAGCCTCTTGATCTGGGGGGCCAGGCCGCTTGTGGAGAGCGTCATTTTTCGCGCTCCAATCCCTCCGCCCCACTCGGCATTCAAGATTCGCAGCGCGGCCAAGACGTTGTCGTAGTTGGCCAGCGGTTCTCCCATTCCCATGAACACTAAATTGCCAACCGTGCGCGCGGAACCCGCCGATCCCTCTTTTTTTTCCAAGTTGCGTTCTTCATTCGCGCAATAATTTTCCACTCCCAGCCATTGTCCCACGATTTCGGCAGGGTTTAGTTGGCGTTTGAATCCATCGAGCCCACTGGCGCAGAATTGGCATCCATAGGCGCATCCAACCTGGGTGGAGACACAGAGCGTCCGCCTGTCGCTTGGATCGCTGTACAGCGCCGGATTGGCCGGAATCAAGACCGTCTCCACGAGCGCCCCATCGCCGAGCCGCCACAAGAACTTGCGCGTCGAGTCGGCGCTGCCCTCGCACCGGACCACTTCGACCGGAGTGAACTCGAACGTTTCCGACAGCATCTTCCGAAGGGCTTTCGGAAGGTTCGTCATCGATTCCCAGGAGGAGGCTCGATGACGATAGAGCCATTCAAGAATTTGGTCGGCGCGATAGGCCGGGAAATTCCATTCGGCGAGTTTGCCCAGCAAGGCCTCGCGATTGACGGAGCGTACGCCCGGCTTGGAGGCCAGGCTCATTACTTCCGCAAGTAGAGGCGGTTGGCATACTCCTGGACCATCCGCCAAGTGTTGAATTGCGGCACCAAAGTCGCCATCGCCCGCCGAACCTTCTGCAGCCATTGGCGAGGCAAGCCGCTGGCGTCACGACTGTAGAAACATGGAATCACTTCCTCAGTGAGCACCGTGAACAGGTTTTGGGCGTCGACCTTGTCCTGCTCCTCGACGGAGTCCGGGTGCGAGTCGCCGCCGATGGCAAACCCATTGGTGCCGTCGTAACCCTCGCGCCACCAGCCGTCTAAAATGCTCAAGTTGAGGCATCCATGGCACCCCGCCTTCATCCCGGACGTTCCCGAAGCTTCCAGGGGTCTCCGGGGGTTGTTCAGCCAAACGTCGCAGCCCGCGACCATCTGCCTGGCGACATGAATGTCGTAATTTTCGATGAACACCAAATGGCCGAGCAGGTCGCTGTATTTGCTCAAATGGACGATCTTTTGGATGAATCGCTTTCCTTCGTCGTCTCGGGGATGGGCTTTACCCGCGAAGATGAATTGCACGGGTCGTTGCTTGTCTTTGGCGATTTCCACGATGCTGTTGAGTTCGTGAAAAATGAGGGGCGCCCGCTTGTAGGTCGCGAACCGCCTGGCGAATCCGATCGTGAGGGCGTCGGGGTTCAACAGTTGATCGAATGTGATGAAATCTCTCTGGGTCAGCCGCTGGCCTTGGAGAAGCAGCCGGCGGCGGCTGAACTCGATGAGTTCGCGCCGCAAACGGTAGCGCAGGGCCCAAAGTTCCTCGTCGCTGACAAAAGTGGGATCGAGCATACGCTTCCAGAACTCCGGTGAATTGAGCTCCGCATCCCAGTTTGTGGCTGGCTTCTGCCGCCAGAACGCCGTGCTTTCTCCGCCTCCAAGCGAGACGACCTCGGCTTCCTGGCTGGAGCCAAGCTTCCGCCTCCAAAATCGACGCACCGGCCCTTTCATCCATCCTAAGACATGGATCCCGTTCGTGATATGACCGATGGGAACCTCTTTCACGCTCTTTCCCGGGTAGAGGCAAGCCCACATTTCACGGCTCACAGCGCCATGCAATTCGCTGACTCCGTTGGCCGCTCTGGAACATTTCAACGCCAGCACGGTCATGCAAAATGGTTCCGCCAGGTTTGACGGGTTCACTCGGCCTAGCGCCATGAACTCCTCATGGGACAGTTTCAATTGGGATTTGAACTTTGGCGCGACATAGTCGATCAGCTCGCCGCTGAACCGGTCATGCCCCGCCTCCACCGGAGTGTGGGTGGTGAACAAACATTGCTGGCGGGTTTCCTGGAAAGCTTGAGCGAACCCTTTGCCCTCCGCCATTTTCTCGCGCGTCAGTTCGAGGGTCAAGAACGCCGCGTGCCCTTCGTTCATGTGGAAGACCGAGGGCTGGCAGCCCAAGGCGCGAAGCAGCCTGACCCCGCCCACCCCAAGCAGTATTTCCTGCATGATCCGTGTGGTGCTGTCACCCCCGTAAACCCTCAGGGTCAGATCGCGGTGATGCGGTTCATTCTCCTCTAGATTGGTGTCGAGGAGATAGATGGGGCAACGGCCCACATTCACCCTCCAAGCCCGAAAGGCTACCTGGCTCATGGCCATCCGGACGGTGCAGATCACCGGATCGCCCTTGCTATTGAGCACAGGTTCCATGGGCAGATTCTTCGGATTCAGCAGGGTGTAATACTCCGATTGCCAGTTGTCCTGGTTGATCGTTTGCTGGAAGTAGCCTTCTCGGTAAAACAGGCTGATCCCCACGAATCCAAGCCCCAAATCGCTCGCCGATTTCGCGTGGTCTCCGGCCAGCACTCCCAGGCCCCCCGCGGCGATCGGCAGGGTTTCATGAAAGCCGAACTCCGCGCTGAAATACGCGACGGGAGCTTCCAACAACTCGGGCGCGTTCTGCCTCCCCCAGGTGTTGGGATCTTTCATGTACGAGTCGAAGGAGGTCAAAACGCCATGGACGCGGCTCGCAAACTCGGGGTCCTGCAGCCGGACGCGCAGTTCGTAGTCGGAGACTTCGTGCAGCACCGCCATGGCGTTGTGATAGAGGTTCTGCCATCCCCTCGGGGAAAGTTCATGGAATATTTCCTGGGATTCCTGATGCCAGGTCCACCAAAGGTTTCGAGCCAGGCGGCTCAGGTCGTTGATCAAATCCGTGATCTCGCTCGCTGACAGTGGTTTGTTGTTGCTCATCTCGTCTAGGGAACACAGGCCGATCGTAATCGAGCTGGAACCCGGGCAAACGCTAAACACTCCACGGACTCGCAGCAAACAAAAACAAGGTGGCGGCCGCCAGCCACTTTGCCCAGCATTCAAAACCCGGCATGGAGAATCAACATCGCAACGGAAGGGGGGAGTGGAACTTTGGCTTTGGAGGCTGCGGGACAGCCCTTGGCAGCCGAGCCATTGTTCACCTAAAGAATCCGACCCCTTTCGCTGTTGGGCGATGACGCGATTTCAAGTTTGAGCGCAATGCCCCCTGGAAACTCGTCTTTTGTCCTGCTATAACGATTCCCATGCGATCCCAAGTGCGATTTTCTGACACCTGCTCAATTCCTCGAATGATTTTTATCGTGATGGCCGTCCTGATCATTCCATTGGAAGGAGCGGCCCCATCGAAACAGGTGATGACGGAGGTGGATGTGGCCGCCATGAAGTCAGTCACGGCTGCCGAGATTTCGCCGGACGGAAAACGCGTGGCGTATTTAGTCGCCACGCCGCGCAAACCTGGGGTCGATGACGACGGAGAAGCCTGGAGTGAACTTTGGGTTTTGGACCTGCCTCAAGGCGCACCTCGCCCTTTTGTTGTGGGAAAAGTGGAGGTCAACGCCCTCCAATGGACCCCGGACAGCAAGACTCTGGCGTTTCTATCCAAGCGAACGGGCGACAAGTTCACTGCTCTCTATTTGATTCCTGCGGATGGGGGAGAGGCCAGAAGAGCGCTCTCCATGGGAGCCAATATCAGCGCTTACACTATCTCCCCCCGAGGTGACTCCGTGGCCGTCATCGCCCAGGAACCGGAGCCGGACAGCGACAAACAACTCAAGGATAAGGGATTCAAGCAGGAGATCTACGAAGAAGATTGGAAACCCTCGCGGGTTTGGCTCGCCTCCCTGGATCACGCCACTCCCAACCCAAGAAAACTTGACCTCGAGGGCGCCGCTACCGCGGTTCAATTCGCTCCTTCCGGGGACCGCTTGGCGGTGGCGATCGCGCCCACGGTCTTGGTCGATGATGTGATGATGCGAAGTCAAATTCAAGTGATCGCGGCCAGTGACGGCACCAGGGAGGCCGCCTTCGCCACGCCAGGCAAGCTGGGCGGATTTCAGTGGAGCCCGGACTCCAAATGGATCGCGTTTATGGCTGGCGCGGACGCCCATGATCCCTGGGCGGGCCGCCTCATGCTGGGGGATGCGCGAGACGGGAAATATCGGCATTGGCTCCCGCCGCTCGAAGAATCAGACGCCGTCGCCTTGGCCTGGCAAAAGAATGATTCCCTTCTATTCATCCGCGCACGTTCCACGGGAACCGAGCTTTCGCTTGTTGCCATCAACGGTCGGAAGGAGAGCGCACCGATGTTCAAGGAGAGCCCCCTCATCCTGACGGCGCTCAGTGTGTCAAAGGACGGGCGACACGCCGCATTGCTTGCGCACACCCCCTCGCATCCCGCCGAACTCTTCACCTGGAAGCAGGGAGATCAGGCCCCGCTACGGCGGACCTTCAGCAATCCGCAGTTCGCCGCGCTGCGCTTGGCAAAGCAGGAAGTCGTTGCGGTTCGCGCTCGTGACGGGGTCGAATTGGAGGGGATTCTGTTGCGCCCGTTGGACCCAAAGCCCGGCCAGCCGCATCCGTTGATTCTTTCGGTGCACGGCGGGCCTGAATCCCATGTGAGCCATGGGTGGTTGACAAGTTATTCTCTTCCCGGACAAGTTGCTGCGGCAAAAGGGTTTGCCGTGTTTTATCCGAATTATCGTGGCAGCACGGGAAAAGGAGTCGCCTTCTCCAAACTCGGCCAGGGTGATGCCGCGGGGAAGGAATTCGATGACCTCATCGACAGCGTGGATCATCTTGTCAAAATGGGCGTGGCGGATGCTCGCAAGGTTGGTGTCACTGGTGGTTCGTATGGAGGCTATGCGACGGCGTGGTGCGCGACCCGTTATTCCGAGCGATTCGCCGCCGGTGTGATGTTCGTGGGCATCAGCGACAAGATTTCGAAGGTTGGCACTACGGATATTCCGAACGAGGAATTCTTGGTGCATTCCCTCAAGCGCCCTTGGGACGATTGGAATTTCTTGTTGGAGCGGAGCCCCATCCGGCACACTGAGAAGGCGCGAACGCCTTTGCTCATACTGCACGGCAAGGAGGATCCGCGTGTGAATCCGGGTCAGTCGCGCGAATTGTTCCGCCACTTAAAAATGCGCGGCAAAGCGCCCGTCAGGCTCGTGCTTTATCCTGGAGAAGGCCACGGGAACAAGAAGGCCGCCGCGAAGCTCGATTATAATCTGCGGATGATGCAATGGTTCTCGCATTACTTACAGGGTGCCTCCGCGGATAAACCCAACATGGAATTGGACTATCCCACCAAACCCGCTTCTAAAGCGGAATAAGATCGAAGTGAACGGATCCTGAAGCTGAGGGGAGCTGTCTTCGATCATCGAGCCGCGATCGTCGGGCGTCGGGCGCCGACTGCTTTCAACCTAAGAATCAAAAATCCGACCGCGACCAAGGCCGCGGCACCCAGCGTGCTGGCCTCTGGCATACGCTCTGACCTCCCTTGTGCGAAAGCTTCAACTCACTTAAAGCATGAAGCCTTCTTTCCCACAAGACACTCCCAGCCCTTCCGCCTAGTGGAAGAAAATCGAAGCGCTGGTATTGTCGCGACTGGCTGTCCTGACTTGGAAGCGGCATCGCTTCAACCAACAGCCGCTTCCACCCTCTTGGATTCCTGCTTGAGCCAGGCCGAAAACGCTTCCTGGTTCATCTCGCCCGACGCCAACTCTTGAGTCGCTATCACAGCGCTTCCTTCGCTGGCGGATAACCGATGGCCATTCTTGCCCAAGAATGTGTATGCGGCCATCAAAGCAGTGCGTTTGTTGCCATCAAGAAACGGGTGGTTTTTCGCAATGCCGAAAGCGTACGCGGCCGCCTTGTCAAACAGGCTCGGTTTCTCATAGGAAAACAAATTCTGAGGTCGGTCTAATGCCGACCGCAGAAGACCAGCATCACGCACCCCGGCCAATCCGCCGTGCTCGGCCAAAAGTCGCTCTTGGATGGCCATCACCTGCGCTTCGGAGAGCCAGCGCAGCTGCTTCATTTGGCAAGCTCCCGCAGAGCATTCCGGTAACGGCTCATGCCCTCTTCGGCAATCGCCATCGTCTCGGCAAACTCAGGGTCGCTTGCGGTCAGCCGAAATGCACCGTCCGGCGTTTCAGTCAGGTAGAGCGTATCGCCTTCTTTGGCATTCAAGCGGGCGAGCGCCTCTTTCGGGATGACCGTTCCAACGGAGTTCCCGAGCTGTCTCAACTTCAATCCAAGAACCATAAGTGCTCCATTTTTAGTGATACTCAAGTTATAACACGACTCGGGATGGATTTCAAGCCGCCAAAGAAGCCTGAGATTTCGGTCGAGCGGATTCACTTAGGGATGCCGCTGACTTATTGTTGTGAAGTGGTTGGCTGTCCGCGAAAGAACGGTAGGTCGGAGCTACGCCGCTTGAAGGCCTCTTCGCTTTGGTGCTTTGCCGGACCCGCCGTTTCTGAGCTCGTGACCTCATCAGAGGCGTGTCCTTGCGGCAAGAGTGAGTAAGGGTGAGGAACGCGGTGGGTTTGGACGGCCGCCGGATGTTTTTGCCACCTGAAGAACCGACTTTGGAACTTCAGGGTGAGAGGGCGGAGGGTTCTGGGAGGGCGGACTGAAAGTTCCATGGCATCCACGCAGCCGGATCGGCTTTGGCGCGGCCACGGCCATCATATAGTGGAATGGATTGACCGCGTTGGCGCCACAAGTCTGCACCAGACTCATGAACAAATCTCCCACATGGGCTCCTCGCTGGGTTCGGTAGAAGAGGCTGTTTTTGCGATGGAGGATCGCCATCTTGAGGATTCTCTCCGCTTGGCTGTTGTCGATGCGTGCTCCCGGCACTCGCAAGAACTGGGTCAGCTCGGTCCACCGGGCCTGCATATACGCGATGGCTCCTCCCAAGCCTGAGTTGGGCTCGACCTTTTTGCCGTCGATCAGCTCGGTAAACCAGGCGCGAAGTTCTTCCATCACCGGTTGGCTGTGAGTTTGGTGAACTCCAAGACGTTGCTCCGCGCTGAGTCCGGCTGCCTCGGCTTGTGCTTCCACCCGGTAAATAGCCGAGAAGCTTTCCACCACTTTGCGACATTGCTCGGGGAAGGAGGCTTCCAGTTCCACGAATCCGCGTCTGGCGTGGACATTACACTGACAGTCCACCGTCACGTGCCCCTTCTCCAACTTGAGGCCGAGGGGGTCGGCAGGCGATGCCCCGTCCCGGCGGCTGATGCGGTAAATGACCCCCTTGATCTACGGCTTCGCGATTTTGGAATGGGGACAGCCCCAGCTCAACCATCCGCCGGTGTCCAGCAGCAACAAGCTTCCGTCGGCGTCTTCCATGACATCCGCCGGATGAAAATCGTGACTGGTTGAGGCGACGAAATCCTGCTCCTCCGTCACGAAGGTCGCGCCCGTTGGCTTCAGCCGCGCTTGAACCAACTTATGCGTGTTGAATTGGCAAGCGAACAGGGTGTTTTCGTACTCTCGGCCGAATTGCCTTCCGCGATAACGGACAAAGCCGGCAGGTGCCACCTGACCCCACCGGCTCTTGGCCGGAAGCCGGTAGCCACTTTCGGGAAGCCGCGAATCCGCATAGACCTTTTGGGTCAAACCTCCGCGAACCCAGTGAACCAGCGCGTCATGGCGCCCACCGAAACTGTCGAAGATCGCGCAGGCCGAAAGCATTTCTCCCGCCTCCGTAAAGACAATGTCCACTGGATTAATCCCTCCGAGTCCCTCGATTTGGACGTCGTTTCTGTTCGGCCAACAGGAAAAAAACTCCCGCCGCCCGGCTTCATCCCGTGCGGCTGCCGTCGGCGCCAACCAAATCGTACCCAAAGTGGCCGCCTGAAAAGTAGAGGCGCCCGTTCGGCCCCAGGTAAGGTCCGTGCTGGTTAGCGCGGCCGTCGAACTCCATCTCGCCGATAATCTTTTCGCGCTTGTCAGCGACGCCATCCCCGTCGAGGTCCTCCAGCCTCCAAAGATACGGTGCGGAAATAATATAAAGCGCTCCGTTGTGCCAGAGGCCGCCTTCGGGCATCGTCATCTTGTCGGCGAAGATCGTGCTCTTGTCATACTTCCCGTCGCCATCCACGTCCTCAAGCCGACGAACGAACCGCGGCAATTCCCCCAGATACTCCTCTTTCTTGGTCAGATTGCGCCCGTCGCTTGCCGCCACATAAAGCCGTCCCTTGTCGTCCAGGCACGCCATGAGGGGATACCCCACCAACGGAGGCGCAGCCGCCAGTTCGATGCGGAAATCGGGCGGCACCGTCAAGAGTGGAGGAACAAATGCCGTTGGGGCCGCGTCATCCGCCGCGTTCGCAGACGGCCCAGCGAGCAAGCAGCCCAGCAAGAGCACTCGAAGGGTTTGACCGCAGTTGGGGTCATCCCGCGATATTGAAAGATTCCACCAGCTGTTTCAAGAGGATCATCGAGTCACGCGGCACGGCAACCAGCTCCGTGTTCGCCTGCCCGCGAGGCCCTGGCCTCCATTCAAGGCGGCTGCCAGCGCGCCGGTCGTGGTCCCAAGACGCGCCTCCTTGACGAGCCTGGAGGCCGCCTGCGGGTGTCATCTCAAAACCGCCCCACGCCTCGCCAACCCATGCGGCCAGGCCGATCACGGCGCTGCAAAGTTGAGGCAGACTGGGCGCGGCACGCAAGCGGCTCAGGGGTTCAGCAGGTTTCCAAAAAAGAGCGTCGATCCGTTGTTGATCACAAAGCAAAGGCGGCCGCGGTATGGTTCCGGCAGCCAGTAAACACCGCCCAGCGACGCCTTCGGCACCGTGTCGCAGGTGACCGCCTCCAGCTTCGACCAATGATCCCCGCCGTCGTCGCTGTACATATATCCGGCATTGAAGTCAGGCGGAGTATCCCCGCCGAAGCTGAACAAACAATGAAGCCGCCCTGTGGGATCCTCCACCATGCTCGGGCTGACGATCTGCGGATCCAGGAACATCTGCTTCCAGCCATGGGGGTCCCGCCGGGCATGCACGGTGTAATAACGGGCCACGGGCTCAGGAGTGGGAAAATAGGACGGCACGAAGCCATAGAGCGAATGGGGCCGGCCAAGGCGATCCACGAGGAACTTGATCTGGTGCGCGTCGCAGACGAACCGCCCGTCAGCGCGGCCGTCGCCGAAGTTGATGTTCACCTTGTCGAGACCGGCCAGGCTCTCGGGAATCCACGGGTTCAAGTGGTACGGACTTTTCAGCACGCGTCCGTCTCCCAGCGTCCACGTCTCGCCCCGGTCCGCGGTTCGTAGATAATAGATGTTCTGGTAGAGCGCCGGGTTCGGTTCCCAGCCAGTGAACATCAGATGCAGAACGCCGTCGCGGAAGATGGCCGCCGGGTAAATCACCTGTCCTTCGACCAGCGACTTGCGCTTCGTCCATCGGCCGTCGGGCAGGCGGCACATGTAGTCGATGGCGCCGCTGTTGCCGCCGGCGCCGAAGTAATAGAGCGAGTCATCCCGGCGATCCACCACCATGGACGAGTAGTTCTTCGGGTGGATTGGCGCACCCTCCCCCATGGTGTCGAGGTCGTGTGGTTTCGCGCTGGAGAAATGCCAAATCTCGCCGCGCTGCTTCCGATGCGGCCCCGCCAGATGGATCCTGCCCCGGCTGTCCACCGCGACATAGGGAGGGCCCACAGGAAACCCGCCCTTCGAGGTCCAGTCCTTGCCGTCAAAGCGGAGGATGACCGAACCCTCATCGCCACTCTCGTAGGCGATGTAAAGATGGTCGCCCAGATGGACAATCTTGTTCTGGCTGAACAGCCCGTTGTAATTGCTGTTCGACTTGATGGCTTCGAGGGCGACCTTCATGAGAAAATGCCTTCATCAAAGCTGCCTCGAAAGACCGGAGATCCGGAGGCGTTGTTGAATCCGGCGCAGATAAACTCGTAGCGGGTCCCTTGCCGCACCCATTGCGGCGTCACGTAATGCGCCGCCTTCCGGCGTGCGTCCGGGGCCAGCGGCTTCACCGGGCTCCATGTGCGCCCGTGATCGCGGCTGGACGTAATCCCGAGCTCCAGCCATGGCTCTTTTCGGCCCTTGAACATGACCAGCGCCCGAAGGTTGTTGCCGTCCACGACGTCGAGGCAGCCGCCTGCGATATCCACCGCGAAGTCGGCCGACAGCTCGCCGAACTTCCACCGCGAGCCGTCCCAGCGATCCAGGGACCATTTTGCTCCATCCCAGCAAACGTGCGCGCAGCGCATGAACGGCTCGCGCGCCAGATGATAGGGACGGTTGAACGAATACAGGAAGTGCGGGTGTCCCTCAGGATCCAATTCCAGGCCGTGCGCCAGCGTGTTGGAATGGCCGCCATTGGGCTGGCCCGTGATCGAAACCACTTCCGGACAGGGCCGCTCCAGCCCGTGTTCGCGCGAATTCGGCTGGAGCGGAAGTTCGTAAGCCGTGCCATCCGCCCGTCGCCATGTGGCCCCGTGATCGTCCGACCGCAAGTAATACACGGTGCTATAAATGGCCGACGCATCAATCCACGGACAGAGCAAAAGATGCAGCCGTCGACGCGCTGCGTCATACCGCAGGATCGGATGCGCCCACGCGTGAACGGTCAGCACGAGCGGCCTGGCCTCGGGAGCATCCGAGTACACGGCGACGGTCTGCGGTGTCGGCCCTGGAGCCGCGATGCGAACGCCCTCCGGCGTCCACACGAGATCAAGCCCAGCCGCGGCGTGCGGTTCCGGCGCGGTAGCCCATCGCCTCGACACAGGGCGGCCCGTCGGGGGGACGCGGACGAGCCAAAGGCCGCCATCGCGAAATCCTGCGATATGCACCGTGCCATTCGGGTCGGCCGTCAGGCGTGCCCGAGCCAGCAGGCCAAGCGATTGTCTGCGTGGTCCCCGCTGGAGCACCGTATCCGCTGCGGAATGAAGCAGCAAAACCGGCGGTCCGTCACCGGCCGCAAGCAGGCGCGGCGCCGTGACGTTTGGGAACCAGCCAAGCGGACGTCCGGAGCGGAGGAGGATTTTAAATTTAAGATCGTCGACATTGCGCCGCTCGTCGCCGCGCAGCAACCCCGGCACCAGGGTCGAAGTTGCGGCCGTGCCCAAAGATTCAAGAAATTTCCGTCGTTTCATTGTGAACGAGATCGTTTTAACATATCAGTATCACTTGATACATGAAACATCTTTGCTGCCTCTTCATTCTGCATGCAACGACGCTCGTGAGGATCGGAGAAGCGAGGATTGCGGACGAAATTCATCGGACACAAGCCGGCCCACGAGGGCGGGCGGGCTTTGCTGGCAACATGGGGATGGCGGATTTAACATAAAGGTTCCTCGGCTGAACCTGTTTCAATGCCCGAAAACTCCTCACAGATTGCAGGAATTGAACCGGCATCGCGCCAACGCCGGCGTGAGATTCTCGGTGTTTTCAAACTGACAGCCACATCATACCCTTGTGCCCATGAAAACAATCTCCGTGAAATTGCCGGAGCCGGTGGCGAACTGGCTGGTCCGCCGGGCAAAAGAAACCAAACGCACACGCTCTGCTATAGTGCGGGACGCGCTCGAACGGGAACGGTCTGGAAATGGCCTCCCCAAGAGTTGTCGGGATCTCTTGGGTGAACTCGAAGGTTTTTTCGACGGACCGCCGGATCTATCCACGAATCCCAAACACATGGAAGGCTTTGGGCAATGATCCGGACGTGGTTGGACAGTGGCCCGCTCGTGGCCTTTTTCGACCGCAAGGATACTCGTCACTTGTGGGCCTATGAGCAGATGGGCGGCCTGCAACCGCCGTTGCTCACGTGCGAGCCGGTGCTGACATAAGCTTGTTTTCTTCTTCAGCGGGGCACTGGCAATCCGGCCTTGGTGTTGCGGGCGCTTCGGCAGGGAACAATTCAAGTGGCGTTCGACATTGAGACGGAAGCAGCCACCATCGAGACTCTCATGCGCCGCTATAACGACGTGCCCATGTCTCTCGCCGATGCTTGTCTGGTGCGGTTGTCCGAACTGAACCCGGATTCTCGGGTGTTTACTTTGGATCGGGATTTCACGCGTTATCGCCGCCACGGTCGGCACATCATTCCGTTGCTTGCGCCATGGTGAACCCTATTTTGGCTCGGGCGCGCTGGTGGATCGCGGATCAGTTCCGGGCTAAAGTGCGGGCGAATGGGAAATCGCCCGGTTGAGGAAGCAGCAGGGGCCTTGAATGCATTTCAGCCTGGATCGCGCTAAATGCCCGAGGCCAACTTGTTCAAAAGTTACCGATAGATTTTGTTTTTCATGGATGGATCAAGCTGACTCAAATGAGATGTGACCGGTTCGGGGAGTTGGACGAGTTCCAAGGATCGAAGAAATTTCCGTCGTTTCATCGTGAACGAGATCGTTTTGTCATCTCAGGATCACTTGAACACAAAACATCTTTGCTTCCTCTTCATTCTGCTTGCAGCTTTGCTGCGAGCCGACGAGCCCGCGAAGCTTGTCGAAGTTCGGAAAATCTGGGACCAGGCTCCCCACAATGCCTTCACCGAAGCTGCCAGAGTTTGAGCAGTGAAGAACTGCGAAACCGCTGGCGGACATATATCCGGGGCTGGAACGGCTACTTCCGGCTGGCCCCGGTGGACAGC
>SXGS01734942.1_pt1 | contig 38007 bp, 37 predicted proteins | sample 3174681 | NCBI WGS metagenome assembly SXGS01 (sample SAMN11356861, study PRJNA531348) | freshwater metagenome | isolation source: freshwater sample F1-80 | place: China: Fuxian Lake, Yuxi | collected 2017-12-25
CCTTCACCGAAGAGACTTGCCTGCTTTTCCGACCAAGAGATGGTCACGCGGCTGTTGTCCCAGACGACTTGTCCCATCGGCTTACTGATGTAAGTCGGAAGAGCTTCAAGAGCTGCGCGAAGGTAACTTGTAACAAAGGGAAACTGAACTTCAGAGACCGGCAGGACGAAGCTAACGCTTTCGGCTTCGCGACGGATTTCACCCACCGGAGGCGCCGGGCTTACGAAGTACGACAGAAAGCGCTCAGGTTGAGCGAAGAGATCTTTCGGCGTTTGCACCATGCGCAGAACGCTATCGAGAACGCCCCAAGCGCGGAGATCTTTGCAATGATGACCGACCGCTAGAATTAGATTTTCAGTTGCTAGTTCGCCGATGCGTTCTCGGCCGTAGTCATGATCGATTTGCCGGAGGAGGTTTTCCATCTTCTCGGCTTCAAGCCAACTAGACGGATCGCGCAAAAATTCCGCGGGCCAGTCGCATTTTTCGTAGAGGGCCTCAAGGTCCTCCCCGCGTCTGTCCAAATATGTGATCACGGAATGGGTAATCTTACAGCTGAAGAGCACAGAGCTTTGTAGCCACAATTGCGGGAAGCAGACAAGCAAGCACGCTCATCTGCTGAAGATTGAGGCAATTGATGCTCAGCGTTCATCTAGATAACGGATCCAATCGTAGCTCAGGATTTCAACAAAGCTGTGATCCTTCACCTCGGACACGGGTTTCCACTTCGAACCTAACTTTTCGAAAAGCTTGCCATCCTTGTCGATTCCGAGGACTCGGTCGGCCACTTTCATCACGCGGGCGGGACCTTTCCATGCCGAAGAATGCCAATCAAGCTCTGGCTGCCCCGCAGACGAGCATCGGATGTCGGCCCATTTTCCTGACTTTGCGAGCACGGCCGCGCGTGATTTCAGCGGATCATACCCTTCAGGGTAAATCAGATTTGTGTACATATCCTTGTTGAGCGGGAATTCTTTGCGAACCGATTCTTTTTCGCCCCGACAATAAACGACGACGCGGTTCGCTTCGAGCCAGATATCCATCTCTTCGCCGTAGTGCGCTCCGCGAATCTCCCCACGGAATTTAGCCGGCCAATCGTTGAAGCTTGAGACGAATCCATTGTCGTCGTCATCGGGCTGCACGAAAGACAATCCTGGGCTGAGGCTGATAGCCTTTGTGGCAGTGTCATTTGGGAAAACGTCGTAACCGTAGGTCAAACGGCGAGCCATGAAACCGGCCGGGACGTCTTCACGCTTCGTAACGAGATCTTTTTTTCCGAGAATTTGCAACTCCCCGCTCTTCGAGAGTAGCAGCGGCTTCTCCATGCGATCGATCTTGGGCGGCTTGTTGAAGGCTTCGAAAGCGTAGGCAAGTGCCGAAGCCCGCGAAGCCTCTCGCGCACTTGGATGTACGTTTTCACCGAACGCACTCAATTTGGCGAGAGCTTCGATCGTGACGAGATATGCACCTTTGACTGCGGACGATTCATCGCAACCGCCTTCATTCCCTTTGCGCGGCCCTTGCGTGCACGTGACGTGGGGATAATCGCCTTCTAAGTGCCGTGTTTCGTGGAGGAAGACGGCGATCTGCTCGAAGAGGTCTTCTGTTTTGCTATCGATGAATTTCGGGCAGTAGTACATCTTTCCAAGGTTGTTTGTGCCGCCGACGATGACGTAAGCGATCGTCGATCCGTAGCAGGAGCTCGCCTTTGCCGGCAGGAGTTCGCGGACGGTAGTCTTCAAATAGTCGATCCAGTTCGCGGGTAAAATTGGCAACGAGAGATCATCGCCGCTTGGTTGTGCAGGCGCATTCACACGAACATCTTCAAGCGTGATGAGCATGTGAAGAAGACGGTGTTCAACAGGATTCTTGTCGACGCAGACACCACTTTTCGAGAACTTCCCGAATTGCTTGAAGTGCTTTGCGAGAGATTTGACTCGTTCAGCCGGTAAGCATTGCGCGTAGTTTCCATCGAGGAAGTTCGTTTGCGCCTTCGCTACGACCGGAGCACTGACGCTGAACAAAGCAAAGGCTAGAACTGAAGATGCCGACTGGAGAGTCATCGAGCTTCTCCTCCCGCGAGAGTTTCGTTGTACGAGTTAAAGAAAGAACGGCCACGAGCCACTTCACGAAGACTTAGCTGCGCAACTTCGGAGATCGTCTTCTCAGTAGTCTTTTCGCGGACGGAGCGCAAGTTCTCGATGAATTGGGGTTGCGCAAGCGCTGCAGACTCAATGCCCTCGAGAGCTCCCAAACGAAGCGCCAAGGCCTTTTGCCGAAGACGAGCTTTTTCATCGAGGTGATCTCCGGCGCGCCTATTTAAGTCTTTGGGCAGTGGCGCCAAGGCGATGGACTCGAGTTGCGGTATCGAGCGAGGAACATCCAACTTGAGAAGGTGAAGCGCAACGTTTCGCTCGGCGCTCGAAAGCGAAGATTCGTGAAAGGGTGCGAGGATCTTCGCGGCTAGCTGTTCACGATCGGATGAAGTAAGTGCCGCGGCCGTAGCTCGCAAGCGCTCAAGAACCAGTTCTGGTCGATCGGTAAGCTTGTCGTATTCGTGCGCTTCACGCCGAATCCACTCGGATAAATCACCTTCTTGAGTAGGTGTTGCAGCTGGAGCTGATGTCTCTTTTGCGGTGATTCCCGCAATCGGCGTCGGCGCAGGAAGTCTGTCTTGAGTTTCGTGCGGGAGCCGCTCCACTTCCGTCTCGGTTACAACCGGACGCTGCCGCAAAGTAAGGGACCATCCAACGAATAGCAGGACGAAAAGGCCGATACTCCACCACTTCAAAGAAGCGAATGCAGACCGATTCTGTTTAGGCCGTTGTTTTGACTCAATTGGAGTTTTGCGCATGGAAGGCGCAGTCTAAAAGGGGTCTAAAATCTCGTCAAATCGACGGAAAAACGGGCGAAAGAGTTTCAACTCGCCTGGGTGATTTTTGTCCGGTGACGGAATTCGTCTCACCCCTGAACGCGAGCGTATGCGCGCTCGCGCTCGGGATTCCTTAAGCAGACTTAGGCGGGAAGAATTTTGATCTCGGGAACGGAATTTTGTTGTCCTCGATTTCCTTCATAAACGAAGGAAGTTCGCCCGTAGGTTCGATGTGCCCGTGGAGCTTTCCGTCAGGGCCGCGTACGAGGTGGGGCATATCGTAGATGTTCACCACGTCGTAGTTGTAGTCTTCATCGAGACCACGAACTTCCGAAATCGACATAATCCGGCGCGAGCCGTCTTGAAGACGCGAGATCTGAATCACGAGATCGATCGCAGCAGCGATGGAATATTGCATCGCTTTGTCGCTGATTTTCGTTTCACCGCCCATTGCGAGGGCTTCAAGACGCACAAGCGCATCGGCTGCGGTGTTCGCGTGGATCGTTCCCATGGAACCATTGTGACCCGTGTTCATCGCTTGCACGAGATCGAACGCTTCGGAGCTTCGAACCTCACCGACGATGATGCGATCGGGACGCAGACGGAGAGAACTTTTCAAAAGATCTTTGATCGTGACTTCGAACTTCCCCTGCTCGTTCGGGGTGCGGGTTTCGAAGCGAACAACGTGTTCGTACTCGATCGTTAATTCCTTCGCGTCTTCGATCACGATGATTCGCTGACCCTTGGGAATGCGGTTGCAAAGAAGACCTAGGAGAGTCGTCTTACCGGAGCCGGTACCACCGCTGACGAGGATGTTCTTTCCGAGAAACATGCAGATCTCAAGAAAGTTCGCCGCATCCGGCGTGATCGCGCCAAGCTTGATATAGTCTTTGAACGTGATCTTACTTTGAGTGAACTTACGAATCGAAACGGTAGGACCGTTCGTAGCGCAAGGAGGAATCACCGCGTGGATCCTGGAGCCGTCAGGAAGACGCGCATCGAGGCGGGGCTCTTCCCAGTTGATGCGACGACCGATGGAGCCCGCAATCGAGTTAATTGCGGCGAGGAGAATGTCTTCCGAAGGGAACTGTGCGTCCGTGCGCTCGAGTTTACCTTTGCGTTCGACAAAGACTTCATTCGGACCATTGATCAAAATTTCGGTGACGGTCGGGTCTTGCCATAAATGCATGACGGGACCAAGGGCCCCGTTGATGGCATCTTTAAAGACCTGCGGAATCCTACTGTCCATCATTTGGCAGACTCCTCGGAAGCCGGCGTCCGCACGGTGATTTGCGGATTGAAGACAACTAGCTTTCCTTCACTCGAAGTTTCGGGCGAAAGGAAAGAGAAAGCGCCCTCTTTTTTGGGCTCGAGCGTGAATGTTTTAATTTTACCGTAGTACGTAGCGTGATGCTCAGAGAAACCGTCGAGGATGAAGCTCACGTTTTTCTCTTTGTCGTTCACGTTGACGATATGGATTCGGTAGTGACCGTTCTTACGCACGCGAACCGTTGAAGGCACAAAGCCTTTATCCGTATGCATGATGACGACGTCTTGAACAGGTTCACCCGCTTCAAAGAGCGCATCGAACATGCCTTGCTTCTTTTCGGGCTCTTCCGGCGTGATTTCGATTCGGGGTGCATCGCTCACTTGAGGACGCGCCGAAGATGCCGGCACTCGGCCTGCAGCGTTGAGTTCAACTTCACGCGCGGGTTTAGCTCGACGAGAAAAGTCGACCTTCCATTCGGCCTGCGCTTGGTTCACGTAGACGAGACTCATCAAACCGCAAATGATACCGCTTGCGAAAAATAAGGAACAAACGCGAGTCATCGTGGATGTTGAATTCTTTTTAGTGGAGCTCTTCTCGCAGGTGAAAATCGGCGTATTCACGTGCAACCTCCATCGCAAGGATTTCCAAGGAACGACGATCCAATTTTTCTAATTCAGCACGTAACTTCACCGGGTCTTTTTTGCAGCTATTGACGACACCGATCGCGTTTTTCAAACCGAAGCTTCCGCGATTGATCTCTTCGAGACCTGAGCGCCAGTCCATGTTGAGAACGGGCTCGATAACTCCCATATCGTAGAGAGCGTCGAAAACGGTCTGAAGATCCCCTTGAAGATGCAGCATATGTCCTCCATGACGTTGCGTGCATCAGTCTCATCGGTAGACACTCGCCGACTCTGTAGCGATCGAGCTTCTCGCGGCCGGAAATCTGGACGTGACGGCCCTTGGGCTAGCTGTTAGTTTTCCGCTCGTTTCCGGTTGGTCGATTTTGGCTGATCTTTTTGTGGAGAACTCACCCATGCATTCGGCGCCCTACTTCACGGCCCTCGGTCTTTTCACGATCCTGCACGCGATCCGGGTCATTCGACTTCGCCGCAAGCACAAGGTCGGGATCGGTTCGGGTGGTGTGCCCGAGCTCGAACAGATGTCGCGCGTGTTCGGAAATTTCATGGAGTACGCGCCGATGGGTCTCGTCCTGCTTTTAGCTTTGGAATTTGTGGCAGCTCCGAGATGGTTCATCCACCTCTGCGGGATGCCGCTTTTGATCGGCCGCACTCTTCACTCGCTTGGTCTTTCGCGGAGCACGCTCGCATCAAAGGAGCGCGTTTACGGCATGATTCTGACTTTTGCCAGCATCCTGCTCGCCTCGGTTGGCGTATTGATCTTTTCGTTCCTAGCGCCCCGGTTCTAACGGAGACTGCTAATCGTGAAACTCACAAAAGCCAAACCAAGTTCGAAGCCGTCACAACAAACAGCTGAGAAATCTGAAAAGCCGCGCGAACCGAAAGCCGCCGCCGATGCTTGGCTCTTTCAATCGCCTCCGGGACTAGCCGCGGTTCTCAAACGCGAGTTGGTTTTTCGAGGCGCTCTCGATAGAAAACAAGATTTATTTATTAAACGACAGCGCAATCACGACTTGCTCTTTGCGAACAAGATAAAGAGCGATGCGGGCCTCACGAAACTCCGAACCGCTGAAGCCGCGTTTCGCTGCCCCATCTTTGGCCGCTACAAAGTTTCGCAGCGCCAGCTCCAAACTCTTGCTGATGATTTGCAAAAAGTCGGGCCACGCCGCTTAGTCGTGAGTGTCGCCGGTCGCGTTTTCAACCGTCAGGATCTAAGCCGCTGGCTTGAAAAAGAAGTTTCTGCGCGCGGCTACGACTTCGATCCGAACGTCGAAGATGAAGTTTGGATGTTCTGTATCGACGAGGCTTACTATTTCGGAATCCCAATTACGAAAGCGCGCGACACCGAAGGACGCGAACACCGCTCCGAAGAGCGACACGGAAGCTTACCACCACCGATCGCTGCCGCCCTCGCCTTCGGCGGCATGCCAAAGCCAGGTGACGTGATCCTTGACCCCGTTTGTGGATCTGGAACTCTGCTCGCTGAAGCTTACGCCTACGCGCCTGAGGCAAAATTCATTGGGCGTGATCTGGATTCTCAAGCCGTGGCGATTGCACGTTCAAACCTTACGCATATTTCGGAGCTTGATCTTGCGCAGGCCGACTCACGTAAGTTGGAATTGAAAGAGAAAAACGTATCGCTCGTTCTCGCGAACTTTCCATTTGGTCTTCAGTTCGGCGATAAGAAAAACAACCCCGCGCTCTACCGTGACATTTTGCACGCTTGCCTCAAATTCGCGCGGCCTGAGGGTTGGCGAGCTGTTCTCTTTACTTCCGATATCGAAAGTCTCCGCGCGGCGCTCGTTGATTTCAAAGACTTGGAGACTCAAGATCTCTTCAAGGTAAAGGTTCGGGGCGAAATCGCCTACGCCGTTCTCGCGAAAAGAAAGAGCGCAAAGAAATGAAGCTCGCGGTCCTCTCGGATGTTCACGGTAACGAAGAAGCTCTCGCCGCCGTGCTCGACGATATCGAAGTCAGACGAGTTGATCTCGTCATCTGTTTAGGTGATGTGGTTGATCCGCTCCCCGGCTCACGTGCAACCCTCGAGACGTTGAAGGATTTGGCGGTGCCGATCCTCCGCGGAAATCACGAAGACTACGTCATCAACGCGTTTGAGCAGCCGACTCATCCCGTCTCGACTGAAGTGAACTTCAAACCCGTTCGTCTTGTTGCGCAAACCTTCGACAAGAACTTGATCAAGACGATGAAGCATTTCCCGCTCACTTTGAATTTAAACGACACGCGAGCCGGCGAGATTTTGTTTTGTCACGCATCTCCGCGCTCGAATCTGCAAGGATGGCGGTTAGGAAATGTGAGCCCTGAGCTTGGTGTTGAACTCGATCGCGAACCTGCCGACACGATCGTCTGCGGCCATTGGCACGACCCGCGAGTCGACGACTGGAATCACAAACGGCTCGTGCAGGTCGGAAGCGTCGGGATACCGTTGAACGGAAAGCCTGAAGCGGAGTACGCCCTCATCACCGCAACCGATAAGGGCTGGGCCATCGAGCCGCGTGCCGTTCCCTTTGATGCCGAAAAGAATTTAAGGACGTACCGTGAGTCGGGGTGGGTCCACGAAGGTGGCCCTATCGCTTGGCTCATCTATGACGAGCTTATGAGCTTTACGCGGCGAATGGGGTACTTCGTAAGAGAATGGATGCCGTCCAGGAACCTAGCGCCAAAAACGGAAGCCGAGTGGGCGACGGCGGCTGAACTTTTTCTCGAGAGCACCGGCACGTGGGAAAAGATCAAAAAGGCGCTGGCCACTTAATTCGCGATCGCATGAGGAATAAAAAAAGGGCCAACCCTGCGGCTGACCCGTGCTTAGAACTCGGCTTTAGGACGCAGTTTAGTGCTGGTGTCCGCCCGCACCGTGTGCGTGGCCGTGCTCGAGTTCTTCTTTCGTAGCATCGCGGACTTCTGTCACTTCAACGTCAAAGTGAAGGTCTTGTCCTGCCAAAGGATGGTTTCCATCGACGGTTACGTGCGAGTCGGTCACGCCCGTTACGACGACAACTTGAGTGTGCCCTTGGCCCGAATCAGCGTGGAAACGATCGCCAACAACAACGTCTTTTTTGGGGATCTGCTGACGAGGAACTTGAACTACGAGATCTTGTTCGTATTCGCCGTACGCCTCGTCGGCTTTCACGTGAACAGATTTTTTATCGCCTTTTTTCAAGCCGTTGATTGCGCTTTCGAGGCCAGGAATGATCTGACCGACGCCCTCGAGGTAGCTTAGTGGCTCATCGCCTTGCGAAGATTCGAGCGTCTCGCCTTTGGCGTTTTTGAGAGTGTAATGGAAGCTTACAACTTTCGGGGTCATGATCCCCTCCCTTCGAAATGGACAGTTTGGGCGGAGTCGACCATCGAGCACTCGCTAAGTCAACGATAACGTCGAGCAAAGCGTGCGAGGTTTCTCGCCCGAGTTTAGGCGCGTGGTACCTCCCGGCGCCATCGGCGACAGAAGATACCACACGTGAAAATATTCCGTAGAAGGATTACAGGATGTTCGCCGCAAGTTCGGCGAGTTCTGAACGTTCGCCCTTCGAAAGCGTAACGTGAGCCGAGATCCGCTGTCCCTTGAATCGCTCAACCGAATACGTCAGTCCGCTCGTCGCCGAATCCACGTAAGGGTTGTCGATCTGGTAAGCATCGCCCGTGAGAACGACTTTGGTTCCTTGCCCTGCGCGCGTCACGATCGTCTTGATCTCGTGAGGAGTCAGGTTCTGAGCTTCGTCGACGATCAAGTACTGATTCGGAATGGAGCGACCGCGAATGTAGGTCAGAGGCTCGATGTTCAACATGCCCTGATTGATGAGCTCTTGAGCTCGGCCGGCTGCCTTCTTATCGGCACCCATGAGGAACTCAACGTTGTCGAAGATCGGCTGCATCCAAGGATTCAGCTTTTGCTCAACGTCTCCCGGAAGGTAGCCGATATCGCGACCCATCGGGAAGATCGGTCGACTCACAAGCAAGCGTTGGAATCGTCCTTCATCGAGCGTCTTGTAAAGTCCTGCAGCAAGCGCCATGAGCGTCTTGCCCGTACCCGCTTTGCCAACGAGTGAAACAAAAAGAATCTCATCGTTCAGCAAGCAATCCATCGCAAACGTTTGTTCAACGTTTCGCGGGTGGATACCCCAGATGCTCTCTGTCGGACTGAGCAGCGGAACGATCCCGCCTTCTTTTTCACTCAAACGCCCGATCGCGCTGTGATTTGGATTCGAGCTATCACGCATGATCACGTATTGATTCGCGACCATCGTGCCGAAGGGACCGTTTGGATCGCGTGGGATCAAGCGATCTCGATAAAAATTGTTGATCACTTCGGGATCGACTTCGATCTCCTTGTGACCTTCGTACATCTCCTCGATGTCGACCCGTTCAGGCTCGTAATCCTTCGCGTTGACGCCGAAGACGTCAGCTTTGATCCGCAAGTTGATATCTTTAGTGACGAGCTCTACGGATGCATCGGGATAATTTTTCTGAAGCGCTAAAGCCGTTGCTAAGATGCGGTTGTCGGCTTTGGTCGCATCGAGCTCGCGAGGCATTCCATCAACTTGGAAATCCGTGTTGACGTAAACCGTGCTCTTGGAATTGTCGAGCTTCACACCTTGCGAGAGAGGCCCCTCTGCGCGCAGCTGATCGATGAAGCGGCTGAACTGACGAGCGTTGCGTCCGTTTTCACCTAGATCGCGTTTGAAACGGTCGACTTCTTCGATCACCGAGATCGGGATGTGGACATCGGCATCGAGGAACTTTTTGATCGCGAGAGCATCGAACAAAATCACGTTCGTATCAACGACGACTTTGCGATTGTTGTGATCGGATTTCAGGGTCTGCGACGAATTCGTGGAACCACGATTACCGGGACCGGCCACTCTTCCTCCTTGCGGATCCGGCCTTACGGATGGTGCTGAAGGGAGCGAGCGGCTTCATGCACGCCCGGACCTTCGACCCGGACCCGGTCTAACGTCTATTGCATGACATCGACCGGAAGAAGTACACAAAAAAAGAAGGGCTCCGAACCGGAGCCCCAAGTTTTTATTTCTAAATGAAAGCTAGGATTTCGTGATGCTCCCAGCTTTGGTCTTATCGGCGAAGTCCTGAGACCATAACGTCGCCTTGATCTGTGCGAAGTGACGCCGAAACCGTCTCGATGAATTTGACGAAGTGATGCAGCGCCACGTCGTTGATCGTGCCTTTGGCGAACATACCACCGTGGCGAACGACACCTTCTTCGAGAATAGTGCGTACGTTTGCAACCTTTACGACGAAGGGGAAGAACGTCTGCTGGTTTAGATAAACGCGAAACCCAACTTCTTCTCCGATTTGAAACTTACCGCCGGCAACGTCGGTGTCGAAAGCGATCCCGTCCTCGGAGATATCATAAATAGTGACCTTCTGGAGTCCGCGCTCGGGGATGATCACGTGCGCACCGATGAACTCTGAAAGAATTGTACGGCGAACTTTGCGTCGTTCATGCGTGAGCATTTCATTGCGACGCTCGGTCATGTCGAGCACGGGTGCCGTATTATCCGAATGTGTGCCCTCGACTTTGTCCTGGTTCGGTCGGCGCGATTTCAAGTCGATGACATTATTCGATTTGTTCATTGATCCCCCTTCATTCCTTCACATCTATCGGGAAAAAATCGTCACAGCTTGAGGCAGGTTCGATAGACAAAAGAAAAGGGGTCGCATAGAGTCCAAGGAGAATGACGTACTTTCGCGTACTTATCATCAGTTTCGTCATCCATACCGTCTTGGCGATTTTTTTATCGCTGTTGCCGGCACCCGAGCGTCTCGATTTGAGTCAGCGCGATCTCACTGTTATCGACCTTCTCGAACAACCCGAACTCGCCAAACGTCCTCGTCAAGAAGCTCGCGATCAACAGACCTTTGTCCGCAATGCACCTGTTCCCGAAAAACTTCTCTCGCCGGAGGAGCGCGAAGCTCGCTTCGCATCCGAAGAAGATCGGAACGTCATCGAAGAACAACGCGCGCGCGAAAATGACATGACGGCAAATCGTTCGCCCTTGGCAGCGAACCAAGCTCAACGGCAGCAGCCGCAAGCGCAGCAGCGAAAGACAGCGCGCTCGAATACGAATCGTCGCTCCAATCTCGACCTCACTCCGAAGTCGCCGCTTGATCGTGCGAAAGATGAGTTGCAGCGCCCGCAAAGCCAGGAAGGTCCTGACGACATCCCCGTTGCCGGATTGAATCCGCGTCGCGAAAGCGCATCGCAATCTGCTGAGGGGTCGCAAGCTTTTCCAGGGGAACGCGGCGTCTCGACTTTTGGTGAGGTTGTTCCGCCCGACGTCAAGTTCGGGGAATTCACGGCCCTCAATACGGATCGACATCTTTACTACACGTTCTACGCTCGCATGGAAGAGATGATCCGCAATCGTTGGGTGAATTACGTGCGCGCCGCGATCTACAGCTTACCCGCCGATGCACGAACCGAAACGGGCCGTGACTCGTGGACGACGAAGCTCGAGATAGTGCTCGACGGAAACGGACAATTCAAAAAAGCGATTCTTCAAGAGAGTTCTGGCATCCGGAGCCTCGACTCGGCTCCGGTCCAGGCCTTTCGCGATGCGGGTCAATTCCCGAATCCGCCCGCCGAAATGGTGAAAGAAGACGGCACTATTCGCATCTACTACGCGTTCAACGTTGACATGGTTTCTCGCTACGCCTCGAAGCCTTAATCAATAGACGATCGCAACGAAGGTCCTGCTCAGGAGCGCTCCGATACGTTCTGGACCCACTCCCCTCTTATCGCCTGCGCTACAATCAAAGAGATGAAACGCATTCTCGCTTTCGCGCTCGTTACTCTCTCGAGTCTCATGATCACGGCTCCCGCTTTCGCCGGCTTCGTCGAAATCGGTGGAAGTGGAAGCTACCGCAAATCCAATATCGACACCGATGCCTACGACGAGTCGCTCTCGATCACTGGCTCGCTCGCCTACTACTTCAATGAAGCATCGGCGATCGAACTCAGCTATACGGATGGCAACAACAAGCGCTCGATTTCGGAGAATGATCCGAATGGTCACATCACGAAGTTGCACTACGAAACATTGGGCTTCGATTTCATGTACACGCTGGGAAAAAAAGAATCGACGATTCGCCCTTACCTGAAGATCGGGACCAACTACATCCTCAAGAAGAGGATCATTGACCAGTTCCGCGGTCCCGACGGAGAGTGGAGAGAAGCCGATGTCCGCGAAGATGAACCTGGCCTCGTACCGAGCGCGGGCGCAGGCTTCCGGTTAGGCTTAACGGAAACCCTCTCGCTCAAGATTGGAGTCGACGGTTGGAGCAGTCGTCCCTTGAACAAACCTCCCGTGACTTTCGATTGGTTCGGCCGCGCTGGGCTCTCTTTGCTCTTCTGATCTTTCTTCCGCTCTTATCCGGCTGCCAGGTTACCTACCTCATTAAAAGTGCTTACTGGCAAGCGGGCCTCTTGAACTCGCGCGTTCCGATCGACGAGGCGCTGAGCGATCCAAACTTAAGCGAAGAACAAAAAAGAAAACTTCGCCTCGCGCAAGAAGCTCGTGCCTTCGCAGAAACGCAATTAGGTCTAAAACCCACGCAGAACTACACCTCTTACGTTCAGCTCGATCGACCCTACGTTACCTACGTCGTAAGCGCTGCTCACAAGAACAAACTTGAAGCGTACAAGTGGTGGTTTCCGATCATTGGCTCGGTCCCCTACAAAGGTTACTTCAATCCAGATGGCGCTAAAGAAGAAGCGGATCGGATGAAGAAGAAAGATCTCGACGTTTACGTACGAGGCGTTTCTGCCTACAGCACGCTCGGCTGGTTCAAGGATCCGATCCTCTCGAGCATGCTGGCGTACAAAGATCACGATCTCGTCAACACGATCATTCACGAAACGGTTCACGCCACCATTTACGTCAAGAGCGAAGCCGACTTCAATGAACGCCTAGCGGTCTTCATCGGCAACAAAGGGGCTGAAGAGTATTATCGTTCAAAAGAGGGGCCCAACAGCAAAACGCTCAGCACGATGCGCGATGATCTTCACGATGAGCGCTTGTTCTCGGATTTCATTTCTAAAGAAGTTCAATCGATCGAGAAATGGTATGAAGAGAGGCTTTCACGCCCTCTTTCCGAAGAAGAGCGCCAAGCTCGGCTCAAGGAAATTCAGACTCGGTTCGCTACGGAAGTCCGGCCGAAGTTGAAGTTAGCCGACTCGTACAAAAACTTCGAAACGATCGAGCTCAATAACGCTCGTTTAGTCAATTACCGGCTCTACTTCGAGAATCTCGACGACTTCGAACGCGTCTTCGAAAAGCTCGGTCGCGATTTCAAAAAGATGCTTGAGTTCTGCAAAACGCTCGAGAAAGCAGAAGATCCAAAAGCTGAACTTGCGAAAGCGGCAGGTTCATGAAAAACGGCGCGAGCTTTCACCCGCGCCGTTCCTGCCTTTCGCTTTTACGCCCGATCTACCGCGCGGGCGTTGCTACGATAAAGTGCTCCCATCACTAGATCCGTCCAGCTGAGCTGAGCACCTTCGGACTCCGTCACATCCTTCGACTTTTGATCGGCTTCTTCGACCGCGGCCATGATCTTCTCATGAAGGCGATCGTAGAAGCGGCCGTCTTCCGGCATTACCACGTCATCACAAGCCTCAACGAGCTTGCGCGTTTTTTCCAGCCACTCGGCGCGCCATTTCTTTTCCGCCGTATGAGCGTCGGCTCGCGTTGGGGTGGGACTTGCTTGAGCTTCCTTCTTCATTCTTGCCTCGTTTCCCAAGGTCGGACCGGTTGCACCGGCTGTAGATTGCACTTGAAAGTTCAGTCTCACATTTCCACCTCTCCGTACGTTGTTAGCATGTCTCCGGTACGCCCGAAGTCATCGCGAAACCCTTCGGACTCGTCCATCGCTTCGATCCGCTCGCGCAGTTTCAAAAGCGCGTGTCGGTAATTCGCTTTGGCCGTGTCGTACGGGCATCCCATGATTTGGGCGATCTCCTTGAAACTCAGATCCTCGAAAATTCGAAGACTGAGCGCCATGCGCTGGCGTTCGGGCAATCGCTCAATCTCGGCGCGAAGGCGTCTCTTTACATCCGCTTGCAAGAGCTCCGTCTCCGCACCCGGATCGACCCCTACGGGAACGTCCTCGACGTTGACGGAACTCTGCACGAGATCGAACGCCTTTCCGCGAAACCGATTGCGCGCGGTATTCAAGGCGATTTGGTAGAGCCAGCTTTTGAAACTCGAGCGACCCTCGAAGAGATGAATCTTCTGGTACGCCTTGATGAAGCTCTCTTGAACGATGTCCTCGGCGGTCGCTTGTTCTTTGGTGAACCGGAGGCTCAACCGCAGTAGCGAACGTTGATGCCGTTGCACCAACTCCGAGAATGATTTTCTGTTTCCGCCTTTCACTTCGCCCACGAGTTCGACATCTGTTTTCATCAGCGTGCCTACCGCTCCCTATGACAAGCCCAACGGCTAGTCGGGTTAGCGGCCCCCCAAATTTTTTGACCCCAGAGCGTTCAGAAGAACTCTGAACGCATCTCCTGCTTTCTCATTAAGCAGAACTGATGCCGCACACTTTCGGAGACCTTGTGGCTCCGAATTGGAGGGAAACGAGAGATAAGTACGCGAAGCGTGGTGCGAAGCTTCACCAAGTGGTTTTGATGCGTGGGAATTGATTACAGGACCGGTGCCGAGTGACCCCTAGGGATTGGGGTCGGAATCAAACAAGAACACTAGGATTAGTGAACGGTCCTCTCGATAGGAGGGATAACAATGAATTATGGAGGCCGCCGTGAGAGCCGCTGCCAGAGCAGCTCTCACGTGGTCCAGTCGCAAACAGGATTAGTTCTGCTTGTTCATTTTCTTAATGAGGTTCGTGCAGAACGTGATGCCTTCGTCTGTCTTCAAGGGAGCGCCGTTGAGATCCAAGCAACCATTCTTTTGGATCGAAGCCGACATATCAACGACCTGTTGGCAAACGCCAGCGAGCGCAAAGCCACCGAACTGACCTGAGTTCAAAAGCTTCTCCATCGCTTCGTTCGGAGTAGCGAGCATCTCGAGAACGGGAGAGACCGCCGTCTTCAAACCTTTGATGTCGGATTCGCTGAGCTTCTCGCCGCCGAACTCACCTTTGTCGATCACGGATTTAGCGTTGCAGTAGAGTTCGAACGTTTGATCCTTCGAGAGATCTTTGTCGGACTCAGCTTGAGCGTGCGCGAACGTAGAAACGGAAACCATGGCCATCACGAGGAATGCGAATTTCATCTTTAACTCCTTGGGGTTTACTTATCTTTTGAAATCGATTTGAAAAGTGCGCGGCAATACTGAATGCCTTCCTCCGCGTTGAGAGGTGCGCCGCTCATGTCTTTACAGCCTTTTTGGGCAACAACATCCGACATCTGAATCACGAGGTCGCAAGCCACGGCAACGCCGATCGCGGCTCCGAAATTTACGCTCGGATCGCCTAGGACCGATTGCAATTTTTTGGGATTCACGAGGATCTCTTGAATCGATTGCGCTTCCGCTTTCAGGGAAGACATTTGTTCAGCCGAGAGCTTCTTTCCATCGGCAATGCCTTTGAAGAGTACCTGCTCGGTGTTGCAGTAAGCCTCATGGATGAGTTCGGCTTTGGGCTTTTCGGCTTCGGCTGCGTCTTGGGCCTTTGCGAGAGTAGGCACTACGAAAAGCACTGCGAGAAATAAGAAAGCTTTCATCTTGGACTCCGTAAAGATGTCCGGATGCAATCCACTTTCTGTACCGGGACGGTGGACGTTATACGTCCTTTGAACCGTTAGGAACCTGACGGTGGCCCCAAAAAAGGCATCGCGGGCTTTGGACCCGCGATGAACTTAGACGGAGGTGACGCGGTTTCGGCCGCCGCGTTTTGACTGGTAGAGAGCATCGTCGGCTTTGGAGAACATCTCCTCCCAAGTCGACATTTCGTTCTCTTTCGTCGCAACACCCACCGAGATCGTCACGGGAATCTTCGTTCCCTGATAAGTGAACGGATGGCCTTCGATCGTAGCGCGAAGGCGCTCGCCGATCTCGGTTCCCTGCTGGAGGTTGGAGCCGAACAACAGCACAACGAACTCTTCACCGCCGTAACGTGCGAAGTAGTCATCGCCGCGGATCAGCTTCGTGCCGATCACTTGCGCCATCTCTTTGAGGACGTAGTCGCCGGCCGAGTGCCCGTACGTGTCGTTGATCTTTTTGAAGTGGTCGATGTCGAAGACGGCGATGCTGAGCGGAACTTTGAGCAGCTTCGCGCGTTTGAAACTCTCCGCACCTTTCATCTGCAATGCACCTTTGTTGAAGATGCCCGTAAGCGGATCTTTTTCGCTCTTCGTCTGCAGCTGTTCGATCGCGTGAGCCTCGATGCTTCCGCGCTCAAGGAACTTGAACAAGACGTTGCCGGTCTTGATCTGGTCGTTGTTGTTGAGCTTCACCGGAACGAGCGGCGGGATCGCGTCGTCATTTACCACCGTGCGGTTGGATGACTCGAGATCGAGGATGTAAACATCGCCGCTTGAGAGCGAGAGCTTTGCGTGCGAACGCGACACCGAGCGATCGTCGACGAACACACCCGACGTCATCGAGCGGCCGATGATCATATCCGTCTTGTCTATGGGCCACTGCTTACCGACATAGCCGGCGGGGCCCTCGAGCATGATGATGCAAGGCGGAGCTTTCGTAGCGTCTTCGATCCGTTGATTGAACGTACCGCCGCTGACGACTGCTGTTTTATCTAGACTGGGCTCTGTATCGTCTTCGTACTTACCAACCATATCAGCTAAGTATAGGAAGGTAAGAAGATCGAAGACAAGTCGAGGGATCGCGCTTTGACACCGGAATTACGAAGTGAGTCGCGGCGGAGACCACGACCTTCGGCAAGGCGTGAAGATTCGGATCGGCGTCTCAATTTCAGCTCACGCAACTGCACGGAATTGAGACGCCTCGATGAGTGATCGTTATTGAGAAAGCAGATCGCGGGCGATGATCTTTCCGGCTTCGACTCCGGGTTGATCAAATGCGTTGATGTCCATTGCTTCGCCGAGAGTCCCGACGACGAGCTCGAGGATCATGAACAGAGCTCCGATCGTCTTCTCGTCGAGCGCATCCGCCGTGAGCGTGAGGCTTTGGACGCCCTGCTTTTCGAGGGCTGCGCGCGTCGCCGTCGCCATGGCGCCGAAGAGCTGGCCCATCGTCTTCTGCGCCATGATGGTCTGGCAGTCGAAGAGGTTCTTCTCGATCGCTGGACCTTCTTTTTCGGATTGGTTTACGCGGAGGAACCACAAGAATTTGTCGCGCTCCCCTTCCATCACCTGTTGCAAGATCGAGTGCTGATCGCTCGAACCAATTGCCGGGATCGGCGTGCTCGCGCGCGGAGCTTTGTCGCCTTTGCGATTCTTTGCTTTACCAAGCGACTCGGCCCAGAGCTGCTGTGTCCAGAGGCCGAACTCGCGGAGACCGTCGGCGTACGCCCAGAAGAGCGTGATCCACTCTTTGCGATCGAAGCTCATCAATGTCTGTGCGGCTAAGCGGGCAATGAGGTCGTCTTGCGAAAGCGCCCATGTTGCTCCGGCGCGAAGGCCTTCGAGTTCGAGGCCGTAGAAACCGGCCGGAAGAAGCCCGACCGGAGAGAGCACGGAGAAACGTCCACCTACATCTTTGGGGATCTCGAGGGCTGCGACACCTTCTTTGCGGGCCCAACGCATGAGCGGGTTATCGTCGGTTTCGGAGATCACGGTCGCACTTGCGCTGAGTTTTTTGAAACCCGATTGGCGAAGGTGTTGGTCGATGCATTCTGCCATCGTTAGGGTCTCGATCGTGTTGCCGGACTTCGAGACGATCACCCAGTGAGTGTCTTGGAGATTGGTGCGGCTACGGAGCCACTTCCAGAAACGATCGGCATCGACGTTGTCGATGAACTCAACGGTGTGGGTTTCGTTCCACTTCTTCAACGACTGCATCATCGCGCGGCCGCCGAGGGAGCTTCCACCCATCCCGAGGACGGCGAGTGAGTGAGCTTGTTTGCGGAGCTCGCGCGCACGGGCGTCGGATGACGACCAAAGGTCGCTGCGCTCGGGCAACCGCATGAAGCCAAGATCTTGTCTTGCTTTGAGTGCCTTCAGCGAACGCTGAGCAAGTTCGAGAGCGGCTGATGATTCGGGCTTCGTAGAATGACTAATGGACCACATACTTCCTCCAGATCCGACGTGCAATGAAGCGGAGTGGACGATAGCAGCAGTGGTTTCATTTATCAAAGCTAAGCCTTAACCGGCGTGCGGTGCTTTTGGTTGCGACACCAGGGCCAAAAGATCTCAAGTGTGATTAGTTGCGGCTCGAGCTTTGACTCTCGGCGAAAAGCTCCGGTTGTCGGATTGTCCGAGGGGTCCCGGGACACCCCCCGCCTTGCGATCTTGAACGGAACGCCAGGATGGTTGGGGGTCTAGCGAATGCCCTCTCGCTCGTAGGTCTTTCAAGATAGCGAATCCTCGGGGCCCGCTAAGTTCGCGCAGACCCGAGGACCTGCTCGACCTCAAGGCCCGCTCAACCTCAAGGCCCGCCAAACCTCGAGGCAAATCCGACCGTCTAACTTATCGCGATGTCCTCTTCGATTCGGTGGTAGCCCCGCCACTCTTTGAGCCTTCCGCGAGGACGTCCGCCCTCTTCCGGATACTCCAGAAGAACATACGTGAGCTTCGTGATCTTACCGAGTGAGGGAATGTCGAGCGAAGTAATCTCCGTCCACGTTCCCGTGTTGAAGTACTCCTTCTCCGCCCCCCACTGCCGATACTGGTAGACGTGAGTGTGACCGAAGATCACGATGTGCACGCGATCGTCAGAAAGAATTCTTCGCGCCGACTCCCCGAGATCCGGGAAGACCGCACTCTCCGCAAGAACCTTCAGAATCCGACGGAACGGAAACTGGCGCCGCGGATCCTTACGGAAAATCGAGTTCAAGAAATATTTCGTGAGCCCAATCAGACTGTCGACCGTAAACCAAAATTCGTTGAACAGCGCCCACCGAATCATGCGCTTAAACGGACGAACCTTATCGATATGCGGATGCACGTGCTTCAACTTCAAAACGAAGTCGACGAAGAAGTGCGAACCAAAAGGAAGATTGAGAATCGGCTCCGGCAAGTTCTTCTTGAGGAAGAAACGCTTTGGATCCAAACGATTCGCTGCCTCATGCATATGCCCGTGCTCAATGTGCACGCCATCGAAGAAGTAGACGATGTTCTTGAAACGCACCGATGTCTTCAGAACATCGTTGAGATAAGCCCGCGTGCCGGGCCAGAGCATGCACTGATCGTGATTACCTACGATGTACGTAATCGAGCGATTGGGCGTGGCCGCAAACTTCCGAAGAGCCTCGAAGACTTCTTTATGTCCATCGATGATGTATTTGATCTTCTCGAGACTCACGGCCTCGGTGATGACCGTAAGGAAATGCCCACGGTAATCCACCTGCAGGAAGTTCAAAAAGTCGCCGTTGATGATGAGCTCAACTTCAGCATCACGAAATTCGCCCGAGCAGTAGTAATCGAGAAACTCAACGAGCTTCTGCCCGAAGTAGAACTCTTCGAGAGAATTGGTCGCGCCACCGTCGAGAGTCCGACCGCGTCCCAAATGTAAATCGCTGATGACGAGTTTGAGCTTACGCATGCTTGAAAGGACTCTAGCGCAGATTCGCCTCGACCGCCAAGGGTAGAGCGTCAAGGTTCGAAGGATTCCTTAAGAGGGCATTATTCCGACTTTTTGTTGCCGGTGTCTTCGTCGCCTTCGAGGATCGTGAGGGCGATACGCAGGGCGCGCACGACGCGTCGGGCGGTCTCCTGCTTGTCTTTGTACTGGTTGAAAAGCTCTTGAGCCTTTTGTTTACCGTAGTCGTTTTCGTGCGTGAGCTGATCGATCTGGCGCTTGAGCTCGAGGATCATCTTATCCTTCGTGCTCACGAGTGTGGCGCTTTCCATCTTCACGATTTCAAGGCGATGCTCTAGCTCACGCTCGCGAACGCGAATTTTCTTGAAGTTGCTCTCGAGACGGCTTTCCATCTCCTCGAGCCTTCCACGGAGCTCCATCGCTTCACGGTCTTTCTGCTGAAGCTGACCACGGTAGACCTTTTTCTCTTCCTCGAAGATGCGTTGCTGCTCTTTCGAAGATATTTCGAGGTTCTCGGCCTTGGAGATGAGGTCGTCCGTACGACGACGAAGAGTTTCGCCCGCCGTTGCGAGCTTCTCGTTTTCTCGGCGTATACGCTCGAGTTCTTGCTCAAGCTCCGTGATGCGCATCTGCGCGATCCGCAAGTTTTCGGATTGCTTCAATTGAGCTTCCGCAGACGAAAAACCACCTGCCGCGATGTTCTGATTCATCTGCCGCGGAGGTGGCTCTTGCCGCTCGTTGCGGTCTTTCATCTTCAAGACGGTTTTGATTTCCGTCGTGTCCATGCGGTTGATTTCGGAAACGTCAGCCCCAGGCTTCGCTTTGGGCTGCATCTCGGGACGCTTCTTCGGCATCGAGATGTCGGGTTCCGAAAGTTCAGACGGAGGAAGCTCCAAACGAACTGTTCCGTCGCCTTCCTGCGGTGTCACGCTATTGAGACCACCGGCACCCGTGACGGTCACATCTTGAAGGCCGCCACCGGCTGGCTTCGAAGAAGTTGGCTTTGCCTCCGCGACTTGCGCGACCGAGAGCGTGCGCGTGACGTCGTTGTTGTCGACGACGGGAAGAGCCTTCTTCGCGCGCGATTGCGCTTCGGATGCTTTCTTCGCTTCACGAGCGTCGCGATCCGCTTTAGCGACAGGATCAAGCTTACCCTTGCGAGATTCTTCTAAGCGAAGGCCTGCGGAAGCTTCGTCTTCGTTGTACTCGACGACGATCGGCGCACTCGTTGTGCCAGGCCCTTTCGATTTCATGCGCGTTTCGTCCATGCGCAATACAGAACCTTTCGTCTCCGCGTTCGGAGCCGGCGTCTTCTCATCCAACAAAGAGTCGATGAGTTGTTGTGCCTGAGGCGCTTGGTTCTTTTTCTTCGGGCTCATCTTGAATATGTATCGGAAAGAAATGGCTTTTCCTAAACCCCTCTGCGCACTGGCCTTTCAGGTGAGCCGGTCCGAAAAACAAAAAGGCCGCCTCGCGAGGCAGCCTTTGTGCTGTAAACGAATAAGACGCTCCCCGTAGGCTGGACGCGCCTTAGGTCCTGTTTAGAGTGTTGTCACTTTCAAGTAGTCGTTAAGACGGTTCTCGACGTCAGCCCAGGTAAGTGACTTGAGCTTTTCGACGCTGAACGATTGAACCGTGAAGCTTGCGAGGATTACACCCTGGACGCAGGCTTGTTTAAGGGCTGCGAGGTCGTAGCCTTTGTTTTGCTTTGCGAGGTAACCGAAGAAGGCTCCCGCAAATGTGTCGCCTGCTCCGGTGGGATCTACCACTTCCGCGATCGGGTACGCCGGAAGAATGAAGTAACCTTCCTTCGTGTAGAGTACGAAGCCGTACTCACCGCGCTTGATCACGACCGCTTTGGGTCCGAGCTTCAGAATCTCTTGCGCCGCCGCGATCGCATTTGTCTGCTTCGAGATCAGATCCGCTTCGCCTTCGTTGATGAGAAGGACGTCAACTTTCGACAGAACTTTTTTAAGTTCCGGAAGTTTGATGTTGATCCACAAGTTCATCGTATCGCTTGCGATCATCTTCGGATTTTCAACTTGCTCAAGAACGCGCAGCTGCAGAGTCGGATCAATGTTCGCGAGGAAAACATAGCTTGAATTCTTGTACTCGGCAGGGAGCTCAGGATTGAAGTGTTCGAACACGTTTAAATCCGTTGCGACCGTGATGGCTTCGTTCATGTCGCCTTCGTAGCGACCCGTCCAATGGAACGTCTTACCTTTTTGGCGCTGCAATCCTTTGGTGTCGACACCGCGCTTGGTGAGCATCTCGTAATCGGCTTGGTCGTAGTCTTCTCCGACAACGCCAACCACGCGGACTTTCGAGTAAAGGCTCGCCGCGAGCGAGAAGTAGTTAGCGCTTCCACCGAGGGCGCGCTCCGCTTTGCCTTTAGGCGTGCTGATCGTATCGTACGCGAGACTGCCAACTACCAAGATCTCAGACATCGAGGACTCCTTTTGGGGGTACCACTTTCCTTTTGCAGAAGCACCGCATAACCGCTGCGGAGTTTGTTCCGTCTCCGGCAAAAAAAATACCTGGCACTTTCGAGGGAAAATACCAGGTACCGTAGGTTTTGGAGTGTGGCAACCCTTGGTTGCCCAGCAGCTAGTTCGGCTTTCGCAGTTTCCCCTGCCTGGAAGCGCGCGCCTGCTGCGCACCGCTTCTGCAAAGGGAAACTGGTACCCTCAGACTGTCATGCGTTCAGGACGACCTTCGTATTTCGAAGTCAGCTGACCGCAAGCTGCGAAGATGTCGCGACCCATCGTCTTACGCAGAAGAACGTGCGCGCCCAAACGGATGAGCTCGTTTTGGAAAGCGATAACGCTCGCAGGTTCCGGGCGCTCGAAGCCTGATCCCGGATGTTCGTTGAACGGAATCAAGTTCACCTTACAAGCGTTATGCAAACCCGCTTGTTTGAGCATATCCCAAAGTTCTTTCGCCTGCTCCAGACGGTCAGTTACGTTCTTCAAGAGAACGTACTCGAACGTGATCCGGTCACCCGTTTCTTTGTAGTAATCGAGGCAAGCCCCGAGCAATGAATGGACATCCCACTTTTTATTGATCGGCATCACGAAGCTACGGATCTCGTTATTGGGAGCATTCAAGCTGACCGCGAGACGTACCTTTGCTTTCGCGATCAAAGGCATGAGCGGAACAAGACCGCTTGTCGAAACCGTGATCTTCTTGCGCGAAAGATTGATGCCGTTTGGTTGATGCAAAATTTCGATCGAGCGGAAAACGGCATCTGGGTTATCGAGTGGCTCGCCCATTCCCATGAAGACGATGTTCGTAATGCGCATGTCTTCTTTTGAGAGCGAATCCTGCGCGTGAAGGAATTGGCCCACGATCTGACCCGCGGACAAACGACGCTTTAACTTTTGTTTTCCGGTGAAGCAGAAACGGCACGCGATGTTGCAACCAACTTCGCTCGACACGCAAAGCGTGAGGCGCTCTTTGTTCGGAATCAAAACGGTTTCGATCGTCATGCCGTCGCCAATATCGAAGAGCCACTTGCGTGTGCCATCTTTCGACTTCAACTCAGCAACGACCTTCGGCAGATCGAAGTGGAAAATGTTGGGAAGCTCCGCGCGGAAGGCCTTCGAGACGTTCGACATCTCCTCGAAGTTCTCAACGCGCTTCTCGTAAACCCATTTGAAGACTTGCTGCGCACGGAACTTCTCTTTACCGAGCCCCGCAAGAATCTCTTCGAGTTCCGGCAACGTGTAGTCGTAGAAGTTCTTTGTGGTGCGAACAACGGGCACTACGGGCAGAGACTCCTCCGCGCCAACTTTCGCAACATGAACGTCTTCAGGAGCAGCCGAAGCTGCGTTTGATTCCACTTGAGATTGTAATTCCATAGGTCGGCGTTTTTAACACCAAACCCCATCATTTGCGACAGGAAACACCTTCGAGCAGGCCCATTCGAACCGAGACGCAGCTAAAGCCTCCGGAACCGAAAAATTTACCTGTTTTTAAGGGGTTGTCTAAGGCGTGGATTGGGGGCGGAACTTCCCGTTTTCATCGAACAGAAACGGGTACTTGCCGATCACGACCGTTTCATCCGGAGAAGATGGCGGCGGGAAAGCGATCGTCTCCAAAACCGAGATCATGCAAGGTCCAATTCCTAAGAGCTTTGGATCCTCGTCAACGACCCGAAGATTCTGGGCCTTACCTCGCCCGTCTTGATTGACGATTTCCCAGCCAAGGTTAATTCGACCCTCGGCGCCAGGCTTTGTTTCGAGAAGCTTGTAATAACACTCACGAAGATCGCGGGCACGCGCCTGAATCGCGACGCGAATCGGCGCGCGATACGACTCAGGATCGCTTGTCGGAACCGATGAACATGCCGATGACAGTATGAACCCGCCGACGACCATCGAGCGCGTTGCGATCAACTTCACGCGCTCTCTCCGGCTTGAACAGCTTCGAGAAGCTCTTCAACCGAACAAGGGACACAGCCGACTTTACCGACGACAACTCCGGCCGCGAAGTTCGCGAGCGCGCACGATTGATCAAGCGTAAAACCCGCGCCCCACGCGAGAGCAAGCGCTGCGATAACGGTGTCACCTGCACCGGTCACGTCGAAGACTTGTTTTGCGTTCGTCGGGAAATCGATGCTGTCGCCATGCTCGAAGATACGCATGCCGTCTTTTCCGAGCGTGATGACCATCTGCTTTGAGCCCACGACTTCCATAAGTTTGTTCCCGATCTTATTCAAAAGAGCAGGATCTTTGCGGAGATCATCGACCGGGAATTTTGCTAGAGCAACGGACTCATCGAAATTCGGCGTCATCAGATCAACACCACGATAGGTTTCGAGCGGAGTTGAACGATGAGGATCCGCCAAAACTTTCTTACCGCTCGCCTTTGCGAGGCGCACGATCTCGGCCACGAGCTTCTCGCCGATGACACCCTTTGCGTAATCCTGAATGATGACGGAGCAAACTTTCGGCATCAGCGCTTTCACCTGATCCAAAATCGCCCGCTCAACCGCTTCGCTGACAAAAACGCGATGTTCGTAATCAACACGCACGATGTGATGGTTTTGGACCATCACTCGCAACTTGCGCGTGGTCGGACGAGAGGAATCAACGACGAGATGTTCGGGCGAAACGCCCGATCGCGAAAGAAGATTGCGCAACTGGTCAGCAGTCGCATCTTTGCCGACCACCGCAACAAGTCTCGGAACTCCGCCGAGGCTTGCGATGTTTTGTGCCACGTTAGCGGCGAGACCGAGCCGCGCTTCTTCAGAATCGACTTCAACAACGGGGACGGGTGCTTCTGGGCTGATGCGGCGAACTTGTCCGAGGACGTATTCATCGAGACCGATGTCACCGATGATCAAGACTTCTTTGCCCCGTAGATCTTGAACGTGCTGCACGATGTGAGGCGCATGCTCTGACAAATTTTTTGGGTTCAAGGATGTCATCGTCTTCTCCACTAAATTTTCTGGCGTTGCATTTCCGCTACACTCGGCTGCCGCTGAGCTTACAACTCACACGGCGACCGTCGCGTTTTCGCGATCGCAGCGACACTCACGCAAACTGTTGCTGCGAAGCCACAGCTCTCGAACAAACGAGTTTCAATCATCTATTCAACTACTCAACGGTGTTGATCTTCGTTGCCGCCACTCATTCACCGTTGTGCGCAATTCTCTCGGCAGATACGCCGCCAATTTCAGAATGTGAAACTCAACGCTAGAAGATCCGACTCGCTCAGTCGAGCCTCATCGCGTTCCACAGTTTTGAGTTTGGACAACGGCCAACCATAAATGAAACGACCTAGGGCTTCAAAGCATTTCCTTGCAAAGGCCCTAGGGCCGCTGTGTAATGATCGCCTAGCCATTTCGCAGTTCCGGTCCCTCGAAGAAGCTTTGACTGGACCTTGGTCGCACGCAAATTTTCGCGTGAAGTTGCCAGAGTCCAACGCGAAGCTCTCCGAGTCTGAAGCTGCGAAACCCGATGGTCGGCAATAAGAAAAGGATGTCGAGCACGGGATCAACCCGAGATGAGGATTTGAAGGATGGATTTCTCAGAAGGACAGATGTTCCGCGATACGATCAAGATTCTCGAAGAGGCCGCAAATGTGATCAATTGCGACCCGAACGTGCTTGAGCGAATGAAGCGTCCCAAGCGCGCGATCATCGTCAGCATCCCCGTACGTATGGATGACTATCGCGTAAAAGTTTTCTCTGGTTATCGCGTCCAGCATAGCTCCACACTCGGCCCCTACAAAGGCGGCATTCGCTACCACCAGGACGTATCACTCTCCGAAGTCGCCGCGCTCGCGACTTTGATGACGTTCAAATGTTCCCTCCTCAACTTGCCTCTCGGTGGCGGTAAAGGTGGCGTTCGCGTGGACCCCACGCAACTCTCGCGCACGGAAAAACAGAACCTCACTCGTCGTTTCACTTCTGAACTCGGAACAGCGATTGGCCCCGACGTCGACATCCCCGCTCCCGACATGGGAACGGATCCTCAAACGATGGCGTGGATCATGGACACGTACTCGCAAGAAGTTGGCTTTGCCCAACCTGGCGTTGTAACAGGTAAGCCGGTTGAAATCGGTGGATCACTCGGTCGCGCAGGTGCGACCGGTCTCGGTGTTGTCTTCACGACTGAGAAAGCTCTCGAGACGCAGAAGAAGAAAATCGAAGGCACCACGATGGTGATCCAAGGTTTCGGTAACGTCGGTCAGCACGCAGCACTCTACGCGCACCAACGGGGCGCGAAGGTTCTCGCGGTCAGCGACGTTACGGGCGGCATCGTCGACATGAAGGGCCTCAATGTTCCCGACGTCATCAAGTACGTTTCGGAACACAAAGTTCTCAAAGGCTATCCGAAAGCTGAGCCCATCTCGAACGAAGAACTCCTCACTCTCCCTTGCGAAATCCTCGCGCCTTGCGCGATGGAAAACGTCATCACGGGCGAGAACGCAGGAAAGATCCAAGCGAAGTTCGTTATCGAAGGCGCTAACGGTCCTTGCACGGTTGAAGGGTCGAAGATCCTTCACGAGCGTGACATCGTCGCTTGCCCTGACATCCTCGCGAACGGCGGTGGTGTTATCGTGTCTTACTTCGAATGGGTTCAGGGTCTACAGCACTACTTCTGGACGGAAGACGAAGTAAACGCAAAGATGAAGCTCATTATCACGAGCGCGTTCGACAAAGTTTGGGAACTCAAGACCGAGAAGAAAATCGACATGCGTACGGCAGCGATGGGCCAAGCGGTTCGTCGTCTTGAGCGTGCGATGCTCCTCCGCGGTTTGTACCCTCGCTAAGCTCTTTCCCAACGAACAAGATCTTCGCCAAAAGAAGGCGACTCCTCGGAGTCGCCTTCTTTTTTTTCGAGATGTGCCATTCTACCCTGCTTGCGTTATTAAAAATCTGAACGGAGGTTCCGGTGAAAGAACTTTCAGAGTAGGTTTGAGCGCAGGAGGTTCGCATGAAGTTTCGCAACTTGTTTTTCGCGCTCCCGTTGCTCTCGCTGTCATCTACCGTTTTCGCCGCTCCATCCAACGTGAAGACTTTCGAGTCCGAAGGTCAGAAAGTTCGCTATGAAGAAATCGTCGATACCGGCAACGACGTCGTTTGGGGCTTCGACTTTTTGCCCGACGGACGAATGATCGCCACCACACGCGGCGGTCAATTTCTCGTGATCGATTTGAAAACGAAGATCATCGCCAAGATCAAAGGAGCTCCTGAAGTCTTCTCGCAAGGGCAAGGTGGATTGCTCGACGTCCGCGTTCATCCCGATGGCAAATGGATCTACTACACCTACTCAGAACCGAAGGGCCATCAAGCAACGACGGCTCTTGCACGTGCCGTCTTGAGCGGGAATGAGCTGACACAAACGCAAAAGCTCTTCTCGGCCGAAGCGCCGAACATGAACGACATCCACTTCGGCTCGCGCATTGAGTTCGACAAAAAAGGTCACGTCTTTATCTCCGTTGGTGAGCGCAACAAACGCGAACAAGTCCAAGATTTGAGTTATCACCTCGGAAAGATTATTCGCCTGAATGAAGACGGCTCCGTTCCTAAGGACAACCCCTTCGTAAACAAAGCAGGAGCAAAACCCGAGATCTGGAACTACGGTCTACGCAACCCGCAGGGCTTAGCGATGGATCCCGTGAGCGGTGAACTCTACGAAGCCGAAATGGGTCCGCGCGGTGGCGACGAGATCAACTTGATGAAGCCTGGCGCAAACTACGGCTGGCCGATCATCACCTATGGCCGCGAATATCATGGCCCGAAGATTGGTGAAGGCACAGAGAAGCCAGGAGTTACCAACCCCGTTGCCTACTGGGTACCGTCGATTTCGCCATCGGCTCTTGGATTTTACAATGGCAACGCGTTTCCGAAATGGAAAGGTAACGCCTTCCTCGCGACTCTTAGCGGTTCGCACCTTCGACGTCTCGTCATGGAAAACGGCAAGGTCACTAAACAAGAAGAGTTGTTAAAAGATATCGGCCTTCGCTTCCGCAACGTGCGCCAAGGTCCGGATGGTCATCTGTATGTTTCGACGGACGATGGTTTGATTTCGAAGCTTTCGCCGGCAGGTTAATTTCCCCATCAAAGCTTTGGCGCAGCGTGCGCGCTTGCCTCGCGCGCGCTCTGCGCCTAACTTCGCCTCCGTGAAACCATGGCTTCTTCTCCCACCAAAATTTGCGCACGATCTTTCTCCCCTCGGCCTGCAGCTGCTCACGGCGTTCCGTGAAGCACGTCCAGAGAAATGGCGCCCGCTTATCTGGCGCGGACTTCATTTCGAAAATCGACTCGGCATCGCCGGAGGCGTCGATAAAGACGGAGCCCTCATTGAGAACTGGTGGTCGCTCGGCGTCGGCTTCGTTGAAATCGGCACGGTCACGCCAAAAGCTCAGGGGCCTAATGACGGGAAGATCATCGACCGCGATCCCGCAACCGGCTCCCTCTGGAATCGCATGGGCTTTCCCGGCAAAGGAATAGCCATCGTTCGCGAAAATTTGCGCGACCTTCCGCTCGATCGCGCCACACCTGTCTTCGTGAACATCGGAAAAAATCGCACGACTCCCAACGAAGACGCGGCGAAAGATTATGTCACATGCATGCGTGAGATTGGTGATCTCGCCGATGCATTTGTCATCAACATCAGCTCTCCCAACACGACGGGCCTTCGCGATCTTTTTAAACCGCAAAACTTTGAACCGTTCCTTCAGGAAATCTTGCAGGCCCGCAATGAACTAACGAGTGCGCCGCCGCTTCTTCTTAAGTTAAGCCCCGATCTCGAAGATGAAGATCTCGAGAATGTGGTGCGTGCAGCCGTGCGTTTAAAGCTCGATGGTTTTATCGCGACGAATACAACGCTCGCGCGTACGCCCGCGATGCATTATCCAAAAGAGGGCGGCGTTTCGGGTAAACCTCTTGCTCAGCAATCAAAAGAAGTGTTGAAGAAACTCATCGGACTTCTCGGCCCCGATCGCCCTGGCAAACTCATCATCTCCGTTGGCGGTGTTATGACGCCAGAAGACGTCATGGAACGACTCACGCTAGGTGCCGATCTCGTGCAAGTTTACACGGCGCTCATCTACGAGGGACCGTTTTTCTTTTCGCGCGTTGCGCGCCATGCGAACGAAAATCCCCTCTAGTCAACGACAGCGCCTAGGCATTAGAGAAAAAACTGTTTCGTCATCAAAGTCTTCTGTGTGAAGATCGACGTTCGTTTTAACTACCTTCATCGAAGTTGCTTTTAGGAAACGAAATTATGTCGCTCAAAAGACCCACTTGGATTCCTGTCGTCACGGGCTTGCTCCGAAAAGGAAGCAAAGTTCTCGTGGGCCAGCGTCCTGCGGGTCATTCGCTCGCTGGACAATGGGAATTTCCCGGTGGCAAGATCGAGCGAAACGAAACACCTGAACAAGCGCTCGTGCGCGAGCTTCAAGAAGAGCTCGGTATCAATGCCGATGTCGGTCAGCTGAAACTCGCCAGCTCTCATTCGTTTGGCGACACCGGAATCGTGATTCTCTTCTACGAAATTTTGTTCTGGAAAGGTGAGCCAAAGGCTGTGCACCACATGGAACTCCGATGGGTGGAACCGCAGGAGCTGAAAACCTTGCACATCCCGGAAGCAAATCGCAAAATCCTCGATCGGATCATCGAGCAGCTGCAGCCGGTGCCTTGATCTCGAGATTGCGCTGCAACAAATGACGCCACGAAAGAGGTCGCGCGTATGGCCCGCATCGCTTTCTTCACCGAACGACTTCCCCCCGGAAACGATTCCATCTCGGAGTTCTCCTACGAACTCATTCGTAGCCTCGCGGACCAACAGCATCACATCCATGTCTTCTCGACTTATCGTGAAGGCGCGGATCTTCCGCCTAGCCATCCGCGAATCGAAATTGCGCGGCCCTTCCGAAAATGGGGATGGCTCGAACTTCCACGCCTCGTTCCACTTCTCATGGAATTTCGGCCGGAGTTGATTCATCTCATCCAGCCTCGCGCTGAAGCGATGGAAGGTTTTACAAGTGCCATGAGCGCGATTCCCAACATGGGCGCTCTCTTAGGAAGACCCGCGATTGTTTCATCGTTTTACGATTTTCGTGAGGACGAACTCCGTCGTCATCGGGCGCTGCTCTTAGCGAGTCACGCCGTAACGGTTTCCAATCAAACGCAAAAAGATGTTCTCGAGAGATTTTTGATGGAAACGCCTCTCAGCCGCTCGCCGAAAATCATCGTGCTACCAGTTCCCTCGGCTGGAGTGAAAACTCACGATGAGAACTCCGAAACTCCCGCTCTCAGCGAGTTGCTTCCGGATGCTTTAGAAAACTTCCTTGAGACGAATGACTCGATCATTTTCGTAGCGGGCGATATCGGCGATCATCGAGAACCCGCTAAATTGTTTTCGGCGGTCGCGGAGGTCTTATCGAAATTTCCGCACTCGCGAGTCGTCTTTGGCGGCGGTTGGGGACGAATTCCTTCGAAAGCGCGTCCGATTCTGATGCGAATTTTCGAAGAAGCCGATCTTGGCGCTCGCGTTTTCATAACTGGCCCCCTCACCGCCAATAACGAACGTCGCTGCTTGGCCCGCGCGCGTCTTGCGTTCACGGTCTCGCTTCCGCCCGAGTCATTGAGCCTCGCTCGCATCTTGCGCGAAGCCCTCGAAGTCTCAACCCCACTTCTCATGAGCGAAGAACAAGCGCGCATCGACGCACTTGGCTGGCGCCACGCCGAGAACGCTCTCTTTACGACTTCCACTCCTGAAGGTTGGTCAAAATCTTTAGCGGATGCTCTGGCTTCCGACGAACTGATTCGCTCCATCCGCTCGCGTTTGCCTGAGTTCACGCGCTCGGAAGCCGTGGATCAACCCGGAAACGTCATGAGCCGCGTTTACACTTCGCTTCTTGAAGCGCGCTAAGCTTCCACCCAACGCAATCGGCAAAATCGAAGATTGCCGAGCATTGGATTCGTCCGCTACTCTCGGAGTCGATGTCACGCCCAGATCTTCCCGCGAAATTAAACGTCTGCCTCGTTGCGCGCCAGTTTCCTATCGTCGGCCGCGCTACTGGCTTTAGCTTTTTGCGGTTGATCGCGCGCGGCCTTGCGGCCCGGGATCACCAAGTCACCGTGCTGACATCGGAAGACCCCATGGGTCGCCCCGAGATCGAGCAAGAGGGAGTGAAGGTACATTTCCTCCTCGAAAGCCGGGCCGCACGTGCGCGTCGCGACCCGTTCCCGGCTCTCGTACGAAATAAGTTTATCGAGCTTCATCAGAGAAAACCTTTTCACCTCATCCACAGCGTCGATAACTCAACACTGCGAATCGGACTCGAAAAGGAAAGCTACAAAGTGGCGATGGCCTACGACGTTGCGGCAACTCGCATGTCGGAGTTGTTTTCACTCATGGGCATGAGCCAAGAAACGTTTGGCAGCATCGTGCGCACGGGCGTTGCGGTTGGCTACAAGTTCTTGAGCACGTACACCGGCGGAGACCGTCAGCTCCTCAAGACGGCAGATGGTGTTTTCGTTGCGAGCCCGCGCGAGCGCCTAACGCTTGAGCGCTACTATCTTTATCCCGATGCGCGGATCCACACGCTTCCCTACGGAATCGAAATGGCGGACCTTGCTCCTCGCGAGAGATCCGAAGCTCTTCGTCAGCAACTCGGCATTCCCGAGACCGCAAAAGTAGCCGTGACGGTGACGGACATGAACGAGTCCGAAGAGGTCTACAACCTCTTGCGCGCATTCGAACAAGTCGTCATCAAAAAACCCAGCTCGCGGTTGATCATCGTCGGCACTGGCCCCAAATTTAAAGAGATCGAGCGAGCGATGCTCGATCTCGCGCTTGGGAGCAAAGTTGTCCTCACCGGCGCGATCCGCGACACCGATGTTCCCGACTACATCGCGCTCTCGGATGTCTTCGTGAATTTGAGTTCGCGCACGACAGGCTTCGAGCCATCACTCCTCGAAGCGATGGCCCAAAAGAAAGTCATCATCGGCTCCGAAGTTTCTCCGATGGCGACCATCGTCGAGCACAGCCGTGAAGGTTTCTTAATTCGCCCTGCCGATATCGCCGAGCTTACGACGCTTCTGCTCGATATTTTTGCGGGTCATCTTCCTGTCGTCGAAATTGGAGAGATGGCGCGCAAGAAAGTCCTCGACCTCTTCGATCCCCAAAAAATGGTCGTTGAAACTTTGAATGCCTACTATGCAATCTTGAAGAGCACGGGCTATTATAAAGTTCCTGGATCCATTCTCGCTCGGCTCTTTGCCTGGCCTTGAGCGGGTACTCCATACGTTTGCATTTTGAAAAGCAAAACTCGTGAAGAAGGACGGTCTCGAGTATGTCAGTCGCCACGCCAAGCGCGAAGTCGCATGAACGTGTCACCGGTCGTTGGGTTCGCGATTACGAAATCGCCACCCGAAAAGAATGGGCGGTCTACTATCTCAAGCTCGTTCTCGGCACACCGGTTCCTTGGCTCATCTGCGCGTACGCTTTCCTCTCTTTCGTCTCGCGCGCCGGCGTTGAGATTGCCGCATGGGCTACCGCGATCCTCACGACTTGCTACATCTTCGTTGATCGCTTTAGCTCTTCGCGTGAGTTTTCGTTTTTCCGAGTGGGTGGTGACTTCTTTCTGCTCGGCTACTTGATCGTCGGCATTGTGAGTGCCGCGAACACGACCTCGACCGAAGAAGCTTTCGCGTCGCTGAGCGGAGTTCGTTGGGTCTTCTTGGTCTACGCAATCACTTACTGCTGGGAACTCTTCCCCGGATTGAATCGAGTTCTTACATTGATGGTGGGAGCAAGTTGCTTAGCCGCCGTTTACGGAATCTGGCAGCACTTCACTGGCGTTGATCTTCTTGCGGGAACGGCGCTGACCAACGCTCCGATCCCGGGAAGCGTGTTTTTTCTCTCGACGAGCTTCTTCAACACTCCCGAAGTTTTGGGAACGCTGCTTGCGATGACGCTTCCCTTCCCCGCCGCAGCTTACTTGCTCGCCGATCGCCGTGACTTGAACTTCGTTCGTTGGACTTCGCTTGCGATCTGCATGCTCTTGCTTCTCGCGATGTTCTGGACGTACCGCCCTGGCATCTGGATGGCGGCGTTGATCGGCACGATCGTCACGATCCTCATGCAAGGTCGCCAAGTTCTTGGCTTTATCCTTCCGATCATCGGAATGTTTGCGGCCGTGATTTTCCTCGCTTACCCGTCGCCCGATGCGATGCTCAACGGCGTCCAAGAGTTCGAAAGTGTCCGCGGCGATCGTCAGCGTCAGCAGATCAACACTCAAGTCCAGCTCTGGCAGACCGATCAGCAAAGTCTCTGGGTCGGCGTTGGTCGCAAAGCGATGGATGCCGCGAACTACGATCCCGGAACCGGTAACGTCTACTTCCAAGTTCTCGCGCAAAGTGGACTTTTGGGAGCTGGCTTCTACTTGCTCTTTATTTTGGGTTCACTTCTCGCGACTTACCGGATTTTCCAAGAGATTCCGCGCACGCACTACTGGCATCGCGTGCTGATCTCAGGAGCCCTAGCCAGCCAGATCGGGTTTCACGTTGCGGGGCTTTACTGGTCAACTCTTGCCGAGGGACTCGCGCTGAACCTTTTTGTGTTGGTGATTTCGGCCGCAAGCTACTTGTCCGAGCACTACGGACGCGGCTTGGTTTCCGACGATCAATCACTCTAAAAGTCCGCCCGTAACCACTGAATTGGACCAGTTCAAACAATTTTTGGTGAGAAATCGCATTTTATGCGCCGCATTCGCCACTAACCCTCCGTTTTACGTGAGGAATTTGGGGTCGGGGCGCAAAAACTCGTTGGAAACCCGAAAATCCAGCCTCTATAATTTGAATAGTTTCAGACAGTTACCGACGGCATTTTGAAGGCCCTTGCGGGAGACGGACGACTCCTGGGTCAACGACTGCGGTGAAGCTGGCGAAGAATGCCGGCAGAGGAAAGCGACGATGACAAAAGCAGATCTGATCAACTTGATTTCCGAAAAAGCCGGCATCACTCGCGTCAAAGCGGAAACCGTCGTGAACACCATCTTCGATTCCATGGTCGAAGCTCTCATGCGAAACGATCGCATCGAGATTCGTGGTTTCGGCTCGTTCGTAAATCGCTACTACGGTGCTTACAAAGGTCGCAATCCCCGCACGGGCGAAGTGATCAACGTTCAAGAAAAGAAGCTCCCCTTCTTCAAAGTCGGTAAAGAACTCAAAGAAGAGATCAACAAAGGCTAATCGGCGCCTCGCTCATCCCTGATCGGAAACGCGCGCGTTGCCGCGATCTCACTGAGCTCCATCGTTGCCATAAACAATCGATCTAATCCGAGCGCGATTCCGCCAGAAGGCGGAAGACCGTGCTGCAGGCCTCGAACGAGGTCTTTGTCGTAAGGAACAGCTCGCTTTCCCAGCTGTTTCTTCTTCTCCCCGTCTTCGAGAAATCGTCGCTCGTTTTCGACGGGATCGTTGAGCTCATGAAACGCGTTCGCAAGTTCAAGACCGCGCCAGTAAACTTCGAAGCGATCCGCAAAACCGTCGGCACCGATCCTTGAAAGTGCGGCTTGCGAAGGTGGATAACCTCTCACTAAGAGTGGACCTTCCATGCCGAGGCCACTTTCAATTTTCTCGATGAAGAGTCGGAGAAAAACTTCATCCCAAGTATCGCTTGGGTCTAGGCGCACGTTCACTTTTTCCGCGAGAGCCACGAGATCCTCGCGCGAGGTCGTAGCTGATAGCTCAAACCCATCGAAGGCTTGCGCGAAGAGTTCCTTCATCGTCGTTCTCTTTAACCCGAATGGAGTTTCCCGAGGGCGAAGGGCCATTTGAACGTGGAGCAGAAGTGCTTCGACGTCGTCGGCAATTCGGTCGAGGGTTGCGTAAGCGCGGTACCACTCAAGCATTAAAAACTCGGGTTGATGATGACCGCTGAGTTCTCCGTTGCGGAAACAAGTTTTGAATTCAAAAATCTTCGTCCAACCCAGAACGAGCATTTTCTTTAGGTGAAACTCTGGACTCGTCGGTAAAAAGAGCTCGCGCTTTTGCGAGCCCCACTCCCAGTCAGTCGCGAATGGATCAAGAAATGGCTCGGTCCCCGGAGAAGGCACCAACGTTGGGGTCAGAGCTTCGATGAATCCATGGACTTTGAAGTGGCGTCGCACTTCTTCTAAAAACTTATCCCAGCTCCTGGAACGCTCGACGTTGAACGATGGATTCGGATGAAACACTTTCTGCGAAGGAGCGAGGAGCAAAACCTTTTGGGCCGTGGGCGCAGCCTTCTCCCAAGTCAGTTCAAGACAAAGAAGATCGCCCTCGCACAGAAGTTCCGTTTCGAACGGCATGGATTTCCTCTGCTCCCGAAGCCAAGTCGCCTCATCCGAAAAGGAGAAGGAAAGCGAAACCCCATCAGATCCCAACGTTCCTCTTTTGCCGTTGAGACTTTCAAGACGACCACAGACCCAGGTGGTTTTCCCTGGGCGTGCTTCACTTGCGGGCACCCACAGATCGTCTGCTTGGGGATAAGGCAACCAAGACTCGGATAGGAAATCTTCTCTAGAGTTTTTCACTCTCCCCTCGTAGTGCGCCTCTTCCGAGAAGTGAAGCCCGTTTCCCGAAGGCAGGCGCAACGCATTAACCACGGTTTCACAAGGATAAGACCTCGACTGTAGCCTGGCTTTCGGGGTAACCCAAATCCGTTCAATCCCGAACGGAGGACCGATGAAAACCGATTTGAATTCTTTGAAGAAAGAATTGGGCCGCCTGACTGACATCAACTACTTGAAAAAAGAGATCAACCGCGTTGCGGGCGAAGTGAAAAAGTTCGATGTGCACATCAATCTGACTCCGCAAGCAAAAGGGCGCGTTGAAAAACTTGAACGCCGTTTCCGCGACCTCTTGAAGACTTTGGCCGAGCTTCAACAGCAAGTTGACGAGAATCTGGACAAGGTCATGGCGCTTGTTCGTGGAGGCAAATCCGGAAAATCGACGACCGCGCGCGCTTCAACGAAGAAAGCCAAGACTTCAAAGAAGTCGGCAGGACGTCCAGCTCGCAAGTCCGCAGCGAAGACTTCGAAGAAAACCGCGAAGAAAGCGGCGAAGTAACCTAGTTGATTCTAGGGCCTTGCCTCTCGATGCGAGGCCCGCTCATGCAGCCACTCAACCACGCCGGTCCGAATCTGCTCACATGTTAGCTGACGAGTCTGTTAACCAATCTGTTAACGAGTCTGCTTACGAGTCTGCTTACGAGTCTGCCAATGAGTCTGCTAGCAAAAAACTAACCTTGTCTGCCCGAACGCCCCTGTTATCCTGTAGATACTAAGTTTCAGGACCATTCGACGAGGGATGCGATGACAGACAACACGGACGAAATCATACCCGTCGTTTTCTCACCGGGGCAGATTCTCTTTCGCGAGAATGAGCAGAGCTATCATTTCTACATCATTCAAGAGGGCCGCGTTGAGGTTTTCAAAACCGCCCCGAACGGAACAAAAGTCGTTCTTGCGGTTGTAGCTGAAGGAACATCGATCGGTGAATTCGCGATGATCGATCGTCATCCCCGTTCCGCCACCGCTCAAGCCATTGACGAAGTTCGTGCCGTAAAAGTCAGCGAAGCCGCCTATGAGAAACTTTTAAACGATCTCCCGGATTGGGCAGTCGCCGTCATGAAAGCTCTCGTTGAGCGACTTCGCCAGACAAACGAGATTATCCGCAAATCTCAAGTGACCGAAACGGTTAAACGCGAAATCGAAAACGTCGAATACGACACGAATGCGAGCGCTGTAAAAGATGAATTCGATGACGACGACACTCCGGATTTGACTTAAGGCCCCTCCTTCGAGGGCCTTTTTAAATATATTTAGTTTATCATTCCCTTGGTTGCGACGCTCTTAGATCGTCAGCCCCGTCTAATTCCTTTTAAACCTAACTCTCAAGACAAACGCAGTTTGCGCAACGCATTCGACCGCTGTTTCGTCGCCTGTTCTTTCTGCTTAAATCCTCGTCTTCGAACGACAAAGCGAGCACAAAACAACTGTCCCTAAATGCCCTTCCGTGCTAGGTACTTGGGCTCTCACACAGACGTGAAAGGACCTCCAAGATGGCGAAATCCCGTCCGTCATTTGCTGAACTTGAAAATCGCTCTGAATTCGTTGCCCGACACATCGGCCCCGGCCCCTCAGAAGCCCAGGCTATGTTGAAGTCGCTCGGACTCGACTCGCTTGATGCGCTTGTAAACGAAACGGTTCCCGCCCAAATCCTGAATAAAAAAGGATTGGATCTGGGAGCTTCCGTTACCGAAGCGACGGCGCTCGAAAAAGCACGGCACTTTGCGAATCAAAACCAAGTTTTTAAATCTTTCATCGGCATGGGCTACTACGGTACGCACACACCGCCGGTGATCTTGCGCAACATCACGGAAAATCCGGGTTGGTACACGGCCTATACGCCTTACCAAGCCGAGATTGCGCAAGGCCGCTTGGAAGCGATCCTCAACTTCCAAACGATGGTGATGGATCTTACGGGCATGCAGGTCGCAAACGGCTCGCTCCTCGACGAAGCAACAGCCGCTGCCGAAGCCATGCACCTCACGCATTCGGTTTCAAAGAAGTCGAACGCAAACCGCATTCTTGTTAGCCGCGACTGCCATCCGCAGACGATCGAAGTTCTCGAGCGTCGCGCCGAGCCGCTCGGAATCGAAGTTCAGGTCACGTCCCACCAGGATTTCAAGTTCGATGATCAGGTTTTTGCCGCCATCGTTCAGTATCCCGCGACTCAAGGCGGAATCGAAGATTTCGCCGCCGTCGCCGACAAAGCGCACGCTGCGAAAGCTTACATGGTTGCGTGCAGCGATCTTCTCGCGTTGACGCTGCTTAAGAGCCCGGGCGAGTGGGGCGCCGACGTGGTCGTCGGCAACTCGCAACGCTTCGGCGTTCCGCTCGGCTTCGGTGGGCCTCACGCAGGCTTCATGGCCACTCGTGATGAATTCAAGCGCTCGATCCCAGGCCGCTTGGTCGGCGTTTCGGTCGATGCTGAAAATCGCCCAGCGCTTCGCCTCGCGCTGCAGACTCGTGAGCAACACATCCGCC
>SXGS01639842.1_pt1 | contig 37936 bp, 34 predicted proteins | sample 3174681 | NCBI WGS metagenome assembly SXGS01 (sample SAMN11356861, study PRJNA531348) | freshwater metagenome | isolation source: freshwater sample F1-80 | place: China: Fuxian Lake, Yuxi | collected 2017-12-25
AGGTGATTCGCGTTGACTCCTCGCTCACGCGTCGGGTTACAATTGGTAACCTTGCATCTGCCGCTCGCCCAAGAAGAATCTGTCGTAGATCGCTATTGGTGAGTCGATTTTCTCGCTTCACCGCGATTAGTACGCGCAGAATCTGCGTAACGTCGCTCCTTGTCAAAATTGATTTTCAACAACCATTGACTAGATGGACAGCGCCACTTTCATTTGCAGTGGAAAGAACAAGTCGTTGCAGCGAAATCGTTTAACCCGCAGCCGCTAGGCGAGGCTTGGGTTGAGTTTTCGAACTTATTGCAAAGCCAAGCTCAACCCAATCCTCGCCTAGCGGCTGCGGGTTAAACGACGAAATGGCTAGGGCGAAAAGCCATGCCTTGCACACAAAATGGCGCTGTCCAACTAGTCCAGCCAGCGATCCGCGGCCGCAAGAAGTTCGTCCAGCGGAAGCAAGAATCCGGGCAGATGCATGGTTTCGTAGTGTACGCCTTCGGTGACGATGATCTCGTGTTCTTCGTCGCGATCGAATCGAATTGCCGACATACATCGCTTGAATCGATCGATGATCCAGTGTTCTTTGACGCCAGAGAGTTTGTAGTCGTGTCGTTTCTCGAAGTAGTCGCGCGTCTGATTGCGCTTACCCTTGGATACGAATTCAACGCAAATCGTGGGGACCTCACCTCGCCGCGGCTTTCGTCCCAGTCCACACCAAATCGCTCGATCCACCCTACGACGGTCTGCACCCAACAGCACGTCATGCTCGGGGAGAGTCGCATCCATCGAGTTGCCCGCAATGTGAGTTCTTCGATATAGCCGTAGCATCACTCCCAATTCTTCATTTGGGTCTCGTTCTTCTTCGCGTGGAGCCGGATTCACAATTAATACTCCATGGATCAGCTCGTACCGATAGCCCGAAATCGAATCCGCTTCGTCGAACTCCCAAGGCGCCAGAATAACGCCGTTCATCGATGGATCGAGTGCAAGCCCTGGCGATGTCGAACTCGATTGCGTGGCGACCCAATTCCAACGGCCAAGTTGATTGGCGAGTTCATTGGTTCTTTGTCAAGGCTCGCAGACATTGCCCAAATCCTTTACGAAGTTGAGTTTGATTCTTTGAGGTTGGCGCAAATGGAAAGGCTGTCACGGTTGGACCTGCAAATCCACAATGTTGTCCAGGCCTTCAACCACGTCTGCCACCAGCGGCGATGTATTGGGCAGCTCGTATTTCTTGGGAATCTGTGACCGCACGGCCACTTCCGATGTTCCTTCTTCGGCGGCTCCCAAAACAACTTTGTGTTTACCCAACGGGGCACCGTCGCCGGGCCGAACCGTCATCATCACGAATTTCCCACTTGAATCCGTCCGCCCGCTTGCGCTCGGACCACCCGCGCTTGGAAAAAACGTCACACCGATGTTTGCCAGCGGCTTGCCATTGAGCGTGACGGTTCCTGTTACTTTTGCCAGTGGAGGTGTATCGTCCAAACCGAAACAGCCGGACAGCATCAACAATCCAGCTATCCCGATTAACCGGAATGTTACTATCCGAGCGCGGATTACCACGTAGCCGATCTCCATCTATTCCAAGTTCAAAATTTCTCCGTCGGCGCGATCGGCCACGCGATCGATCATGACGCCGTCAGCATTTTGACTGATAAATCGCACGGAGCCATCGGCTAATACGAACTGTACGCCTCCGGTGTGAGCACTGCTGAATGCGTTACTGCTGTCGGGAGTATTGAGTTTGCGGAATCGGACGTTGGCTCCCGCTGCGAATCCGCACAACGAAAGCTGATTCGAGACGTTGGACGTGCCCAGTGGATCGTCGTAAGTACCGACCCAAACACCGCCGTTGTATCGACGAGGCGCCCCGGTCGCGTCCTTGACGCCATTGGGTCCATAGTTCATTTCGCCAACGAGGACTGTGTTCGAAGTTCCGTCGGAAATATCGCCAAAGCGAATCGCACTGTTGGGTGAAAAGACACCTGTACCCGCATTCTCGCGACTACCATACACCAGAGTCCCAGCGCTGGGAGCAGCTTGATCGTACAATGATCCGAATACGGCGATATAATTCGAGGTTGCATAGTTAGCTCGATTCGCGTTCTGTGGTCCGCCGCTGTCGCTCGGACATCGATAGGTTGCAATGGGAGTTTGCCCCAATACCTTAACGGCGGCTATCCTTCCGTCCAAACGTGCAATTGAAGTATTGAGTGAATTGTAAAGGTTACTCTGTTCAATGTAGGGCAAGATCATGGTTCCCCATCCCCACCCAGGCGTACCGAAAGTTCCTCCCAAGGTCGTCGGCCAGGCTCGATAGAATGAAGCTGGAAATTTTCGGACCGTGTCGGCATAGTTATGCATGGCCAGTCCAATTTGTTTCAAGTTGTTGCTACATTGCATGCGACGCGCTGCCTCCCGCGCCGCTTGGACCGCAGGCAACAACAACCCAACCAAGACGCCTATGATCGCTATCACCACCAGCAGTTCGACTAACGTGAACCCTCGCGACGAAGCGGATCGTTTTGGTGCCAAAGAAAATCTCATGTGACGATCGGCCAATTGTTCAGCTACCGCAATATGCAAAAATCAGTTCGGAGACTATTTGGAATGATAGTTTACTTCTTCAGTCGCGACAATTCTGCCGTCATGAGAAATGGTGAACGGTTGATGCCAACCATTCAACGAAGTAAAGGGCCTTTGCTGTGGCTGTTGGCAACGTTGCAAATTGCATTGCACGCTTGCATGCTCCCAGCTCAGGATAAATCGGCCAACTCGTCCACAAGTAGATTTGTCTTCTCACAGTCCGGTGATTTACCGATCATCATCTCAGCGCCCCATGGTGGTACCGGCCAAATTCCTAATGTGTCGGAACGCAAAGGAGAGGGATTGCCGACGGGTGGCGCCGGATTTGTTACTGGCCGCGACATCGGCACCGAAGAACTTGCCCGTCAGGTGATCATCGAGATCGAGCAACGCTTTGGTAGAAAACCTTTTGCAGTCATTTCGTTGGTGCATCGAAAGTACCTTGACCCCAATCGTCCACCGGACATTGCTTTCGATGATCCCGATGCGCGACCCGTTTACGACCTCTATCATGAAACTCTGGCAAGCTACTGTCGCACAATTGCCAATCGATACCGCTGCGGATTGCTAATTGATATCCACGGCCAAGGTTCGCGTCGCGACACAGTTTTTCGCGGGACCAAGAATGGTCTGACAGTAACGCATCTGCGCGAGACTTTTGGCCCAGCAGCTCACAATGGCCCAACCAGTCTTTTTGGAATTCTTCAATCCCGAGGCTGGACCGTACATCCTCAACCACTTTCGGCACCGGAGCAAGTCGGTTATTCAGGTGGCTACATCGTGCGCACATATGGCAGCCACATGGCGACCCCGATCGATGCGATCCAATTGGAATTTGGTTCGATCTACCGTATCGCCAGCCGACGAACCGAAACCGCTCGAATACTCGCCAACAGCCTGGCCAAATACGCTCGGCAGTATCTCAATGTAGAGGTATTCGCTTCCGCATCAATCGACGTTAGTCATATCAGTGCCGAGCAAGCCAAAGTCGATAGTTCGGGAAAGACAACTTCAACGACCGAGGCCAGATCTTCTCCAATCAAGGTTGCCGTATTTGTCGACGAAGGAGTTAGTTCAACACAAACGTTATTCGAAGTTCTGGACGCCGACAAGAATATTCTGGCTGGGACGATTTCGGCCGAGCAAATTCGCCTAGGGCAATTGACTGGGTATGACGTGATTGTTCACCCTGGCGGCTCGGGTAGCGCACAAGGAAAATCTCTTGGGGAATTGGGGCGCAAAAAAGTTCGTGATTTCATTCGTGCCGGAAATGGCATGGTCGGAATTTGCGCGGGAGCTTACCTGGCAACCTGCGACTACGAATGGTCACTGAACGTATTGGACGCCAAAGTAATCGACCGCAAGCATTGGAATCGCGGTACTGGAACTGTCGCGATCGATTTCAGCTCCCGGGGGCTCGAGGCGTTCAGCCTGGCTAACAATAAATCGGACATTTACTATCACCAGGGGCCGCTGTTAGCACCGGCGGAGAATCCGAACATTCCAGACTATCAAATCTTGGCAACTTTCGCTGGCGAGATCGCCAAGAACGGTGCGCCTACCGGCGTGATGATTGGAACTACCGCAATTGCCCGTGGCAACTTTGAGCGCGGGCGCGTTATATGCTTCAGTCCTCATCCAGAGAAAAGCACCCAACAAAACTTCATTCTGTTGAACGGCATTCGTTGGGCAGCAGATGTCGAGAAATCCAATTCGAATGTAGTTACACCTGAATAGCACTACTGGCAGACCGGAATTTTCAGGCTTTCTGCAACTGTACCTTCGATCCAGTGGGTCCGGACGCTTTATACTGCGGACAATCCTATACCAAGGAGTTACTAAAATGCACAGTTTTCAAAATCGCAGGACTTTGATTCGCCAAGGAGTGTTGATCGGTATCGGCCTTTGCGCCGGTGCGAGTTTGACGGATGAGTTCGACAACGGGTGGATGCCCCTTGCAAATGGACAAAGCCCGAGCTCTGGTGCGGAGAAGCGACTCAAGGAATTGGGCATCGTTCTGCCCCAGCCTCCCAAGCCCGTTGCGGTTTACGAACCAGCGGTCAGAGTTGGAAACGTTCTTTACACTTCTGGCCATGGTCCGAATCGCCCTGACGGCTCATCGGTACAAGGAAAAGTCGGCCGGGAATTGACTCGGGAACAGGGCTACGATGCGGCGAAATTGGTTGGAATGAACATACTCAGCACAGTGAGAAATACGCTTGGCAGCCTCGACAAAGTTGTGCGCCTAGTTAAGGTACTTGGCCTGGTCAATTGCACCGATGATTTCGCTCACCAACCCCAAGTGATCAATGGATTTAGCGAGTTGATGGTTCAAGTGTTTGGTGAAATGGCAGGCAAAGGAGCGCGCAGCGCCGTCGGTACAAACTCGCTGCCCAATAATATCGCAGTAGAAATCGAAGCTATTTTTGAGGTACGTGAATGAACATGGACAAGAATAATCTACATCGGCGTACGTTGCTGTTATCCGGTGCCGGTGGCGCGGCTACGTCCTTGCTTGCTGGCCAGTCGCTGGCGATGGGAACTCAAATCGAATCGAAAACAATGGATGTCTATCAAGCTCTAGGCGTTCGCAAACTCATCAATGCAGCAGGGACGATCACGGCGCTGGGCGGTTCGTTGATGCCTCCAGAAGTTTTGGCGGCGTGGAATGCTGCGGCCACGAGCTTTGTCAATTTGGCTGAACTACAAGATCGCGTGGGTGAGCGAATCGCCAGCCTTATCGGGGTCGAAGCCGCTTTGGTCACGACCGGAGCTGCGGGGAGCATCGTATTGGGTACGGCGGCCGCACTAACGCGTCGCGAGCGCGGCTTCGTTGATCAATTGCCTTTGTCGCCTGACCTTGATCTTCAAGTTATTCGCCAAAAGTCGCACCGCCAGTGCTACGATCATCAAGTGAAGAGTTGCGGCGTTCGCTTGGTCGACGTGGAAACACGGGACGACCTGCTGCGCGCGATCAACGCACGAACCGTGATGATGTTTGCATATAACATTCACGAGCAAGACGGACTGATTAAACACTCCGAGTGGATAGACATTGCTCGACGCAATGCGATTCCCACTTTGTTGGATGCCGCTGCCGATACACCGCCGGCTCAAACACTGTCCGAATTTAACCGTCTGGGATTCGATCTGGTGGCGTTCAGTGGTGGCAAAGCGATTCGAGGGCCGCAGAATGCTGGGCTGTTGCTCGGACGCAAGGATCTAATCGAACTCGCCAAACTCAATACGTCCCCTCGATGCGGCACCATTGGCCGATGCATGAAGGTTAGCAAGGAAGACATGGTTGCTATGTGGGCTGCGGTCGATCGGTTCGTCAAATTAGATCATCAAGCTGAGACGATCGAATGGGAACACAGAATTGCGACTATCGAGAACTCTCTCCGTGATATTCGCACTGTTGTAACCAGGCGCATCGTGCCGCCGATCGCCAATCGAGTTCCTCATCTGCTGATCCACTGGGACGAGCAACAGATTAAGATCACTCCCGAACAGCTCAAACAGAGCCTGGCGGATGGAGATCCATCGATCGTGACGGCCCGCGTTCACGGTACTGGAGACACAGGCTTTCTAATATCGGTCTTCATGTTACAGTCGAACGAAGAAAAGATAGTTGCCCAGCGACTGGCCGAGATTCTTCGAGGTGCCGCAGCGTGAGCGTCGCGCGAATAAGCAAGTTGCTTATTCGCGCACCAAAGTATCGCTGTGCCGCTGATTCTTAATCATCGACGGTTACTACTTCACCACCTCGGGTTGTTCCCAGAGCTCGCCATGTATCCAAGTTGATACTATTGCTGAAGAACTTTACCGAGCCATCGCCCAGAGCGGCATTTACGCCACCGATATGGCGACTGCGCGCTGAGACAATTTGTTCGAAAACAGTCGGCGTAGCGCCAATACACGGTGGATTTAGGCGATTCGCCGTCCGACAGTAGCTTGGCGCTTCCATGCGATCCGGAGCGGCAGAATTGGGAGGATTGTACGTTTCGAAATGCGAACCACCTTGCCACCATGCAAATCCCCGTAGGTCGCCGTCCTTGCCTTGAATGGTCTCACCCAACACCAGAGTATTGCTCAGACCATCGGTCACACTCCCAAAGGTAGGCCAAGGCGGAATCTGCGATGGATGAATATTGGGTTTGTTCGCATGACCAACCGGCCAACCCAACAGACCAACGAACGGGGCACCGCCCCAGGTGTTTGGTCGTCCGGCAGTGTCCGTTCCAAACGTAAGGCGATTCAAAGTGGTATTCCCAAAATTTCCGACAATGTTGTGAAACGTGATGCCCGAAATGATGCTGGGCGAGGCCGAGATCGAGTCGCTGGGGCAAGTGAACGCTTGGACTTGGACCTTAGTTACCGCTTGGTTAACGACAGCAGAATATCCCGGAGGAGCAGGACTGAATGAACCGTCAAAACCGTGTCCCACATAGAGCACCGCAAGATTCTTTTGCTCAAGATACGGCAAGACCGACACAAGCCAGGTACCCCAGCAGCAACCATGCTGTCCCAGTGGATACTTCGCACTGTAGGTATCCGCATAATTGTGCAGCGCCAAAGCCGTCTGTTTGAAATTATTCGAACACTGCATTCGTCGAGCCGCTTCGCGAGCGGACTGAACCGCTGGCAACAGTAATCCGACCAGCACGCCAATAATGGCAATCACGACCAAAAGCTCGACCAGTGTGAACCCGTGCCCTTTCCTACGCATACATCACCTCAATTATCAATGCCTATGAAACAGTCACTACGACGAACGAACATTGAGCAGGTGCAACCGCTCGTCATTTGCGTTTGCTCGAAATATCATGCTGAAACTCAGTTGCACCCGACTCGGTAACTTCGATAAAATTTTTGCTGTTGGTATTCCAATTAGCTGGAATCAGTTCTTGCTGAGGCGTCCCGACTTCCTCTCCTGGAAATTTGCCTTCTGGTAACGTCATTCCTGTTCCTGGTTTGATCGCATTTACGACGACCCGATACTTGCCAGGCGGTAGCCCTTGGTCTTTGGAAATCGAGTACTTTCCGCCGACGATCATGTCACCACTGGAGGTGGTTGATTTCTCCACGGGCTCAAACGTAATGCTGCCGTCGGCGAGCGGTTTGCCATCTAGGTTCACTGTCCCCGAAATGGCTCTCCGCCCCAACCCGTCATCGCTCCCGCATCCCACCAACCCTGCGAGCATGCACGCAACCGCAACAACAACCGAACTTCGACCGTGACTCATTGCACACCAAATTCAACGTCGAAATATTAGTAGTAAATGAAACTTGTGTGTGTTTTGTAACATACTCACCAGCACGTGTCAAATTTTGGTAGCGTGCAAAGTGGCCACCAAGCGCCAAGAATTGATTCAATCTCATCTCGATCGCGCCAATTCCACGAGCTGTTATAATTCTAGAATTCTGAAAGACGCAATCTATTTGGCCTCTGTCGTTTGACTGCGACTCAGCCTGACCCTGGTTCTGTTTTCGGAATTAACACAAATTCGGCTACAAGGCTTCGAATGCAACTTGCTGAGAAATACCCAATTCAAATTGTGCTGGCCGTGTGTCGAAGAACTCTTTTTGTCTTGGCCTTTCTCGGAACTGGAGTTGTTTCCTCTTTGATCACGGGTGCCTACTCGAACGAAAGGGAGCATCCGTTTAACATGACGAGCCCCGAAAGTTGGACTGGCATTCATATACTAGCGATTTACCGACACTTTACCGGCTTTTCGGGATTGTGGATTGGCGATCGGGTCGATTTTGAAATCAACATCGCTCGCGCCGGCCTGAAGCCGCATGCATGGGATGGGACCTTATTTCGATCCGAATAGTTTTGGCGTGAAATTACAAATGGGTTCGTCAAAGGCATTAACAATGAGCCGATTGCATGTCCGATTGGATCGCAGAACTGCGCTGCGAGGTTTGGGAGTCTGCATCGCGCTACCGCTGCTCGAGCGTGATCTTTGCTTGCGCGCAAGTAGTGCGAACGAAGAACCACGCCGTATGTTGCTTATTGCGAACAACCTTGGTGTGTTACCAAAGCCGTTCTTTCCGCAACAGGCTGGCACAACGTACGTGCTTTCGCCCTACTTGGAAGAACTTAAAGATTTTCGCCATGACTTCACTGTATTCAGTGGCCTGTCTCATCCGGGTGTCATCGGCGGCCATTCGACCGAGAATTGCTTTCTGACCGCCGCGCGTGGTCCTACATTAAGTGGATTCAGAAATCAAATCTCATTAGACCAATTGGCTGCGGAGTTGATGGGACCGAAGACACGATTCCCAACCTTGAATTTGGGAGTCAATATCGATCGCGCCAATCGCAGTCTATCGTGGACACGCGATGGAGCCCTACTGCCCGCCGAAGACCGTCCGTCCACTCTGTTTGCAACTTTGTTTCTCGACGGCAGCGCGAACCAGCGCCGACGGAGAATAAATGAACTACGACTACGTGGGAGTATTCTTGACGCTGTTGACGAAGAAACTCGCAGCTTTAGCCGCTCGCTTGGGCAGAACGATCGTCGCCGTTTGGACCAGTATTTCAGCTCGGTCCGAGAGCTCGAGCAGCGATTGGAACAGGCCGGCCAATGGGAGAATCGGGCCAAGCCAATTGTCAAAATTCCGCCGCCGCGGGACATCGAAGATCGCTCGCAGTTCTTCGAAAAAATATCTCTGATGTTGTCGCTAGCTCGGTTGGCACTGGAAACAGATTCCACTCGTATTATCACGCTGATGATCGATGGCTTTGCCACCCCAGCCTTTCAGATCGACCAACAAGTTAAATCCATGAACGATTATCACAACCTTAGTCATCATGGAAATGTTGTTGAAAAAGTCCAGCAGCTTGAATCGGTCGATCGTCGGCAAATGATATTGCTACGCGATCTGCTCACCTCGCTGTCCGAACAGCGCGATGGTACTGGGAGAATGCTTGACAATACCATGGTCTTGTACGGCAGCAATATGGGCGACTCAAACACGCACGACAATACCAATCTACCAATCTTGTTGGCCGGCGGCAGCTTGCCCCATGGTCGGCACATGGCCTTCGACACCACCAACAATACTCCGCTGAGCAATCTCTTTGTTTCAATGTTGCGAGAATTGAAATTGCCAGTGGACTCGTTTGGTTCCAGCAACGGCACAATATTCTAGTCGTCGTAAATTCAGTTCGCAGAGCGTGGGCTATGCGTAGCGAGGTCGAGCCGCAAGAGATAGTAGAACATCTTGTCCTCAAGTGTTCATGGATCGGGAAGCGATGAACGAATTGGTACCCGACGCCTAACACAAAACGTGACGCAACCTCATGAGCATTCGAGAACGCACTGGTCTTGAATCACGCCGCCGCAACAACAAACGTCGCGCTAGTGAAATAGAGGTCGTTTGTGACTTTCGCCAGCTACTTCGCGGACATACTTTGGTACTCCATAGCCTGGCAAGCGTTCACGCAAGAACTCGATAATTCGTAGTCCTTGATCGACCGGCACTTCAAAATGTGCGGCTCCGTCAACGCGGTCCAATTGGTGCAGGTAATAAGGTAAAATCTGCATGTCGAGCAGTTTCTCGCAGAGGTCGAACTGAACCTGAGGATCGTCGTTGATTCCGCTTAGCAAAACGGCTTGATTCAACAGCGTAACTCCCGCCAGGCGAAGAGCGTTTGCAGATTGCTCAACGTTGGCATCCAACTCGCGCGGATGATTGATGTGCAGCACAATGAAGACAGGCACGCGGACCGCGCCTAACCATTCAAGCAGACTCGGACAAATTCGCGAGGGAACAATCGTCGGCATCCGCGTGTGAATTCTCAGTCGCCGAACGTGCGGAATTTGGTTAACTTGATTGACCAACCATGCATGGCTCGCGTCGGGTAACATCAGTGGATCGCCGCCGCTGAGAATTATCTCCTCCAGAGTTTCGTCTGCCTTGATCTCATCGATCAACGGCATCCATGCTAGAGGTGACTTGGGCACCAGTGAATAGGGATACTGGCGCCTGAAACAATATCGACAATGAACCGCGCAGGCACCGGTGAGCACCATCAGGGCACGCCCACGATATTTCCGCAGCAAGCCTGGCTGCGTTTGACTTGTCAAGTCCCCGACCGGATCACTCGAAAATCCATCCACATGCAATGATTCTTCTGGGGCAGCGAGCACTTGGCGCAGTAGCGGGTCGTTCCGATCGCCGCGCCGCATGCGCAGCATAAACTCTCGCGGCACAAAGACCGGAAAATCAAGCTCGCAAGATTCTTCGAGTGGGCTGTTGGGCAAACCGAGCTCGGCGAGCAATTCCCGCGAAGTTCGAATCGCGGTACGCAGCGATTCCTGCCAACTTGGTACCCGATTTTCGTTCTTCGCCTGCATCTGGAAAGTGGCTTCGACAGAGGTAGAGCCGGTCGTTACAATCTGCGACATAAGTTCAGGCAATAGAAATTAACTTGTTGAAAGAAATCATCCGTGGGCACATACAAGACTAACGATTTTCGCAAAGGCTTAAAGGTACAAATCGACGGTGAACCCTACTTGATGGTTGAAATGAACTTTGTTAAGCCCGGAAAAGGCAACGCATTATACAAGTGCAAGCTGCGTAACTTAGTTCGGAACACCGTCCTAGATCGCACTTATAAGGGGGGCGACGAGCTCGAAGCTGCCGATGTCGAGGAAATTGATACGCAGTTCCTCTACAAGCAAGCGGATTCCTTTGTGTTCATGGATACATCCAGTTTCGAGCAGTACGAGCTATCTGCCGATCAGGTAGATGATAACTGGAAGTATCTCAAGGATGGCATGCTGTGCACGATGATGCTTTTCAACGGCGCCCCAATCACTATGTCGCCGCCCAATCACGTCGAAATGAAAGTCGTCGAATGCGAACCGGGGGCCAAAGGCGACACCGCCACCAACGTCACCAAACCAGCCAAAGTTGAAACCGGCGGAGAATTCATCGTCCCTGGTTTCATCAAAGAGGGCAACGTTATCAAGATCGACACGCGAACGGGCGAATACGTCGAACGAGTCAGCAATTAAGAACTCGAGTCGCAGCCACGCGGTCGCGTGGTTTAGATTCAGGTCGGCAGTTTCCGCAGACCTCTATCTAATTCAGCACAATAACCCCAATCTGGATCAGTACCCCCGACAGGATTTGAACCTGTGATCCCTTTGATCAAGACCCTTGGCTTCGAGCACGTCGCAAAACCGCCGATGCTCAGCGACCGGGTTGACGACGGAACCCGCCTCGAACGTGCCCACTTCCAGGTAGAACCGCAGCGGCAAGCGGGGTGTCGCCACGAACTGGTGGGTCAGCCATCCATATTCCCGGGTAAAGACGTTGGCGCTCGGCTTCGGGTTGGAAAGTACGGTAGGTTGCCGGACTGCGACAGCACGTTGCCGAACACCTTGGGGTGCTTCCACGCCGTGTAGGCCGCGCAGAGGCCGCCATCACTGGAGCTGGCTAGGACGACTTGGGTCGGCTGTTCGCCGATTCGGTACTTGGCGCGGACCCAGGAGACTAGCTCTTGAGCCAGAAAATCGGCGAACGGCGCGGAGCACACCAGGTCTCGGTCGCGCGCCTTTTGGCTCATGTTGTCCACGAGGACCCCGCTCAAATTCCTATACAATAGTTCTCCACACGACACTTCGGATCGAGCTGATGCGTCGACTGAGCAATGACGTGCCCGCCGTGATTGCGCTGAAGGACAATTTTCTTGGCGAGTTTATTCGCAAGACGCGCCGACCCCCACTTCTTGCGTTCGAGTACGACTAGTGATAAAAAATGCCACTTCAAGATCTTGTTACTGCGCTTAAATCAGAAATCTGAATCGCAGAATTCCCAGGAATTTAGCGGAATAACGAAACATAAGCATTACGCTATGTATGAAGTTGGGGGAATCCAGGCATACAAGCGATACACTCTTTCGAACGCGCAGAGCAGGATGGTTTATTTCGAATTATCTTCGCGCAGCTCAAGGTTCAAAATGGAGAGTTAAAGATGCGATCGAATCGTGCGTCTGGATTTACACTTGTCGAACTGTTAGTCGTGATTGCGATTATCGGAGTCTTGGTTGGGTTGTTGTTGCCCGCCGTACAGGCTGCTCGTGAGGCGGCACGACGAATGCAGTGTTCGAACAACCTTAAACAAATGGGGCTGGGTCTGCACAACTTCCACGACACCAGAAACCGCTTGCCCTCGGGCAGTTACTGGCCTTTGGGCTCAGGCGGCGACCGCAACGGCACCGAGGCCACCTGGATTACCCACCTCTTGCCGTTTGTCGAACAGGAGAACCTGTTCAAGACCGGTGACTTCACGCGCGGCTTTGGCAACGGCTCCGCGACGCATCCGAACACGCGCATCACCTCCACGTTCCTGCCGCTCTTTAAGTGTCCTTCGGACGTGGACGTCGAGCTGTCGGCCTGGGGTGCCTCGGTGGCCTGGGCTCGGGGCAACTACGCGGCCAACAACGGCATCGGCCCAATGACCGAGGTCACGGCCCCGGTCCTAACCCGACCGCAAGGCGTCTTCATGATGAACAGCCAGAACCGCTTGACCGACATCAAAGATGGCACGACGAACACGGTAATGGTGTCCGAATTGCTCAAGAGTCCGGGAGCCGCTGACTGGCGTGGAGTAATGCACTACCCCGAGGGGGCACTGTATCACCACAACCAAACGCCGAACAGTCCCGTGCCTGACGAGTTCCGCCGCAACATGTGTCTTACGATTCCCCGGGCACCTTGCATCCCGACGACGACCAGCTTTAGCCCGAAGCGGATCACCCTCACGGCCCGTAGTAACCACACCGGCGGAGTCAATGTGCTCCTGGGCGACGGCAGCGTGCATTTCGTCTCTAACAACATCAACCTGAGCACCTGGCGGGCACTGTCCTCGCCCAGCCTGGGCGAAGTGCTCGGCAGCGATTTCTAAGACCCTTCGCGGAAAGGCGAATATGACAATTCTGATGCGATGGAACTGGGCACGGGCTTCGTTGTCCCTGGCCTGCGGTGCCGCATTGCTCGTTGGTTGTGACGACGGCAAGGTGGAAATACGGGGCCTAGTCCAGTATGAGGAAAAGCCGCTCGAAGAGGGAATGATCACATTCGAGCCGGCCGACGGCAAGGGGCCATCGACCGGCGAAATGATTGCCAACGGCAAGTATGAGTTGACCGGCGATAAGAGAGCGATGCCGGGCGACAAGATCGTGCGTATCGTCGGAATGCGCGCAACGGGGCGGAAGGTCCCCGCAGGCAGTCCCTCACCCCCCGGCACGATGATCGACGAGGTCATCCAGTGCATTCCCGCCAATTACAACGACCAGACGACGCTCAACATCACTGTCACCCCTGGGAAGGCGAATACCCACGACTTCGACCTCAAGCTGGCCGGCGAACGCTGAGGGGTGAATTGGATCAGCGTAGCAGAATTCGGTAGTTCAGCGTAGCAGAATTCGGTAGTTACGATAGAATTCGAACTCAACACGCTACTTGCTGGCCGGCCAAGGCCAGCTTCTGCATACACTTAGGGCGAAGCGATAAGCGATAGGCTCCCGGTTGTTCTTCCGCGAAGTGGTCTTCAACTTGAGTTGAGGCCCTGAATCGGGCGCGTCATTGCGCAACGTCACCTACCGACTTGATTGCGCGGGGCAGCGGACGATGTGGTTTGCTGCCGATCTATCGAGTTGGCCAGCGGCGACGAGTGTCTGATGCCAGCCCAGGCAAATCTCGACCCCTTGCATTTGGGCTGGCACCCCTCAAATCGTCGAAAAATGATTAGCGGAGCGGCTCGTCGATGATAGCCGCGAAAGTATCTATGAAGGTCGAGGTCTGTGAGGATTCTGCTCGATACCAATATCCTCGTCCGTACCGCTGAACCTGGTACTCAAGCATGCACTTCCGCATTGACAGCCCTTGGGAACATGTCGTCGAGAGATTTGCAACCTTGCATTGTGCCTCAAAAACTGTACGAGTACTGGGTCGTTAGCACTCGACCAACTTCACAAAACGGATTGGGGTTTACCATTGCTCAAGCGGAGTCGGATATTTCACGGTTGAAAGCCCTGTTCAACTTTCTGAAAGACGAACGAGCCATTTTTGAACAATGGAATGCACCGGTGGTTTGCAATGGAGTTTCAGGCCGCAACGCGCATGACGCTCGGCTTGTCGCCGCGATGCAAAGGCACAGCGTCACGCACATTCTCACGTTCAACAAGTCCGACTTTACCCGCTACCCTCACATCATTGTGTTGACGCCAGAAGATTTGCTCTGACGTTCGTTCATAGGCGATCGTTGCGACCGTCACATACGTCATCGGATAATTTGCCAACTATGCCCGGCATAGCCGAATGAATTTCTGCCAGTGGTACCGGTGCAAGGCACTGCTTCCCAATTGATTCTACGCGGTCACGACGCGATTCTCTCAGAAACGCCAGAAACTCGTCGGTTGGTTCATTGCTCGGCCACAGATCCGTCTTCAGGCCTTCTGGGTTTGTGCAAGGTTTGACATTCTGCTCAGTCAATATCGTGGATAACTCAACTCGATCGGGCATCGGCGGTAGTGTATCGCGACTGATTCCCGCTTGATGCCGTTTCCATTGCTAATGAATTCCTCCACGCTGGCAAACTTTCCGACTGCCAGAGCTGCTTGAATGAGTCGTTCTGTTTCGCCGGTGATTTCGATTTGCATTGCTGTCCCCTCGCTCCGTTCTTTGGCGGCATCCTTGGTTAACTCTGGCACAAACGGTCCGGCAAGTTAACGGTTTCCCATGAAGGGGCTGGCGCCGCAATATGGTTTTTTCTAAAGCGAATTCAGTCACTTGGCTTGGCAGTGTCGGTGATACGCGATGCTGTTCCTTCTCGATTGTAACTGATCCGCCGACGATGCCTCAGCCAGCTTTATGGCGTGCTTAAACCCGTCGGCGGGGCATGCAAGAACAAAATCGGTTCCCCCGTCCGCAAGCGGACGGTCCCGCCAATTTTGATTCTTGCACGCACGCTTCGCTCCCGCCTGTGACGGGTTTCTATGCTCGCCATCAGGCTGCGGCAGTTCGTAGCCGGATATCACAACCCAAAGAAAGGAACTACCTCATGTCTAACACCAACACATCCACGTCAACTGCGAAAAAGCCGGTCTTCAGAAAAATCCTGCCGGGCGGCATCAGTGCAGCCGTCTTCGAAAACACTCGCGATGGCCGGGCGTATCGTAGCTTCAACCTCCAGCCAGTGCTTTCGGTAGTCGAAATTGCTTTCGTTACTGGTTCATCAGCCAATCCTCCGTGCGACTTTGATGGCCTTAGCGTGGTCTGCTTCAGCGTATATTTGCGTGACACCTATTTCGCTATGGCCGTGGATGATGCTTGCCGCTTCAAGCCCATACTCTTTGCGAATCTTGGTTGCGGTCGCGTGCCTTAGTCTGTTTGGTGCCCAGGGTTCGATACTGGCTTTCACGCAACCTCGTGCGATCGCTCGACGGTAAGACGCGGTGTCGTACCGGGTTCCCGGTTGCCGTTTCGGATGGCGTTTGACATTGGTCCCTGGTCACGCTTTCTCTGATCGCTTTGAATTGAAGCGGCCCGAATTCCGCCGCCAAATTCGTGGCATAGACTTGTTTGACAGGTCTTAGCGCCAGCTTGATCCTTTGCAGTTCGTCCCGCGATCGCTCCCCGTAGTGCTTCCGGCAATGGCTCAAGTAGCCCGCCATGACCTCGACGATGGTTAGCGAATCTTTGGGTTTGCCAAACGCACTCGGATCGGAAGCCAAGTATTCGCCAACGAGTCGCTTGTACTCCCGCTTGCTTTCCGGCGTGCCGTGCTGCCCCAAGTAGTAATCCCGACCGGCCAACGTCACCACAGCCCGACCACTGGCTTTATGCTTGCGATACCCTGGAATTTTTGCCATTTTGAGCGCCTTTCATGGTCACAACTCGGTAATTACCGGGTTTGGACTTTTGAAAACAGCGCTCTCACAACGGCGTGAGGTAACGTTTTTATCAACGAATCGCTTGGTAAACTGAGAGTACCCCCGACAGGATTTGAACCTGTGACCCCAGCTTTAGGAAAGCTGTGCTCTATCCAACTGAGCTACGAGGGCATAGCGGTGATTCCAGTGGACGCATTCTACCGCGCGAAGAGCAACCGGCAATCTGTATTTGGCTTGATTACTTCTGACCAGTATAGGTCCCAATAACGATAGTAAGGCGAGCAGCAGATAGTTTCTTACCAATACAAGCCCGAAGCGCAAGCGAGTGTATGCCAGGATTGACGCACTTGCTTGCGCATCCGGCTTGTATTCGCTGAGGCCTTGGTAAATTCCCATCTGCCGCTCGCCTAAGTACGAGACTCTGTTCGTAGTTTTCTGGCAGACGTCGATAACGTCCGCTGGCAAGCCGAACGATGCTTGACGTTTTGCAGTAGAATAGATCCTGTCGCTTCGTACGCTCGACATTTATTTGCTCGGCAATCCAAGTTCACAGGCTTCATTTTTGTCACATGTCCAAGCCTAGTTCGGTCGCAACCATCATGCAGTCTCGTACTCGCTGCAAGGCGTTGAGCAACCTGTTTGGTCTTCATGGGTCAGTGTCGCGAGCCGCATATGTTGTGGCTGGTTTGATTTTGGCACCCCTAAAGTACTGCGTCGAAGCTGCCGCAATCTACGGTTTATCTGGCAAGTTCTTTACGCCAATCGACTTCTTTAATCCATGGTTATCGGGGCGCGAGTATTTTACCGCTGACGCACCTACGTGGTTCGGCATGGTCTGGGTTTTGTGGACGCTCCCGTTTCTATGGATTGGAGTCACGATGAGTGTTCGGCGTTCACAGGATATTGGCTTTTCGCCATGGTTGGGATTGCTGATCGTTGTCCCGATTGCCAACTTTGTTTGCATTGCGATGTGGGCTGCGTTGCCGACAAATTTGCGGCGCACAAGTCGCATTGTGCCGCAATCTGGCGACCCAAGCAGTGCCAACGCAGTGCCGCACGACAGCGACAAAATCGAAATCTCGGAGCAGCAGTTTCACGAAATTTATCGACCAACGATGACGGCCGATCTGCCTGAGCCATCGGGCATAACCGGCGGAGGATTCGCCGCGGCGGTCATGGGAATAGTAGCAGGCATAGTCTACATGGTCTCAATCGTCTTGCTGTCGGTCTACTTGTTCGGCAGCTACGGTGCAGCCCTCTTCTTCGGCACTCCGATAGTCACTGGAGCAGTTGCGGCATTCTTTCTCAACCGGCTAGAACCAGTTTCCATCTTGGCAACCATCCTGCATTCGTTTGCAACGATGTCGCTCACGTGCTGCGTGTTGTTATTTGTTGGACTCGAGGGCATCATTTGTATCTTTATGGCCATCCCGATCGTCGTTCCCCTGGGACTGATCGGCGCGGTCGTGGGGCGCGCGATTGCGATCGATAGTTACAACTCCTGGGATTCCTCTCAGCGCGGACTGTACAGTTGCATGACCATCGTCCCGCTGCTAATACCGTTGGAAAACCAACTGAGTCCATCACCGCAATACGAGGTTCGCTCTGTGGTGGAAATCGCTGCGCCTATCGAAGCAGTGTGGAACAACGTCATTGATTTTCCGGAAATCAACGAAACGCCCGATTGGTATTTTCGCATGGGGATTGCGTATCCCAAGCGAGCGAGAATCGACGGTGCAGGCGTAGGGGCGACTCGTTATTGTGAATTTACAACCGGTGTGTTCGTCGAGCCCATTACGAATTGGAGCAAGCCAACCAGGCTGTCGTTTGATGTAACGGAACAACCCGATCCGATGTTCGAGTTATCACCTTATCGGCATCTCCATCCGCCGCATTTGGACGGCGCTTTTCGCAGCGTACGCGGAGAGTTTCGGCTAACATCGCTCAGCCCAGCACGCACGCGCCTTGAGGGCAGTACCTGGTACACGCTGGATATTCGGCCAGTTACCTATTGGACTATCTGGACGGACTGGATTATTCATCGCATCCACATGCGAGTCCTATCGCACATTCAGCGCAACGCGGAAGCGAATCGCAACTGGTCGTCCTAAGTAATTGCTCGTGAAATTGCGGCGTTGAGTGATATGCAGCGCTCTGGACATAAGCCTTCGACGGCAGTTATGGTTTTATCAGCCACAGTCCACATAAATGATTGAACCAGACCCAAGGACCCAACATGACGACATTCAAGGCCCTGCGCATTTACGAAATCGATCGCAAAATTGTGGCACGAATTGATTCGCTGCAGTTGTCAGATTTGAATCCAGGTGGCGTTGTTATCAAAGTCCTGTACTCCAGTATTAACTACAAAGACGCCCTGGCCGCGACTGGTGCGGGGCGAATCTTACGTCGATTTCCGTTGGTGGGTGGAATTGATTTAGCGGGAGTCGTTCAAACTTCGGATGACGCAAGGTACCATCCTGGCGACCACGTCCTGGTCACTGGCTGTGGCCTGTCCGAAACGCACGATGGCGGTTTCGCCGAATACGCGCGAGTCAATGCAGATTGGGTCGTTCCGCTGCCGGACAGCCTGGGAGCGTTCAAGGCCATGGCGATTGGCACAGCAGGTTTTACCGCTGCGATGGCAATCCAGAAAATGGAGCGTAACGGACAATCGCCTGCCCGTGGGCCAGTCGCGGTGACGGGAGCATCTGGCGGCGTCGGCAGCTTGGCCATCGATATGCTTTCCACTAGAGGTTACGAAGTAGTGGCCATCACCGGCAAGGCGTCATCAGAAGAATATCTAAAATCGATCGGCGCGCATCGTGTACTGTTCCGCGATCAAATCAGCTTTGGCACCAAGCCTCTGGAAAGCGCTCAATTCGCTGGTGCTGTCGATAATCTTGGTGGCAATATGCTAGCGTGGCTGACAAGAATAACGTCGGATGGGGGCAACATCGCATCTATTGGTCTGGCGGCTGGCCACGAACTGTCAACCACAGTCATGCCATTCATTCTGCGCGGAGTGAATCTGCTGGGGATCAATGCTGCTGCGCAAAAGCCGTCCGAACGACAGGCAATCTGGAGTCTATTAGCCTCAGACCTAATGCCTCGCAATCTTTTGCGAATTGCACACAAGACGATCGCCTTTGACGAATTGCTTAGTGAATTTCCCGAATACATGGCCGGCGCTGTTGTTGGACGCTCGGTGGTTAAGATCGCATGAACCTGAGTAATGGGCGTTTAGTTGCAATACCGTTCAACGAACGTGGGATAAGCTTCCAGCTTGTCAACCTGTAGCGGAGTTTCGCCATTGCTTGCACAAGATATTGACAAGCTGGAAGCTTATCCCACGTTCGTTGAACGGTATTGCGTTTAGTTGCTCATCTGTCTTTGAATTCCCATTGGCACCAGCAACTCGCAAATAATTGAGGCAATTTTTGATCGCGATTATTTACCAATTACGGCAATGCACCAATCGTAATTGCTACCAATTGCGAAATGACGACTGCGGCTAGCGATAGCATGATGCACACTGCGGCTTATGTCGGCGAATCCGCCGCAAAACTAGCAAAGCGGGCGGCTATAATTGCCGCATTATCGAAACGATCTGGAATTTGAACGCAAATTAGTGACCCAACCACTGTTCATTTGTCAACTTTGCATTTACTCTAGCAGTTGGAAAATTCGATACAATCCTGGCCATCGTTTCAACCCAAACAACCTCAATTACGGACACAAAAACGATATGTCTATGGACGTCGCGCCTAAAGCAAATGGGGCAAAGCAGGTAAAACAGGTAAGCGGCATTACCGTGCGATTGGTCGGCGATTCGGGTGACGGGATGCAGTTGCTCGGCACTCAGTTAACTAATACATCAGCCCTTTCGGGCAATGACGTGGCGACGTTTCCTGATTTTCCGGCAGAGATTCGTGCTCCTCGAGGTACTCGTGCTGGCGTGAGTGGTTTTCAGGTTCAGTTTGCGTCTCACGAAGTTCATACGCCCGGCGATACGCTGGACGGATTGGTGGCGATGAACCCTGCTGCCTTGGTGACCAATATTGCCGACTTGTGCCCAGGTGGTTTGTTGATCGTCGACGAGGATAGTTTCGAGGACAAGGATCTGAAACTTGCCAATCTTGGGACCGATCCCCTTGAAGATCCTGCGATGGAAAATTATCGGCTGGTCAAAGTGCCGATGACGAAGCTAACGAGAACGGCGGTTCAGTCGCTGGGCTTGAGTGTTAAAGAGGCAGATCGATGCCGCAACTTTTTTGCAATGGGGTTGGTTTATTGGTTGTATGGACGCGATACCGAATCGACACTGCGATTTATCCGTTCCAAGTTTTCTAAATCTGAGCAAATACAACAGGCGAACGAACGTGCCTTGCAAGCTGGTTGGGCTTATGGCGAAACGACCGAACAGCTCGACATCAGTTATCGCGTCGAGGCGGCCGCGCTACCGCCGGGTCACTATCGGAATGTGATGGGCAATCAAGCTCTAGCTTGGGGGCTGATGGCGGCCGCTGAACTGAGTAAGAAGGAATTGTTTTACGGTTCCTATCCTATTACTCCAGCCAGCGACATTCTTCATGAACTTTGCAAGTACAAGAATTTCGGAGTGATCACGTTTCAGGCGGAAGACGAAATTGCGGCGGTCTGTGGCGCGATTGGCGCAGCCTATGGTGGTTCGATGGCAGTAACGACCAGTTCCGGACCGGGCATTGCGCTCAAAGCCGAAGCCATGGGTTTGGCAGTGATGCTAGAGTTGCCTTTAATAGTGATCGATGTTCAGCGCGGTGGCCCAAGCACCGGATTACCGACCAAGACTGAGCAAGCCGATTTATTGCAAGTCCTGTTCGGACGCAATGGCGAAGCGCCCGTCCCGGTACTGGCAGCTCGCAGCCCCGGCGATTGCTTCGACACAGCGGTTGAAGCGTGGCGCATCGCAACTCGTTTGATGATTCCGGTGGTCATTCTGTCCGACGGCTATATTGCCAACGGTGCTGAACCTTGGGAAATCCCGGACATGAACAAGCTCGCTGCAATTGAAATAGAACATCCAGGGCCAATTTCGAAGGACGAGAAATTTCGCCCCTATCAACGCGATGAAATGTTGGCGCGTCCTTGGGCTTTGCCCGGCACCAAGGGTTTGGAGCACCGCGTCGGCGGCATCGAGAAACAGGACGGTACGGGCAACATCAGTTACGATCCTGAAAATCATCAGAAGATGGTGAACATCCGCGCACAAAAGGTTGCCAATGTCGCGAAGATGATTGGACCCCAAGAAGTCTTTGGACCGCGCGAAGGCGAACTGCTAGTGTTGTCATGGGGTGGCACCTACGGAGCTTGTCGAACAGCCGTGATTGAATCAATCGCTGCCGGCCGGCGAGTCGCTCACTGCCACTTGCGACATCTAAATCCATTTCCATCGGATTTGGCGGATATTCTGTCGCGATATGAATCAGTGTTGGTTCCAGAATTGAATATGGGACAACTATTGATGTTGATTCGCTCGCGCTATTTGATCGATGCAGAAGGATTCAATAAAGTCAAAGGCAAGCCGTTTGCCGTCAGTGAGCTGGTGAGCAAGATCGCTGCCATGACGACTGTCACCCAGGAAGAAGTTCTTGCCGGAGCATCGGCATAACATGATTGCGATGAAATTCTAGCACGAAATATTATCTTTCACCCAATACTCAATATTCATAGAATCAATTAACCATGAGTACTGCCACCGCTTTGCCCGTACTGACTGCTAATGATTTCGCGAGCGATCAAGAGATTCGCTGGTGCCCAGGTTGCGGCGACTATTCCATATTAGCGCAGATGAAAAAGATGCTGCCAGAGCTGGGCTTGCCGACTGAACAAATCGTATTTGTTTCGGGCATCGGATGTTCAAGCCGATTTCCGTATTACATGAATACGTACGGAGTTCACAGCATTCATGGTCGAGCACCTGCGGTCGCAACCGGCCTCAAGGTTGCCCGTCCGGACTTGAAGGTATTTGTGATCACAGGCGATGGCGACGCGCTGAGCATCGGCGGTAATCACTTCATTCATATGCTAAGGCGCAACGTCAATATTACGTTGGTGTTGTTCAACAACAGAATCTACGGCCTGACCAAAGGCCAGTATTCGCCAACCAGTTTGGAAGGTGCCGTTACCAAGAGCACGCCGATGGGTGTCGTCGACCATCCGCTGAATCCGATTTTGCTGGCACTCGGCGCGGAAGCTACTTTTATTGCGCGCAGTGTTGATACTCAAATCAAGCATCTGTCTGCGACTCTGAAACGCGCTGCCGAGCACAAGGGTACAGCGGTTGTCGAGGTCTATCAAAACTGCAACGTCTTTAATGATGGCGCCTGGAGCTATGCCCAAGACAAAGCCACTCGCGAGGACACTACGCTTGAGCTGGAAAATGGCAAGCCGATGATCTTTGGTAAGAATCGCGATAAGGGGATTCGGTTGAACGGCTTTCAGCCAGAAGTTGTCGAGCTTAAGGGCGGCATTGCCGAAGACGATTTGCTGTTTCACGACGAGAAAGCCGATTCGACGCTAGTTTACATGCTCGCACGCATGCGGCATCCCAATTTTCCGGAACCAATCGGCGTCTTCCGCGATGTTGAGTCCACTGTATTCGAAGAGCAAATGCGCAATCAAGTCAAGGAAGCGATTCTCACTCGAGGCAAAGGCGATCTCAACAAACTGTTTCGCAGCGGCGATACATGGCATGTAAAGTAGACCCTGGGGCTAGTTTGGACTCTAGGCTTTGTTTCTAAAGTCGCCTTTCGCTCCGCGAAAGATTGGAAAAGACAGAGCTTTCGCGGAGCGAAAGTCGACAATCTGGTTGTTTAGAAACAGAGCCTAGTCCTGCCACGCCATGCGCACGCAACTGTACTGCAAGTTAATGTGGTGCTGGATGACTGCTGCACGAAACGTTCCGACAGGAATTATCACGCAGCGGACTTTGGTTAGGCGAGCGGCAGATGGGAATTTACCAAGGCCTAAGCGAATACACGCCCGAAGCGCAAGCGAGTGCGTCAATCCTGGCATACACTCGCGTGCGCTTCGGGCTTGTATTGGTAAGAAACTATCTGCCGCTCGCTTTAGCACACAACTGCGAAAGAAACTAGCTACGTTAGACCAGTTTGTACTTGCCAGGAATCGCGATTTCGACTTTGGGTGGAGCAGTTTCGCGAAGGTAGTTTAGAGGCGAAAGATCCATTGGAGAATTTAGCAACTTGTCCCACTGGATCGCCGTTCCACTGTAACAAGCTTCGCGTCCCATGATCGCCATCAATGTGCTGTAGCACATGTACTTGCCATTATTGATCGCCGTGCCCGAACGAATGGCTTTGTACATTTCACGATGTTCTTCGTCGTACATATTTGGCTTGGGGCCGTCGTATTTCCAGGACGAATCGTAGGCATCAACGACATTGGCCAGTACTTTGGCCGTGCCTTTGGTTCCGTAAATAAAGTCCTCAGTCTGATTAAAGCAATCGGCCATCTGACGAGTATGCGCAAACGTGCGCGTTCCGTCAGCCCACTCATAGACCACCGAGAAATGGTCGTAGACGTCGCCAAATTCTTCTCCCACACGAACTTGGCGACCTCCCAAACCATAGGCCAGCTTGGGCGGCTCGTCGTTATGCAGCCACAATGACTTGTCCAGGCTGTGAATGAACTGTTCCACGATATGGTCTCCGGACAGCCATTTGTAATACAGCCAATTGCGCAATTGGTAATCCATGTCGGTCCATCCATCGCGGCGGTTCCTTTGCCACAGCGTTCCGGTGAGATAGTTCTCTTGAGTTGCGACAATATTCCCAATCATTCCATCCTTGATGCGATTAATTGTTGCTTTTACTCCCAAGTCGTAACGCCAACACAATCCCGATACGAGGTTAAGTTTCTTGCTTTCAGCAATTCTCGTCAGTTCGAGAACTTTGCGCACGCCCGTTGGGTCGGTCGCAATTGGTTTTTCGCAGAAGATATGCTTGCCGGCGTTGATCGCAGCTTCGAGGTGGGCCGGTCGAAAATGCGGAGGTGTGCAAAGCAGCACGATATCCACATCCGCCTCGGCAATCAGTTTCTGGTAGGCGTCCACACCGACGTAGCAGTGCTCGTCTTTGATCGGAGATTGTTCCGCATAACGGCGCGAAAGGCTTTCGCGACAGCTCTGCAATCGGTCCTCATAGGCGTCGGCCAGCGCAACGACGTGAGCATATTTGTCGGCGTTCATCGTATTCTGTGCTGCACCGGTACCCCTGCCACCACAGCCAACAAGGCCAACTCGCAATACCTCATTGCCTTGGGCGTGTACCATTCTTTGCGCCATCGATAACGCAGCGATCCCAACGGCCGCAGACTTGATTGCACCGCGTCTGGTTGCTTTGGCGGGCTCCATTGTAGGATTGGGTTTGTTTTGATCGTTCATTCGGATTCCCAGTTCTGAATTATGGGTGAGGATTTAAGCAGAGATGTTGGACGGACGATTGCCGGAAAATTCGATAAGGCGAGCGGCAGATGCAAGGTTACCAATTGTAACCCGAAGCGTGAGCGAGGAGTCAACGCGAATCACCTCGCTCACGCGTCGGGTTACGGTAGACTCTCCTCTGCCGCTCGCCTAGCACCAAATCAATTTAGTAGTCGGCGGAAGTGAAGTCCCTAAATTCCACCTGACAGCTCAGTCGTTTGGCGCTTGCAGTGGTTATTGTAGCTATCGGCATATCTGCATCGCAACCGTACTCTCGTGCTGGCAGCAGAGAGTACCGAGAATTGACTCACCAGTGTGGCAATCAAAACTCGACTTGGTTCAGAAACGCGGTGCCGTCCGCCAAGTTAGTCTTTGTTTCACCTAGACGAGCAATTTTGAGTAGCGTTTTTTAGGGCAGTGCTTGTATACCGTCGTGCCTAGGCCTTACCGGCAATGCGAATCGGTAAAGACAAGCTCCGATTGCAATAGGCTCGTTCTCAGTTCGTTGTAACCCGCCTTGTCTCCGGCCAGCAAAAGCACTGCGGCCAATTCATGCGAAATGGAAGTGGGACTGCGCTGTGGTCCCTCTTGCATTGGTTGATTCGGTCGAATTGGTTCAGCTTTCAAAAGCAGTCGTCGCGTCTTATGGAGAATTTCGCAAGAATTCTGCCACTGCTGTTTGCTGGCGAGAATCCTCCCGTGCGCGAACCACACTCTTGAATCGTCGGGTCTGATTTCTAGAATTGCCTTGAACAGATCCGGCTGGCTGGCTATTTCCGCGCAAAAAAACATTTCCTGGGATGATGCGCGAAATCCAGGCGGCAGTTGGTCAAGAACTTTGGAGAAACTGGCAGCAGCGTCCTTCCATTGGCCCCGAGTTGTGTGGGCTCGCCCAGCCTCCATCAGCGAAAAAGTATCACCGGCAGTGATGGCATTCTGGGCTCGATCGTGGATCGCTACCAGCCGAGGATGGGCGACAGCAGGCGAACCATGGATTTCCAACTTGGCCTGGTTGAAATAGGGGAGCGCTTCCAACCAATCGAAACAACTGATCGGCATTCTTCCTATCGTGCCCGAGGAAATTTGTGCCGTCCATTCGTCAATCGCGTCTTCGAGTTTGGCAAGTACTCGGGGGCGGCATCATCTAGCTTTCCCATACGATGAAGCGTAACGGCATGGAGCACTCATCCAATGCGATGAACGCCACCGGGTATCGCTCCGCGGACTTTGGAACGCCCTCGGCCACAGTACCGGTCGATCAACTCAACCAGCCCAAAGAAAGAAACCAGATGGCTCGAAAATAAAAACAAAAAAATCCAAATTCATCCTTGCCACCACTAGGACTTAATAGCCGATTGTCCTCAATCTCTTTATGGTCGCCAACTGAATTGTCCGCTTACTTCAATGCACGTGGAATCGGTGGTGGTTGGCCAACCTGAGGCAGTTTCGTGGATTGGAAGGTCGGACGAATCGCCGAAAGCGAAAACTGCAGGATCTTCAGGATGCCGAAAGCGTTGAGAAGGAGTCCGCCAACAACGATAGCGGCAGAAACAAGCATGGCGATCCATTCGTACGGTAACATGAGTATCGAAATCGTGAAAGCAAAAATCATGGCGAGATTGCATGCCGCCAGCACGAGTAAGATGCGAAACAACTGAGTCTTCAACGGCGTTCCAGCTTGTAATTCTGCGTGCCAAAACTCGACGCGTTTAATCAGGATAATAAAACTGGCAATCATTAGGTGGAAAGCATAAAGCGCCCCAACGATAGACAATCCAAGAGGTACGCTCGCTCGAAAAACACCCATAATGCTCGCCCAATAAACCAAAATCAAAAAACAGACGATTACAATGCGAAGCCAATATGGAAGCTTGCTGAGCGTAACCATGATTCGCTGTATTGGCGTCGATTTGAATGAGAGGAGCGAGAGTTCGGCCAAGAAAAATAGTTGGAAACATAGTGCTGGTATCGCAAACAGGGGGAGCGTTATCAGCAGCCAGGCGATGAACACCAGCACTCCCTTAAACGCAATTATCCAAACGATCCAAACAAGCCAGCCGCCATGGCACAATGTGTTGAATGCCGATGTAGCAGCCGATAGCGGCAAGAACAACGACTGCGTAAAGACATTCTGTTTGGGTATCTGTGAAACCAGTTTTTGTTGGCATTCAATATTCGAGGGGTCGCACATCAAAGCGGATTTATACAACTCGATGGCTCGCTTGGCATTTTGAAGCTGGTCGGCATTGAAATCGCCGAGCATTTCAAGCAGCAAGGCATTGTTTGGATCCCTGGCCAAAAGCTCGTTCAAATCTGACTTTTGTTTAACGGCGTCTTCTGCGGAAGTTTGAACGATTGCCCTGACTTGCAACTCAATCGCTCCATAGAAAGTTTCGTCAGGTGCAAGCGATCTTGCCCTAGAAAGCATTTGCAGTGCCAAACCTATCTTTCCTTGCGACAGCAATGCTTGTCCCATAATGAAACTCGTCTCGGCGTCTTCCGGGTCCAATTCCAGCGCCCTAACCGCATGCCAGTAAGCGAAGTCCGGTTTATTGCGATGCGACCAGTACTTTACTAAAAACCGATGAGTCGAAGCTTCATTCGGTCCCAGCCGCAGTAGAGCCTGAAGGCAAGGCTCTACGTTTCCCTGCCAGTCGAGTCCGACGTACGCCGTCGCGAGAAGTTGATGGAGGTGAAAATTCTCAGGATCATGTGCAAGCAATTTAACGCACTTCTGTGCCAGCGTTTGCCAATCGCAACGCGAAACCAGGAAACTTAGCATTTGATACTGTCGGTTCAATTCACGTTCAGGCATGAGACCTCTGAAACCTGCTAATGAGCTTTACGCGTTCATCGAATCTTGAGGAAGGAAATGGAATTGCGAGATTGGTTCTACTAGCTAGCTCAGCCTTTCGCGGTGAACGTTCGGCTATTGGCGACGTCCCAAGCCGTAGGCCAGCTTGGGCGGCTCGTCGTTGTGCAGCCACAATGACTTGTCAAGACTGTGAATGAACTGTTCCACGATATGGTCTCCGGACAGCCAATTGTAATACAGCCAATTGCGCAATTGGTAAGCCATGTTGGTCCATCCATCGCGGCGGTTCCTTTGCCACAGCGTTCCGGTGAGATAGTTCTCCTGAGTCGCGACAATATTCCCAATCATTCCATCCTTGATAAGATTAATTGTTGCTTTTACTCCCAAGTCGTAACGCCAACACAATCCCGATACGAGGTTAAGTTTCTTGCTTTCAGCAATTCTCGTCAGTTCGAGAACTTTGCGCACGCCCGTTGGGTCGGTCGCTATTGGTTTTTCGCAGAAAATATGCTTGCCAGCGTTGATCGCAGTTTCGAGGTGGGCCGGTCGAAAATGCGGAGGCGTGCAAAGCGGCATTGGCATCGGGGTCTTTACCTTCTGCTACGAGAAGGACGATTTCGCGTCCTTTTTTGTCGCCGGTCGCCATTGTTGGCACGACCATCTGCTGTACCTACAGCGCGGTGCGGATCGGTTTGGTGACCAACGCTTGGTTGGTTTATGCACTCGTCGTGAGCCTATTGTCCGCGTTGATTGGCGGTTACGTTTGCCAACTCGTAGGTCAGTGCAGCAGGACAGTGGTGTTGTTTGCATTTATTGTGTTGGTGTTCGGCGTCGGACAAGCGTTTGCCAACACGAAAAAGCCTGTTGTTTCATTGTCGCACGATCAGGTCGCGGCTATGTCCGCAATGGATCGAGCTGGCTTGGCACGCCAGCCGAATTGGTTCGCATGGATCTTGCCAATGATGGCCTTCAGTGGGATTCTCATGGGCGGCCGATTGCGAGGAAGTTAACTGATCGAGTCGGTAACTGCTCAATGTGCAGATTGGCGCTGATACTCTTGCGCCTCTGGAAGCCGGTGCTCGCTTTAGCAGAACAAGTTTCAGATGAGGAATGGGTTATGCCGGAGGACGTCAAAGCTGATCTGCCAGTTGTTTTCGCCTGGCAATGAGGGCACGCTCGAGATACCGATGAAGATTGTCTCCAGGTGCTCCGGAGTTCATAGACCATATTGCATCCAGTAGAATACAAGGAGCCTTTCTGGGAACTGGAGGAATCATGCAAATCCGCCGATGGTATGATGACGGGATTGCACCTATACAATGGATCTATCGCCGCCCAAAAGTTTTTTTCCAACGATCAACGTTGGGGAATTTGGGCTAAGATCCGCTTGATTGCTTGAATTAACGATTCACCGCCATCGGTAAAGGCAACTTCTTCGCTGGCTTGACTGGCCAAGTTTTTGACTTGGCATGTGCATTGTTCTAATTCTCGGCTGCCGGCGATGACGGCGACTGCAAATCCTCGCTGATCAGCGTATTTCAACTGTGCTCCCAATTTCTTGGGCTCTGGAAATAACTCAACCCCCAGCCCTGCCGCACGAATCCAACTGGCGATGCGCAAATAATCGTGCAGTCGCTCTTTGTCGAAATAAGCCATGAAAACTGGAGCCGGAGTGCGCACTGGTTCAAGCATATTGAGGCTCTCCATTGCCGCCAGCAGTCGGTCCAGTCCCAGCGACGCACCGATTCCAGGTAGATGCTGTTTGGTGAATAGTCCCGCCAAGTTATCGTATCGCCCGCCCGAACAAACGCTACCAATCGCAGGCAGCTTGTCCAGCATCGTTTCGTAGATGGTCCCAGTGTAGTAATCTAAACCGCGGGCAATAGAAACGTCGATGCGATATCGAGACTCCGGAATGCCGACAGCCTGCATCGCGGATGTAACCGCTCGCAGGCGCTCGATGCCAGCTTGACCAAGTTCGCTGCCCATCAGAAGTTGATCCAGTTCTTTGAGTATCGCGCCGCAATCACCTTCCAATGCTGCGAGTTTTAGAACTTGGCTGGCCTGCTCGGTCGTTAAGCCAACCTGCTGTTCCAATTCATTGGCGACTCCCCCGGTACCGATCTTGCCAAGCTTATCAATCGATCGCAATATCGCTACCGATTTTTCATCGAGATGCAGTTTGCTCAGCAGCCCGTTCAAGACCTGGCGATTATTGATTCGCAAAGAAAATTCAGTGATCCCAATCTCACAAAACAGCTCCTGAATTACCATGGCCGTTTCGATATCGGCCACGACCGACTCGGTGCCGATGGTGTCGAAATCGCATTGCACGAATTCTCGGTATCTGCCAGCTTGAGTGTTTTCTCCGCGCCACACCGGGGCAATGTGGTAACGTTTGAACGGAGTCCCCAGGCTGCCGATGTGCTGGGCGGCAAATCGAGCCAGCGGTACGGTCAAGTCAAACCGCATGCCTACACGCCGACCACCGTGATCCTCGAACCGGTAAAGTTGGCGGTCCGTTTCGTCGCTTCCTTTGCCGGTCAAGATCTCCAAGTACTCAAGCGCAGGAGTATCGATCGGACTGAACCCAAATCGCCGATAGACCCGCCGCGAGATTTCCATAATCTTCTCACGCGGAATCATCGTTTCGGGAAGATAATCGCGAAAACCCTTGAGTGTTCGAGGCTCAATCAATGAACTCATACTCTACTTCTATTGTGGAAAACGAAGCTGGTGCAGTGGCGACATTCTATGACGCGACCCAATATTCCACCAGCAACCATTCCAGCACCGACCAATCGGAATTGTCCGTAGGCTCTCGCAAAGTCACTCACTTTCGGCTGTGCCTGATTCGAATGCAATGCGAGGTCAGAAAGCTCAACAAGCGTGATTTGCAGGTGACGGCCAGCAGAGTAACATGATCACAACGTGTCATTTGTCATACAACTTTCGCAAAGTCTAGCTCCAATGCCGCCGTACATTTCGCCACACCATCGTTGCTCAGTTTTCCACATGTGGATATTGTTGGCAGCTGGGATGCTAACCAGCGCCATTGCCGTTGCTAACGTTGCACAGGCGGCTCCCAATATTATTTTGATGATGGGCGACGACCATGGTCGGGAGGAAACCGGTTACAACGGACATCCTCATGTTCGCACTCCAGTCTTGGACGAAATTGCGGCCAGCGGACTGCGGTTCGAGAATTTCTATTCGGCTCATCCCAGTTGCTCGCCGACGCGAGGCAGTTTTCTGACTGGGAGGCATCCGAATCGGTATGGGACCTTCGCTCCGGGTTGGTCGTTTCGCCCCGAAGAAATTACGCTGGCCCATGTTTTACGAAAGTCCGGTTATTCATGTGCCCACTTTGGCAAGTGGCATGTCGGAGCAGTCAAAGCAGGATCGCCGACTAGTCCAGGCGCCATGGGTTTCGATTATTGGCTGTCTCATGACAATTTTTTTGAGTTGAATCCGTCGTTGTCGCGCAACGGAGCGCCACCTCAGGTTATTTCCGGTGAGAGTTCCGAGGTCATCATTCACGAAGCAATTCAGTTCATCGATCGGGCCAGGCAAGATAAAAAGCCGTTCTTCACGATCATCTGGTTTGGTTCGCCACACGAACCGTACAGCGGTTTGCCTGCGGATCTTGCATTATATGACGATCTACCGAAAAAGTACGCCACAAAGAAAGTGCGTTTGATTTCGAACGAGTCCGGTTCGCAGGTCAGTCGAAGTCAGGGTGAAGTGTTGCGCGAACGTTACGCTGAAATCACGGCGATGGATCGAGCAATTGGCAAATTGAGAAACCACTTGGCATCGCAAAGACTGCGCGACAATACGCTGTTGTTCTATTGTGGTGACAATGGAACGTCGGCAGATGCTTCGCTGGCTTCGCCTCACCGCGGCGTCAAGGGACAGGTATACGAAGGTGGTGTCCTGGTGCCCGGACTGATTGAATGGCCAGCTCGAATTGCCAAACCCACTACCGTACAAGTTCGCGCAACCACCAGCGACCTGCTGCCGACGCTGTGCGCACTGGTGGGCCAAGTGCTGCCGCAGCGCCCGATCGACGGCATCAATTTGCTACCAGTGATCGATCGCCAAGTTACTGCGCGTGCCAAACCGCTATACTTTTGGGCTTTCAATTCCGGACGCTTGGCGAACTCCGATCGAGTCCCATACATCGATCCAGAACTTCAAAAGGGTACCACTCCCTTGGCAAAGCTGGCAGGCGGAAAAGCCACGCGCGATTTCAATAACTATCACCATCCAACGATCACGGACGACGACTATTTGGGACCGCGAGCGATCATCGATGGCCAACTGAAGCTGGTCATTCACGATCAAAACAAGGCTGCTCCGAAACACGAATTGTTCAACCTAACGGACGACCCGGGCGAGCGGACGAACTTGGTGGATAAACAGCCCGAGCAGGCCAAAGCGCTGCTTAGTCAACTGCGCAGTTGGCAAGCATCCGTGTTGCAAAGTCTTACCGGGGCCGATTATCGGTAACGGTCGCAGCTTTCGTGAAAATCGCTCGATAGATCGGCTGACCGTGGCGGCGCGCACGCCGCTCGAAATGAGTCGTATAGTCCATATCGTGTTGCGGAGTTCGTTCCGGAACGAATTGTGGGCCAATCAACTCAGTGTGGTCCATCAAGAAACCGCAAATTAGTTCGTAGTAGTCCAATACGTCGGTCCAAAAATGGAATTGGCCGCCGGCAGTAAGAACTCTCTGAATGTGGTGAAGAGAATCCTCGTTTAGTACTCGACGTTTTTTGTGCTTGCGTCGCCACCAAGGATCTGGAAAGTAGACATGCACACAGGTAACGGACTCCGCGGGGACTTTGTCCCTCACAAATGCCTCAGCGTCACCTTGGAGCATAACCACATTGCCAAGCTCCGCGGCAGTCAATCGTTGGGCCGCACGATCCGCGAATTTGGCAGCCAGCTCGATGCCGATAAACTGATTTCCGGGACGTTGCTCAGACGCTGACTGCAAGAACAGGCCTTTGCCAGATCCGATCTCCAATTCAATCACAGAAGAATTGCCGACCAGGTTTTTCCACAGTGCGTTCTCGGCGAGCATTGCGCGCCCAAACTTATGGTTGGCGTTGGCCAAGCTTTCCGTGAGTTCCACATTGATGGTCTTGATACGAGGGCGCATAACAGGTTTGGCCGAGATTGAATTGATGCGCGGCAAATAGTCCGCGATCTTGCAATGTATCGCCAGCATAGCCAAGTATGCAAGGGAGACCGGAGCCACAGTTGCACCATATCGATGAGAACACACCAACGGTTGATGAACAGTTTCGCGTTCTCAAAAGTTCGACGTGCGAATTACACGACCGATTGGGATTCTGATTGCAGCAGTCGGTCTGCGCTCAGCCATGTTCGATCGACACGGATGTGCAACCGTTGGGCCAACCGCAGCGTTTCGCCGTTTGGCCGCAACATCGTGGTGATGATTGCGGGCAAGTTTAATTCCGTGGCCTCGCAGATCACGTACGGGGGCTCTCCTGCGCAAGAAGGAACAAGAGTGGTCAGGTCTTCGACAGCCTGGTTCTTCAGAAAACCTACTGCGTCGTTCGATTGTTCCGCATCGAGCATAAGCAATCGATGATGCCGGCCGCCGCATTCGGTCAATTGTGGATAGAACTCGCGCAGTTCATCGAGAGATTGGCTTGCATCCCCTTGCGCGTTATCAAGGGATTCGAAATCGCTTTCTTTAAGTTTCATTTCGCTCATCATACGTCGAACTAAGTTTGACGCCAGTTGTAGCAGTTCGGGCAAACTCAAGTGGATCGCCTGCGCCGCCGCTTTCCCTTTCGCTGAAGAGTCTGCCGGATTGCGACCCATAATGGACGCGAGTTGCTCTTGAAAACACTGTCCGGCGGCGTATTTTAGCACCGTCGAGTCCAGTACTGACGTGATGCGTTCGAATAGCTGCTTCCACTGAAAAGGCAAACCAACCGTCGCTGATACGTGCATTTTTGTTTTGCCATCGCTCATCGATAGTTCGGCTTCGATCGAACCAGCCCAATTGCGAAGCTGCCGCGTGAGTTGCTCCACCGACTTGCGCAGGTTCTGCAATTCCACCAGCGCCACTTGGCACAAACGACGCAGATGATCTCGAAGCGCCTGAATCTCTAGTTTGTCGGGACGCTCGAACTGCTCGCGGCGATCGGTAATATAATTGGATAGGACTTCCCCGTCGGTCTCGGATAAATCCACGACACGTGCGATGAACCGAATAAACAGCTTTTCAAGGCTCTCCCAGCTCAATCGCCGTTGTTCGAACAGGCCGCGAATCCACTTGCGCAGCCACGTTATTTCGTGCGAAATCTGCTGCGCATTCAGGGTCTGATCTAGCGAAATTCGGCGCGCGATCGTGGTGCAGGCTGTCGAATTCGTTTCGCGATGTATCGCGCTTGATTCGGTAGCATTTGCATCGTCGGAACTGGTGTCAGTGGTATGATGCAAGTCGAGATCGCGCAGAATTCTCGATATGTAGAGCTGCTCCATATCAGGAGTCAACGTCAGTTTACTATCGAACGAAACTTCAGTTTGCGATGCAACTGTCGAGTCCTTTACTCCACAGGAAACGGGGGCCAAGAACCCGATACAGCGTTGCAATGCGCTATTGCAACACCAGCGCGCAAAGCGATGCAAGTTGGCATTCTGTGTAAAGCGAATCTTCGAAGTACGCACCGTGCGCAGCCAAACGCGACTTTGCGAATCGTCACTCGTTTCTGTGGCGTGCGTTCTGATTTTATCCAATGTGCTACCGACCAATGTGTGACTATCGATCCACACAGCGTCGGCGATCGTCTCCGGTGCATGTTGGGCGTTGCAGCCACCTTCATTGAGACCACCATCCACTAATGAGATCCAATCAAATGGTCGGCGTCCAGCTTCGCTGCCGGTGGACAAATTGGGACACAGCGGCGCGTAGACCGCTCCCGGGTACATCAGCTCGTCGATTTCCGATAAACACGAAATTGCGGCTGCTGCGCGCAGATTACTGCTCGCGTCGCCTGTCATCGTCGCCAGGGATATTAATCCCGAAAGGCGATAATCGGAATACTTCAGATTTCCCATGATTTGTCGAACGATGTAGGCGACTTCACACACCAAGGCGCTGCCAGTTCCGCCGTGCGCTGAACCGACAACGTAGACGCGCAGCGGCTCATTGACATCCTCAGCATCTAATTTCCTCTTGCGCGTGAGTTCCATTAGTTGCAGTGCAACGTTCTTGGCAACTAATTCGTAGTTATCCAGCAGTGCCAATGCGGCCAAAGGACGAACGCCTTCGGTTCGTTGCGTACGAGGGATGTTGTACAACCATCGTCGTGAGATAGGAGCAAAGCGGTCCAAGTCGCGGTTCCGATACTCCTGAGGCTTGTGCAATCGCAACAAGACAGTCTCGACAGAAGTTAGGCGTCCCGTCTTATCTTCGGAAACACAGGCATCAAGAGTCTCCGGGTCGGTATCGATTCCCAACCAACCATGATCGAAGATAGTGCGCCGACTGTCGACTCTTGAGTGCATTAGTTCGCGAAGCCTGTTGAGACTACGACAGCCAATGCCACCCAAGCCGATAAACATACAGCGTGGAGCTTGCCAACCAATCGCGGACTCGGCTGCTGGTAGTCGTGGAGCCAACACTCGCGCGCCTCGTTGTTGGATTGCAGTCTGAGCCCAGGCAGTCTGCAGCATGCTTGAATGGCATGTGGCAGTCAGAGACTTACTCTCTGAATCGTCATCCGTTGTGACCCCAGGCCAGTTCCCAGGCCGTCCTTGACTCGGTGGGATGTACGTAGATCCAACTTGCCTAAGTTTGTCAATAAACTCGCGGCAACTCCCATAACGGTCGCGAGGATGCTTGGCCAATGCTCGCGCCACGATAGGACGGTCCGGCGGTGGCAGCGATTCCAGATCGGGCGCTTGCGAGAGGTGCTGGCGTGCAAGTTCACCGGTGGTACGGCCAGGAAAAGGAACCTTGCCAGTCAACATCTCGATGTAGACGATGCCCAGAGAATATTGGTCACTACGCAAGTCCGGCCGTCCATCGAACATTTCTGGCGCAGCGTAAATCGGTGTCAGCCCACTGATCATCGATTGATTTTGTTCGTGCAGATCTTTGATCAGTCCAAAGTCAGCGACTTTGATCCGGTCGGCAATCAACAAGAGATTCCCAGGCTTGACGTCGAGATGCTGTAAATTGTGTTTTTGCCACAAAAAGTCCAACGCGTCCGCGGTATCGCGCAGGAAATCCAGGAGTTGGTCACGCGGAATTCCATCCAGACCTTTGCGACGGCAGGCCTGATAGCGTTCCAGCAAATTGCTCTCGGCCAGTTCAGTCACGATCACCAGTTGGCGATCGACAATTTCGATACGTTCGAGAGACAATAGGAATGGGTGATGGACTGAGCGAATTCGCTGCAAGCTACGCAGTTCACCACTCGCGCGATCGTCGTCCAATGAGCCGAATACCAGCTTGATGGCCTTCTGCAATCCACCTGGCGCGTCGGCAAGCCAAACTTCGCCGTAGCCGCCCGCACCCAGGCGATGCTTAAGCACATAGCCCGGAATTGGCTCAACGCCAGCTTGTGGAACGCTGCATACTCCGACCATCGTTCGCTCCGATTACTTGCTCGGCCTAACCTCAACGTGGCTTATCATCGATCAATTCCCCAAGACAGCAGTTGCCACGGGAGAGGACACGCTCACGTTTCGAGGCAGAGTTACACAGTTTGCCGTGCGCTCCGGAGCGACTGGGGCCTGCACAACGTTCTCAGCTCCCAACGTGCCAAAGTAATTGCGACATGCATGCTGCAGGAAATCCAATCTTAGGTCCAGCGGTTCGCCTCGATACACGCAGAACGCTTTCACTTGAGTCAGCAAATCTCGTGCATGGCAACGCCGCATGGGTCGGCCAAAGCGTCGGTAGAAACTCTGAATGAATTGCTGTACAACTTCCGGGCGCCAGGGAAAACCCAAGGACTGGCATGCTCGCCGGAAGAGGCCCGTAAATTCCGCTTCGCAAGGATTAGTAATCTCGATCTTAAAAGGGACTCGACGCAAGAATGCTTCGTCCACCAAGTCCTCTGGCTTCAAGTTTGTTGAGAATAGAATGATCTGTTCGAAAGGCATACAGATTTTCTTTCCCGTTGGTAGCGTGAGAAAATCCAAACGGCTTTCCAAAGGTACGATCCAGCGGTTCAGCAAGTCCTCTGGCGCAACGCGTTGTCTACCGAAATCATCGATTAGCAGACAGCCGCAGTTGCTTTTCAGTTGTAATGGCGCTTCGCACGTATTGCTACGCGCATCGTGCCGTACTTCTAAACTGTCGAGCGTAAGTTCGCCGCCGACGACCACCGTCGGACGTTCGATGCGAATCCAGCGGCGGTCAAAACTCTGGAAATTGCAAACTCGGCTGGAGTCGTGGCTCGTGTTTTCCGCTCGATGATAGGCGGGATCGTACAGCTTGATGATAATTCCGTCGTCCAACAGCGCATGCGGAATCCAGATTTTCTCGCCACGCAAAGCGGTTAAGCACTTGGCGAGAGTTGTCTTGCCATTGCCTGGAGGTCCGTACAGGAATATGCCACTGTTGCTGTTCACAGCCGGTCCGAGAAAGTCGAGCCATGTTGGCTCGTACGATATATTCGACAGAGAGGCCATTAACTGGTCGCGACGAATGGGTTCGTACTGGCTGGCCTGGGCTTCGACCGAGGTAATGTAATCGGCCAACGGAACTGGAGCGGGACCAATGTAACTAAATATCTTTTGGTGCCCCATTGCTCGTTTTTGACCGGCTTCGGTCAAACTATAGTAATAGTCGTTCAACGGCGCTGTACGAGCATGTGCAATCAATTGACGGGTGCGCAATGCGGCCATCTGCTGATCGATAATGCCGAAGGGCAATCCCAAGCGTTCGGCGACTTTACGCCCGCTGAGCGTTCCGGCGGCCAACAAGTGTTGGCAAATTAGCGATTCGACAAGGACTTCGCTGAGACCCGCATCCTCCAGACTCGTTGGTTCGGGAGGGAAGTAGCTATCCTCGCTCAACACACTGGGCAGCGGTGCGACAGATACCGAGGCGGTATCGGTATTTAGAGTTGACGAATTGCGACTG
>SXGS01080989.1_pt1 | contig 37930 bp, 26 predicted proteins | sample 3174681 | NCBI WGS metagenome assembly SXGS01 (sample SAMN11356861, study PRJNA531348) | freshwater metagenome | isolation source: freshwater sample F1-80 | place: China: Fuxian Lake, Yuxi | collected 2017-12-25
GATCGGACCGCGCGTTGGTGTCAGTACGGTGTCAGGTACCTGATGCCGCGTTTTTGCTCTCCCCGCGCTTACGGTGCCAGGTACCTGATGTCCGAGTGCCGTAGACTCGGTCGGCGAATCGAGCGAACCACTTTTCCGGCCCGCGCGTGTGCGCGGCCAAGACGGGTGGTTGTCTGTGGGCTGTGCCCGGGTTGTGAAACGGGCCGCGGCAGTCTGTGCCGCGTAGCGGATTCAGATCGAACGTCGCAGTACGGTGCCAGGTACCTGAGGCCACGTTCTTGCTCTCCCCGAGGCACCCGGTGCGCAACTCCGTGCCGGTTGAGCCAAGGCAGCCGGGCAGATTCGGTGCTGCCGACAGAATGCGTCGCTCGGCCGTTCTGCCCATCAACCCGATGACAAGTTGATAGGTTCGGCGGAGTCCATTTGAATTGCAAAGCGGGCGACGAATTTATCTCGGGATGCAATTCCTCTGATTTTGTGTGTTGCACCTGGAAAAACTTGCTGTAGGCTCACTTGAGTCTTCTTTCTTTCGCTCGTTTTCGTCTTCCAAGTCCTCTCGCGAGGGGTCCGTCCAAACTGGCCGGAAAGCGCGGGGGGTAGCGGGTTCACCATGGGTGGTGTTGGTCCCTTTCAGCAAGGTCTTCGGACCGTGCGCACCGTCGTGGCGTGTGCGGGAGTTTTGGTGTCTGTTGCCGGTGTCTGCCAGGCGCAGCAGGTGATGTGGAAGGACAACCCGATCACAGGAAAGGTGGTCGGGTTGACCTACATCGGGTCCCCGTGGCTGGCCAGCGAATCCGAGGCGGTGGGCTACGGCGGTCACCTCCTAACAATTCGCAGCGCGGCGGAGAACAACTGGGCGTACAACGAGTTCGGCTCGTTCTTCGCATCGTCCGGCTCAAGTGTTGTGTGGATCGGACTTTCAGACCATGTCGTGGAGGGCCAGTGGGCTTGGTCGAGTGGGGAACCGGTTGGCTACACCAACTGGGTCACCGATCCGCCCTTGCAGAATGCGAGCTACGACTTCGTCTTCATGGCATCACTCTATGGTGCGCGTTGGTCGGAGTATGGCCAAACGAGCTCTGCGGGCCGGGGGCTGATCGAAGTGCCGCATCGCCCCGCGCGGAGCTGGTCTTGGCCGATGGCGCAGGCAGCCATTTCGCAAAGGAGCGTTACCGAACTGGTGACACTCGATTGGGATGGTGATTCCGATCAAGATCTTGTGGCATGTGCTTATTCCAGCCCCGGGGCTACGGGCGTAATCCCTTTTCGAAACGACCTCAGCGCTAGCCTCACAGCGTTGTCGGAGCTTGGATTGCCAAGCCCGGCATTCGGTGGAATTCAATCGGCCGTGGCTTTTGATCTCGGCAACGACGGTAAGGAGGATCTGGCGATTAGCCAGGGCGGCAGGGTGATTGTCTATCCAAGCATCAACGGATCGCTCGGGACACCTTTCATCCTCCATGCGGCAGGTGGGGATGGTGCAGTAGGAACTTGTGATATCAACAACGATGGACTTGACGATCTGCTCTACGTGTCAAGCCATTCCTCCGGGAATCCTGGGAGCATTCGTACCTTTGTGCAGACGCCTCAAGGGAGTTTGATTTCCGGCAGCACTATGCCAAGTACGCAGGCAAACATTGTTAGGGTGCGCTGTGCTGATGTAGACAACGATGGAGATCAAGACCTGATCACCGCTGGCGTTGGCCACGATCTGTGCTTCTATCCCGGGTCCTCTGGGGGTGGATTCGTGTCCACTCCCGCTGTGCTCATCAACAGCGGAATGGGCTGCAACGAGGTGGAGTTGTGCGATGTTGATCACGATGGCAGGCTCGAGATCGTCGCGCTGGAAGCGAGTCAGAGCATCACGGTGTTCCGATTGACCGGTGGAGCATATTCTCCGGTTCAGAGCTTCACTCAGGCTTCAACACAGGGCAGCTTTTCCATTGCGATCAGTGATGTCGACTTGGACGGTAATCCGGATCTTCTTCTTGGCAGGGCCTCATCACAGACTCTCTACCATGGCAACGGTGTCGGTTTTGCCTCGTCAAGTCCTGTCAATCTCTATGCGGAAGGACCCACGTACTATGGGATTCTGGAAGCCTGCGATGTCAACGGCGACTTCCAAGACGATATCATCGCATGCACGGACTACAACGATGCCATCAATGGCGTGTGGTGGATCAAGCCTCAGGTCATCCTCAACGAAGGCCGACAGGACTGCAACGCCAACGGCATCGAAGATCTTGCCGACATTGCGAGCGGAACCGAGCAGGACTGTAACGGGAACTCCGTTCCCGATACCTGCGACTTGATCGCCAACTATCCGGACTGTGACTTCAATGGCCTTCTGGACTCATGCCAGATCGCTCAAGGCGCTTCGGATTGCAACTTGAATGATGTGCCTGACTCCTGCGACATCAGCGTTGGTTTCAGCTCTGACCTGAATCAGGACGGCATCCCGGACGAGTGTGCGGTGGACTGCAACGCCAACGGCATCGGTGACAGCATCGAAATCGCCTTCGGCTTGACGTCGGACTGCAACGCAAACCAGGTGCCGGATGACTGCGACATCAGCGCGGGTGCTCCCGATTGCAACAATAACGGCAAGCCCGACAGCTGCGACATCGCCGCCGGAACCATCGACTGTGATGGGGATGGCCTCCTTGATGTCTGCGAGACGGATGCGAACAACGACTCCATCCCCGACGACTGTCAGGACGGTGGCACGCCCTACTGCTTCGGCACGGGCACAGGCGGTTGGACGCCCTGCCCCTGCGGCAATGTGGGCCAGAGCGGCAACGGCTGCCCCAACTCCGTCAACGCTGCGGGTGCCAACCTGACCGCGGTCGGTTTGCCCAGTCGCGTGGCGGATACGCTGCTGTTCCAGGCAAGCGGCATGCCGGGCTCGGTGACGGTGCTGTTCCTGCAGGGAACGGGATCGTCGAACGGTCTGGTGTTCGGCGACGGCCTGCGCTGCACGAGCGGTGGCACGATCCGATTGGGTTACACGACGACGAGCGGCACGGGTACGGCGCAGTTGCCGCAGAGTGGCGGCACGGCTGTGCATGTGCTCGGTCAGATCGCGGCGACGGGAGCGGTGACGAGGTACTACCAGACCTACTTCCGCGATCCGGATCCGAGCTTCTGCACGACCAACAAGTTCAACTGGAGCAACGGCGTGTCCGTGATCTGGGTGCCGTAGTACGCAGTACGGTGTCAGGTACCTGATGCCTAAGTGCTTCGGGTGAATCGCCGGAGGTGTTCGTCAGGACCGGGGCGTGGCCTCGCTCCTGCGCGTTTGGGGATGTGAACGAATGGGGCCGTGGTGGGGGGCCGGCGTGCCGAGTCTGGGAGGAGAGCCCCTGGTGACCAGAGTGCGATTGAGCATCAGGTACCTGACACCGTACGACACCGTAAACACCGCAAATCGCCTTTGGCGTCTGGCGGGCTGCGGCTTTTGGGATAGGATCTCCCAAACGCAGACCCGCTCGCATCGCGCGGTCCTGCGAGGGGGTGACTGGAAAATCTGAAATGAACGCCCGCACCGCAATTCCGTCCCGATCCGCCACCCGTCTGCCCGCTTCCCTGCTTGCCCTGCTGCTTGTGGCGAGCGCTTTCCTGCCCCGTGCAGGGGCGCAGTCCACCTGCGCCCCGCAGGTGCTGTGCGACTCCACCGCCGCCTGTCCGCCGCCGGCGTGCGGTGCGGGCGTGATCCAGCAGCAGACGGTGTCGGTGAGCCTCGCGCCGGCGCAGCCCCCGTTCAGCGGGGTCACGCTGGCTGTCCCGCGCTTCACGGCGCTGCCGGGCCAGGTGCTGCTGATGGCGGAGGTGGTGGTTGAGGCCGAGCTTGCCAACAGCAGCATTCAGGCACGCAGCCTGACGAGCCAGCCGGTCGGCAACCAGCAGTTCCATATGGCCTCGGTTGTGCAGTTCGCGGGCAACTTCCCGCCGTTCCAGAGTCAAGGTGCGGTGCTGCTTCCGCAGAGTCCGGTGTACACGGCCAGCTTCGGCGCGACAACGTGGCCCGGACCGCCGGCCAACCCGTGCGATTTCAGCAACCCGCAGGACACATTCGTGCAGACGAACATCAGCAACCTCGACGGCAAGCGGGCCTGCATCACGGATCCTGCGCTGCTGAGCGCGGTGTTCACGGGCAGCCCGGGCCAGACAGTCGACTTCGCCTGCGTGGGGCTCGACAACTCGACGCACACGGGCGGTGGCAGCATGTGCATCGTGTTCCTCAACTTCACGAAGCTCACCGCGCGCATCACCTACTCGTATTGCCAGCCAGCGAGCATTGTCTCAGTCACTCCCGCTTCCGGGCCGCTGGAGGGCGGGACGCCGGTGACGGCCGTGACGACGGGCTTGCAGCCGGGACTGTCCGCGCAGGTGGAGCTGGGCGGATTCACGACGAGCGGAACGGTGACGGGCACGGCGGCGACGCAGTCGGTCAGCTTCCTGACGCTGCTCGCCAATGCGAGCGGCAGTGCGAATCTGACCATCACGCAGGGCTCGAGTGTTGCGTTCCTGCCAGGGGCCTTCAGCTTCGACCCGGCACGGGTGACGAACTACTGCACGGCCAAGCTGACCAGCCAGGGCCTGCTGCCGCACATCTCGTTCATCGGCTCACCCAGTCTCAGCGTCAACAACTTCGAGCTGACGCTGTCGAATGCTCTGCCGAACAAGACAGCGCAGTATGTGTACGGCCTGAGCGCCAACAATTTTCCGATCTGGGGCGGGACGCTGTGCATCGGGACGAGCATCGTCCGCGGCCCGGTGGTGACAACCAACGCGAGCGGCCGGGCGATCGTGCCCTTCGTGACCACGCCTGTGCTGGTGGGCTCGACGAGGTACTTCCAGTACTGGTTCCGGGATCCGCAGGATCCGGCGGGCTTCGGCTACGGACTTTCCGAGGGACTCAAGGTCGAGTTCTATCCGTAATACGGTGTCCGTACGGTGTCAGGTACCTGATGCCTGAGTGCCTCGGGTGAATCGCCGGAGGTGTTCCGCAGGACCGGGGCGTGGCCTCGGTCCTGTGCGCTTTTGGATGTGAACGAATGCGGACCGTGGTGGGAGGCCGGAATGCCGAGTCTGGGAGGAGAACCCGTGGAGGCCAAGGGTGCGATTGAGCATCAGGTACCTGACACCGTAAATCTTAAAGGAGCTGTTGCTGTCGGTTGTTCGACTGGTACTGCAACGAGCACCGCCACAGTGGGATTGGCATGATGACGTCGGCGAGCGTGCATCAAGGACGCGCCCAAGAAATCCGCAGACAACGAGCGGCTGTCCTCGAAGCAGCGTGGCGATCTACCCCGGAGAGTCGCTAGAAAGCCGCAGCCGCAGGCTATACCCTAGGCTGCCTGGATCAGCCCGCCTCAGAGAGCCGCGAGTGCACAGTAATCTCAGAGTACACAGTAATCTCAAATGTATTCTGTCTCAAAGTCGTTGACAGCTACCGTTCGAGTGAATAACGTTATCACCTCTGCGCTGCTCGTCGTGAAGCAACCAAAAGTTCGTTCAAGAACAAAGAAGCAGGACGCCCGTGAACATCAGTCGCTTTGTGACCGCCCTCTGCACACTAGGTTGCATCTCTCCAAGTTATCCATCACCGCTGACGGCACAGGCGGGCGGGGTGTGTTCGTGTATTCTCGGCAATAAATCCCTCAAGCATGTGGGTCGGTGCCCGCGCAGTGCACTATCAGTCCCGCAGGCAACGCTATTTGGTTTGTTCCGTCCGCTCAGGTAAATGGAAACTGCTCAAGTCCGCCGTGCGCGCCCAAGAAGTGCTCGGCGACGATCAGCGTGGTCATGACCGGAACGTCCAGCTGTCGTTACAAGGTGCTCGTCGATGATGTAGAAATTGGCGCAGGCGTACCAACCGAGGGGCAACCCTTTAGTGTCTCTCACGGCATCGACCTTGAATGCGGTCAGCAAGCAATATTCGAAGTTCAACTTGCCGGCGTCTGTCAATATAAGCAGACCTATACCTGCCATGCCTGCACCCACTGACCCTTCCCACGGTACCGCTGGGCGTAGAACCCTGGTGTCAGCGTCAATCCTTGCTGCCATTGCAATGAGCTTGCTCGGGCTGATCTGGTGGAGCCTGAAGGACACGCCGAGTCCATCAGATTCGCTTATGCGGACCACTTCGGATGGACAGCGACTCGAAGGAGCTTCGCAGTCTGTCGAAGCGCAGGCATATCATGGGCGGGCGCCGCTGGTTTCGGCTGTCTTGGAAACTGTGCCCGATGTGGCCGCGCAACCACAAACGCTCGAAGCTGCGCCGCAAAAGCCCATCTACAACGGAAGCTTGCTCCCTCGCGCAAAGGCATGTTTGGAGATCCCCTGGTGCAATCCAGACTCCAAGTCCTTAACGGCCGACGAGTTGGCCCAACTGGACGCACTCATCTCGACGTACAACACAGATGTGACGCTCGCACAATCCAACCTAATGCTTCGCATCCAAGAACTTGCGGCCGCCATGGTTCAAGCAGGGCGGTATACAGTGCGCGCGACTGGCGAGTCGTCCGCTATCGTGCAAACGCCGGGAGTTCAGCAAGTGGACTTTGCTGTGCAAGGACCTTCTGCAAAGGTCGGCACGGTGCTTGTCGAACACGAGAACGATCCTGTGTGCGTTCAACTCCATCAGGATATGGAGACGTCTTTCTCGGCAGGCATGAACGCAATCCAAAACTACATCTCGGTCAACGCTCGTTAGGAACCGTGATCCCGACCCCCCTCATTGGTCTCAATTGCCGGGTACGGTGCCGGGTACCTGATGCCTGATTGCTTCGGGTGAATCACCGGAGGTGTTCGTCAGGACCGGGGCGTGGCCTCGCTCCTGCGCGTTTGGGGATGTGAACGAATGGGGCCGTGGTGGGAGGCCGGAGCGCCGAGTCTGGGAGGAGAGCCTCTGGAGACCAGAGTGCGATTGAGCATCAGTTACCTGACACCGTAATCGGGGGATGAAGCATCCGGTACCTGACACCGTACTGACTGACTCTTGACAGGCCGAGGGGTCTAGGCGCACCTTTGCTACCTCATGACCAAGCCGCTGGTCATCGTCGAATCGCCCGCCACGACCAAGACCATCTCCAAGTTCTCAGGTAAGGACTGGTGTACGGTGCCAGGTACCTGACGCCTGATGGCTTCGGGTGAAGCGCCGGAGGTGTTCGGCAGGACCGGGGCGTGGCATCGGTCCTGTGCGCTTTTGGATGTGAGCGAGTGCGGGCCGGGATGGGAGGCTCCGTTGGGGGAGGAGAGCCGTGGGAGGCAGCGGAGCGATGGAGCACCGGGTACCTGACACCGTAACGGGCGCGAAGGAGACTCAGGTACCTGACACCGTACTGACTTGGCTCTTGACAGGCCGAGGGGTCTAGGCGCACCCTCGCCACCCCATGCCCAAGCCGCTGGTCATCGTCGAATCGCCCGCCAAGGCCAAGACCATCTCCAAGTTCCTAGGTAAGGACTGGGTGGTGGAAGCCTCGATCGGCCATGTGCGGGACCTGCCGCACGGGGCCAGCGAAGTGCCCGAGGCGATCAAGAATGAGGCCTGGAGCCGGCTGGGCGTCAATGTGGACGAGGGCTACGCGCCCGTCTATGTCGTCGCCAAGGAGAAGCGGGGCAAGATCAAGGAGCTCAAGGCCCTGCTGAAGGACGCCTCGGAGCTGTACCTCGCGACGGACGAAGACCGCGAGGGGGAGGCCATCAGCTGGCACCTGCTGGAGCTGTTGCAGCCCAAGGTGCCGGTCAAGCGGATGGTGTTTCACGAGATCACCAAGAGCGCGATTCAGGAAGCGGTCGACAACTGCCGCGAGATCGATGCCAGCCTGGTCGACGCGCAGGAGGCGCGCCGGATCCTCGACCGCCTGTACGGGTATGAAGTCAGCCCCGTCCTGTGGAAGAAGGTCGGGCCGAACACCTCGGCCGGCCGGGTGCAGAGCGTCGCGACGCGCCTCTTGGTCGAGCGCGAGCGCGAGCGCATGGCGTTCCGCGCGGCGAGCTACTGGGATGCCAAGGTGCTGCTGGATCGCGAGGGCGTGCGCTTTCCGGCGCAGGTGGTCGCGGTCGATGGCAAGCATCTGGCGCAGGGCAAGGATTTCGGTCTGGAAGGTCAGCTGATTCCCGGCCGGACGGTGCAGGTCTTCGACGAGGCGCGCGCGCGCAGGCTTGCCGAGGGGCTCAACGGTGCTGCGGCCACGGCGCGCAAGGTGGAGCACAAGGAATACGGCTCGGCACCCAAGCCGCCCTTCACGCCCTCGACGCTGCAGCAGGAAGCGGGCCGCAAGCTTGGCATGAGCGCCAAGCGCGCGATGGGTGCGGCGCAGTCGCTGTACCAGAACGGCTACATCACCTACATGCGTACCGACAGCGTCGCGCTGTCCGCGCAGGCCATCGCCGCGGCGCGCTCCCTGGTCAGCGGCCGCTACGGCACGGAGTACCTGCCGCGCACCCCGCGCGAGTACAGCAGCACGGCGCGCAACGCGCAGGACGCGCACGACGCGATCCGCCCGGCGGGCGAGAGCTTCCGCCGGCCCGAAGAGATCGCGCGCGAGGTCGGCGAGGACGAGGCGCGCCTGTACGAGCTGATCTGGAAGCGCACGGTTGCCTCGCAGATGGTCGACGCGCGCATGAAGAGCGTCACGGCGGTGTTCGACGCGGCGCTTCCCGGCGGGGGCCGGGCCGAGCTCGTCGCGCGCGGTCGCACCGTGCTGTTCGACGGCTACCAGCGCGCCTATGTCGAAGGCAGCGATGAGCCGGAGCCGGGCGAGAAGCGCGAGGAGGAAGAGGCCGTGCTGCCGCCGCTCTCCAACGGCGATGTCGCCAAGGTCGCCCGGAGCGAGGCCAGCGGGCACGTCACCAAGCCGCCGGCGCGCTTCACGGAAGCGGGACTGGTCCAGAAGCTCGAAGAACTGCAGATCGGCCGTCCCTCGACCTACGCGAGCATCATCGGCACGATCCTCGACCGCGAGTACGTCATCAAGCGCGGACCGGCGCTGGTGCCGACTCCGCTGGCCTTCGCGGTGGTCAACTGCATGATCAGCCTGGACCCCAGGCTCCTCGATTACGGCTTCACGGCCGAGATGGAAGAGCGGCTCGACGAGATCTCGCGCGGCGAACTCAAGCGCAACGAGTTCCTCGAGCGCTTCTATCGCGGCGCCGAGCCGGGGATCGTCAGCATCGTCAAGCGCATCGACAAGCTCGATCCCAAGAGCATCGGATCGATTCCGATCGGCGAGAAGGACGGACAGACGATCTTGCTGCGCAACGGCCGCTACGGACCCTACCTCGAGGTCGGTGAGCTGCGTGCGAGCCTGCCCGAGGGCATCGCGGTGGACGAGATCACGCCGGAGCGCGCGCTCGAGCTGATCGCGACGGCGAGTCAGGCCGAGGAGCCGATGGGACACGCGCCCTCGGGCGAGCCGGTCTATCTGCGCACGGGGCGCTTCGGACCGTATGTGCAGCTCGGCGAGGATCCCGAAGACAAGACCGGGCCCAAGCCCAAGCGCGCTTCGCTGCTGAAGTCGATGAGCCCCAAGACGCTGACCCTTGAGCAGGCGCTGCAGCTGCTGACGCTGCCGCGCGAGCTGGGACAGGATGTCGACGGCATTCCGATCCGCGCCAACCTCGGCCGCTTCGGTCCCTACCTGATGAAGGAGGTGCCCGGCGCGGAGAAGCCCGATTACCGCAACCTCAAGACCGAGGATCAGCTCTTCGGCATCACGCTGGAGGAAGCGCGGGCGATCTACTCGCAGCCCAAGGGCTTCCGCCGCGGGCGCGGTGCCAGCGCGGCGCCGCTGCGCGAGCTCGGTGTCGATCCCGCTTCCGGCACGCCGGTGGTGATCAAGGACGGCAAGTACGGACCCTATTGCACGGATGGAACGACCAACGCTTCGCTGCCCAAGGATGCGAAGGTGGAGGAGTTCACGCTCGAAGCCGCCGCGCGATTGCTGGCCGAGCGTCGCGAGAAGGAACCGGTCAAGAAGAAGCGCGGCGGCAAGACCGCGGCGAAATCCGGGCCCTCGAGTTCCAATTCGAGTTCCAATTCGAGTGCCAAGTCGAGTTCCAATTCGAAGGCCAAGTCAGGCGCAAAGTCGACTTCCAAGTCGGCCAAGGCCGCCAAGCAGCCCGACGACGAATAAGCAGACGGCCGAATGGCGGGCCTATCGGTGTGCGCGTAGCCTGATGGGCATGCGTTCTCTACACCATCCTTTGCTGATCGCGCTGCTATTCACTGCGGCAGCGTGTCGATCGAGCGGGCCAGACAAGCCCGCGGAAGTCGAAGCATCCAAGGTCGAAACATCCAAGACAGTGCAGACCGTGCCCGCGGTGCCACTCATCCGCGGCGCCAACCCGGATGCGCAACCGGCCAAGGCCGTTGCATCCGATGCCACGCGCGCGGAGCGTGCAGAGTCGATCCAGAGCCGCTTCATGGCGGCGCAGGAAACTTACTACGCCGAGTTCCGCAAGCGGCTGGAAGGCAAGGACACGGACAGCATGACCCAGGCGGACTGGGAAGCGATCCAGAAGGACCTGCCTGCCATCCCGATGGAGCAGCTCACCGCCGAGGCCAAGCAGCTCCTCGCGGAGAATGACGGCGATGATGCGGCGCTGACCGTGATCGCGTGGATGCTCAACAATCGCCTGCCGGACAGCGAGTCCTGCGAGGCCATGCTGGCCGCCAAGCACATGCAGTCGGAGAAGCTCGAGAGCCTGCTGACGCCGTTCTCGCCGCTGTCCGAGAGCTTCGTGCGCCAGGTGATCGCGCAGACGCCGCACAAGTCCGTGCGCGCCGCCGCGCAGGTCACGCTGGCCGGCAAGCTCAATGAGGATCTCCAGACCGCAGAGCGGCTGAAGGGTGCTCCCGAGGAAGAGCGTGCCCAGTACGAAGGCTGGCTCGGCAAGGAGCGGCTCGAGGCGATCGGCAAGCTCGATGCGCAGGCGACCCGCAAGGAGATCATTGCGCTGTTCGAGACGGTCGAGCGCGAGGCGGATCCCAAGTCGGAAGCCGCGAAGACCGCCGCCGGCGAGCTGTTCGAGCTGCGCAACCTGTCGGTCGGCATGCCCGCACCGGAAATCGAAGGACCGGACCTCGACGCGGTCGCGTTCAAGCTGAGCGACTACCGCGGGAAGGTGGTCCTGCTCGATTTCTGGGGCAACTGGTGAGGCCCTTGCCGGGCCATGTACCCGCACGAGCGGTCGCTCGTGGAAAAATACAAGAACCAGCCCTTCGCCATCATCGGCGTCAACAGCGACACGGATCTCGAGGCTCTCAAGAAGGTGCGTGAGAAGGAGAACATCTCCTGGCGCTCCTTCTGGGCCGGACCGGAGGGAACGCGCGGTCCGATCCCGAGTCAGTGGAATGTGCGCGGTTGGCCGACGATCTACATCATCGATGCCAAGGGCGTGATCCGCTACAAGTCGGCGGGCTCGAACGAGAAGGCCATCGACGAGTGGCTGGAGAAGCTGGTGGCGGAGGCGCAGTCGGGCAAGTAGCCCCTCTGCAGCTCCTGCACTCTTGCGTGCAGGCGCTCTTCAGAAACTCCGCAAGGCGCGACCGGGGCGTGCTCCGGTCGCGCTGCCGTTGCGGATCACGGCCACTCCGTTGACGAACACGTGCGCAAAGCCGGAGGCGAGCCGGTGAGGATCCTCGAAGCTGGCCTCTTCGCGCACCGTTGCCGCATCGAAGAGCACGAGATCGGCCATGCAACCGCCGGCGATGCGGCCGCGGTCGGAGAGACGCAGCTGCTGCGCCGGCATGCCCGTCATCTTGTGGAGCGCGCTTTCGAGCGTCAGCGCTCCCTGCTGACGCACATGACGATCGAGGACGCGCACGAAGGCACCGTAGCTGCGCGGGTGGGGGCGCTTTTCGAGCGCCTTGCCGCGCGGGGCCATGGCGTAGCCGTCGGAGGAGACGAAGGCCAGCGGATGGCACAGCGCGCGCACCACATTGGACTCGTCCATGGCGTGACCCACGAAGCTGACCTCGCCTCCGGCCGCCTCGAGCAGCTGCAGCAGGGCTTCCGTTCCGTCGACACCGCGCTCGCGCGCGATGTCCGCGAGGTCGCGGCCCACGACGGTCTTGTCGGCTGCGGAGGTCGAGGCGATCACGATCAGCTCGCAGGCCCCCGGATCGCTGGCGATGCGCGGCTCAAGCTCGGCGCGAATGCGCGCGCGCTGTGCAGGATCGGCGAAGCGCGCGAGCATTGCGCCGAAGCCGCCCTCGCGCACCTCGTCGGAGAGGAAGATTGAAAGCCCGGTTGAATAGGCGGTGTAGGGATAGACGTCGAAGAGCACATCGAGTCCCTGTTCGCGCGCCGCTTCGATGGCGCGGATCGCGCCCGCCTGCTTGGGCCAGTTGGGCCTGCCGGCGGCCTTGAGGTGGCTGATCTGCACGCGCACGCCGCTCTCGTGGCCGATGCGCAGCGCCTCGTCGATGGACTCGAGCAGGCCCGCCTCTTCGTTGCGCACATGCGAGGCATAGAAGCCGCCGCGGCGCTGCACAACGCGCGCGAGCGCAATCAGCTCGTCGGTGGAGCTGTAGCGTCCGGGCGTGTACTCAAGGCCCGAGGAGAGACCTGCCGCGCCTTCGGCCAGCGCGGTGTCAAGTCTGCGCCTGAGCGTGTCGAGTTCCTCCGCCGTCAGCGGGCGGTTTTCGAGTCCCGCCACGCTGCGGCGCAGCGTGCCGTGGCCGACGAGCAGGATCTGATTGGTCGCGACCATGCGCTCTTCGAGCGCGCGGAAGTACCCGGCCACATCATTCCACTCCGAATGCGGCGCCGCCGAGCCGCCGCAGTTGCCCGTAACTTCGGTCGTGATGCCCTGAAAGATGCGGCTCTCGTCACCGGGGTACTCGAAGATGTCGTTGTCGGAGTGCGTGTGGATGTCGATGAAACCCGGAGCGAGGCACAGGCCGGAGGCATCGAGCTGGCGGCGTGCGCGATCGGGTGCGATGCGGCCTCGGGGAGCGACGAGAGCGATGCGCTCGCCGGAGAGCGCCAGATCGAGGGCCTGCGCGGGCGCCCCGGTGCCGTCGAAGACCTGCGCGCCGTGGATCAGAAGGTCGAAATCGTGCACGCTCATGCTGCGAGCCGTGCGAGCCGCGCTGTTCGGCAGCGCACAAGCCGCGAGCGAGCTCGAAGCGAACGCAAGGAAAGTTCTGCGGTCGATGGAGGACATGTCTAGAGGCCTTCCCAATCGATGCCCAGGCCCGGTCGGCCGTCGGGCTCCATGATGCCGTCGCGGATGGTGAAGCCGCCGCGGGCGGGATCGCGCGCGAGATCGAGATGGCCGTCGAGATCGAGCACGCGCGTCGCAGGGCAGGAGTAGGCCGCGTGCAGCGCGGCGGCGATGCTGATCACGCTTTCATCCGAACAGCCCCACATCAGGCCGATGTCGTGCGGAGCGGCGATGCGGGCGATGTCGAGCGCGGCCGTGATGCCGCCGCACTTCATCAGCTTGATGTTGAAGATGTCGCAGGCCTTCTCCGCGGCCAGCTGACGCGCATCGGCGGGTGACAGCAGGCTCTCGTCGAGCGCGAAGGGGACGGCGGAGGTCGAATGCTGCGTGCGGGACTGTGCACGCGGCAGCGGTTGTTCGATGAACTCGATTTCCAGTCGCTGCGCCGCGGCGCAGAGCGCGGGCAGTTCGGCACTCGTGCAGCCCTCGTTGGCGTCGACGCACAGACGCACGCCGGCGCCGCAGTGCTCGCGCAGCTTCGCGAGGCGCTCGATGTCCTGTTCGAGGTCGGATCCGATCTTGATCTTGAGCAGCGGAAAGCCGCGCCCGATGTACTCATCCGCCTCGTCGAGCACCTCGGCCAGCGTGTCCTTGATTCCGATCGTGATCGAGGTCAGCAGCCGGGTGTGTGCGCGGCCGTAGAGCCCGACGAGCGGCTTGCCCGCCAGCCTGGCGTCGAGATCATGTCGCGCAATGTCGAGCGCGGCGCGGGCCGCCGGAGCGCGAGCGAGCAGCGGCTGAGCGGCCATCGGATCGAGCTGCGCCGCTTCGAGCGCGGCCCTGCAGTCGGCGAAGCTCTCGCCCGTGACTTCCGGCAGGGGCGAGGCGCAGCCGTAGCCGGCGTACTTGCCGTGCGTGAAGCGCACAAAAGCCATCTCGACCTCCGAGCAGGTCTCGTAGGCGATGGTGTAGGGCCGCCGCAGCGGAACCTTTGCGCACCACAGTTCAAAGCGCGGTGCCATGGCCTCAGAGCCTGAGTGCGTCGACGACGCGGCCGACGCCTTCGGTCAGCGGCAGCACCACGGGACGTCCGATCGTGCGCTCGAGCTCGCGCGCGAAATCCTGCGCGGCGCGGATCGTCAGCCCTTCGGTATTGATCGTCACCGCCGCCACCTCCGTGCGGTAGAAGCGCAGGAGCTCGATCTCCTCCGGCACGGAGGGAATGGCGATGCCAAGCTCCTCGGCGCCGTCGTAGTGCGTGCGCCCGGGTGCATGCTGCAGCACCACCTGGCGCGCGCCGACGGAGACGATCAGCTCCGCGCCGCAGGGTCCGGAAGGATTGCGCAGCGCCGACTGGCCCTCGAGGAAGATCACGCGCGGCTCGGCGTCGCGCGCGCACTGCACGACGGCGCGCTCGAGCTCGCCGGGCACGAAGTCATTGGGCGTAGAGTCGAGCACGAAGCCGTAGCGTCCGCCCTGCATCCAGCCCGTCTGGCCGGTGTAGATCATCTCGGCCGGGATGCCGCGCCGTCGGCATTCGGCAACGAGCAGCTGCGTCGTGGTGCGCTTGCCGAGCGCGCAGTCGGTGCCGATCACCGCGACGCGGGGGATGGCGAGCTTGTGAGCCTCGCCGTGCCAGAAGGCGAGCTCGCGCACCGGGCGCGGCCTGCGTACATCGTGGATCGCAGGTGCGTGGGCCAGGATCTCCGGGTCATCGCCGGCGAGTTCGTGCAATCCGTTGACGATGCCCAGACCCGCACGCGCGGCGGCGCGCAGGTTGGCGCGCAGAGAGGGCGGAAAGCGCCCCCCGTGCGTGGCGACCCCGACCACACACCACTCGGGGCGCTGCGGCAGCCGCTGAAGCGCTTCCTCGAGCGAGGCGAAGATCGGAATGCCGCGCTCCTTGCCATCGAGCAGCGTGCCCGCTTCGGCGCCTGCGTTGTGATCGTCGACGATGCCGAGGATCTTCCAGCGCGAGGGCCCGCGCACGAGCCCGTGCGCCGTTTTGGCGTCCGAGGTGTGGTAACGGCCTTCCGTGAGCAGCAGTGCACCTTGCTCCATGCAAGGCGGGATTCTACTGCAGGACCGGCAGGGCCTTGTGCGCGGAAATGGCGATGCGTTGGGCCACGCGTCCCGCGATCTCGCGGAAACGCGCCGCTGCGACCGACTCCGGCCGCGAGACCACCACCGGATCCCCGGCATCGCCGCCGAGGCGCACGATGGGGTTGAGCGGCACGCTGCCGAGCACGGGCATGGCATGGCGCGCGGCGAGGCGCTCGGCGCCGCCGCGTCCGAAGACATCGATCACCGCCGAGAAGCGGCCTTCGAGGTCAGTCGTGGTTTCGATTTCGACGGCCCCGGTCGAGATGCGCACCTTCGTGCCCGCCTTGGCGCCTTCGACGAGGCCCTCGATCGGGTAGCCCGCCATGTTCTCGACGATGCCGAGCAGCGGCACCTGCACCTGCTTGAACATCGCGATGGCCTTGCCGACATCGAAGGTCGAAACGGCCTGCGGCGTCGTGACCAGCACGGCACCGGAGAGCGGAACGAGCTGCGCCAGCGAGAGCTGTGCATCGCCCGTGCCCGGAGGCATGTCGACCAGAAGGTAGTCGAGCGGGCCCCATTCGACATCGGAGAGGAACTGCTCGATCAGCTTGGTGACCATCGGGCCGCGCCAGACGATCGGCTTCTCCTCGTCGACGAGGTAGCCGATCGACATCGACTTCACGCCGTGGCGCTCCATCGGGATCAGCTTGCCGTTGCGCTGGTCGGGGGAACCCATTGCGCCGATCATCATCGGCACATCGGGTCCGTAGATGTCGCAGTCCATCAGCCCGACGCGCGCACCGGTGCGCGCCAGCGCGCAGGCCAGAGTGACCGCGCCGGTGCTCTTGCCGGCGCCGCCCTTGCCGCTGGAGACGGCGATGATGTGCTGAATGTCCTTGGCGAGGTTGCGCGGCGCGCTGTTGCCCTTGACGACCGCCGTCATCTCGACCGTCACGGTCTTGACGCCCGGCAGAGCCGCGAGCACCTGCTCGGCCTGCGCCTTCAGCTTGTCCTTGACCGGGCAGGCCGGCGTCGTGAGGTTGATCGTCACCTTGACCGCGCCGTCGCAGATCGTGTGTTGGGTGACGAAGCCCAGAGACACGATGTCGCGTCCCAGGTCAGGGTCTTGGATCACGCTCAGCGCGCGCAGCAGGTCGTCCTTGGTGGTCTCGGCCATGATGGTGGGGGATCAAGGATAGGGATCAAGGTCCACTTCGCCAGTCCGGGCTTTCCAGACGCTCCAGAACTTCCTCCGCAAGCCGTTCCACGGCCTCGCGCGGGGGCTTTTCCGGCGACCAGCCCGGATAGAGGCTCGCCAGCTCTCGGCCCGCCTCGCGCCACAGCGGGTGCGCGGGCAGCCGGGGAACCGAGAGCAGGAGCGGCACCGTCCCGGCGAGCGGGACGGGTGTGCCGTGCATGAGCTCGATGCAGGCGTCGATGCCGAACAGTTCCGCTTCGATTCGATCCAGCGCGCCGGGCGCGAGATCGATCAGCACCAGATCGAGCGGCGGCCAATCGAAGCCGGCCTCGATCCGCTCGGCGAGGCGCCGCTGCCAAAGCTCACCGCGCACGCGCTCCAATTCGGAATCCCGGCTCCAGTGCGCGAGCGAAAAGAGCGGGAGCTCGGGATGAGGCCGGAGCATCTCGCTGAGATCCGGGCAGTCCGGATCGGCATCGATCCAGCCGACGGAGACACCGCGCGCGCGCAAACTCAGGCCCAGCGCGCAGGCCAGTGTGCTCTTGCCAAGGCCTGCTCGCGCGCTGGCGAGTGCGATCAGCGGTGCATCGGAAAGCTGCATGCGGGATGAAGGCTTGGCATCCTAGCGCGAAATCGCTCATCCTGTGCGCTCCATGAAGACCGCGCCCACGCTGCATGCCTCCGAAACACCGGCTGATCCGCACGATCCGCGCGTGCTGGCGTTCGCGCGCCTGGTCGGCATCGTCGATCGGCTGCGCGGAGATCCGGGCTGCCCCTGGGACAAGCAGCAGACGATCTCCAGCATGGCACCCTCGCTGATCGAGGAAGGCCACGAGGCCCAGGAAGCGATTGAGCGCAAGGGCGATGCACAAGTCGTCGAGGAGTGCGGCGACCTGCTGATGGTGATCGCGCTGATCGCGCGCATCGGCGAGGATGAACGGCGCTTTGACATGGAGCAGGTGGCGCAGGCGGTCAGCGACAAGCTCGTGCGCCGCCACCCGCATGTGTTCGGCGATGTCGACGCGCGCGATCCGGATGCGGTGCTGAAGAACTGGGAAGCGATCAAGAAGGCCGAGCGCGAGGCCAGGCAGGAGGACGCAAGCGCGCTGGCGGGCGTGCCCGTGGCGCTGCCGGCGCTGCAGCGCTCGGCGCGGATCTCCTCCAAGGCCGTCAGCGCCGGTTTCGCCTGGCACAGCGTTGCAGGTGCCGTGGCGAAGCTGCGCGAGGAGCAGCGCGAGCTCGATGAGGCGCTCGCGGCGAGCGGGTTGGATTGCGATGCACGCGCCGCGGCGAGCGGCGAGCAGCGCGCGGCCGTGGAAGCGGAGCTCGGCGATGTGCTGCTCGCGGGCGCTTTCCTGGCGCAGTATCTCAAGATGGACCCCGAGCGCCTGTGCCGCGAGGCGCTGTTCCGCTTCGAGAAGCGCTTCCGCGCTATGGAGCATGATCTGCCCGGTCCGATGAAGGAGCAGACGCTGGAAGTGCTGATGCAGGCCTGGGGCCGCGCCAAGCGGAGCACGGGATGAAGCGCGCGGTCTGTCTGCTTTCGGGCGGGATGGACTCGGCCGTGTCGACGGCGGAGGCGCTCCATGCTGGTTTCGAGGTGCATGCGCTGAGCTTCGACTACGGCCAGCGGCACAGCATCGAACTGGAGGCCGCCCGCCGCGTGGCGGCGCATCTGCGCGTGCGGGACCATCGCATCGTGAAGCTCGATCTGCGCGCGATCGGCGGCAGCGCCTTGACGAGCGCCATCGAGGTGCCCAAGGACCGCTCCGAGGAAGCGATCGGCGCGAGCGTGCCGGTGACCTATGTGCCGGCGCGCAATCTGATCTTCCTGTCGTTCGCGCTGGCGCTGGCCGAGACGATTCAGGCCCACACGATCTATCTGGGCGTCAATGCGATCGACTACTCGGGCTATCCCGACTGCCGTCAGGAGTTCCTCGACGCCTTCGAGCGCGTGGCCGAAAAGGCGACCGCGGCGGGCGCCGAGCGCGGTGTGCGCTTTTCGATCGCGGCTCCGCTCGTGCAGCTTGACAAGCGCGGCATCGTTCTGCGGGCGCGCGAGCTGGGTGTGGATCTGGGCCTGACGCACACCTGTTACGACCCGGTGCAGCACAGGGCCTGCGGGCGCTGCGATGCCTGCCGGCTGCGGCTCAGGGGCTTTGAGCAGGCCGGTCTGATTGATCCAGTGGAGTACTTGTGACCATGCGAATGGGATCCGTCGTTCTGGTTTTGGGATTGGGCGCAGCGGTGGCCGCCGTCTGGCTGCTGCGCACCGGCAACGCCCCGGCTCCGCAGGCCGGTGGTCGTCCTCCGTTCCTGCTGGCGGTGAGTCTCGCAACAGCGGAAAGCGGGGATCTGCAGCCGCTGAGCCTAGTGGCGGGCGAAGTGCGCGCGCAGCAGCAGGCCCGACTCTCCTTCGAGCGCGCCGGCACACTCCTCGCGATCCACCATCAGGAAGGCGTGCGTGTCGAGGCCGGTGCGAGCATCGCGGAACTTGATCCGCGAGCAGCGCAGCACGAGCTGGACAGCGCGAAAGCGCAGCTCTTGCTGGCGGAGAGCGAACTCGCCAAGGCGCTGGCGGGTGTGCGCGAGGAGGAGCGCGCGCGGCTGGAGTCCGAGGCTGTCGCATTGCGTGCCGAACTTGACAAGGCGCAGCTGGAGGCGGATCGGGCGGAGAGCCTGCTGGAAGGCGGCGTCAGTTCGATGGCCGAACGCGACCGTCGCAGCGCCGAGCTGCGCACGGCCAAGGCCCGGCTGGAAGCGGCGGAGCACCGTCTGCGCGAAGCACGAGCGGGTACCCGTGCCGAGGACATCGCCAGCCGACGCGCACAGGTCGCTGTGGCTCAGGCGGTGCTGGAATCCGCACAACTGGAACTCGAACGCTGCCGACTCAAGGCGCCCTTCGCCGGTCAGCTGGTGCGCCGCTGGCGCTCCGTCGGCGACCGCGTCGCTGCGGCGGATCCCGTCTTCGAAATCGTGGGCACGCAGGCCCGCGAAGTGGTGGCGGATCTGCCGCACAGTCTCAGCCTGCAGCTGCAGCGTGGCAGCCCGGTGCTCGTCCGCGAGCCGCGCAGTCGTGCCACCGCACAGGCGGTCATGGACGAGCTGGCGACCAGCCTCGACAGCGGCACGCGCAATGCGCGGGCATGGATCCGGTTGCCTCAGGACGCGGATGCGCGCCTGGCTCCCGGGGTGGCCGTCGAGATCGAGTTCGCCTGGAAGCCCCTTCAGGGCGTGCTGCTCGTTCCGTCCGATGCCGTGCGCCGCACGGATCAGGGCAGCATCGTCGTCGTCGCGGAGGCCGCGGCCGAAAAGGGGCCTGCGCCCTACATGGCACGCTTCGTGCCGGTGAATGTGCTGGGAAGCAGCGCCGGAAAGTCAGCGGTGGAAGCGCTGAGCGGTGAACTCAAGGCGGGCATGCAGGTGGTGGTCGTCGGTGCGGAGATGGCCTTCCCGCAGGCTCCGCTGATGCCGCGGACCGAGGTCAAGCAGCCGTGAACCTGATCGCAGGCATCATCCGGCGGCCGTACGTGGTCGCGGTCGCCGTCCTGCTGCTCGGCCTGTTCAGCTGGCTGGCGCTGCGCGAGATTCCCGTGCAGCTCAAGCCAACGGTCGACAAGCCGATCATCACCGTCAACACCTCGTATCGCGGCGCGAGCGCGGGCGAAGTCGAGGAGGCGGTGACGCGCGAGCTCGAAGAAGTCCTGCAGCGCGTGCAGGGTGTGATCGAGATGACCAGCGAGAGCAGCGAGGGCCTCTCGAGCATCACGCTGGAGTTTGCATTCGGCACCGATACGCAGCTGGCGGCGATCGATGTCGTGAATCAGCTCTCGCGCGTCCCCTCGCTGCCGCTGGAAGCGGACGAACCCGCGATCCAGATCGGCGGACGCGAGGAAGAGAACGCCGTGATGTGGCTGTCGGTGCGCACGCACTACGATGCGAACCGCGCGCGGCGCATCGTCGAGGAATCGGTGCGCTCGCGCATCGAGCGGGTGGCGGGCGTTTCGGGCCTCTTCGTGGTCGGCGGATCCGAGCGGGAGATCCAGGTGCGGCTCGATGCCGAGCGGCTGGTGGCGCACGGCATCTCCGTCCAGCAGGCTCTCGCGGCGGTGCGCGGCGGCAACGAGAACCGGCGCGGCGGCACGCTGGAAGCCGGCGGCAAGCAGATTTCCGTGCGCACGGTCTCGCGCGCCCTGGATGCGGGTGAGCTCGCGCGCATTGTGCTCAAGGAGGATGCGGGCGGGCGCGTCACGCTGGGGGATGTGGCCGAGTGCGTCGATGCCTACCGGGAACTCGACGGTTTCGTCGACATCGACGGCAAGCCCGGTGTCGCGATCGGCGTGCAACGCAAGACGGGTGCCAATGTCGTCGAGCTGACGCGGGGCGTCGAGCAGGCGGTCGAGGAGGTCAACGCGGCCATGCAGGGCCGCGGCATCGATCTGTACCTCGAGCCGGTCTACAAGGAGACGCGCTACATCGAGGACGCCCTGTCCTTCGTGCAGGGCAACCTCGTGCTGGGTTCGCTGCTCGCGATCACCGTGCTGTTCATCTTCCTGCGCAGCGTGAAGAGCGTGCTGGTGGTGGCGCTCTCGATCCCAATCTCGCTGGTGTCGGTGTTTCTGGTGCTGTACCTGTTCGATCGAACGCTGAATGTGATCAGCCTCGCGGGACTGGCCTTCGCCTCCGGCATGGTGGTCGACAACGCGATCGTGGTGCTGGAGAACATCTACCGTCACATGCAGCGCGGAAAGAGCGCCGTGCAGGCCTCAATCGACGGAACAGGCGAGGTGTGGGGCGGAGTGCTGGCCTCGACGCTGACCACCGTGGCGGTGTTCGTTCCGATTCTGATCGCGAAGGACGAAGCCAGCCTGCTGTTCGTGGAGCTCGCGCTGGCGATCAGCGCTTCGGTAGGGCTGTCGCTGGTGGTCTCGATCAGCGTCGTGCCCGTGCTGGTCAACCTGTTCTTCAAGCATTCGCTCCCGCCTGCGGCGGACAGCGATGATGACACCGGAACGGGCGCGTTCGGCCGCGCTTATGCTCGTTTCTGCGCATGGGTGGTGCGGCGCGAGCCGGGCAGCGCGCAGGCCAAGCTGGGCCTGATCCTGCTGGTGATCGCGGGCTGTGCGCTTTCCTACAGGCTGGTGCCGCCGGCGGAGTACCTGCCCGCAGGCAATCAGAACCTGATATTCTTCTTCGCCTCGCCGATTCCGGGCACGCGGCCCGAGGTCGTGCACGACAACTTCGAGCCGCTGCAGCGCTGGGCGCTGGCGCAGCCAGAGACGGGCAGCATGTTTGCCGTCACGGGTCCGTTCTTCAACGGCGGCGGCGTGGTGCTCAAGCCCGAGCACGCGGATCCGGCGACGCTGGCCGCATTCCACCAGCGCATGTACGGACCCGCGATGGGCCTGGCAGGCTTCCAGTTCGTGGTGCCTGTGCGCGCGAGCCTGTTCAACGACTCGGGCAAGCAGTTTGAGGTCGAACTCTCGGGACCTGACTTCGCGACGCTGTCGAGCGCCAGCGGTGAACTGCAGGGAGCGCTGCAGGGCGTCAAGGGCGTGCAGTTCGTTCGCTCCTCGCTGGTCACGGGCAAGCCCGAGGCGCGCGTCGTGGTGGATCCGCAGCGGGTGCGCGAAGCGGGTCTGGATGTCGAGGCGGTCGCGACCGTGATCGAGACGGTGGTCGCCGGTCGCCGCGTTTCGGCTCTGGTCGACGGCGGCCGCGAGGTCGATGTCAACGTGCTGGTGCCCAGCGAGGATCTCGCCACGCTGGAACAGCTGGAATCACTGCGTTTCGTTGCCCCCGACGGGCGCGTGATCGCGCTGAGCAGCGTGGCGCGCGTGGAGGCGGGCAGCGGGCCGGTGACGATCCGCCGCCTCGAGCGCGAGCGGAATGTGCTGCTCACGGTCAACATCGCGCCGGATGCGCCGCTGGAGGAGGTCATCGCCTCGATCGAGCGCGAGCTCTTCCCGGCCTTCTCGGCCAAGCTCGGTCCGGCCTACGCCCTTTCGATCGGCGGTGCGGGTGATGAGCTCGGCAAGACGCTGCGTGCTCTGACCGGTGGCTTCTGGTTGTCGGTGCTGATCGTGTACCTGCTGCTGGTGACGCTGTTCTCCAGCTGGGTGCAGCCCTGGATCATCCTCGCGACGATTCCGCTTTCGGTGGCGGGCGGGCTGGTCGGCATCGCGCTGGCGCACTCGCTCTCCGGCGGTCAGGCGAGCTTTGATGTGATCGCGATGCTCGGCTTCATCATTCTGGGCGGCATCGTCGTCAACAACGCGATCCTGATCATCCACCAGCGCAACAACTTCCTTGCCGAAGGCATGGACGCCGCGCGCGCGCTGGAGCTGGCCTCCCGCTCGCGCCTGCGTCCGATCCTCATGACCGTGATCACGACCGTGGCGGGCATGTTGCCGCTGGCGATCGGCGGTGGTGCGGGATCTGAGCTGTATCAGGGGCTGGGGGCGGTGATCTGCGGCGGCCTGATCGTCAGCACGGTCATCACGCTGTTCCTCGTGCCGATGGTCCTGAGCCTGATTCCCGCCCGGGTCTCGCGCGCCGAGTGAGTTCCGGGTAGGCTCGCGGACCCATCCGAAAGGCAGGCAATTCCCGCCGTGACCGATTCGAAGTCTGAAACCTCCACCATCATTCCGCTCGCCTCCGCCGAAGGGCTCTGTCGCTTCCACGGGCCGCAAGGCTCGCAAACCCCTGTTCTACGCGGCGTTTCGCTGCGCATCGCACCACGCGAGTTCGTGTGCGTCATGGGGCCGTCGGGATCGGGCAAATCCTCGCTGCTGCATCTGTTGTCCGGCCTCGACACGCCTTCGGGCGGCGAAGTGGAGCTCGGCGGGGCGCGGCTCAAGTCCCTGTCCGACGAGGCACGCACGCTGGCCCGCCGCGAGCAGGTCGGATACGTGTTCCAGTTCTTCCACCTGCTGCCGAATTTCACGGTGCGCGAGAATATCGGCCTGCCGCTGGCGATCCGCGGCGAGAACCCCGAGCGCAGCCACGCGCGCATCGATGCGCTGCTGGAGCGGCTCGGTCTGGCGCACAAGGCGGATTCCTTCCCGCACGAGCTCTCGGGCGGCGAGATGCAGCGCACATCGATCGCGCGTGCGCTGATCGGCGGTCAGCCGCTGCTCCTGTGCGATGAGCCGACCGGCAATCTCAGCCAGAAAGCGGGTGCGGAAGTGATGGCCCTGCTGCGCGAGTGCGTGGACAAGGAGGGTCGCTCCGTGCTGCTGGTGACGCACAATCCGCGCGATGCGGCCTGGGCCGATCGCGTGCTGTTCCTCGTCGATGGCCTGATCGACGAGCGCGTGCAGCTCTCCGGACCCCACTCCGATCCGGCGCCGATCCACAAGGCGCTGGGCAGCCTGGGGATCTGACGCCATGGGCTTCGCACTCACACTTGCCTTGCGCTCGCTGCTGCGGCGCAAGGCCCGCACGCTGTTCTCGATCCTCGGCGTGGCGCTGGGCATCGCCACGACCGTGGTGGTGTTCGTGCTCGATCACAACACGATCCTCGGGCTGTCCGCCCGCGGAGGACACGAGTGGACACCCGGTCTGGAACTGCGCCCCGGGCAGAATGTCCGCGATGTCGCCGAGGAGCTCGGCGCGACGCCGGGAGTCGCCGGCTACAGCCGCTTCTTCCAGCTCGATGTCGATGTGCAGACGCAGGATGCTCCGCGTCCGCTGCGCTCGCTGCTCGTCGGGCTGGAGGCGCCGCGCCTCTCGAGTCTCGATGCGATCGTGCTCGTGGAGGGTCGCACGCTGGATGCCTCGAGCGGTGGCCGCGAGCTTCTGGTGGGACAGAAGCTCGCCGAGCAGCACCGCATCAAGGTCGGCGACAGCCTCACGCTGTCGCGTCCGCCGGCGGGTGCGCGCACCGAGTGCCGCGACGGTGAACTCGTGGCGCGCGAAGCCGAGCGCGAGGTGCGCGCGAACTTCGTGTACCGCGTTGTCGGCATCCTTGCGAAGGAGCGGCTGGGCCGGCGCGTCGACGGCGAGCTGATCGTCGCGGATGCGGCCTGGGCGCGCGATCTGTCGCCGGAACTGGCTCGATCCGAAGCCTGGTGGGTGCGGCACGATCCGCGCACCGATCTGGAGTCGTTGCGCAGCAGGCTCGCGAGCAGCTTCTCCTATGAGCTCAACAAGAATGTGCTGGCAGGTGCGGCGGCTGATGAGCGGGCATTCCGCAACGGCGTACGCATGGCGGGCCTGTTCGCGCTGGTGCTCGGGCTGTATGTGATCTTCCACACGCTGTCGATGAGCCTGCTCGAGCGCGTTCGCGAAGTGGCGACGCTGCGGGCGCTGGGAACCGCGCGCGGACAGATCGCACGCGCCTTCTTCCTCGAGGCCTTGCTGACGACCTTGCTGGCCGCCATCGCGGGCGTCGGCGGCGGTCTGCTGCTCGCGCGCTGGCTGCTGGAGCAGGGCATCACCACGCTGGGCACGGGCCGCAGCATCGCGGTTTTCGAAGTGCCCTGGCCGGAGGTGCTGGCGCTGGCCGGCCTCGGCTCGGCGATCGCGCTGGCGGGTTCGATCTGGCCGTTGTCGCGTCTGTCGGGCACCGGCACGGTGGCTGCGCTGCAGGGTGATGAGCGGCGCGGTGATGTACGCAGTGGCGGTGATGTACGCAGTAGCGGTGATGTACGCAGTAGCGGTGGCGACGGTACAGGCCGTGTGGCACACAGCTTCCAGCTCTACACCGCGGTGCTGCTGGTGCTGTTGCTGCCGGCTCTGTACTTCCTGATCGTGCCCGTGGTCGGCGAAACGCAGGCGGCGCTCGTGGGCGCCATGCTCGCCGGCATGGCCCTGCTGGCGCTGCTGGTCGCGCTGCCGGTGCTGATGCCCGGCGTGCTCTCCGCGGCGACGCGGCTCCTCGCGGCTCCGTTGCGCGCACTCTTTCCGTTCGCGGGGCGCGTGGCGGTGGCGACGATGCGCTCGAGCCCGGCTCGCGTTGCGACCGCAGCCGCGGCGATCGCGCTGGTTGCCGCAGCTGTCACGGGGCTCAAGGGGCTCACGCGAGCGCTGTACGGCGAGATCGATCAATGGGCCGATGCGGCCATCGTCGACAAGCTGTACGTGCGCGGAATGGAACCGTTGCGCTATCCCGAGCTGCGTGCGGCCCTCGAGACCGTGCCCGGTTTCGTGGCCATCGAAAACGCTCGGGCACGCAGTTATGTGCCATTCCTGCTGCTGGGCATGAACCTCTCCGAGCTGGCGCGTCATGGTCCGCTGCACGACGATCCGGCGCTCGCCGGACGCTTCGCCCGCGGTGATGCGGTGATCCTCTCACCGAGGCTGGCACGGCACCTCCAGCATCCTGTCGGCAGCCGCGTGCGCGTCGCGACGCGCGATGGCAGCGTGCGCGAGCTCGAGGTGATCGCCGTCAGCGATGCGTACGGCTACTTCCCGCACCCCGATGAGCGCATGTACGGCGTCGTTGACGACAGCTTCCAGCACAAGTACCAGTGCCAGGACATCGACAACCTCAGTGAGTTCGCGCTGGTGTTGCGTGCGGGGACCGATCCCGCGGCGGCAGAAAGGGTGCTGAAGGCCCTGGCGCCGGCTTCACGCGTGCAGTTGGAGAGCGGCCGCGATCTCAAGCGCGAGCACGGAATCGATCTGGAGCGGGATTTCCGGCTGTTCGACCTGATCCTGAGCCTGACGGCGATCCTTGCCGCGTTGGCGGTGCTCAACGGTCAGCTGCTGCGTGCGCTGGAGCGGGCCAAGGAGCTCGGCGTGCTGCGCGCACTCGGTGCCACACGGCGACAACTGGCTGGCTCGGTGCTGATCGAGTCGACGGTGACGGGATTGCTCGGCGGGGGACTCGGGACCTTGCTGGGCGCGCTGCTGACGCCGGTGGTCGTGCGTGCGCTGGAGACGATCTCCGGTCTCGCACTGCCGCAGGTCGGTCCCGGACCCTGGCTCCTGATCGTGCCCATGGCCAGCGTTGCACTGGCCTGGCTGGCGAGCGTCTATCCGATTCTGCACATGGGGCGCATGGACCCCGTGCGGGCCGTGCGCGCGCCCTGAACGAGGGGGCTCAGACCCCGAACTGCACGCTGAGGCCGTCGGAGAGGTTGAAGTTCGACCCGCCGGCGGCCACGTCGCGGTACCAGAACTGGAAGTTCCAGGTGCTGGCGGGCTGGAAGAGCTGGAACTGCGCGGGGGCTTCCGCGATGCCGCGCGTGATCGTCGAGTTGCTTAAGGGCTGTGCCGCCATGCGGTAGATGCCGCCGAGCGGCTGGATGCAAAGGTAGCCGTTGCCGAACGGCGTGTTCATCTGCGTCTGGCCGAAGGTGAAGACGCCATGGGCGCCGGGCTGCACGGGCAGGCCGGAGCAACTGAGCTGAAAGCTCCCATCGGCGAGGGTTAGCGAGCCGCTGTGGCTGATGTGGGCGCTGGCTCCGCTGGAGTTGGGCAGAGCCGTGCAGTAGCTGCTGCCGCTGCCACCGACCATCGGAAGTGTGCCCGGCAGGGTCTGAGGTCCGCGGGCCGGGGACTGTGCCAGACTGATCGAGGCGGCGAAGAGGCACAGAAAAGCGGGTGCGAGGGGGGACTGCATGCCTTCTCTCCTCGGCTGCCGGGCCCGGTAACCCAAGTCGGCCCGGAAAAGGCTTCCCGATTCCGGGAGGCATGGAGGGGGGGGCTTGCCGCACCTCCAGATGGCCGCTAGACTTTGCCGCCCAAGCTGCGGGGACGTAGCTCAATCGGTTAGAGTACCGGCCTGTCACGCCGGTGGTTGCGGGTTCGAGTCCCGTCGTCCTCGCCACTTTTTCTCCCTCCAGAGAGGGTGGAAGTGGCCCTCCCCGCATGACCCCCCTCGCCATTGCGATCACCGTCGCCGTTGCCCTGTCCCTGATCGGGGCTTTCGTTGCCATCGGCTTGTGGGTTCGCCGCCTGGCGACACGCTCGCTGGAGGAGGCCAAGGGCCTCGCCCGCGGAGCGCTGATCGCGGCCGATCCGATGGCTTCCTACGTCTCGCGCTCCGATAGGGGGCTCAAGCAGGCCAAGGGCAACTGCTCGCTGGTGCTCTCCGAGAAGACGCTGGTCTCGATCCGCTGGGTGCCCAAGGAAGTCACCGTGCTCGAGAAGGCCCATGTGCGCTCGGCGAAGCTCGTCAACCAGTTCGGCCCGCGCTGGCTGCCTGGCAAGCCGCGCATCCTCGTGCTCGAGATCAAGCGGCCCACGGAGTCCTTCCAGATCGGCTTCATGCCGCGCGAAGCGGACAAATGGCTGCAGGCGATCGAGGCCTGGTGCAACTCGCGCCGCTGAATCCGCGATTCCCGCCCTGAGCTCACTTCCCCACGTAGATCACCGCATCGCCGCGACCGCGATCGTCTTCTTCCAAGGCTTCGGCCTGCTCGTTGACGAAGCTCAGCACGAAGGTGCGCGTGTCCGGACGCAGGATGCGCACGGCCTGCACGGTTCCGCCCTGGTGATCGACATGAAAGCGGCCGACGACATGCACCAGCGGCGTGATCCCGCGCTCCAGCCCCTTGCGGAGCGAATCGGCCATGGTCCAGTCCCACAGCGACTGCGAGCGGAAGACGGACTCCAGACGCGCGGCCTGATCCGCTTCGTACGGGCCCCAGTCGCCCGCCATGAACTTGTTGAATTCCTCGCGATAACGGCCGTCGACGAGCCAGGGCGGCACGAAGACCAGCCGCTGCTGCTCCTCGGTGAGCGCGTCGAGCGCGCCGTAGCCCTTCTCTCGCACCAGACGCACCAACGCACGCGGCGCGTTCGCGGCGATCACGGCGCGTCCGGCTCGCTTCGCGGTGTGCAGCATGGCGCGATGCCCCGCAGGCCAATTGCCGCCAGTGGATCCTGAGCTCGAACGCTGCGTGCGCTTCTCAAAGGTCGGCTCATCGCTCAGGTCGGCGAGCCAGTCATCGACGCGCGACTGCTCATCGCGTTCGAAGAACTCCATCGCAAGGCCCGCGCAGTTCTCACGCGCGATGAGGTCTTCAAACAGCGCCGCGGCGCAGGCCAACCCCAGCGGATGACCGTGGTTCTCGCCGATCAGCACCAGCTCGCTCGCGCCGGCCTGCTCCACGAGCTGCTCCCAGCTGAGGTTTGCGCCGGAATGGCCGTCGAAAACCCGCACGGCGCGCGGATCCTGCGCCACGAGCTCGCGCGCCAGCGTTGGGCGCAAAGGCGCCGGCGGTGCCGGCTGCCTCGCGGAGCTCGCCGCGCAGGCGCTCGTCAGCAGCGCCGCCACCAGAGCCAGGCTCTTCTGCACTAGCCCAGCCCGGTGTAGATGCGGTGGCAGTCGTCGTGGTCGTCGATGGCCTGGAAGAAGGCCGCAGCCTCGGCGCGCTGCGCGTCATCGAGCTGCACGATGTCCTTGGGCTTGTAACCCATCTCGGACTTGGTGACGGTCCAGCCCGCTGCCTTGAGCGCCTTCGAGACGGTGTCGAGATCAGAGGGCGCCGTGAAGAAGCGTCCGCCGCTGCTGCCTTCCTCGAGTTCCTCGAGCGGCTCGACTTCGTTGGCGCCCGCTTCGATCGCAACCTCTTCGAGATCGAGCTTGTCCTGCTCCTTGGTGGCTTCGATCGTGCCGACATGGTCGAAGAGGAACTGCACCTTCGAGCCGAACTGACCGCCTTCGCGGAACAGGAAGCGCATGTCCGGCGCGGTGCGGTTGCGGTTGTCGGTGAGGCACTCCACGATCACGGGCACGTTGTGCGGCCCGTAGCCCTCGAAGGTGACGAGCTCCATCTGCGCGCTGTCGGAGCCGGCGCCGGAGCCCTTCTTGATGGCGCGCGCGATCACGTCGTTGGAGACCGACTGCTTGCGGGCCGCTTCGATGGCGACTTCAAGGCGCGCGTTGTGCGCGGGGTCGGGCATGCCGGTCTTGGCGGCGATCGTGATTTCACGCACCAGCTTGGTGGTGATCGAGGCCCGCTTGTTGGCGGTGATGACCTTCTTGGCGTGTAACCATTGACGACCCATGCTGGCTCCGGAGGGGGTATCGAGGGGGGGGGGGGAACTAGGCTAAGGTCTGCGGGCGTTTCCACCCAGCATCCTGAGCCGGAAGGTGGGGGTAGGATATTGCAATGTAGCGGGTTGCTCGACCCCCGGGCGGTGCTACGCTCAGGATTTCCGGCACCACCCTCTCGAATGTCCTCTTCACTCCCTCCCCCGACCCTTGTCCAGGATGCCTCCGGCTTCCACCGGATGCTCGACGACCTGTCGGGGCAGCGTGAGATCGCGGTCGACACCGAGGCCGACAGCTTCTACTGCTACCGGGAGAAGGTCTGCCTGATTCAGGTCACGGTCGAGGACCGCGACTACCTCGTGGACCCCTTGGCCGGCTTTGACATCACCGAGCTCGGTCGGCTGCTCGCCGACCCCGGCCGCACGAAGGTATTCCACGACGGGGAGTACGACATCCTGCTCTTCAAACGGCGCTACGGTTTCGGCTTCGCCAACCTGTTCGACACGCGCGTTGCGGCCGCGGCGCTGGGCTCGCCCAACCCCGGCCTCGCCAACGTGCTGCGCGATCGTTACGGCATCGAGCTCGACAAGTCGATGCAACGCTCCAACTGGGCCCAGCGCCCGCTGACCGACAAGCAGGTTCGCTACGCGCGCCTCGATACGCGCTTCCTGCTGGACCTGATGCGCGAGCAGCGCCGGGATCTGGAGAAGCTCGGGCGGATGCACTTCGTGGAAGGGGAGTGCTGGCGCCTGGAGCGCATCGAACCGCCCGACGACAGCTTCGATCCGGATGAGTTCGTGCGGCTCAAGGGAGCGCGCACGCTCGATCCGGATGGCCGTCAGGCCCTGCGCGAGCTGTACATCTGGCGCGAGAAGACCGCCGAGGCCGCGGACGATCCGCCGTTCCGCATCCTGCAGAACGAGAACCTGCTGGAGATCGCCGCACTGCGTCCGCGCGACTGGTCTGCGCTCTCGCGCGTGCCAAACTTCTCGCCCAAGGTGCTCGCGCGCCACGGCGAGGCGATCCTCGCAGCGCTGGAGCGCGCGCGAGAGCTGGGTCCGCTGCGTCATTTCCCGCAGCTGCCCAACCGCGAGGGCACCAGCGGCATGGACGAGGCGCAGGTCGAGCTGCACGAGCGTCTCAAGAACTGCCGCAAGGATCTCGCGGCGCGCATCGGGATCGACTCGGCCTATCTGCTCAACCGCCACGTGCTGGTGCGCATCGCGAAGCTGCAGCCGCGCACGCTGGAGCAACTCGAGGGAATCGAGGGCCTGCTGCCCTGGCAGGTGCGCGACTACGGTTCAGCTCTGCTGGAGGTGATCCGGCGCTTCGAGGCCGATCTGGCCTCGGGCGCGATCCCCCAGGGCCGCCGGCCGGGCCGCCGCTAGGCAGCGCGGGCAACGGGAGCAAAAAAAACAGGGCCGGGCTGGCTGCCCGACCCTCTTGGTCTGGTGGAGACGAAGGGATTCGAACCCTCGACCTACGCATTGCGAACGCGTCGCTCTACCAACTGAGCTACGTCCCCTTTGGGGCGGAGATCCTAACGGAAGGCAGGGGGCGAGAAAAGGGGCCAGCCCCCAAAGCATGTTCCCCGGGCACGTTACGCTGCTGCCATGGAGACCAAGCCCCCCCCTGCGGCTCATGGAAGACCTGCCGGCGTGCGCGAACTCACCCCCCGCGCGGTGCTCGCCGCGCTGGGCGTGGCGATCGTGATCGGTGCGGCCTACCCGTACGTCGTCCTGAAGCTGGGTTTCGGTCCGAACATCTCGGTGGTGGCGGCCTTCTTCGGCTTCCTTGCGCTGGGGATCTTTTCGCGCACCTACAACCGCTGGGAGAACAACCTCGTTCAGACCGCGGGCACGGCGGCAGGTCAGATCGCGTTCCTCTCCTGGCTGCTGGCGGCCTTCGACATGCTGCGTGCGGACCCGACCAGCGGTTTCACGGTCGCACTGACGCCGCTGCAGACCTTCCTGTGGCTCGCAACGGCTGGCATTCTCGGCGTGCTGCTCGCGGTGCCGCTGCGCAAGCACTACATCGAAGAGGAGAAGCTGACCTTCGCGGACGGAGTAGCGGCGGGCGAGACATTGGTGCTGCTCGATTCCAGCGGGGGACAGGCGCGCCGCTCGGCGGGCGCGATGGTTGCGGCGATGGTCTCCTCGGCTGCGGTGATGCTGGCGACGGCGCGTCACTGGGTGGAGGAGCTGATTTCCATCGGTGCGGCGTGGATTCCTGTCAAGACGGGGGTGGGCTTCTCGTTTTCGCTGCTCTCGATCGGCTCCGGGATGATCATCGGCCTGCGCATCTGCGCCAGCATGCTGATCGGTCTCCTGATCTCGTGGGTGCTCGCTCCGGGACTGCTGATCGATGCGGGCGTGATCCCCGCCGATGCCAAGAAGGTCGATGTGCTTCTGTGGGTGATGTGGCCCGCGACCGGCATGCTGGTGATGGCGGGACTGTGCTCCCTGTTCCTCAAGTGGCGTTCGCTGGTGGCGACCTTCCGCAGCCTCTCCGGCGATGCGGTGAACTCGCAGGATTTCCCGCTGCGCTGGGTGATCGCAGGCGCGCTGGTCTTCAGCGTGCTGCTGATCGCGATCCAGAAGTACTTCCTGGGCACGCCGGTCTGGCACTCGGTGCTCGCGATCCTGTTCTCGATCCCGTTGATGCTGGTGGCGATCCGCGTGCTCGGGGAAACCAACTGGGGCCCGATCAGCACGATGACCAACGTGATGCAGGGCATCTTTGGCGCCGTGGCCCCCGGCGATCTCAAGGCCAGCATGGTTTCCAGCGGCATCACGGGCTCGGTCGCGGCCGAATCCGAGGGCCTGATGCAGGACTACAAGACCGGGCACATGATCGGCTCGACGCCGCGTCTTTTGACCTGGATGCAGTTGATGGCCGTGCCGGTGGGAGCGCTCGTGCTGGCATTCATGTATCCGATGCTTGTGGAGGCCTACGGACTGGGGGGCGACAACGGGCTCTCGAGCCCGATCTCGCAGCGTTGGGTCGGCTTTGCGAAGATCCTCACGCAGGGCTTCTCGGCCCTGCATCCTTCCGCGCTGTGGGGCATCGGCATCGGCGCGTTCCTCGGCATCGTGTTGACGCTGCTCGAACAGCGCCGCGAATGGCGCAGCTTCCTGCCCTCGCCCACGGGCATCGGCATCGGCATGCTTGTGCCAGCGGGCGCAGTCGCCACGATGTTTCTCGGCGCGGTACTCGACTGGGCCTGGAAGCGCCGCAGCCCGCGGGGCCACGCGAGCTACGCCGTTCCGCTCGCCTCGGGTCTGATCGCTGGCGAAGCGATCATCGCGGTCGTGCTGTCGATTCTCTACTCGCTGAAGTGGATGACGCCCTGAATCAGGCGGCTTCGGCGGGCTTCGAGCAAGGCTGCTGGTTTCGGCGCGCGCGCTGGTTCATCAGATCCAGCGCCGCCACGCGGTAGGCCTCGGCCATGGTCGGGAAGTTGAAGACCTGCTCGACGAAGAGCTCGATCGAGTGGTTGCCGACCAGCGCCAGCTGCGCCAGATGGATCAGCTCCGTGGCGCCGTCTCCGATGATCTGCGCGCCGACGATGCGGCCTTCCTTCGGCTCCGCGTAGAGCTTCAGCAGGCCTTCCGTGTCGCCGCTGATCTGTCCGCGAGCGAGCTCGCCGAACTCGGCGCGTCCCACCAGCACGGAGCCGTGGCGTTCGTTCGCCTGAGCCTCGGTCAGGCCGACGCTCGCCATCTCGGGAATGGTGTAGATGCCGGAGGGAATCGTGTGAGCCGCCTGCGAAAGCGGCAGGCCCAGTGCGTGCCGTGCGGCGCGCCGTCCCTGTTCCATCGAGGAGGCGGCCAGTGCGGGCGGACCGATCAGATCGCCCGCCGCGTAAATGTGGGGGACGCCGGTGCGGCAGCTCTCATCGACCGGGAGGATGCCGCGTTCGCTGAGCTTCAGGCCGGCGCGCTCGAGCGCCAGTCCGTGCACGCTTGCCACTCGACCGAGCGCGACCAGTGTCTTCTCCGCGACGACCGTCTGCCCGTTCTCCAATGTCGTGATGGTCTGCGAGACGCCGTCGAAGCGGCACAGAGTCGGTTTCTGATTGCCGAGGAAGCGGCCGCCCATGCGCTCGAAGGCTGCGACGAAGCGCGCGGCGATCTCCCCGTCGAGGAAGCCCAGCGGACGCGGTGCCTTGTCGATCATGGTGACCTGCACGCCCAGCGCCTGGAAGATCGTGGCGAACTCGCAGGCGATGACGCCCGCGCCCAGCACGGTCAGCGAGCGCGGCAGGTAGATCAGCGAGAGGATCGAGTCGCTGTCGAGGATGTTCTCGTGATCGAGATTCATCTCCGGCGCCTGCCGCGGGCGCGATCCTGTCGCCAGCAGGATGCGGCGGCCACGCACGCGGTGCGCGGTTCCGATCGGAGGCACGACTTCCAGCTCGTCAGGACTCAGGAAACGCGCGCGTCCCCGCAGGAATTCGATGCCTGCGCTGTCGATCTGGCGGCGCATGAAGCCCTCGTGCGCTCGCAGCACCGCTTCGAGCCGCTTCATCAGGCCGGCGACCTTGAGATTGCCATCGAGTTCGGGTTTCGCGAGTCCCGCCGCGCGCTGCTTGAGACCCGCCAGATACAGGGCGCTCTCACGCAGTGTCTTGGACGGAATCGTGCCGCGGTGAACGCACTCCCCGCCGGGCGTGGCATCGCGGTCGATCAGCAGCACGGAATGCCCGGCTCCCGCGGCTTCCAGCGCGGCCTTGTGGCCTGCAGGCCCGGCTCCGATCACCAGCAGGTCGTAGATGTCGCGTGTCAGGCTCATTGGTAGGCGGCGGCGAGTTCCGTGACGGCGGCGCGGCGCTCGAACAGCGTGTCGAGGTCCTCGGAATAGAGATCGAGATCCGCCAGCACGGGGTGTTCCTTCAGCACGGCATCGGTCGCTTCGTCGGGCTGCAGGCTGGCGTGGGCCAGCAGATCCGCAAGCTGCGCCGTGCGCGCGAACTCGGCGTGTTCGCCGGCCGCATCGGGCGCATGGTGGTGCAGAACCGCCTGTGCCATCCACTCCGGCAGCTTCCACGAGCTCAAGGTGTGCGCGCCGATCTCCGCGTGATGGCGGTGCAGCAGCGTTTCGAGCTGATCGGACGCGGGGCTGATCCCCATCGACGTGCTGATCGCCAGCAGTTCGCTGAGCAGGACGGGTTTGCCGATGTCGTGCAGCAGGCCGCACAGGAAGGCGCCTTCGGCGTTGCGCCGGCGCAGTCGCGCGATCTCCCGAGCCCAGGCTCCGGCGATGGTCGAGTGCTGCCACAGGCTGCGCATGCGCGACTCCTGGCCGGCCGGGATGCGCATCTGGTTGCGCACCGAGATCGCGAGCGCGATGTCGCACATGGTCTTGAAGCCCAGACGGCTGATCGCCTGCTGCAGCGAGACGATCGGTTCGCTCGGGGCGTAGGCCGCGGAGTTGGCGACCTTCAGCGTGTGGGCCGCGAGCGAGGGATCGCGCTGAATCAGCCGCGCCAGACGAGCGGCATCGCAGCTGGTGTCGTTGCAGACCGCCATCACTTCGACTGCCGTTTCGGGCAGCACGGGCAGCTCCAATGCGGCGGAGCCGATGCGCTCGAGCAGTCGGGCTTCGAACTCAGGGTGGAAGGTGGACGGGCTGGCTTGCATGGAGGGGATCCCAGAGACTCCTCATCGGCTGCGCACGCTTCCAATCTTCAGGCCGGCTTGTCCGGGATGCCGCTCGATGCCCCTCTGCGCCCCTCTGCGGCCTTGCAAGGCTTCCTGAAGGAGCAGGCACTCGCAGTCGGGGTTTGAAATTGCCACACTCCGGCATCTTCGGCCCCCCGCATGCAGACCCATAACTCCACTGCCATCGACACACTCGCGATCGACACCATCCGCACGCTCTCGATGGATGCGGTGCAGAGGGCCAACTCCGGGCACCCTGGCACAGCGATGGCGCTCGCACCGGTGATCTACTCGCTGTGGCAGCAGGAACTGCGCTACGACCCGCGCGCTCCGCACTGGCCCGATCGTGATCGCTTCGTGTTGTCGTGCGGACACGCATCGATGCTGCTGTACTCGATGCTGTTCCTCGCCGGGGTGCAGGAATTCGGCAGCGACGGACAGCCCACCGGCGCGCGCGCTGTGTCGCTGGCGGACATACAGAGCTTCCGTCAGCTGCCCTCCAAGACGCCGGGTCACCCTGAGTACGGTCACACCAGCGGTGTGGAGATGACGACCGGGCCCTTGGGTCAGGGTGTCGCGACTTCGGTCGGCATGGCGGTCGCGCAGCGCTGGCTGGCGGCGCGCTACAACCGCCCGGATTGCACGCTGTTCGAAGCGCGCACCTGGGTGATCTGCTCCGACGGCGATCTGATGGAGGGCATCAGCGCGGAAGCGGCTTCGCTCGCGGGACACCTTGAGCTCTCGAATCTCGTCTGGATCTGGGACAACAACCGCATCACGATCGAGGGCGAGACGGATCTCGCCTTCAGCGAGGACATCGCGACGCGCTTCCTCGGCCACGGCTGGAATGTGCTGCGCGTGGCGGATGCCAACGACACGGCGCGTCTGGCGCAGGCCTTTGCGCGCGCGCGCTCCGAGCGCCACCGCCCGACGCTCGTGATCGTCGATTCGCACATCGGTTACGGCGCGCCCAAGAAGCAGGACTCGCACTCGGCGCACGGCGAGCCGCTGGGGGATGAGGAGATCGCGGGCGCCAAGCGTTTCTACGGCTGGCAGCCGGATGCGAAGTTCATCGTGCCCGAAGGCGTCGAGGCGCACATCGCCGCCGGACTGGGGGTACGCGGCGGCGCGCTGCACATGGCATGGCGCGAGCGCTTTGCGTGCTATGAGCAGAACCATCCGGAACTCGCACGCGAATTGATGTGTCTGTGGAAGGGCGAGCTGCCCGCGGGCTGGACGGCCCGGATGCCGAGCTTCCCCGCCGATCCCAAGGGCCTTGCGACGCGTGATTCCGCCGGCAAGGCGCTCAATGCCTTTGCGCAGGCGATTCCCTGGCTGCTGGGCGGTTCGGCGGAACTGGCGCCGAGCACCAAGACGCGGCTTGCCTTCGAGGGCGCAGGCGATCTGCTCGCGCACTCGCCCGGCGGACGCAACCTGCACTACGGCATCCGCGAGCACGCCATGGCGGCGATGGTCAACGGAATGGCACTGTGCGGCCTGCGCGCCTACGGTGCGACCTTCCTGATCTTCCTCGACTATCTCAAGCCGGCGCTGCGCCTGGCGGCGCTGATGCAGATCCCGCACATCGAGGTGCTGACGCACGATTCCATCGGTGTGGGCGAGGACGGCCCGACTCACCAGCCGATCGAACAGCTCGCGAGCCTGCGCGCCACGCCGGGCGTGTGGACATTCCGTCCCTGCGATGCCAACGAAGCTGCGCAGGCCTGGCGCGTGGCACTGGCCCGTCGTGACGGACCCTGCGTGCTGGCGCTGACGCGTCAGGCGCTGCCGACGCTGGATCGCACGCAGTGCGGTTCCGCGGAATTGCTCGCGCGCGGCGGCTACGTGCTGCGCGAATCGAGCCTGGGCGCGCCGCGGGTGATCCTCATGGCAACCGGATCGGAAGTGCAGTTGTGCCTCGCCGCGCAGGAAAAACTGGCTGCGGAAGGCATCGCGGCGCGTGTCGTGAGTCTGCCGTGCTGGGAGCTCTTCGAGGCGCAGGACGAAGAGTGGCGCGAGAGCGTGCTGCCCGCCGCCATCACGGCGCGCGTGGCCGTCGAGCAGGCGAGTCCGATGGGCTGGGAGCGCCATGTCGGCCTGCGCGGTGCGATCCTTGCCATGCGCGGATTCGGCGCCTCCGCACCGTTCGGCGAGCTGCAGAAGCACTTCGGCTTCACCCCCGACAACATCGTCAGGCTGGCCCGCGAGCAGTGCGCCCGCAGTTGAAACAACGACCATGACCAACCCGCTTCAGAAGCTGCCCGGACTGGGCCAGTCGATCTGGCTCGACTTCATTTCCCGCAAAATCCTCGATGACGGCTCGCTCAGCGCCATGGTGCGTGCGGGCGAGATCTTCGGCGTGACTTCCAACCCGGCGATCTTCGAGAAGTCGATCGCCGAAGGCGTGGAGTATCGCGCGATTCTGGCGCAGCTCGCGGCCGAGAATCCGCGCGCGAGCGCCTTCGAGATCTATGAAACCGTCGCGGTGCGCGACATCCAGGCCGCCGCGGATGCGTTGCGCGGCGTCTACGATGCCACGCAGGCCCGCGATGGCTACGTCAGCCTCGAAGTTACGATGCACAAGGGCGAGGACACGGCCTCGATCCTCGCGGAAGGACGCCATCTGTGGCAGCGCGTCGGTCGCCCCAACCTGATGATCAAGGTCCCCGCCACGCCGGCGGGCATTGCGGCCTTCGAGCAGCTGATCGCCGAGGGCATCAATGTCAATGTCACGCTGCTCTTCGCGGTGGAGACCTACGCCGAGGTCGCAGCGGCCTATGTGCGCGGACTCACGGCGCGCACGAAGCAGCAGCCCGACCTCTCGAAGATCGCCTCGGAGGCGAGCTTCATCGTCAGCCGCATCGACACCAGCCTCGACAAGCTCCTGGAACCCAA
>SXGS01423416.1_pt1 | contig 37920 bp, 29 predicted proteins | sample 3174681 | NCBI WGS metagenome assembly SXGS01 (sample SAMN11356861, study PRJNA531348) | freshwater metagenome | isolation source: freshwater sample F1-80 | place: China: Fuxian Lake, Yuxi | collected 2017-12-25
CGGGTACGGAACGTAAAGTTACCCGGTGTGATCTCATTACGGAATGCCTTGCCGATCTGCGCTATACCGAAGGGAAGACGTAGGCGCATCGTCTGTGCGATATTTTTGAAGTTCACGAAGATGCCCTGTGCGGTTTCAGGGCGCAGATAGATGTCCTGCCCCTCGCCCTCAATGACACCCTGTTGCGTTTTAAACATTAGGTTGAACTTCTTTGCCGGCGTCCAATCGAGATTGCCGCAGTGCGGGCAATGGATCTTCTCGGCCATGAGCATCGGCTGTACCTGATCGAGCTTGAGAACAGCTGCAGCCTCCACGCCGAGTTTTTCCTCGAGGAGCTTATCGCCACGGTAGCGTTGCTTGCACTTCTTGCAGTCGATGAGGGGATCATTGAAGTTGCTGACGTGTCCACTTGCTTCCCAAGTCCTTGGGTTCATAAGAATTGCGGCATCCTGCCCGACCATGTCGCTTCTGCGGTGCACAAAGTTCTTCCACCAGAGTTGCTTGATGCGGTTTTTGAGCTCCACCCCAAGAGGACCGTAGTCCCACGTATTGGCAAGTCCTCCATAGATTTCGGAACCCGGAAACACAAATCCGCGGCGCTTGCAGAGGGAGACGACTTGGTCGAGGGAGGTGGCGGACATGCGTGAAGAGTAAAGCGGAAAGAGCCCTTCGACAAGGCTCAGGGCAGGCAAAGAGGAAAGAGGGGTATATGAAAAGGCCTGCAGGAGCAGGCCTTTCCGTTCGTCGTCACCAGGTGATGCCAATGTGCTGCTTGAACGCCGGCAGCATGGCGCAGGCTGTCGCGCCCCAGGATTCAGTGGCTTCGCTCTCGTCGTTTTCGTCGATGAGGCGCACGAGCGAGTAGAAGCTTGTGTTTCTCCGCAGAAGGTAGAGCACAATGCTTGCCAGGAATTGGTTTGGGAACGTTTCGTCGATCTCTGATTCGCAGCCTCGTTGGTAGGCTTTTTTCCAGTTGATCACCAACTTCGGAAGCTGCTTCAGCCATTCGTTTTTCTCCCAATCTAGCCATCCTTCAAAATGGAGAGATTGAAGATGGTTCAGCAGAGCCATCACGTTTTGGGTATTTAACTGATCCTCGGAATCTTCCCAGACGGTAAGTCTGTTGATTCGGATGAAGAGGGGGTGGGCATCCCACCATTCCAGAATTTCTTGTGCGACGTTTTCGTCCACAGTGCGGGGTTGAGCGAGTGTGCTCATGGCATCTCCTTAGGTTTGAACGAACGGATATTTCCCTGGCGAAGTTGCCAGAGCTTATCAATAGTAATATTTATCACACTTTATTCAACAAAAACACCTATTTAAATATATGTCAAAATATGCTAAAATGCTAATTGAATGAGCAAATACACAAAATACTCCATATCCTCACTGGCGGGAGTTCTCAGCGCGGTTATTCCTGCTCTTTCCCATGCGCAGGACGCCCAGGTAGACCCATCAGCTACACACTGGGGATTTTTCGTCCTCGGGGTCATGGCGATGGCTATAGGAGGATTGCTTCTTACGAAGGTGTGGCTTGGGGTGATCTCCACGCACTGGCTCACGCTTCATAGTCATGAGCGCAAGAATGCCGGTGATCCGCCGATGTCGGCAGTCGTCTTTACGATAGTTTCGACCCTAGCAATCATCGCACTTGTTGCACATGGAGGTGGAGCCATTGCGCCGTTTTCCGGAGAGGGAGGTATGCAGCGCGCACTCATGTTCTTTGGCATCGTAGGACTTCTCTTCGCGTTTGCCGAGTGGCGGTGGCGCCCTGTCCGCGAGTATGCGTTTGCGTTTGGACTTGGTTCACTTCTTACCTTTGCCATTCTCGGATTTGCGCGGTCGGTGTTTGCGGGTCAGGAGGTCAACGATCCTTTTGCTGTTGCCCTTGGAATCGTCTGTGTGGCTGTGATGTGGCGGATGCTCTTTGGTCCGTGGACAGCACACATCAAAGTTACGGTTCTCGGTACGTTCATCGGTCTGATGACCTTTCATATGCTCTGGCCCGAGAGCCCCGAGCAGCTTAAAGCACACATCATTGCGATTTTCATCGCTCTCATTCCTGCAGGGATCTGGTGCGCACTCTTCTTACAGGAGCACAAGCAGAAAAAGACTACGGTACTTCTCATGTTCTTCGCGGGCATGCTCTCCACAGTGCCCATCCTCTTCTATGATGCTCTGGTTCGTAGTGGTGCTGAGCTTCAGTTCTTCCTCTTCCGCATCACACCGGAGAGTTTTTCGAGAAGCAGCTCGGCGTTTGTAAGCGGCAGTCTCGCGGCAATGCCGGATATCAAGTCCACGCTTATCACGACCTTCATCACCTTCATGATCGTCGGTCTCATCGAAGAGTCGAGCAAGATGTGGGTGGTGAGTCGCTCTGCGAAAGTGGTCGTCAGCAGCATCGACGATGTGCTCCAACTTTCCGTCATTGTTGCCATTGGCTTTGCGTTTGCTGAAAACATCCTCAATCCTACGTACTTCGTGGGCTTCGTGCAGCAGTATCTCCTTACACCCGAATCTCCGCAGTGGGGGGAGTTTCTCGGTAACGTTGTCGGCAGATCCATCCTCACGAGCATGGTGCACATTCTCTCCACTGGTGTGATGGGCTACTTCCTCGGGCTTGCGATCTTTGCGGGGCCCGTCGTAAGTGATGTCGAGCGTGAGGGGCGCGAGTACATCGTTGCCTTCACACTCTCGAAGATTCTGCGCATTCCTGAAAAGGCGATTTTCCGTGTGCAGATGCTTCTCACTGGTCTTGTACTTGCCACCATGCTCCATGGACTTTTCAACTTCACGGTGACGCTCCCCGATCTCCTGCCGAGTCATCCGCGTACCATCGGAGATCTTGTCGGCTCTCCCGAAGGGTCTTTCCTTCACTCGATCGCCTTCCTCCTTATACCGTCTCTCTTTTATGTCGTTGGTGGTTTCTGGGTGCTCACAACACTCTTCTCCCGCCGCGAGAGTGCTAAGGAGCGTGGGCTTCCCGTCGTGACGGATGCGTTTGTGCATGAGGGGGCGATGGCTTGAGCTCGCCGCATTCTGCGTTTTACGCGCAGGGATTGTTGTAGATCGCTTCATCCGCTACACTCCCGTGTACGCTTCCTTCATTTTTCATGCACACTATCCGCCGTGTTTCCGCATTCATTCTTACTCTGGTTATTCTTCTGCAACCCGTGGGAGCTCTTGGTCGCGAGTGGGGACTGCCAGAAGCCGGTGAGGTGAGCAGGGGTGCATTTATCCGTGCTGCAGTGAGTGCGTTTGAAATACCGATTTCCAAGAAGGGGAAGGCATTGCCCTACACGCGCATTCCAAAAGACCTGAAGGAGTTCATCATGGCTGCGTATGAGCGAGGTGCTCTGGATATGTTTGGAGATGAACTGCTTCCATCGTCTCCGGTTTCACGCGGTCAGGGCGTACAGATTCTCGTGATACTTTCCGATCTCATGCAGGCGGGAGACGGCAAGACAGATTTTCGTGATGTCCGCCCAGGTACCCCTTTGGCTCGCGCTGTACGTGTTGCTATAGAGCAGGAGTGGATCGTTCCGGTGCGCGCAACGCAGTTCGGTATAGACCGGTCGCTTACAGCTTCCGAAGCTGAAAAAATGATCAAGAAGGCGAGTGGACGTGCAGGTCAGGTACGCAAGGACGATTCTTCGAAAGACACCGGCGTACAGGTGATTCGCATCAAAATGCCAAAGAAGAATGATACCGCCGTTGTCCCTAAAAGTGACATCATGCAGGCCGTGTGGCAGCTCATCAACGATGAGTACCTCTATCAGGAAAAGGTAAAGGCCGATGAAGCTGCGTACTCGGCGATCGAAGGACTTGTGCAGAGTCTCGATGATCCGTACACCACATTCCTGCGGCCGGCGAAGGCGCAGAATTTCCGTAGCCAGATCAAGGGTGAAGTAACGGGCATTGGCGCCCAGGTCGAGGACAAGGCAGGCGTGCTCACCATTGTCACTCCGCTCACAGGATCCCCTGCGGAGCGCGCGGGTCTCCTTCCTGGTGATGAAATCCTCGCCGCTGACGGCACAAGTTTGACGGGGATAGGCTTCCTTGAAGCTGTGGATCGTGTGCGTGGACCAAAAGGAACCAGTGTCAGGCTACGCATCCGCAGAGGAGGAAGTGAGTTCGATGTTTCCGTGCAGCGTGATGTGGTGACTGTTCCGGAGGTTGAGGTGAAAATGCAGGATGGCGTTGGCGTGCTGAAGCTCATGCAGTTTGGTCAGGCAACGGACACCAAGCTCCGTGGGGAAATGGAAAAGCTTCAAGAGAAGAAGCCACGCGGTATTATCCTCGATCTCCGCAACAACCCCGGAGGTCTCGAGCATGCAGCTGGCGTGGTTGTCAGTAACTTCGTTCCAAAGGGTACGGTCGTTACGACTATCAAGAGCAAGGACAGGATTGAAGAGCATCGTACGGAAGAGGATGCGACTATCAATTCTTCCATTCCGCTCGTTGTACTCGTGAACGGTGGATCAGCTTCCGCTTCTGAGATCGTTGCAGGTGCATTGCAGGATATTGGTCGTGCAACCATTGTCGGCGAAAAGACCTTCGGCAAAGGTACGGTGCAGGCGGTGCTGCAATTCAGCGACTTGAGCAGCCTTAAGATTACCATTGCGCAGTGGCTTACACCGAAGGGTCGTGTCATCGACAAGGTTGGCATCGTGCCGGATGTCACGGTGCAGTACTCGACCGAACGCGATGAACAGATGCTCAAGGCAATGGAGCTTCTACGAAGATAGCTCACAGTCCTTCGACAGATTCGGGCAACCTATCATCTTCATGTTCTAAAAAGCTTATCCTCAGAGTATAAGAGAGGCGGCTGACAGTTGTTAGCTTGAAGCGAAAACGTTGTTACATGTTGCTGTAAAACTGTGTCTTTTTCTTCTCTACTCTGTACTCCTCGCGCTTCAAAGCACGCAAGCGCATGAGGCGGCGTGTGGGCTTCTTTCGCCGTACGGAGCGCTCCCGGAGCACTTTCACCAAACCACTCTTCTGCACCTGCTTTTTAAAGCGTTGCATGAGGGAATCATTGGATTCATCGCCGTGCTTGTGTGCGTGGATTGCCATTGCTGCGGTAGCCTACGGAAAGGCTGAGAGGCTGTAAAGCATTTTTCTGAAGCATTGCCTGTACACTCCTTCCTCACTACAATCCCCCAGACATGGCAGCTCAGAAGTACACCGCAGATCAGATCCAGGTTCTTGAGGGCTTGGAACCCGTGCGCAAGCGCCCGGGTATGTACATCGGATCCACGGATATCCGCGGACTCCATCACCTTGTATGGGAGATCGTCGACAACTCCGTCGATGAAGCGATGGCCGGTCACTGTAATCACATTACCGTCATGCTTCATGATGATGGATCCGTGAGTGTGGAGGACAACGGCCGTGGCATTCCCGTAGACATCCATCCCACGACGAAGCGCCCCGCACTCGAAGTTGTTCTTACGACTCTGCATGCCGGAGGAAAATTTGGCGGCGACGATTCCGGATACAAAGTCTCGGGAGGTCTCCACGGTGTGGGTTCATCCGTAGTCAATGCCCTCAGCAAGCATATGCGCGCAGAGGTGTACCGTGACGGAAAGATCTACATGCAAGAGTATGCCCGGGGAAAGCCCGTCGCAGATATGAAGGTCATCGGCAAGTCCGATAAGCATGGCACGAAGATCACATTTTCGGCCGATCCGGAGATCTTTGACACCCTCGAATATACGCTAGAGACCATCCACACACGTTTGCGGCAGCAGGCCTACCTGACGCGCGGGATAACGATTGCCATTCTCGATGAACGGGAGAAGAGGCCGGAGGCAGATAAAGTCCTTTCACGTCTCTACCGGTTTCATTTCGAAGGAGGAATCGCTTCCTATGTCGCGCACATCAATGAGTCCAAGGAGCGCATCGGCACGCCGATTCATTTCGAGAAGGACACTGATGATGGTTTTGTGGAAGTAGCACTTCAGTACACTCAGACCTTTTCCGAAAATGTGGTGAGCTTCGCAAACAATATCCATACCATGGAAGGCGGACATCATCTCACGGGTTTCAAGGCCGCTCTCACACGCACCATCAATGCCTATGCGCGCACGCAGAGCATTCTTAAAGAGAAGGATGAAAATCTGACTGCCGACGACGTACGCGAAGGGCTGACAGCAGTGATCTCCGTCCGTCTGAAGGAGCCGCAATTTGAAGGGCAGACGAAGAGCAAGCTTGGAAATGCCGAGATGAAGACTGCAGTAGAAACGGTTGTGAACGAGCAGCTCTCGCAGTACTTTGAGGAGAATCCTTCCGAAGCCCGTGATGTTGTCGCCAAATGTTTCCTCGCGGCCAGGGCACGCCTTGCAGCACGCGCTGCCCGTGACAGCGTGATCCGTAAAGGAGCACTTGAAGGCATGACGCTCCCCGGAAAGCTTGCGGACTGCAGTAGCCGCAATCCTGCTGATTGTGAGCTCTTCATTGTTGAGGGTGATTCCGCTGGAGGATCAGCCAAACAGGGGCGCAATCGTGAGTATCAGGCCATCCTGCCGCTGAAAGGAAAGATCCTGAACGTCGAGCAGGCACGTCTGGATAAAATGCTTGGGAATAACGAAGTGAAGTCCCTTATCATTGCTCTCGGTGTAGGCATTGGCGATGTGAAGGATCTTACGAAGCTACGCTACGACCGCATCGTGATCATGACCGATGCCGACGTTGACGGAGCGCACATCCGCACACTTCTTCTCACGCTGTTCTACCGCTATTTCCCGGAGCTTATTTCTACAGGGCATCTCTACATTGCCCAGCCGCCTCTCTATAAAATGACGCATGGAAAAGAGGTGCGCTATGCCTATAGCGATACGCAGAAATTTGCTGCGCTGAAAGAGTGGGGGGTGGGTGAGAATGATCTGCAAGAGACGGAGCTTTCAGAAGAAGGTGAGCAAACCCAAGATGAGTTTGAGGAGCTTACCAAGGAAAAAGCGAAGAAGGTGGATAAGGGTGCAGAGAGGAAGGTGAAGGTAGGTATTCAGCGCTACAAAGGTCTCGGAGAAATGAATCCTGAGCAGCTCTGGGATACGACATTGGATCCAGAGAGGCGCCTGATGCTGCGCGTGACGCTCGACGATGCTGAGCGTGCCGATGCTACATTCACCACCTTGATGGGCTCCGAAGTTGCCCCACGCAGAAAGTTTATCCAGACGCATGCGAAGGGGGTGAAGAACTTGGATGTGTAGAGTGGGTTTATTATGTTTGTTGGGTTTTTTGAGTAAATGAAGCCTGTACCCAATAAACCTAATCAACGTAACCAACCCAACAAACCCACATCTACTCCCCACTATCTACGATGTTGCCGAGTTGGTCTGTAAGAGAGTACGTATCCAGTTTTTCGCTACCAAGCATCTTGAGAATTTCCGGTACGGCTTTGTCAAATGCAACGGATTTCTGCTTTCCTGCAGCCATGTCGCGCACAATGATCTTTCCTTCCTTCACTTCCATTTGCCCAAGGAGCAGCGTGTAGCGCGCGCCAAATTTGTCTGCCAGGCGCATCTGGCTTTTCAGGCTAGCCTCACCAAGGGCACCGATCGTGTGCACACCTTTTTCACGAAGTTGCGAGATCAGCTTGAGACAGATTTTTTTGGCATCCGGCCCCAGCTGTGCCACGAAGACATCCACCTGATCCTTGTTTGGTGCTTTGATTCCCGCCTGTTTCATGTGCCAAATCATGCGTTCGATGCCGAGTGCAGCTCCGACCCCGGGTGTAGGCGCACCGCCGAAGAGCTCGATGAGACCATCATAGCGGCCACCGCCTCCAACGGCATTTTGCGCACCAGAGGAGCCATCCCAGAACTCGAAGACTGTCTGTCCGTAGTAATCCAGTCCGCGGACAAGGCCGACGTTTGGGGTAAAGGGAATCTCCAGCTCCTGCAGATACTCAACCAGTGTCGCGTGGTATGCCTTGGATTCCTCATCGATGAACTGATCCAGAGTCGGGGCACTTTTCAGAAGGATCTGCGTATCAGACTCTTTGCTGTCGAGCAGTCGCAGGGGGTTACCCTCCAGGCGCTTGCGGTCGAGTTCCGGGAGATGACGCTCTTTGCCAATGAAGAAGTCTTTGAGTGCTGCAACAAAGGCCTTGCGGTTGTCACTGGAGCCGATGTTATTGAGCTGCAGTGTGAGACGGTCAGCGATTTGGAGATCGCTCAAGATCTTCGTACAGACATGAATGAGCTGTGCATCGAGACTGGGGTCTTTGAGCCCGATCACTTCGAGATCCACTTGGTGGAACTGGCGGTAGCGCCCCTTTTGCGGACGGTCGTAGCGGAAGCACTGGCCGATGGCATAGAGCTCGACCGGCTGAGGAAGCTGCTGCATGCCGTGCTCCACGTAGCTTCGGCAGATACCGGCCGTGAACTCCGGGCGTAGTGCAAACTCCATCTGCTTGTCTTGGTCTTCTGCTGCCGCATGTTTTCCGGAAACAAGAAAAAGCTCCTTTTCGACAATGTCGGTGTGTTGCCCGATACCACGCTCAAATACCGCCCGATTTTCGAAGATCGGCGGGTCTATGCGCCGGTAGCCGGCCTGGCGGCAGCGGTGACGTACGGCTTTCTTGATGTACGTCATGTACTGGTGGTCCTCAGGAAGGACATCGTGCGTGCCTTTCGGTGTACGGAACATAGGTTCGGACATGCAACAAGAGTAGAGATAAGTGGCAGAGGAGATCCCTCCGGAGCGCCGCAGCGCGAAGGGGGATGGGTGTACGGAACATTGGCTCAGCCGAGGCTAGCGGATAGTATCAGCTTTTGTCATTCTATGAAAGTCCTATTGCCCAAATGGGCGAGGATTCAATAATTGACTGATTATACATTATATTATATAATTATATATAGTGGAACAAACCCTCACAACAGCAGCATTTATCTCCGCAGCACTCTTCATTGTCTGGATTCTCCTTGTCGATCCTGCGGCAGACGATGTGCATGCAGGTTTGGATATGACCTTCCTTGGTGCGCTTCTGATGGTGCCAGTGATCATCGCGGTTCTCATCGGCATTGCCCTTCTCTTTCCAGTCATTATAGCAATCTTACTGATAGGCCTGATTTTGTACGGAATCTTTATGCTGCTGCGGTGGTTTATGACTCGTGAAAAGACCGAGACATCGAGCGACCCACCGAAAGAAGGTCGCGTAATTGCTTCCCTTCGCCGTATTGAAAAGGGAGTGAAAGCTCTCGGTAAGTCGCGCCCTGTCGCTGCTTCGCGGGAGCGCGTCCGAGACTCAACCATAAAGGTGAAAGCTGCTCTGGCAAAGGGGTCTCATACAGCACGTGATACATACCGTGACACTGCCAAGAAAGTCCGTGAATCGCCAAAAAGTTTCAAGGAGCGTGTTGCCCGTGTGAAGGAGGGTACTGTGAAAAGGGCTGCTCAAGTGCGTGAAAAAATGGATCGCACCATTGCTGCAGGAAAAGAGCGCTCTCGTAAGCTTCGTCAGCAGGGAGGAAAGAACACTACAGATACATCGAAGCCCCAAACGCGTGGTCGTAATGCAGATGGATCCGGTGATACTACTTCGCGCAAGAATGGTGCAGATCCTCGCCCCACTTCTGAGCAACGTGATGCCGCAGCGAAGAAAGAGGGGGATACACTCGACCAGCGTCGTGAGAAATCCTCTTCCGGCACGGCACGTGACAGCAGCACCCCAACTTCTTCCAATTCCACTGACAAAAGGGAAGGCGATGAGCGGCAGCATTCATCACATCGTCATGGAGAGACGAAGAGATCTGATGGTTCCAAAGCAGGTGATGCCCAATCTGTTTCGGGTGAAAAGATTTCTCGGGACAGTGATAGGACTCATGCGAGGGATGAACGTGGTTCCAGAGATTCCCATGCGAAGTCACAGGATTCTGGCGACCGTCGAGAGGATCAGTCACGTGCAAGAGATGTAGATCAGAAAGGGGATTCAGTCAGGAGCACAGAAGCAGATAGCCGTGTTTCCCGTGCGGAAGATTCTTCAAGTCAGGTGGATGCATCTCGCAGCGCTTCCAGGGAAAAGGCTCGTAGCGGAAGTGAGGATCAGTCCGGCGCCACTACACGTCATTCTTTTAAGGATCAAAAGCATTCAAAAGACCTGCATGATGCAGAAGAACTAGACTCGAGTATTTCCCGTGATATTCATAGTCAATCCCATGCTTCCCATTCCAAGAAATCACCCCGTAATGTTGCTGACAACAATGACGACATTATTGATCAGAAACCTGAGCAAACCGCACGGGGCATCGCACAGTCAAATCTTTCTGACTCAGAGAAAAGCTCCCAGTCTGTGAAAAGGACTGTCAACCAGGATGCTGAAGAGCAGGCACGATCGTCACAGCGTGAGGATGCACAAAAATTTAACGTGAGTCAAAGGCGTAAATCAAAGGAGTACATGTCTGAAAATACGAACAACTCCGAAGCGAAGGATGTAGATAGCAGAACGAAAAGCCGATCGTCGCTCCGTGAGCGATTCACTAGGCTTGGCAGGAGTGTGCGTAGTAGCGATGCGGCAGGAAGAAATCAGAGTGCAAAGGCGAAAGCGCAATCAGGTACCAGTGTAGAAGCCAAAAGCGCATATCATCGCTTTCTGGAATGGGCGAAAAATTCCGTGCGCAAGCTGGATGGATCAGCAACAAAAAAGCATTCTTCGGCTTCCAAAGTGAGTACCATTCGCAGTATCCGGAGGGTGCACGTCAGCGCTGATGCGGATGTCTTTTCCGAGGACTACCTCAGAACGATGCGGCCTATTGGATGGAAAACACGAAGCAAGATGGATGAGACGTACAAGAAGGAGGCGAAATGACTTCTCACTTGAACGAGATGAGATATAATTTTCTCACGCATGGCGATCGTAGCTCAGTTGGTTAGAGCATCTGGTTGTGGTCCAGAGGGTCGTGGGTTCGAATCCCATCGATCGCCCCAGAAATTCTCACAACATTCTATTACACTCATCAGATTGCATTCAGCCACTCCACAGGTGCGTAGTCGTCTGTGAGTAGGGTGTGTTTACTTAGGTCCGATAAGCTGATCTCGATAGATCGGTTGCAGAGCGTAGAGATAATTGGATCTTTGCTGGCCTTCAATACTTCGGAGCATGGGTCGATGCACGCGCCGGAATTCCTGCAGGCGACGAACATCACGTTTTGTAGCTCCGTACTCTTTGCAGAGTTCATTGCGAAGAACTGACTGTTTGGGAACACCTCAAGAAACGTACGCATGGCGGATGGCAGATAATTCTTCCGTGTAGTGTCGAGTGAGCCGATAAAGTTGCCGATAAAGAGTCCGTCCTCCGTGAGATGCTCTTTGGCGAGGGCAAAGAACTCGCGCGTCGTGAGATGCACGGGGATTGCGTAGGTCGCCTGGTACGCATCGGCAACGATCAGTTCGTACATTCCCGAGGAGCGCAGAAATACACGACCATCGGCGATGATGGATCGTACACGATTGCTTGGAATGTGTCCGAAGTACTCTGTTGCGATATTCTCAAGATCCGGCTCGATATCGACGACGTCAACAGTCGCATCCGGTGACGACCGGGCAATAGCATCCGGTATGACAAATGCTCCCGCGCCAATGACGAGTGATGTCTGCGGTGGATTTCTTCCTATCCATGCAATTTGTGGAGCACGTGTATAGTCGAAAGCATAGTCCGGACTCTCACGGTCGATACCGGAAGATGCATTGCGGTCCTGCCAGAGGACGCGGAGGTTTCTTTCGCCCATGCGCATGTCATGGACTGCAATATGCTGGTAGACACCTTCAGCAGCAAATATCGCGATCGATCGTTCGGGTACTGCAATAGCTCCACCGGCAACAAGTGCTGCGGGAAACATCATCCAAAGGTTTTTGCGAGATCTTCCATCAATGAACATAACGATGCATCCAAGCGCAACAAGTGATCCGCCAATACCACCGATCAGCATCCGAACGCCTAGAAGAGGAATCAGCAAAAAGCCCGCAGCGATACTGCCGGCGATACTGCCGAGAGTCGACCAGAAGAAGATGTTGCCTGCGGCACGACCAGCAGCGATCCCCGGAGCGAGGGATTGCTCAATGGCGATCACATATGGCGAAAGCATTCCGAGAATACCGCAGGGGATGAGGAAGAGCAGGACGGATGCGGCGATAGCCCCGATGCCGACGGAAAGATGCCCTACAAGAAATGGTAGAATAGTGGACGTAAGAGGCCAGATACACATGGTGGTAAGACCGCTAAAAAGAAGAATGATGCCCAGTTTGTTCCAGCAAGCGTTGCGTTCTCCCAGCATCCCACCGATGTAGTAGCCGATGCTGAGTGCCCCCAGTGTTATCCCGAGAACACTGCTCAGAGTTGTGAGAGAGCTTCCGAAGTGTGGCGCGAGTATGCGCGTGGCGAGAATTTCCACAACGAGAACACAGGCTCCGGTATAGACAACCAGTGCTCGTAGCGACCATCGGGATACATGTGAAATGGACATATGCACTGTATAGCGCACATCGGTTATATTCCCAAGTATTTTACCACGTGCACCTTACGAACTCTTTTCCGTTGTAGATGCTGGTGTGGATGGAGGATTGGAAGGGGCAGCACTTTGCTGCGAGATGTTCTCTACCCGGACAATGGCGATGGGTGTATCGCCTGTCACTGCGGTTTCGGGTGCAGTTTGCGGAGAGGTGGGCTGTCCTACTTTCTCCTCTTCACGGCGTCGCACATTTGCACGGTACCGTTGTCGCTTCAGTCTGCGACGCTCGCGCTCTTTATCACTGATTTGGACTTGGGGGGAAACTGCCGGATTCTCCGTTTGAGATACTGCTGGTTTGGGTACAACCTGTACTGGTACAGGGGCGGGTGAAGGCGTTAGTGATGAAGCGGGCGATGGAGCAAGTGGTGATGTTGGGCTGGGAGTTGGTAAGGGTGAGGAAGTGGGAGCAGGTGTGGGTGCAAGAGCAGGAGCAGGAGCAGGAGTGCTTGTCTTTGGTTGCAGCCATGCGGGAAGATCTCCATTTTCACTGATGATCGGTTCTGTTTCTTCAGACTCCTTCTCTGTGCTGATTTGTTTAGTGTTCAGCACAATAGGTTCTTTGGAGGTGGCAACTTCGTTAGGTGCAGGCGGAGTATTCACGACTCCCTCTGGTTGGGGTACCTCTGCTACCAGTGGGGCTGGTGACTGTACGGCAACCGGAGCTGGGACATTCGAAGGAGCTACCGGTGCATCTGGTGTTTGCGTCTGAGGCAGAGGTTCGGGAGTAACTGACTGTGGCGGCATTTGTTCTGCGGATACAACTGGTACTGCTTCAACACTTACATTTGGTAGTGCAGAGGCACTTGTCGCGGGAGAGGGTTTCGGGTTGAGCCATGCTGGAGCGGGTCCGAGAATTTCCTCCGTCGGTTGCTCGGGTGTGGACGCACTTTCTATTGCTGATTCCGGCATCTCTTCTAGTGCCAGAGGGGCGACTGTACCTTCAACGATATTCTCCTTCGCAGCTTCTTTTCCAATGGCCATTTTCTTATCTGCGTCTTCCAGGTGCTGCTGCAGACTTTTCCGCTTTTTTCGGAGTATTCCTACGAGCGCCATGATCATTGCTCCAAAAGCAATGGCGCTGGCAGCAACACCAACGATACGGTAGAGCAGCGGAAGGATGGAGCTCGTGGATTCCTCTTTGGGGGGAGTTGGCACAGGTTCCGTCTCTGGCTTAGGTGGAATCGGTGCTGTGCTCTCGCGATGCTCAACGACAACAGCGATGGACTGTGTGATGTCTTTCGTTACCGTGCCATTTCGAAGATCGGTGATCTGCAGACGTACGAGGTAGCTTCCGGATGCACTGTAGCGGTGGACGGGATTACTGATCATGCTGTGCTCTCCGTCGCCAAAGTCCCAAAGTGCAAGTGGCACTACTCCAATGCCAATTGTTTTCGCATCGTATCCAAGTCGCAAGACGCCATTTCCTCGATCTTCAATCTGGATTTCTCCCTGTGCCACCTCTGGTTTCTGCACGATTATTCCAAGCCCTTCACGCGTTACCGAAAACTGTTGCTGGGCTGTAGTACCTTCTTTTCCGGATGTGGTGATGGCAATGGTGCTTGGTAGTGTATCGCTACACCAGAGCCAGAGCGGGACGACATCCGTTGTGAAGTACGTTCCTAAGGCACTTGAGTCATTCCTCGCATCTCCATCTTGATCTTCATCTGTAGCTGTATTGGCATCGAGTGCTATGGCATTTTGGTGTTCTGCAGCTGCAGAGAGTCGGACAACACTTTTTCCTTCAGGAAGAATGATGACTCCCTCGGACGAAGCAGGAGGATCTGTTTCGATGGATGCTTGCGCCGGAGGAATGGCAGCTGCGTCTGTGCGAACATTGATGACAAATACCTTACGGATGCTACTTCCGCTTGGTGGCAATACTTCCGTACTCAGTCGATAGCGTCCCGGTTGTGAAAAGCGTGTGCGAAATGACCGACCTCGCTCGGCTTGGAGAAATGTCCGGTCAAGTGACAGTGTCCATGCATACTGTGTCCCGGGTTCTGCCGACTGTGCAAGAATCTCAAAGACAGCTCCTAGTGTCAGTGTGATTTCTTCGGGGGGTAGTGCTTGCTCGGCATTTGCACTGAACTGTCGGACGGTGATGCATCCGAGGATGATAGCGAGTGCGCTGAGCCGAAGGATGGCGGAGCGCGGACGGCGCATGCGTGCGTATTATGCGAAAATAGTGACGATAAAATTCGCCAGTGCCTTGGCAAAGACAATGATGGCCGTGCCGATAATCGCATAGATGATGATTTTCCTAGCGGAGTCCTTTCGCCCTTCGTCACCTCCGCTTGTAAGCATGATGATGCCTGCGGCGAAGATGACTACGAGCAGGATCATTGCAACGTAGGTGAAGATGAGGTTGATGATAGTGACGATTCTGGGTCGTAATGCCAAACTTGCGTCGGTGACATCTGTACCTGTCGGCAAAGCTTCGAACAGAGCTACGATTTCATCGGCAAGTGCGACGATGGCAATGCCAATCGCCGCATAGAGAATGATCTTCTTTGCAGTCTCCTTCGAAGTATCGTTGCCAAATCCAAGGATAAGGTACATGCCTGCGATGACGATTACTGCCAAAGCGAATGTTCCTACGTATCCAGCAAATACGCTAATGACGTTTCTGATAGTGGTTTCAGGACTGGTTGTGGTTGGACCAACTCCCGCAATTGCTGCGGCAGCATTTACTCCTGTTTCAATTCCTCCACCCGTATAAAACGATGCGTGCACTGTCGTCACAGAGAAACTTGTGACCATTGCTGCAGCGCAAACAAAGACCATCAGCAAGCGGCTTATTTTTGGCAATTGTCTGGTCATGGAGAAGGGGTGGAGCATTCACATAATGATAGCAGATTTCGGAGTTTGGGGCAATTGCTATACTCCTGCCATGCGTCCCAAGCGTTCTTCCAGCATTCTTACTGCCGCATCGGCTCCGGCATTCCTCATAAGCGACCTTACGAATATCCGTTTTCTCACCGGAATTCCCATCAGCTCCGCACTGCTTTTGGTCGAGACCAAGCGCATGACGCTTTTTACGGATGGTCGTTACAGGGAAGTCGCGGAGAGGAATGTGTATCCGGGTATTGCGGTTCTTGATAGTGCTGAGATTGAAAATTCCATCAAGAACATCCGCGTATGTGCCATCGAAAGTGAAGGGGTAAGTATCGAAAGATTTCGAAGATGGAAGACGAAATTTAAGAACACAAAATTTGTTCATACTTCTGGGGTGATCGCAGAGTTTCGTAGGAGCAAGGATAGCGAAGAGCAGGCAAAGTTTCGTAAAGCCCAGCGCATCACCCGCGAGATGATCCGCAGAGTCCCCGCACTCTTGCGCCGTCCCATTCGCGAGGTCGATCTCGCATGGCAGCTGCAGGTATGGGCGAGGGAATTGGGCAGTGACGGTATGGCTTTCGATCCCATCGTTGCCTTTGGCACGAATACGAGTTCTCCGCATCACAAGCCCACGACCCGACTTCTCAAAAAAGGACACATTGTCCAGATTGATTGCGGAGCGAAGTACCGCGGCTACTGCGCGGACCAGAGTGCTGTGTTTTTTACCGGTAAACCTACCCCTCTTCAGCAGAGAGTTTTTCAGGCCGTCTGTGAAGCTAAAGATGCAGCAATCGACGCTATCACACCAGGAGTATCCGTTCGTCATCTCGATGGTGTCGCGCGAGAGGTTTTGAAGAAATACGGTTATGAACAATTCTTCTGCCATGCACTAGGGCATGGTGTTGGGCTGGATATCCACGAAGGTGTGACACTCTCCCAGAAGGCGCCCGATCAAAAGCTTCTCAAGGGCGAAATCATCACCATAGAGCCCGGAGTGTATTTCCCGGGGCGCTTTGGCATGCGGGTGGAGGAAGAGATTCTCATATAGTAAACTTTACAGACAATCCTGTGCAGTTTTGCTAGAATGAAGGGAAATGGAAAAAATAAAAACTCCTCTCCGTATTCGCGTCGTCATAGCGCTCATAGCGCTCATTGCTCCGTATAATGTTATCGGATCGGATCCGAGTGCACCTCGTACACAGGAGTTCATCATCACTGCCTACTACTCGCCACTTCCTGGGCAGTGTTGCTACGTACGCGGGGGACTCATCGCCGACAGGATCCTCAATGGTGAGGGTCATACTGCTGCAGATGGTACAAAGGTATACCCCGGCATGCTTGCTGCGCCTGCTGCCTATACGTTTGGAACACGGGTGGAGCTTCCTGGCCTCGGTACGCTTACCGTTCATGATCGTGGTGGCGCTATTCAGGTACTCGATTCCGGAGCGCATCGTCTCGATATTTGGGTAGGGGAAGGGGAGGAAGGTCTTGCGCGTGCACTTGCATTCGGTGTGCAGAAAATTTCCGGAAGAGTGTACCCCTTAGGATCTCGTCAGCCTGCAAATGATTTTGATCTTGCCCGCCTTCCTTCGCCGATGGAGCGCCTGATGCCATTTGGTGTTGAGACCGAAAATCTCCTCGCGCTTACTCCTGCTCTTGGTGACAAGAATCTCTCTGCAGCAATTCTTCAAGATCACCTCCGTAGTGCCGGATATTTCCCACGTGCGACGAGCGGACTTTTTGGAGTGGAAACGCAGGAGGCACTTGCCCAGTTCATCAGGGATTTTGGACTTCAGGAACCCGATGATGTGCTTACGGAGCGTACTGCTGCGTATCTGCTCTCTGCAGAGAAGCGCATGGATGCGAGTCTTCCATTTAATGTGAATATTGAAAAAGGCGCACCGGAGCAAAGTACAGCCTATGCACAGCGCATTCTCCGATTCCTCGGGTACTACGATGGGCGGACAGATGGTACATATTCGCTTCCATTGCTCGATGCTATTTTGCGTTTTCAGCAGGAGAAAGGACTTGTGGGAACAGCGATCGATCCGGGTGCAGGTCGCATCGGTCCGGTGACACGCCGTGCACTTGATCGTGCATGGAATCGCTCCCTTGTATCAGCAAGAGCAGAGAAGTACCTCGCCATGCGTGCAGTGGAAAAACTGATGGATGAGCGAGGAACGAATGTTGATGCATTTTTGGCTATGGGTCACTCTGGCCCTCGCGTGAAACTTCTGCAGCTTTTGTTAAGCGAGCGAGACTTTTTCCCCGGCAATAAGATCAACGGCAACTTTGGTGCACTCACGCGCGACGCTGTACTCAGTTTCCAAATCGATCGCGGAATCATCACCGATGCACAGAGTGATGGTGCGGGATCCGTAGGCCCAGAGACATTGCAGGCTCTGCGCAGAGAAGAGCGCTTAGATGCGTATAGACTCGTTCGCGCTGAGGGCTGGAAAGCATTGTAGTACATTGAGCATGGACCCCACTTCGCTCTGAGGAGCTTCGCGGGGCAATGAATTGATCCTTCGACAATGCTCAGGACAAGCAATTGAGAATTATTCATGCGAATGAGACTATGTTCGTGTGATAAAAATACTCGCGCCATTTTTTATTCTGATCATCAGCATTCCCTCTGCATATGCTGCGGATGGTATTTCTCGACGCGACGGATTTTTGCTCCTCTGGGACAGTATCCGGCGGCCCGCATTTGATGTGCGTGAGGTGCCATTTACCGATATCACGGAGGGTGAGAGGGGATTTCAGGAGATTACCTATGCGAAGAATCGTGGCGTGCTGGATGATGAGCAGAAGTTTTACCCCGAAGCATCGCTCACTCTCGGTGATGCTCTGCTGTGGCTTTACCGCACACGCAATGTTGTGGAACTTCCGGATATGCAGAGGGAGCATCTGTCAGCACTTATGGAAAAGTATCCGATTGTCGCATCCGGAAGCGATATTTCTGCAGCACTCTCTTCACAGGAGCAACTTCTTACTCTTATGGGATTGCTGGATTCACTGCTGCGTGAAGAGATACATGTCGTGAGCATGTATGGTGAGGAATTTCACGGTGACGGTACCGCATTTGGCGAAAAATTTGACATGCATGCGATCACTGCCGCCCACAGAAGCTTTCCGCATAACACCCTTGTGAAGGTGACGAATGTCGATAATGACAAGAGTGTGACGGTGCGCATCAATGATCGCGGGCCGTATATCGATGGTCGCGATATGGACTTGAGCGTTGCCGCATTTACCATGATCGCACCGCGGTCACAGGGCATCCTGCGTGCGCGCTTTGAGCGTCTTGGTGATGCTGCGCTTGCAGAAGGCTGCGGAGAGAGACTTCGCTTCCAGCAGCGAATTACCAAGGATCTCCGTTTCCAGCGCGGCGTACCGCATCAGTGGCAAACGGGGAAAAGTCTCACACTCAAGGCTAATCGCTGGTTTGTTGTCCGGGGTATCACGTATCCGGATGGAACTATTGTCCGGGTTCAGGATTGGGTACACCCCGATGAGTCCTTCAGCTTTACACCTTCCACAGCAGGGAGGTATGTCTTTCAGTTTGCCTCCGCTGAAGGGCGCAGGCGTGAGATGCGGATGAGCGCAGTGGACTGCACTTCAGATGCTCTGGAGCAATAACCTTTTTTTTGGTATAATCATGAGATACCGTGCTCATCTTCCTCCGCGTCCTCTTCTGGCCGATTCTCCTTCTGGCAATTGCCACAGGAACGACCGTGGTGAATGCGAGCATCTGGGCTGATGTGTGGGAATGGTTTAGCGTTGATCCGGTCGACCGATCTATCTTCATAGCATCGGCACTGTTTGTACTTTCCATTGCAAAGCGGGCTTGCCGATTTTCTTTTGCACAATGGAGAAGTAGATCACTGGTTTCCATGAAGGTCGTTCTCCCGCGATCCGATACGAAGCTCGACCAGGAGAAACGTACGGAGAAGGATTTCAAAGAAAAGATCGCTTCCATGGAGCAGCTCTACCGTGCGCTGTGGGAAGTGCGCAATCTCGATTTCTGGCAGACGCTCCATTTCTGGATTACGAGAGACATTCGCGTGAGCTTCGAGATGTACGTGGAGAAGGGTCTGCTGACATTCTTCGTCGTCACGCACCCACGGCTTGTATCGATTGTCGAAAAGCAGATCACCGCGTTTTATCCGGATGCTGAGGTGACTGTTGAAAAAACACCCGAGGTCCAGCCGAAGGGGTACAGGCTTGTTGGGTACTATCTCAAGTTTCAGAAGCCTTTCTCGTACCCTCTTCGTACCTACGATCTGATGCAGGACGATCCATTGAATGGACTTGCCAACGTGCTTTCTAAGATGGAGCGCGATGAGGTTGCTGCCATACAGATTGTCCTCACACCCGCAATTCGCAAGCGCTGGAATGCCATGACCAAGCGTAACGCTTCTTCTGGTTTCAAGGGTAAAAAGCACAGCACATTTGCAAGCATTCCTATTCTTGGTTTTCTCCTCACGGGATTTTCCGAGTTCGCTACAGGCAAAAAGACGAATGCGCCGGGTGCGAGTGGGGGAGATTCCTTCGTCCGCATGGTGCAACCTGAGGAAGATCTCTACAAGCGCATGGCCGAAAAAGGGGGAATGAGCTACTACCATGCGTCGATCCGCATCATGGCATCCTCCAAGGTGCCTCAGAGGGCTCTGGAGCTCACCAACAACATCCAGGTTGCCTTCAATGCATTCAAGGATCTCTACGGTAACGTTCTCGTAAACAAGCGGATGATCCTTCCGTTCCTTCCGCACGTACTGAATGGACCGATCATACGACGTCTCTGGAAGGATCGCACAAATTGTTATGCGCATCCGGATTGCATGCTTGTAGAAAAGGAGCTCGCGGGACTCTTTCATTTCCCCGACAGTCGCTACAACAAGATTCCAATCATCCAGTGGATCAGCTACAGAGTGCTGCCTCCTCCTCCGGATATCACGAACGAAGGAGTGCTTCTCGGCATCAACCGTTACCGCGCTGTCGACACGCCTATTCACTTCAAGGGAGCAGACCGGACACGTCATCAGTACATCATCGGAAAATCCGGCTGTGGCAAATCCTCGCTCATCAGCTGGATGAGCCGGCAGGATATCAAAAACGGCGATGGTCTCTGTATTGTAGACCCTCACGGTGATCTCATCGAAGATGCTCTCGCGCATACTCCCAAGGAACGCGCAAAAGATATCATTCTCTTTGATCCCGCAGATAATGAGCGTCCCATGGGTCTCAACCTTCTCGAGGCAAAGACTCCCGAAGAAAAAGACCGGGCATCTTTGGATGCCATGGAAATCTTCATCAAGCTTTTCGGCAACGAGATCTTCGGGCCGCGCATTCAGCATTACTTCCGCAACGGATGTCTCACACTCATGGATGACGAGGAAGAGGGTGCTACCCTCATCGACGTTCCACGCCTGTTCGTCGACGAGGAATTTCAGAAGTTCAAAGTCGCCAAGTGCAAGAATGCTGTGGTGCGGAGCTTCTGGGAACATGAAATCGCGAAGACCGGTGCGCGCGAAAAAGAGGAAATGATTCCGTACTTCAGCTCGAAGTTCGGCCCCTTCATCACCAATACCACGATGCGCAACATTATCGGGCAGCCGAAGTCCGCATTCAATATCCGCGAGATCATGGATACAGGAAAGGTGCTGCTTGTAAACCTCAGCAAAGGAAAGATCGGCGACATGAATGCCCAGCTCCTCGGGCTGATCTTCGTAAACAAGGTGAATATGGCCGCCATGAGCAGAGCAGATACGCCCCGACCTCAGCGCCGTCGGTTCTACCTCTACGTCGACGAATTCCAGAACTTCGTTACCGATGCCTTTGCCACCAGTCTCTCTGAGGCACGCAAGTACGAGCTTGGTCTCATTATGGCCCACCAGTATATCGGTCAGCTTGTGGGAAAGACTGAGGCCTATGGGCAGGCAAGCTCCAAGATGCGCGACGCTGTTTTCGGTAACGTCGGTACCATCATGAGCTTCAAGATCGGCGCTGAAGACGCCGAGTATATGGCCAAGGAAATGGCACCAGTTGTCTCTGACCAGGATGTTATCGGTATCCCGAACTTCAGCTGCTACTGCAAGCTCAATATTAACAACGTCACCTCGCGTGCCTTTTCCATGCAGACGATCTACGACGAAAGTGAGCGCAACGAAAAGCTAGCAGCGCTCATCAAGGAGTACAGCCGCATGAAGTACGGACGAAAGAAAATCTTTGTGAATCAAGAGATCGAGGATCGGATCGGTATCGTCCATTAGTCTTCATCGTCTTCCCATTCCCGATCGCCTTTTTTCGAGTGCCAATTCCTTGCTCTCGAGGTTGAGCTCTGCTTCCACTTCCTTCAGTTCGCGACTCAAGAATATTGTCACAACGGTACGCAGGATGATGATAGCTCCAAGCTTGCCGAGGTCATCCCATGTTGGGTGCACAATGCTCTCGATGATGTCTTTACCGACGAGAAACTCCAGACCGAGTGCGAGGTGCTTTCCGAGATGTACGCGAATCATCGGGAGTCTGTGATCGTGGCCCTTGCCACTCATGAGAAATTCGTAGAGTGCTCGCAAGCAGCCGTAGGTCATGATGAGTACGCCGATGTACCCGATGAGGGTAGCAATGATGATGCTAACGGCGTCTAGTCCCAAGATGAATCCGCTGGATTCAATGGCGTGAATGGCTGGAGAGACCACATGTGTAGAGGGCTCTTGTGGGAGGTTCATCATGCCCATAAGGGGCGCTGCAGATGATGTGATTTCCGAGAAGGTCATCTCGGAGGGGAAGTGTACACCAGAGGTTGAGTGGCGGTAAATGAAAGATATGCGTGTGAGTTTATGGGGTTTGTAGGGTTCATTGTGTTTATGGGGTTCCTCTGTTGTCTATGTCCGAACCCAATAAACCCAAAAACCTAAGAAACCCTACAAACCCAAGTCCCTGTACTGGATGTCACCACTCTCCATCGCTAAGATGCTTGCATGGTTTCCTTCTCCCAAGCTCGTGACATGTTCCGCCTTCAGCGCGAAGCCAAGCGCGTGAAGAAGGATTTGCAGAAGATTCAGGTGGAGGCAGAGGCAGATGGCGTGAGTGTTGTGGTATCGGGCGAGCAGGAAATTCTCCAGATAACGATTGCATCCGAAGTTGCACGAGATCGCATTCCGGCACTACTCAAAGATGCTCTGAACAGAGCCATGAAAAAGGCACAGGTTGTTTCTGCAGAGAAGATGCAGGGCGTGTACAAGGAAATGGGCCTTCCAACCGAGCAGGGGATGCGGGGGATGGGGCAGTAAAAACGCTCAATGCAGATTGAAAATGGAGGTTGAACAAAGGAGAATGTCGGCATGAAGAAGCTTCTTGCCTTTTTGGCTCTGGTTTTGGTCTGTGCTCTTGGTTGGTACCGATGGTCTATAACTTCTCCGGATTCCGGAAATGATCAGCGTATAACTGTTCGTATAGAAGCAGGAAGTTCCACACAGCAGATTGCCAGCGTGCTTCATAGTGAAGGTTTGATTCGTTCCCCTCTGGCATTTCGTGTCCTTGTAAGGCGGATGCAAAGTGATGGAAGGCTGCAGGCTGGTTCATTCATTCTCACTCCGTCGATGAGGCCAGTAGATATCATCGAAGCACTCCTCCATGGTAAGGCACAGGAAATCGCCGTGACGATTCCTGAAGGATTTACAGTTAAGGATATCGATCGGTTGCTTGCGGCGAAGTCTCTTGTAGCTACGGGGGCATTTCTTACCTGCGTCTCCGCGTGCGATCTCCATGCATTCGGCTTCCTTCCTGCTGCCGAAGGTCTTGCATCCCGGGGGGGAAGCGTGGAGGGGTATCTCTTTCCGGATACGTATTTTGTGAATGTCGATCAGTTCTCGGAGGAGAGATTTCTTCGTAGGTTGCTTCAGACGTTCCGCGAACGGATCATCGATGTTTCTGCGGATAAAGTGGCGGCTACCGGTAGAAGTCTTCACGAGATCATCACGATGGCATCACTTATAGAAGAAGAAGCTATAGAGGACGCTGAGCGCCCGCTTATTGCCGGTATTCTCTGGAAGCGTTTTGACCAGAAGATGGGACTCGGGGTCGACGCCACCGTTCGTTACATTATCGATAAGCCAACCGGGGCTATTACATCCGGAGATCTCAATGTCGCCTCTCCCTACAACACCAGAAAATTCCGGGGACTTCCTCCGGGGCCGATCGCAAGCCCGGGTCTTGCGAGTATCTCTGCTGCTCTCAAGCCCGCAGAGAGTAAGTACTGGTACTACCTCCATGATCGTTACGGTCAAATTCATTACGCAGAGACTAACGAGGAACACAATCTCAATAGGATAAAGTATCTGGGAAAAGGACTTCCATCGCAGTAGACAATGGCAGTTGGTGCATGCGTACTATTTTCTTGACCCCATTGATTTAATTCTTTGCATGGGCTGGGCATTTCAGGTAACGGGTTGAAACTTATCTGCAAACGCCTGGAATAGCTTCCTAATTTCCGCACGCTGAGCATCGGAAAATTCGTGGAGTCGTCTGGTGATGGCATCATTAAAAGTTGTGAGATCTGTAAGGGAAAATCCTTCGACTTTGCGAGTGCGTAAATGCTTAAGGATGTCCTCAGCTGTGCTGAATGCTTCGGTTGAATCCATAGTGCATTATTCTGGTGATTATGGTATAATATTGCCAGTAACATTCTTGCTTATTTGAAAGGGTATCTCGGACTACAATCTCTCCTGCGTGGCCTACCATCACAAACTCAAAATCGGCGTTATGGGATCGGCCTCAGGGCCGCAAACGGAAGATCAGCATGCCCGCTCTGCTGCCCGTAAACTTGGTCAGGAAATTGCCCGCAGAGGGCATGTGTTTATCAATGGAGCCTGCCCCGGACTTCCCCATGATTCCCTATTGGGGGCACAGGAGGCGGGTGGTTTTACTCTCGGAGTTTCGCCTGCATTTTCCGAGTATGAACACGTCAATGAGTATCTCTCGCCGCATGATAATGACATCATCCTCTATACAGGGCAGGGGTTTATGGAGCGCGACATCATCAATATCCGAAGCTCTGACGGCATCGTCATCGTCGGCGGGGGAATCGGAACATTGAATGAGTTCACCATTGCCTATGATGAGGGGCGGCCGATTGCCGTACTTACCAATACCGGCGGATTGAGTAATGCGATTCCCCACGTCGTTGAGGAGCTCTGCAAGCGCACCATTCCCCCCAATATGGTCTTCGACGATGATCCAGTGAAGCTTCTGGATAAACTGGAAATTGTCATTAAGGCATTCCCGCTCCCGATTCATGAAGATGGAAGAGTAAAGGATATACGACAGGGCCGCGGTTAGTGCCTTTGCCCAGCGAGAAGGCTGCGAATATGCTCTGCGGCTTCCATGCCACTGCGGATTGCTCCGTCCACGGTGGAGTTTGCATATGCCTCTCCTGCAAGAACCAAATTCGGAAGAGATGTTACGAGGCAATTACCATCAGCTTTCTTCATGGGTTTATTGTCTGCCTTGATGAATCCGTACGACATTTTTGACTGCGGCATGAGTTTCCATGGGACGATCGATATTTTCTCATCCTTCAGTGTGCGCTGCGCGTCGGGAAACATGGCAACTACTCCGGCTCGGATTTGCCTGATCGCTTGTTTTCGACCTCCCTGCTGAGCGATCATCTCTTGAAAATCATCCGCGTCATTGCCGCTGACATACAGCGTAAGGGTATGGCGTGATCCTTCCGATCGAGTCCATGCATAGCAGAACGGGGCCCGCATGGAGTAGCCGAAGTGAAAATCTTCCGGCCAGGGAGGAGTATCGAAGCTACAGAGAACTTTGCACGCATTGCCCTGTCCTATGTTTTCCAGAGCATCAGGGACTTTGCATGGAAGCTCGATGTTTCCATGGTGTATAACGGTAGATGGCACAGCCATGACGACGGAGCGAGCAGTAAAGCATTTTTTTTCGCCACGAACGGATATAGTGAATTGATCCCCAATTTTCGAAACGGATTCTACGATAGCATTGCAGCGCTGCCGTACTCCCAGTCTGCGTAAGTCGATCGCCATCCTTTTCGCCAATGCTCCATAGCCTCCGTCGGGGATACGTCCGACAGTCTCGGAGGTGAATGTGTCACTATTTAGCTGAAAGGAAGCGATGCCTATGTCAGACAGATCTGCAGCGTATTCTCCTTCGATCAATCGTCGGATGAATGACTGCTCACATTCTTGTAGATCGTTGTAGGTTCGGCTCATTCCCCTCGATAGGAAATCTTCCACACTGATATTGTTTCGTTGTGCGCACAAATCCACCTTCATACTTTCCAGCACTTCATGTGGATGTTTTCCTGAAAATAATCCGAGCGAGTCTGCTTTTGAAAATTTCCCTTCAGCACTGAGAATATATGATCCCTCCCATTCATCCGGACGCATTTCAACATGGAGACCGTGGCGCCTTGCAAGATTGATGACTGGCTGCGAGTACACGAGCTCAGCACCACGCGGTCCATCCGGACCATCGGATGCTCTACCGCCGACCTGTCCCCGTCCTTCAAGAAGGAGAACATCCTTGACCAGTGGGCTTTCTATAAGTTTCTCTGTAGCAGACAATCCAGCAAATCCTGCTCCTACGACAGCAGCATCAAACACAATATCCGTATCCGGAGCGAAATCTTCTCGACGCATATAATAAATATAAAATACTTCAAATTTATGTCAATAACTCACTGAGCATTATCTCAACACAATTTCTGCACTTAGGATGAAGGCTTGGTGATCCACCGTATAGGTGTTCCCTCAAAAGCAAATACCGATCGCAGTCTGTTTTCGAGATACCTGAGCTCACTCGCTTTCACGCTCTTCGGGTCTTTGACAAAGACCACAAAGGTCGGGGGTAGGTCGTCCGCCTGCGTGATGTGTTTGCTTCCTGCAAGCTGCGCCATTGGCTGGCTGCGCATGGTTGTAGCGTACCAATCATGGAGGTCTTTCGTGGAGATGCGGCGTATGCGGTTTCTCTGCACGGTTTCGATGAGATCGAAGAGCTTGAGCAGGCCATCACGGGTTTTTCCGGAGCAGAGAATCACCGGTGCGAACTTGCAGAAGGGGAGCGTGAGATGCACATCGTTGATCGTATTTTTCTTCTGCTCCAGTTCCATGCCGTCGCTTTTATTTACCGCAATGATCAGACCCTTTCCTTCTTCCAGTGCAAGCTGGGCAATGCGTTTGTCTTGCCGTGTGATTGGTCCGGTGCCATCCAGTACCAGTACGGCAATATCACACTCTGCAATAGCGCGAACAGAGCGGAAGTACGAGAGTGTTTCGATGCCCGGTTCCGCTTCTTTCTTGCGCTTGATGCCCGCCGTATCCACAAAGATGTACTCCTTCTCATTAAACCGGATGACGGTATCGACGGCATCGCGCGTGGTACCGGGAATATCCGAAACAATCCGCGGAGATACTGCGCGCTGAGGGTCACTCATAAGTGCATTGATGATCGAACTCTTGCCGACATTTGGTTTTCCTACCACCGCGATGCGTGGCGAAGCAGTGGTCGATTGCTCGGGGTTTGCAACGATTTTTGTGAAGTGGAGCTGCTGTAATTCCTCGATTATTGCATCTTCAAGTGCGCTAAATCCCGAGCCATGTGCTGCACTTACCGGCACAAGCTTCTCGCCGATGCCGAGTTCGTAGTACTGCGGCAACACTTCATCGATCTTTGCAGCATTGTCTATTTTATTCACCACGACGACGACAGGAACATGTTTCCGCTTTCGCTTTCGCAGCACTTCGGCGACCGCATGATCCGCGCTCGTGAGATCTTCTTTTCCTGAAAGCACGAGAACGACCACGTCGGCGTGTTCGATGGCGAGTCGTGATTGCGCCTCGACGTCGCTTTCAAAATCAATGTCCTCGGTACCCCCACCCATGCCCCCAGTATCTATGAGAAGGTAATCCATGCGATCGTCCTCCACCTTGCTTGCGATGTGATCCCGCGTGGTACCGGGCACGTCGCTGACAATAGCTATACGGCTTCCTACGATCCGGTTAAAGAGCGTGGATTTCCCCGTATTGGGTCTGCCGACAATAGCGACGAGCGGAAGCTGCATCTGCGATGCGAAAGTGTAGCATAGCCGTATAAGCTTCACAATAACGCATTGTTTGAATAGTATGCATTATTCCTCTTCCAGTTCGTTCCAGGGAATGCGTTCCACAAAGTCTTCATCATGGAGTTTTTGGGCCGCAATTAATTTCTGTAAAAGCATTTGTGCCCGTACCAGAAGCTGTCTGGAACGCTCTTTGGTCACACCAAATTTATGTCCAATCTCCTCATGTGTCATTTGGTTGGGTGATCCATTCAGTGCGTAATAATCCTTGACGATAGCTTGAAGCCTTTGATCGGGAAGTTGATCGATGAGTGCAATGAGTCTGTCTTTTATCACACTTCTCACTCCATCGGGCGTATATGAGCGATCGCCTGTTTGTGAGAGATCAAGACCGGTTGGAAAATGTGTTGCATCTCTGTGTGCATATGAACGCAGACGCAGTACATGTTTCTGCATGGCATCTGAAGCAAATGTTGAAAATTTCGTATCGAATGCGTAATTAAATCTTCGTATGCATGATTCGAGTGGCACATGAAACTCCTCGAAAAGATCACGTACATCTTCTTGCCCGGGCTTACATAATTTTTTTGCCCAGTGTGCGCAAAGCCGGATATTGAGACTTGCGATACCGTTGTTGATTGCAAGAGATTTTTCTTCTGCTGCATGGAGCCATCTTTGCTCTTGGGGTTTCAAAGAATTCAGGTTTCCATCTACAGAGAGAATAAGATTATTCATCTGGAATCTTGTGAAGTTCATCAGACGGAAGAAATAGCGCTCTGCTTCATGCGTAAGAATCGGATGATGCAGTGTATTCGCATAGTCTTTCAGTTCTCCGTCTGTGGAGAAGTCCTCCGTATCAGGACCTTGTGTATACAGGTGATCTATCGGTCTTCGAATTTTGGTCTTGGCTCCGGGTTCGTGAAACTCCGGGCTGTCGACATACCACACTCCGCGAGGTTTGGCGTCGACAGCTTTGTCTACGTCCAATGTTTCCAGCATGTGTTCATCCTAGAAAATTGCAGGTGATTGTCAATAAGGCGGGATGCCAATCCCGTACTGTTCGGGTATTCTCTATCCGATGTCGCGTACCTACGATCCATTGGCCATAGAAGCGAAATGGCAGAAACGCTGGGAGGATGCCAAAGCGTTTCAAACGGATTTCAGCGATGCCAAAGAGAAGTATTACACCCATGTGATGTTTCCGTATCCTAGTGGAGACAAGCTTCACGTAGGGCACTGGTACAACTACGGACCCAGCGACAGCTTTGCACGCTTCATGCGCATGCAGGGAAAGAGAGTGTTTTCTCCCATGGGGTTCGATGCCTTCGGGCTTCCCGCCGAAAACTACGCCATCAAGACCGGTGTGCATCCGGATGCCTCCACCCGGAAGAATGTGGAGACGATGATCACGCAGCTGAAGCGCATCGGTTGCATGTACGACTGGACCAAGATGGTGAATACCTCTACGCCAGAGTACTACCGCTGGACGCAGTGGCTTTTTTTGCAGATGTTCAAAAACAAACTGGCTTATAAGAAGAAAGGAAATGTGAACTTCTGTCCGAGCTGTCAGACGGTTCTGGCAAACGAACAGGCGCAGGAGGGAAAGTGCGAGCGGTGTGGTACAGACATCATTCAAAAGTCTCTCGAGCAGTGGTTCTGGAATATCAAACAATATTCTCAGAGGCTCCTCGACGGTCTGGATACTCTGGATTGGCCCGAAAAGACCAAGCTCATGCAGCGAAACTGGATCGGGAGGAGTGAGGGGTGCGATGTTGCCTGGAGTACCGAGCATTCAGAAACTGTTCTTGAAACATTCACGACGACGGTAGATACGATCTACGGAGTGACATTTGTCGTCATTGCGCCGGACCATCCTGCGTTACCTTCGCTCATTGCAGATGAACAAAAAAGTGCCGTTGAAAAGTACATGAAAGAATCTTCGAAGAAGTCCGAATTTGACCGGCAGTTCGGAGAGAAAGAAAAGACAGGCGTTTTCACCGGTACATACGTACTTCATCCATTCACTGGAAAGACCATACCTCTTTGGGTCGCAGACTACGTGCTCATGACGTACGGAACGGGAGTGGTGATGGGTGTTCCTGCCCATGACCAGCGGGATATGGATTTTGCGAAGAAGTATGAGTTGGGGATCGTTCAGAGCATTGAGTCGCCGCAGGGCGAAGCGATTGTCTACGACAACATTGATAAATACGCCGTACAGGGTTTTATCGTCAGCTCGGGGGATTTCACTGGAATGCCGATTCTCGAGGGTCGCAAAAAAATTGTTGAAACTCTCGAAAAGCGGAAGATCGGAAAGAAAAAAATTCAATTTCGCCTTCGCGACTGGTGCGTCTCCCGCCAGCGCTATTGGGGTGCCCCTATTCCAATTGTTTATGATCCTGAGGGAAAGCCCCATCCCGTTCCCGATGAGCACCTGCCGTGGGTTCTTCCTACAGATGTGGAGTTCAAGCCGACGGGGGAGTCTCCACTGAAGTATTCCCATGAGTTTAAGGAGCGCACCGAAACCATCTTCGGCAAGGGGTGGACTCCTGAGTACGACACGATGGATACCTTTGTCTGCAGCAGCTTTTACTATTTGATGTATCTCCGTGATACAAAGGCGGCTGAGTTTATTGATCCAACAATTGAACATGCATGGATGCCTGTCGACATGTACATCGGCGGCGCGGAGCACGCATGCATGCACCTCATCTATGCTCGTTTTGTGATGATGGCTCTGAAGGATTGGGGGTATGTATCGCATAGCGAGCCATTCACGCGTCTTATTCATCAGGGAGTGATCACCAATAAGGGCGCGAAGATGAGTAAGAGCAAAGGCAATGTCGTCTCGCCGGATGCATTTGTGGAAAAGCATGGCAGCGATGTGTTTCGCATGTATCTCATGTTTATGGGTCCCTTTACGGACGGTGGTGACTGGAGCGATACGGGGATCAAAGGCATCGATCGCTTTGCATTACGTCTGTATAAGTTTGTAGAAAAAAATACGGTTCAGCCCGAAGGAGAAAGTAAAACACCGAACAAAAAAATTGTTCAAGATTCACAGGATGCCTTGTCTCTCGTTCACAAGACCATAAAGAAAGTCGGTGAAGATATCGCCGGACTGCGCTTTAATACGGCGATTAGTGCACTCATGGAATTGCTGAATCTTCTCGAGCAGCAGGAATCCGTGAGTGTGCAGACTTTGCAGGCACTCACCAAGCTCCTTGCGCCACTGGCTCCCCACCTTGCCGAGGAGCTTTGGGAGATGGTTAATAGTGTCACCCCGAGCCCTGTCGAGGGGCTCATTATCGATCAGCGGTGGCCACAGTACGACCCGAAGCTGCTTCAGAGTTCTACGATGACGATTGCCATACAGGTGAACGGGAAGCTTCGCGGAAGTATCGACATTGCTGTAACAGCTTCGAAGGAAGAGATTCTTTCTGCTGCCAAGGATTATGAGAATGTGAAGAAATACATTGAAGGAGGCATACGAAAGGAAATTTATGTGCCGGGAAAGCTTGTAAGTTTTGTCGTGTAGTCTTTAAAACTTTGAAGCGTGAGTACTTGAAAAGAATCAGGCTTTGTTGTTTAATATTTATATATGTCAACAGTGCCCCCTCTCGATGTCATGTCTGATACTGAGTATGCCTCCCATATTCTGAGTCAATACTCTGGGAAGGAATTATCTCCTGATATGACAATCGATGAGCTATTTCTGTGGAATAGGTTACAGATGGCAGCTGCCATAACTGCAATTGAGTGGAAAACACAAGTGCTGCTATTGCAGGGACTCGATAGAGATTCTTTACTTGCTATGACTGTGCAAGAACTTCTAGAGAAGGTTGTGGAGTAAAAATGTCCATATTGCTAATGTAGTGCATTGACACATATGTTGTAATGATTAGGATTGTCTTACCATCTTTCACCTCATTTTCTATGTCAATCGCCGAAATTCCAGTACCAGAAAAGTTACTAGTTGAATCTCCGGATGATGAACTTCAGACAAGAGTATTTGAGCAGCTTGCTGATACGGCTGGTGCAGAACTTTCTGAACTCACTCTTGATGCTTCCCTAGAGAAGACATTGGGGTTGGACTCTCTCGATCTTCATGATTTTGCATTCCGCCTTGGAAAAATTACCGGTACAAAAGTGCAGCTTACGGATTTGGCAGGTTTGTGGGGTGGGCATCCTTCTGTGCATGGAGCTATACAGAATCACCAGCGGAATCCGGATTCCAAGATTTATCGCAGGAATGCTTCTAGAGATTTGAAGGATGAAGATGTTCCGCAACCTACAGTTGCTGATCTCATGAAGTTTGTGCATGCAAAAATGAGATCTATTCAGAGCTCGTAAAAATCTAGGATTTAAGAGGTGGAAAAGGGTTTGCCAAGTGGTAGAATTCTCCACTTATGGCTGTACCTCTATCCTTTTCCACATTCGTTGACGCTACCGGCAGCAAGCATCTGGAGCCTCTCGACAATGCCAGGGTTGCGACTCTAACAGGACTACAAGAGAAGCGAATTCACCAGTCCACGCGCATCCATTTGCGCTACATTCTTAAGCCTGGTTCGCATCCCAATGATCTTGCACATGAGGTGACAGGACGATTTCTGCGTACATCGAAGATCGATCCGCATCGTATCTCCGCTCTTGCAGTATCGCACACGCATTATGAAGGAAATGCAGCCTCAGACATGGCGAATGAAATCGGCGATTCCCTAAGGATCAACCGAGACCGTATTGCGTCAATCGCCTTTGGTTGTGCTGGCTTTCCCGAGATCGTGATGCGTGCGCAGGCATTCGGTGAAGGTATGAATCCAGGAGAGCATGTACTCGTCCTCAACGTCGAAACGCCCGACCGCATGATGGATTCTCGGGATTCTCGTGCAACTCCTATATTTGCATCCGGTGCATCGGCAACGAGTCTGAGTCATGATGAAGGGCACCAGCTCATATTTGCAGAAGCCCGCAATATCGTCCCGCCTGATAATCCCGATGGGACCGAGATCTTCCGTATCTTTCGTGACGAGGCGGAGGACTTTAGCGGCATCAGGAGCGTGCGCACTATTTTTCGCATGGATGGAGACCTTGCATATAAAAATGGTGCCGCGCTTATAGAAGATGCTGCCAGAACATCACTTCATCGGGTCATGCAGGATCCGCGTCTCCATGGCAGACGTATTCTTGTTGTACCAGATCAGGCGAACGCGAAAATGATTAAGGCGTTTGACGATGTGGTGGCCCCTGAAATGATAGCAGGTGAATTTGCGGAGTATGGCATTCCCCAGGTTCGCTTTGTAAATGGGATGGAGGGCATGGGTAATACGATTTCCGCAACGATTCCCTCTGTCCTTGCGCGACTTTCTGTGATCGAAGGGATCGATCCCCAAAAGGGCGACATAGTGCTCTTTCCCGCTGCGGGAATCTGTATAGCAGATCCCGGCGGAAAGATGTCCCAGGGTATGGGTGCTATGGTCTGGAATCCGCGTAATTAGTTTTTGAGAAGATCTTCCAGTATTGCTCGAGCATCACTGAGATAGTCTTTGAGATCATCGGGTTTGATGTCAGTTCCAACAAGAGGTTCCACCACTTTGCGTAAAAGATCATCCAAGCATAAGCCATCATCACTGGGCAGATTTCCGTGTAGTCGAGCAGTAATTGCGCCCTGCAAATTCATCTGAACATTTACCACCTGCCCGTCTGCGCATACTCCGAATAAGGACAACTTATACCTCACTTGTTCCATCGTTGTCCGCAAATCGAAATTCACATCGGGAAGTACATCTTTTCTGTCGCAAAGATTGAATCCACTGATGCGACCGCTCGAGATCGGCACTCTATTATTTATTACTTGTACCCATTCTGTAAATGACTGCTTTCCTGCGGGATTTATCTTAATAGTGCCCTGGATATTTCCATACTGGGGATATGCGGAGCTTTCCTGTTCGGCAAAATCTGCAAACATATTCGTGATAGAAAGAACGCCCCGCTGGCGCATTGCCGGATCTATGGCAACTAGCTCATCTTCTTCCTGCGCGAGGCCGATCCAGTGTGTCGAGTTGCATGCGCCTAAAAAATCCATCGGAATTCCCTGCGCTTGTGCCCGCAAGAAAATTTCCTGCAACTGGTGGCGGCAACTGCCTCCAAACGTGTGGGTGCGCTGCCCCCTTACCTTCTCGAAAAGAACCTCCGCATTGTTATACGGTCTGGTGATAACAACGGCATTGAGGATTTCCTGGACTTTTGACATTGTCTGCATCGTATGAGATTTTATGACTTCATCAAGCCAAATTCCGAATGTTCTGGATCTTCTTTCCTACCTCATTCAAGCTGGCTACGCATGTCTTCCAAAGTACTTTTCACCCCCCTCGACCGCTACGCGCCTTTTACCGATCTTGCTGCTCTCAAGGCTGCAAGTGCAAAGCCGCTACGCAAATGTATCCGCGTAAATACGCTGAAGACGACTGTGGAAACCGTGAAGCAGTGGGCTGTAGATCACGGTTGGAAGCTGGATCCCGTACCGTGGTGTCCTGAAGGATTTTTTATTGATCGTGAAGACCGTACCGAAGCACTCGGCAAAGATCTCCTGCATCTTCTTGGTCATGTCTATCTGCAGGAAGCATCATCGATGCTCCCGCCCGTACTCCTTGATCCAAAGCCCGGTGAAACCGTTCTCGATATGTGTGCGGCACCGGGGAGCAAGACAACGCAGATTGCGGCGATGATGCAGGGCAGGGGAGCCATCGTTGCTAACGAAGTGCAGGAGAAACGAATGTGGACGCTCAATACCGCATGTCAGCGGTCGGGTGTGACAAATGTCATCCTCACAAAGAAAGTCGGTCAGTGGTTTGGAAAGCACATGACCGAGCAATTTGATCGAGTGCTCTGCGATGCGCCTTGCTCTGCGCAAGGTACGGTACGTAAAGACAGCGATGCGCTGAATTTCTGCGGTCCGGAAAATATCGCCAAGATGGCGCGGCTCCAGATGGAAGTACTTGAAGCTGCCGTGCATGCCGCGAAGGTCGGCGGCATGATTGTGTATTCCACTTGCACGCTCACACCTGAAGAAAATGAAGGAGTGGTGCTGAATACGCTGAACAAATTTTGTGAACAACTTGAGGGGGTAGACCTACAAGTATTGCAGATGGAACAAGCGATCGGTGACTCCATGCTCGTGCAGAAAAGCATGAACCCGGGAATACATGCACCATGTTTGCGCATCTGGCCCCAGACCTACGACACCGAAGGATTTTTCTGCGCGGTTCTCCGCAAAATTGCACCAACGAGACCTCGTGAACACTGTGCATCCGTGCTGCGCCGTGAAGAGCCGTTTGCGAAACATATGGAGATGGAAATCCGTAAGCGCATTGCGGACATGTACGGCACGGATTTCGTGCACGAAGGCGAGATGCTGGTGCACCGTGGTGATCTGGTCCTACTGACAACAGAATCTGCGGCATCACAGCATCTTCCTGTAGTGGATTACGGTATGGGTCTTCCCTACGCGAAGGGACTGAAGGATGGTCGCTTCCGTATAACTGACGAGCTGGCTACTGCTCGAGGTATAGAGGCTACAAACAATGTTTTGAATCTGAGTGAGAGTGATCTGGAGGAACTTCTTGAGGGTCAGAACATCGAATGTCTGGATACCGCTCATGGAGATCAGCTTCTTCACTGGGATGGTCTCGCTATCGGACGTGGGCTTGCGAAGGAGGGGTACCTGAAAAACCGCTTGTCGCGCTGGATTGTGCAGTTGAAGGGGGGATAAAAGGATAGAGGTGGATCTTTCGCTACCATCCAACTGATCTCCCTCTATACTCATCCTCCATGGACCCTGTTGTCGAAATCAAAGCGCGACTGCCCATCGAACAGCTCGTCTCGCAGTATGTCCAGCTGAAGCCCAAGGGTCGTAGCTTTATCTCGCTCTGCCCCTTTCATAACGACAAGCACCCGAGCTTCCTTGTGTCTCCTGACAAAGGTATCGCCTACTGCTTCGCGTGCAGTTCCGGCGGGGACATCTTTTCCTTTTATCAGAAGATTGAGAATGTGGATTTTCCGCAAGCTATCCGAGATCTTGCGGAAAAGACCGGTGTGACGCTTCCTGACCGGGGCAAAGCTCCAGTGATCGAGAAAGATGAAAAGGAGCGACTCAGAAGCTGCATCGAGTCTGCACAAGCATTCTTCCTTGCATCATTTCAAAGCAGCGTACCGGCACAGGAGTACATCGCGAAGCGAGGTGTATCGCAGGATCTTCTCACAAAGTTCGGTATCGGTTATGCGCCGGATTCCTTTAGTGCTCTGTATCAGCATCTTCTTAAAGACGGATTCAGCCGTAGAGAGATTGTTGCTGCAGGTCTTGGCATTCAGAAAGATCTTTCAGAGGAACGGATCTACGACCGGTTCCGTAACCGCATTACCTTTCCTATTTGCGACGCTCAGGGCCGCATCATCGCCTTTGGAGGACGCACAATCGGTGATGACGATGCAAAGTACATTAACTCCTCGGAAGGCCCTCTCTATCGTAAAGCTTCGGTCTTGTTTGGTTTGCATCTTGCCAAAGAAGCAATTCGCGCAGAGCGCCGCATCGTTATGGTCGAGGGGTACTTTGATGTCGTCGCGTGCCATAAAGCTGGTATTTGTAATACCGTCGCTGTCAGCGGAACTGCGCTCACCGAGGAACATGCCCGTATTCTGAAGCGTAGTGCCGACGCAGTTGTTCTCTGTCTCGATGCAGATAGAGCAGGACAGGATGCTGCTGAGCGTGCCTTTATGCTCTGTAGCCGAGAGGGGCTCATTGTCTACCTTGTCCGGCTTCCTGCAAAAGATCCTGATGAGGTCGCTCAGGGTGATCCTGCAGCACTTCGTTCCATGCTCTCTGAGCATCTTACGCCGTACCTCGATGCTGTGCTTCATGACATGCAGACGACCGCACTTACTACTCCCGAACTCCGTCGCGGTGCAGAGCAGCGAGCACTGCAGCTTCTCGTTTCGCTCCCCACTGGCACAGAGCGCGACCGGTACCGTGAGCAATTTGGGAAAATTTTCGGAGACAGCTTTACCCGGAGGTTGCTCCTTGCCGAGAGCGATCCGCTGCATGCTCATAAGCCAAGTGCAGAACATCGTGAAGAGCCTCGTGGTGGTGCGACATCACTCTTCACTCCTGCAGAGGTTACCCTTGGCCTATTCGTGCTGTATCCTTCTGCTCGCGGTCTGCTCGGTGAGTTGATTGTTTGCGATGATCCATTTTCTGCAGCACTCCACGACGCTATCCGCTCTGCGGGAACGGAAACGGTTACCCTGCCTCCTGAGTATGCCGAGCGCCTGAGCGTACTTCTTTTGTACTGTGAGCAGCATGCCTTTCAGGACTGGAGCGAGTCCCTTGCCGTACGGGAAATACGCAAAAACTGCCAGCGTGCGAATCGAGCGACTATTCTCCTAAAGCAGCGCGAAATTACCGAGAAGTTGCGCCAGGCACAGGCGGAGGGCAGATCCATAGATGCTGCGCAGCTGGAGACGCAGTTTCAGCAGGTGCTGAAGCTCGGGAGAATGGCAGAGTCGGGGAAATAGGAAAAAAGAAGTACGGAAATAGGGAAATAAGGAAATAGGGAAATAGGGAAATAGGGAAATGTGGAATAACGCTTTTCCTTGTTTGCGAAACCCTGTACCCTATCTTCCGCGGGTTTTATCGCCCGGACTCCCATTATGGCCTCTCATCCACGAAAATTCATCGCCCAGCCTACGGACGACGATCTCAAGAAATTCCCCGATGCTGTTAAACATCTTATTAAAAAGGGTCGGGAGCAGCGCTACGTTACGCATCAGGAGATCATGTCGGTTGTGCCGAATGCCGAGGAAAATGTTGAGTTGCTCGATGAGATTTATACTCTTCTCACAGATCTCGGTATTCAGGTGATCGATGTGCAGGATGCACTTATCTGGGAGAAAAAAGGCAAGCCAGATGAGCCCACCCAAGATCTTGCTGAAGTGGTTACCGTTGTTCCTGAGGGTGCTGAAGAGGAGGCGGAAGAGGAAACCGAAGCCGAGGAAGAGGAGACAGATGATACAGAAGCTGTTGTGGGAAAAGTCGATGATGAGGACGATGACATGCTCCAGATGGTTGCGACCGCAGGTATCGCTATGGATGAAAAAGAGGAGACGGCTGAGGATCGCCAGAAGAAGCGCAAGGAGAGGGAAGTTGATCTTCTGGAAATCAGCAATGACTCCGTACGTATGTATCTTTCAGAGATCGGGCGCGTGCCGCTCATCGATGGTCGCAAAGAAGTCGAGCTCGCACGCCGTATCCGCAAAGGAGATGCCGGAGCAAAGCAGCAGCTTGCGGAGGCTAACCTGCGTCTCGTTGTGAGCATCGCAAAGAAGTACATCGGCCGTGGCCTTTCTTTCCTCGATCTCATTCAGGAAGGAAACATCGGTCTCTTCCGTGCTGTGGAGAAGTTTGATCCAGAGAGAGGATTCAAG
>SXGS01111242.1_pt1 | contig 37888 bp, 44 predicted proteins | sample 3174681 | NCBI WGS metagenome assembly SXGS01 (sample SAMN11356861, study PRJNA531348) | freshwater metagenome | isolation source: freshwater sample F1-80 | place: China: Fuxian Lake, Yuxi | collected 2017-12-25
CGACAAGGGCAACGACTTCTTCGACATGGTCAATGCGACGCGCGCGACGCCGGTCAACCTCCGCTCGTAAGTCGCGTCGCCGCAGCGTGGCAGTGACGCGGGTGCCGGGCGAATACTCGCAGCTCGAACTCGAGCGCATCAGTTGCGCACTCTCTGCGTGGCAGGGTGAACCTGGCCGTTGCCAATGGTGCAACACCGCAATCGAAGCGGTTCGTCGGCGCACGTGGTGCGGCAATTCGTGCGCACGGGCGTATCAACGCAACCATATTTGGCGTTTTGCCCGATCTGCGGCAAAACGTCGCGCCAAGTACTTTTGCGAACGCCAAGGTTGCAGTGCAGAGCGACGCGATTGCGAGGTCAATCATCGCACCGCTCGTGATGGGCGTGGGTATGGTCCGGGCTGTCATCATCACTTGAGCCCCGACCCGAACGGACTCGGCGGTCTAGAAGTGCTGTGTCGCGCGCATCATCGGGAGATCACCACTGCGCAAGCCAAGGAACGTGCGGCGCGACGCCGTGCCATCAAGGAAGCGTCGAATCCGCCGGACTCGAGTCGGTGACAGGTTCGCTGCCCACTGCAGGATCATCCCCGCGGATTCCGGAGTCGTCGCGGAATCGCGCATCGAGACAGTCGGGTTCACGAAACGGTGCGTAATCCAACGCTCGCCCGATGGTCTGCGCCAACGCCGCACGACCGATGTCCGAGAGATGAACCTTGTCTTTGCCGGTGATTCCCCTCACCTTGGCGACAGTCGCCCAGTCCAATACGTGCACGTGGTCGAATTCACCGGCCACTTCCTTGATGGTGGCATTCACCACTTTTTGCGAGTCGCGAAACACTCCGGTGGTGAGCACGACGGTTTCCACTCCCTTGGTGATGCTGAACATCTCCTCGAAGTCTCCACGAAGGGAATTCTCATTTCCTTCGTAATTGGTGCCCAAATAGATGACCACCACGTCCCACACGGCGTCAATGCGTGCCTTCAATACGCGCGTGCCGAACTCTGCAAAACGTCCGGGTTCGGCTTCCACCGCCACCTGCCAACCAAGTGGCTCCAGCGTGTCGCACATCTCGTTGCCATAGCGCCTGGCGGTTGACGCGAGAATCGAATCCCCCACCAGCAAGACTCGATTGCCCGTCACCCGACCCCCGACTGGTCCACCTTCGGGTAATGGAAGTTGCAGACGCGCACCGTCGGGGAGGGTGACTGGTGTCCAGAAGTCGTAGCCCGGCAAGCGACCGACACCTTCCAACACCCCCGACTCACCCGATTCGATCGACTCGCCGCAACCACCCAACGACATGAGTGCGACAAATGCGGCGATGACGACCGTCGCCGACCGTGATACGCGAGTGATTCGAGATGAGCGAGCCGCTTCAGGGGTGTGGGCGGTTACGCGAATCATGTTGGCTTCAGGTCCTCAAAGCGATCGACATCGCGCATCTCTTTGAACTTGAACCACCATACGCCGACGATTCCGAGCGTCAGCACACCACCTCCCACCACCGTCGCTGGAACGCCAACTGCCTGCGCTGCCACACCCGACTCGAATGCACCAAGCTCGTTCGTCGCCCCGATGAATACGTTCTCCACTGCCGACACGCGACCACGCTTGTCGTCTGGAGTCACGAGCGGAACGATCGAACCGCGCACGAACACGCTCACCATGTCCGCACCGTGCAACACCATCACTGCAAAGAATGCAATCCAGTAGTTACGAGTGAGCCCCAGCACAATTGTCCCGACTCCAAACACGGCAACGGCCACCAACAACCAGCGACCGACGTACCGACGCAGTGGTCGAACCGCCAAGAGCAGTGCAACCGCACCTGCTCCGATACCCGCGGATGCGCGCAGCCATCCATAAGCGATGTTGCCCACGCCAAGACGTTCCTCCGCAATCACGGGTAGCAATGCAACTGCGCCGCCGAACAACACGGCAAAGAGGTCGAGAGAGATTGCCGCAAAAAGTATCGGAGTACGACGGATGTAGCGAAGACCTTCGACGGCAGTCCGAAGCGTTGGTTGCTCGTTGCCTGCCGCACCGTGCTGCGTTGCGGGAACGCGCACGCTGGAGAACGACGCAATTGCAGCAATGATGAGCACCGAGCCGACTCCGTAGGCCAACACCGGTGATGCCGAGTACAAGAATCCGGACATTGCTGGCCCCATGATTCCGGCGGATGTCCACACGGTGGAATACAACGCAATCATCTGGGGCAAACGGCCCTCCGGGGCGATCGATGCGGCGATGGGTCGCATGCTCGGGGCAAGAAATGCACGCGAACTTCCGTACAGAATCGCGATGAGAAAGATCGGGAAGACTCCGGTTGGCTCCGTCGAGGCGTACCACATCAGCAACAACGCAGACGCGAGCTCGCCGCACATTGCCATCTGCGAGATGCGTTTGCGATTGAATCGGTCGGCGACCGTGCCGGTGATGAACACCAGTAGTGCGATGGGCAGGAACTCCGCCAACCCGAGAAATCCCAGATCCAACTCACGGCGTGTGATGTCGTACACCTGCTTTGCCAGCGTGGTGACTTGCAATGAGAGCCCGACGTACAGCAACACGTTGGCGCCGATGTATGCACCAACGGACGGGGCACGCAGAATTTGAAACACCGATGCTCGTCCCGATGATTGTTGAGACGTCACGGTCTCATAAGGTTAGTGAATCATGACATTGTCATCGCTCGCTCGAGAAACACGTTTCATGTCCGCGCTTGATCAAGCACGAATGGTGCGCGACAAGAAAGTATCCCCTGCGGAATTGCTGGAAGCCACGATCGAGCGGTACAACGAGTACAACCCTCACATCAATGCCGTCAACATCGTGTGGTTGGAGCATGCCCGCGAACTTGCCAAGAAGGCCGACGGTCAGCGAATCGACGCACCGTTCTTTGGTGTGCCGACACTGTTCAAGGATCTCCACACGATGTATGCGGGTCAGCCGATCTCCAACGGCAACAAAGCCCTGAAGGACGCGAAGTACGTGGCCACACATAACACCGTGATGGTGGATCGATTCATCGAGGCTGGTTTCATCCCATTCGGTCGCACCAACAGTTGCGAATGGGGCAGCCTGCCCGTCACCGAGCCCGAAGCCTGGGGACCTACTCGCAACCCTCATGACTTGTCACGCACTTGTGGTGGTTCGAGTGGCGGTTCCGGCGCCGCAGTTGCCGCGGGCATCGTTCCGCTGGCTCACGCCAGCGACGGTGGTGGAAGTATCCGCATTCCGGCGTCGTGCAACGGCCTTGTTGGTCTCAAGACGAGTCGCGGGAGAATCTCGGTTGGTCCACTGCGTGACGAATTCGGTTTTGGAGTCGAGCTGTGCGTATCGCACACCGTCGCCGATACCGCGGCACTGTTGGACTCCGTACAGGGACCAGGAATTGGTGATGGTGTCGTTGCGTCGCCACCATCGCGACCGTTCCTCAGCGAAGTCGGGGCGAAGGTTGGTCGGCTGCGCATTGGTTTGCTGGACCACGATCCACTCGGCGTGCAGGTCGACACCGAGTGTCGTGATGCCGCGCGCGCGACTGCAACGTTGTTGGAATCGCTCGGCCACCACGTGGATGAGTCGTATCCATCGGCGATGGCTGACGCAACGTTCCCGCCGCGATTCGGTGCGATGTGGGCCACCAATCAAGCGATATCTCGCGACGCTCTCGCTTCCATACTGAAGCGACCCGTGACGAGCGACGACATCGAAGCAGTCAATTGGGCACAAGCCGAATATGCAGCCAAGTCGTCTGCGGTCGACTATGCCAAATCCATGAACGCCGCCGCAGCATTTCGTCGTGCCCTCGCGCAGTGGTGGCATGACGGGTACGACTTGTTGCTCACCCCCACGCTCGCGCGACTTCCGTTTCCGGTTGGTTCATTCACCAACGACCCGAGCGACCCGATGAAGCCCTCACGACTGGCGGGAGAATGGGTGCGCTTCACCTCACAATTCAATATGTCCGGCCAACCTGCGATCAGCCTCCCGCTGGCCCGTACCGCCTCCGGACTCCCCATCGGCGTGCAACTCGTTGCGGCCTATGGACGGGAAGATCTCCTGTTGCGTGTGGCATCACAACTCGAGGCTGCGGCACCCTGGAAAAGCTTTACGCCAACCTTCCTCGACTAAGTCGGACACCATCCTCGACTGAGCCCACACGCGGCACCCCAACTAACCTCGGCTCATGCGCGTAAAGGTCGATGCCGATTCCTGCCAAGGCCAGCAAATGTGCTCCATCGCAGCACCCGAAATTTTTGGTAGCGACGAACTCGGTCACGCCACGGTGCTGATCGAGGGCGACCTCCCGTCAGAACTGCACGCCAAGGCGCGTCGTGCACAAGCCAACTGTCCAGAAGACGCAATCATCATCGAGGAGTAGCCATGTCCACGCTGGAAGAAAATGCTGGTCCCGTCAACGACCCGACGACCGACTACAACATCTTCGATCCCGAGTTCGTGCGCGATCCTTACCCCACGATGCACGAGATTCGCGAGTCCAAGTGCCCAATCGCCCACAGCAATCGCTGGGGCGGTTCGTGGTTTCCCACCCGCTATGACGACGTGGTCGCCATCGCCCAGGAACATGAGATCTTCACCTCACGCGACATCATCGTGGTACCACGTGCCGCGGCACAAGCCGAGGGCCCGTACGCCGGAGTGGCGGCGCCACCCATCACCAGCGATCCACCAGACCACCACTGGCACCGCCGACTCATCCTTCCCGTATTTGCCCCACAGTCGGTGGCGAAGTACGAACAAGGCACCCGCGATTTGTGCAACCAACTCATCGACACGTTCATCGCCAAGGGCGAAGCCGATGCCGGCACGGACTACGCGCAACAAATTCCGGTGCGAGTCATTGCCACCATGCTCGGTGTTCCCACCGAGATGGCGGATGAGTTCACCGGTTGGGTGCGTGGCGTGCTCGAGGTTGGTCTCACCGACCCCAAGGTGCGTCTCGAGAGCCGCCTCAAGATCTTGAATTTCTTCCGCCAGCAACTGGACGACCGTCGCAAGAATCCGCGCGAGGACGACCTCATCACGGACCTCTTGAATTCCGGTGACAAGTACCCCGTCACCGATCAATACGTGCTGGGGGTGTGCAACCTCATGTTGGTTGCAGGTATCGACACCACCTGGAGCGCCATCGGATCGTCCCTCTGGCACCTTGCCCAGCACCCCGAGCATCGCCAGCAACTCCGCGAGAGTCCCGAAATGTGGCCAACCGCCATCGAGGAGCTCCTGCGGGCCTATTCGCCCGTCACCATGGCCCGCATCGTGGACCGCGACACCGAGTTCCAGGGCTGCCCGATGAAGGCAGGCGACCGCATCTTGATGTCGTTTCCTGCCGCCAACCGTGACCCCCGCCAGTTCGACCAACCCAACGAGGTGATCTTGGACCGCGAGCACAACCGCCACGTGGCCTTCGGGTCGGGTATCCACCGCTGTGCGGGGTCCAACCTCGCTCGCTTGGAGCTGCGGGTAGCGCTACAGGTGTGGCTGGAACGCATCCCCGAGTTCTCCCTTGTCGACCCTGCCTCGGTCACCTGGGCGGGCGGCCAGGTGCACGGCCCTCGCATCTGTCGCGTGCGGTTCTAGGCCCGTTTAGCGCCGTACCGGCATCACCCGACTATCCACCACCTGTGTAATAGGGTGGGCATCTATGAAGAAAAACGAACTAATCAACGCAGTAGCTATCCACGCAGACGTCGAGAGGAAAGTGGCGAAAGCCGTCATCGAGGGAACTGTCGATGTCATCCTGGCCAATGTGGCCAAGGGTGAGATCGTCAACATCTCGGGCTTCGCCAAGTTCTTCAAGAAGAAGCGCCCAGCACGTATCGGTCGCAACCCAGCAACGGGTGAGCAGATCCAGATCAAGGCGAAGACAGTTGCCAAGATCACCGCGCTGAAGGGCTTCAAGGACGTTGCGCTTGGTGCAGTTGCTGCTCCAAAACTCAACTCAGCGCGCAAGGCTCCGGCCCCAGCGAAAAAGCCCGCAAAGAAGAAGCGCTAAACACGCTCTTTCTTCGTCGCCGACGGGTCGTTCGCGAGTCATCGCAACGCCCGTCGGCGCGAGGGTACTTCTGTGGCCCTCGCACCTCTCACCGAGTGGAGTATCGACTCCTCGGTTCGCTATCTCAACCACGGCTCGTTCGGTGCCGTCCCGCGTGAGGTAACTGCTGCTCAGCAACTGATTCGCGAGCAGATGGAACGCAACCCGAACGAATTCGTTCGCTCACATTTGCCGACGATGTTGCGCAATGCGCGCGCACGATGCGCCGCGCAACTTGGCACCGTTGAGGAACGACTCGCCTTCGTTCCCAATGCTTCACAAGGCGTGATTGCAGCCGCTGCCGCCGTGGTGCGCCGCGGAACGAAGGTCGCAACGACGACCACCAACTACGGCGGTGTCGTGCTCGGGCTCCGCGCGTTGGCGCAACGCGCCGATGCCCACCTCATCGAACTGCCTGCGTTTCCCCCCACCTCTGCCACGCCCGAAACATGCGTCGCAGAAATTGCCGAGCACATTGGTGACGCCGATGTGCTGGTACTCGACCACATCGTTGCTACGAGTGCGCAGTTGAACCCCGTTGCCGACATCGCACGCGCGGTACGCACAGTGCGGCCGGACTGTTTCATCGTGGTGGATGCGGCGCATGCCGTTGGGCAGTTGCATCCAGCAATTCCCACCGGAGTGGACGCATGGATAAGCAACTTCCACAAATGGATTGCTTCGCCTCGTCCGTCCGCGGCATTGGTTGCAGTTTCGGATCGCGCCGCACGAGTTCTCGAACCACTCGCCGGCAGCTGGAATGCCGAACTCGGATTCCCCCTGTCGTTCGACGCCCAAGGCACCTCCGACTTGTCGGCGTACCTCGCCACACCTGCAGCTTTCGACTTCCTGGCTCGTTGGCCGCGCGAGGCGCGCGATCGCCATTGTCGTGAGACGGTGAGTGCTGCGGCCGACATGCTCGCCCAAGCGTGGGGTGTACGGTTGCCCACTCACCCGCGATTGCAAGCGCCGTACATGCGCGTAGTGCCATTTCCAGGCGAGCGACGTTTCACCACCCAAGAAGAGAACGCCGCGATCGTCACCGCCCGCCAACAGTTTCGGGCAGAGATCGCAGTGACGAGTCCCGGTGGCATCAGCGGGGTGCGACTGTCGGCGTTCTTGTACAACGACGTCGCCGACTACGAATGCCTGCGCGATCTGCCGCGATTGCTGCCACGCTGACAGCGAGTGCTGCCACGCCGACCGCGCCGAGCGTCGATGTTGGCACTCCCAACGGGATTTGAACACGTGCCGCAGCCTTGAGAGGGCTGTGTCCTAGGCCGCTAGACGATGGGAGCCTGAACGGCTCATCACGCTATCGCTCGTGTTGGGGAGCAAGGAATCGAACCCTGAATAACAGATCCAGAATCTGCTGTGTTGCCAGTTACACCACTCCCCAGAGTGTTGCGTCGTTCATTGTAGCCACGACTCCAATTGACGAAACCCCGTGATGCGGCCCACCATGATGCCGAGTGCTTCACGAACATTGCGCCGCAACGCACCAGAACCACTGACTACTCCATCCCGAGTCGCGGACACTTCCGCATCCATTCCCAGCTCCTCGGCCACCAATTGTGCGCGTTTGAGGTGATACGGATCGCTCACCAATACCAGCCGCTGCCATTGATTCGCACGAGCCGCATCACGCACCGTCTCGAGCGACTGAAATGTCGACGCACCTCGTGACTCGATCATGATCGCCTCGACCGGAACACCTTTCGACACCAGATAGTCACGACTCACTTCGGCCTCCGTGAACCGATCACCCGTTTGCTTGCCGCCGGTAACCACCACGGTTGGCGCCACTGGCATGTTCCAGAGCCGCACCACGTGGTCGAGCCGCGCCCGCAATTGGGGTGAAGGTCGACCGTCGTATTGTGCCGCACCAAGCACCACGATGGCGTCCACGGTGCTGCGGGACTGCAGGAACGAGTCGTCACGGCCGGTGTTCCACACCTGTACGAGCGACACCACGAAGTACAACAGTGTGGACGCCGCCAGCGCGAGCGCGATGAAGGCAATACGACGTCGCCAGTCGAACGACACGGTGTCAACCGGCGCGTGTGAGTGCTGCATCTATTCGGCGAATCGTTTCATCGCGACCCAGCACCTCGAGCGACTCGAACAACGGCGGCCCCACGCTTCGCCCAGTCGTCGCCACTCGCAATGGTGCTTGCAGCTTGCCGAGCTTCACGTCGTGCTCGGCACCAACCGCCTCCACTGCCGACTTCAATGACTCTGCATTCCACTCGCCCGCCGAAACTCGGTCGCGAATCGCACGCAACGTTGGCACTGCCCACTCGGTGCCGAACGCCTTGTCGAATGCGGCGGCATCGATTGGCGCGTCGGGCAAGAACAAGAAGTCGACCATCGATGGCACTTCGGACAACAACGCCACTCGCGTTTGCACGTGCGGGGCAATCCGCAGGAATACGGAACGATCGAATCGCTCCGCCGGCCATGGTGCAGAGGGCGGCTCACTGACGGCCGCAACCGAGGCACGACCACCTGTCAACCACGGTTCACACGCGGCAACGAACTGGTCGATCGTCAACTTGCGGATGTAATCGCCGTTGAACGAATTCAGTTTCTTGATGTCGAAGAACGCCGACGAATGGTTCACTGCCGACAACTTGAACTCGCGCACGATGGTGGCAAAGTCGACGATCTCCACGTCGCCTGATGGAGCCCAGCCAAGCGTCATTAAGTAGTTGACCATGGCATCGGGCAGCACACCCTCGTCGCGGTATTGCTCGAGTGCCACCTTGTCACGCCGCTTGGACAGTTTCTTGCGTTGCTCATTCACCAACACCGGCACGTGCGCCCAAACGGGCACCCTTCCTGCGAGCGCCTCCCACAGCATCTGCTGCTTCGGCGTATTCGGTAGATGCTCCTCGGCACGAACCACATGGGTGATGTTCATCGTGAGATCGTCGACCACGTTGGCAAGGTTGAAGATTGGCGAGCCATTTCCGCGCAGCAATACGAAATCCTCGAGCGTTGCGTTGTCGAATTCCACCCGACCGCGCACTTCGTCGTGCACGACCGTGACACCTTCCGGAACCCGAAATCGCAGAACACGACCGGGGGCTGGCTCCAGCTTGCGGTCACGCGAGTAGCCGTCGTATCCAGGCTTGCCCGAAGCCTTGGCCCGTTCCTGAATCTGCTCGGAAGTGAGATCGCAGTAGTACGCCCGTCCGGACTCGTACAACTTGTGGGCGGCGGCTACGTGGGCGGGCGCGTTTGCCGACTGGAAGTACGGGCCTTCGAAGTGTGGGTCGTTGCCATCGATACCAATCCACGCCAATGCGTCGATGATCCCCTGGGTCCATTGCGGCTCGTTGCGGGATTCATCGGTGTCTTCGATTCGTAGAACGAACACACCGTTGCTCTGCAACGCCAGGATCCAGTTGTACAACGCCGTGCGAGCGCCACCGACGTGAAAGAAACCGGTCGGCGATGGCGCGAATCGGTAACGGGGAGTGCCTTGCACCACAGTTGACACCACGTTTGACACTAACCGCCGCAAGTAGGTTGGAGGCGTGAATGCAACTCCACGCGCCGAACACGAAGATCATCCCGACCATCGAGCACTTGCCGGCGGCACCGCACGAGCGGGGGTTTTCGGGCTGAGTGACGGTCTCGTCACCAACGTGTCTCTCATCATCGGATTTGCCGCAAGTGGTGTAGGTAGTGACGTGGTACGACTTGCCGGCGTGGCGTCCGCCGTTGCTGGAGCCGTCAGCATGGCGGCTGGCGAATGGGTGTCGGTGAAAGCGCAGAACGATTTGGTGCAGCGCGAGATGGCCCTCGAGTTGCGTGAACTGAAGCACAACGCTTCGGCAGAAACGTCCGAACTTGCTGGTATCTACCGTTCACACGGCATGTCGCCGGCACAGGCTGCGGCCTCGGCGGCCGAAGTGATGCGCGACCCCGAACGTGCAGTGATGGTGCACGCCCGGGAAGAATTTGGTCTCGACCCCGCTCACCTCCCCAACCCGGTGAGCGTTGCCATTACGTCACTGGTGAGTTTCTTGATCGGAGCACTGCTTCCCGTAGTGCCGTGGATGGTCGATGGTGGCAACGGTGCACGAGTCGCATCGATTGCAATCGGCGTGGTTACTGCGGCTCTCGCGGGTGGCACTATCGCCCGACAGTCCGAACGTCCAATTTTGTTTGGCGGAGTCCGACAGGTGCTGATTCTGTTGCTCGCCGTTGGAGTCACCTATGCAATCGGTTCCGTCGTCGGCATCAACGTGTCATGACCACACAACCCAACGTCCTTGGTGATCCGCTGGATCCGTGCAGTTTGGACCCCGTCACGGGGTGGTATCGCAGCGGCTGTTGCGAAACGGGCGGTGACGACACCGGCGTGCACACCGTGTGCGCAGTCATGACCGATGAGTTTCTCGAGTTCTCCAAAGCCGCCGGCAACGACCTCTCGACACCCATGCCGCAATACGGATTTCCAGGGCTCAAGGCTGGCGATCAGTGGTGTTTGTGCGCATCGCGGTGGCAGGAGGCGTTCGAAGCAGGCAAGGCGCCAAAAGTGCGTCTGCGCTCAACCCATGCGCTGACGTTGGAATTCGTACGACTCGAGGACTTGAAGAAATTCGCCGTCGATTAACGCTGCGCGCCGGTGAGCGCGCTGCTAGCTGCGTGCGCCGGTGAGCGCACGCCACGAATTGGGCATCGACTTTCGAACGGTCTCCGGCGTCATGATGATGGTGGATTGCGGCACCATGTCGACGATCTGGCGCGCTTCCACATAGTGGTGCACCACGTTGGCAACACCGGCAAAGACGCGCGAACGTGTGGCCACCAGATCGGCCGGTGGCGTGTCGAGGAAATAGCCCCACATCGTGAGTGCAATGTCCAAATCATGTATCACCGGCGCACGTCCGAAGTGCGATGCGCGACGCAATGCGATACCGATGCAGCCCTGAATGGCGTCATCGATGCTCTCGCCCTCCGTCACCTTGATACGCGGACGCATGCGTTCGGCCAGCGACAACACGTAACCCTGATCCGGCCCTTGATGACCGAGGCGCTCCGCACGCGGTTGACGACCCGTGATGGACGCCTTGCGGGTGTTGCTCCACGCACCAGGCACGAAGTCAGGCGAACTGTAGGCGCGCGGACGGTCAGTGGGATCGATCGGTGTGTGTTTGGGGGCTGCCACGGCGACTGACGCTAGCCAACCTATGCAGACAACAGAGCGATAAGCGATCGCGGGTCTTGCGCCCACACATCGGCACCAAGTTGCTTTGCAATTGCGTCAGAGTCCACGCCGGCTCCACCGAGATACACCGAGACACCATCGGGCAGCACCTTTCGAACTTCTTGAATCACTTCCCGTGCGGCAGGCAATGATTCGCGCAGGGTCACGCCAACACAGACTGCGCGCAATTGATCGACACCCTTCACTGCGGTAGCAAACGATTCTGCTGGCACGTTGGTGCCGATGTCGGAGACATTCCAACCTTTGCTCCGCAACAGGTCGGCCACCATGGTGAGCGAGAGTCCGTGGTGCTCACCATGTGGACCACCGATCACCACCGTGCCACGCGATGGTCCACGGTGTGCAAAACGAGTGCTGACTCGTGCCATCAGACGACCGACGATCACGCTCGCCCGATGCTCTTCATGGATGTGCAACTTCCCTTTTGCCCATCGCTCACCGATCGACACCATCGACGGTGACACCACGTCGAGATACAAACTGAACAAGTCGTGCCCGCTGGCGAGCGCATCGTCGAGCAATTTCGAGGCACCCGCTTCGTCACCTTCCAGGAGGCGCTGTTCGAGTCGCGTCGACCAGTTGGCGGCAGGTCGCGAACCCCGTTTGGCACGAGTCTTCTTTGCGGCAACGAATCGATCCAGATCCGACACCAATACGTGCCATGTGCCATCACGGCGCTCGGCCGGCAATTGCCCGAGGCGTACGTATCGGTACACCGTCATGTAGTGCACACCCAATCGTTTGGCAACTTGGTCGAGCGACAACGTCGCATTCACCACTTTCGGCACGCAACAACGCTACGACCAGCACCTCGGTGCATTCATCACCGAGCGCACGACTTAGGCCGTGGGAAGCGACGGCTCCATTCCCGGCTTCCAGTACTGATACAAGTCCACGATCACCGGAGTGAGGGTCTCGGCGTTCGAGCCAGGCACCAGATCCACGGTGACCACGCTGGAGTACACGTGCACGCGCAGCACCACGCCCGTAGCAAACAGGCGTTGAGCCAAGACTGCGCCGAAGGTTTCCGTTCGTGCGGGGCTCTGGTCGTACGACTCGTGACCCTGACCGGTGAGTGAGCGATTCATCTCGAAACGCACGCGCCCTGGCTCGACGGAACGCTTGAGTGTGACGGCTACAGGCTGACCCATGCGAAGGAACGCTAGTTGCTGGCGTGAGCGACGGGCGCGGTATGAACGCTGACGGCTCGGCTTGCACGCTTGTGTCCGGCGCCAACTACGGTGAGCGTCGTGGAAATGAACGAGTTCACCCAAAAAGCCACCGCCTTCCTCGACGCCAATTTGCAGCGCAAGGAACCGGCCAAGAAGTTCGTCTGGGGTGAAGGCTCCGACAACGTGTCGATGTTCGAAGAAAAGACTCGCGAGGCCGAGCAAGAGATGGTGCTCACCGCCAAGGAGTGGCGCACCAAGAAATTCGATGCGGGCTTCGGCTGGATCACCGGTCCAAAGGAATACGGTGGCGCCGGCCTCACCGCCGAATACGAGCGTGCGTATGCTGCCGTGGAAGCCAACTACAAGGTGCCCAACCAAAGCATCTTCACCATCGGCCTTGGCATGGTTGCACCGACGATCCTGGCGCACGGCTCCCCCGAAGCAAAGGAAAAGTTCCTGCGCGCCATGTGGCGAGCCGACATCGTTGGATGTCAGTTGTTCAGCGAACCTGGCGCAGGCAGCGACTTGGCATCGTTGCAAACCAAGGCGGAGCGCGATGGTGACGAGTGGGTCATCACCGGCCAAAAGGTGTGGACATCGGGTGCGCATTACAGCGACATCGGCGAAATCATCTGCCGTACCGATCCCTCACTCCCCAAACACAAGGGCCTCACCGGATTTCTCGTCGACATGAAGGCCCCGGGAGTGGAGATTCGCCCGCTGCGACAGATGACTGGCGGCGCCAGCTTCAACGAAGTGTTCTTCAACGAAGTGCGAGTGCCCGACTGGTACCGACTCGGTGACGTGAACAACGGCTGGGGCGTTGCCCTCACCACGTTGATGAACGAACGTGCTGCAATCGGCGCAGGCTCGGGCGGCGGCGAAGTGTCGATGATGACCCGAATCACACAGATGGTGCGTCACTACGGCCTGGAGAACGATGCGCTGGTACGCGACATGGTGGCCAATCTGTACATCAACTATCGAGTCGCCAACTTCAACAACAAGCGAGCGATGGACAAGATGAAGGCCGGCCAAACACCCGGACCTGAGATGTCCATCTCCAAGATGGCGCTGGTCAACAACCAGCAGCTCCTCAACGATTTTCTCTGTCACGTGCTCGGTGCCAAATTGCAAGCCGACACCGGCGAGTGGGGCACCTACGCGTGGCACCAATTGGTGGTCGGCGCACCAGGCATGCGAATTGCGGGAGGATCCGACGAAGTGATGCGCAACATCGTGGGCGAGCGAGTGCTCGGCCTGCCAAAGGAACCCGGCATCGACTCCAAGTCGGCGTTCCGTGACCTCAAGGTCGGCACACAAAAAGGCTGATCGTCGCTCGCCACACGGCCGCACCGCGGCGGTGGCGCACCGCGGCTAGCGCAAGCCGAGATTCTCCATAAAGGCCCAGCTGGTGCGGTGCAGCGGCGACACGCCGTGGTCACGCAATCCTGCACGATGTTTGGGGCACGGGTAACCCTTGTTCGTAGCGAACGACCAATGTGGATGGGCTTGGGCGGCCGCGCGCATCAACCGGTCACGAGAAACCTTTGCGAGCACGCTGGCTGCGGCAACCGAAAGGGATTCGGTGTCGGCCTTCACCTTCATCACCACCCGTTGAACGTTGGGTGAGACGAAGTTCCAGCGACCATCGACGATCGCGCAGTCGGGTCGAACGTTGCGTTGCGCCAACTCCTCGAATGCGCGAGTAGTGGCCAACCGCTGTGCAGCGCTCATGCCGAGTTGATCGCACTCGATGTTCGTTGCGCTTCCCAGTGCCCACGCAGCACACTGATTGGCCACCACATCAAAGAGTTGCTCGCGCTTCTTCTCGCTGACCGATTTGGAGTCGCGCGCCACGAAGTCGTCCTCGGCAACGTCGGTTGACAACACCGCCACGCACACCACGAGTGGACCGGCCCAGGAACCCTTGCCTACTTCGTCGACGCCGCACACCACACCCGAGAGTGAGCGTTCCATTGCGAGCGTGGGCTGATGTCGCGGGCGAAAGCGAACCGGCGTGCCACCGGCAGTCACGGTGCCACTCGCAGCAGTGCTTCACCCTGCGCCGCGACGGTGGAGAAGCTCGCATCGACCGTCGGGGCGCTCAAGTGCAGCCCGGGTCGGCCATCAACTTCCCACAACAGCGCCACGTTTTCCCCGTGCCAGCGCAACGCCAACGACACCCGGTGCTCCGGCGTTGCGACCACACCGTGGGCTTCCACGTTTGCTCCACGCCATGCCACGGGGATACCCGTCGGCAACACAACGGCACTCGTGCGCGTGAGTGCATGCACGAAACGATGCTCGATGGTTGCAGCCTGCATGATCGCGGAACTGTCGCCGGACGTGGCATCGGGGCGGGTCACACCCGTTGCCGCACGCTGCCACAGCTCCACCACGTCGTCGGCAGCCAATGACTCGTCAGCGGCAACGAGTGTTCGCGCTGCCATCACCATTGCCCGTGCCGTCCACGCAGAACGTTGCGGATGCTTTGCCACACGACGTGCTGCGTCGGCAATCTGCGACGTCCATTCCCGTGGGTTGTCACCCATGCGCACACGTTCGGCAATGACCAAGGTTCCAAGGGCAGCATCAGCGTCCAACAGGTCGTCGATTTCGAGCGAGGTCATGAGCGACAGCTCGCACCGAGCCGTCACCAGCGCTGAAGCATCGGGTGCCACTCGGCTGGCACGCTCACTGGTGAGCACCCAACCGCGCACCACCTGATCGTGCGACGGCAACAACCCAGCATCGATTGGTGCAGCCCTGCGGAAGCGTGACTGCACCAACGGCCAGGCAAAGGTGATGCTGGCGCGATGCGACAGCGGATAGGCCATCACGTCGTTCGGTGTCTCGATGCCCTGCGGGCGGCTCGCACCCGCCGCGGCAGTAGTGGAGATGTCGCGTGTGTGCACCGCAACCGCAACGGGCTCGGGCGACTCGTTGGACACTTGCATCACCAGACGTCCGCCGTGGTCGGCGACCACGAATACTCGCTGCACCACGTCACCACCTGGCACCGCAACTTTGGTTTGCACCACGGGAGTGCCGTCGATGCGTTGCTGGCGAACACTTGGCGAGGTGCGCGGGTCGTGCCACTTGTCGCTGGCCGCCAACCACCAGCCGCAGCTGTTGCCACGCCACCCCTCCGGGTGCACCACACCATAGGGATCCACCACGGCGCTTCCCGCGCCATGCAGCCCGATGCGAATCCCCTGTTGTGACATCGTCATTTGTTCCGACGCAATTTACTCGCGCTCAGACTTGCGTGAGCGCGTCATGAGTCGTAGCAAACCGTCGGCGGCACTCAACCGCCCTTCGCACACTTCGGCCACCGCCTCGGAGATGGGCATCTCCACACCCATCTTGCGCGCCAACGCCACCACTGCTCCGGCGCTCTTCACACCTTCGGCCACCATGTGGTTCATCGAGGCATTGATGTCGGCGATGGACTCCCCTTTGCCCAAACGCACTCCCACCGTGGTATTGCGGCTCTTCATTGATGAGCACGTGGCGATCACGTCACCCATCCCCGCTAGCCCCGAGAAGGTTCCCGGATTCGCGCCGAGTTTTGCCCCCAGGCGACCCATCTCCACCAGCCCGCGGGTGATCAGGGTGGCTCGCGAGTTGTCGCCAAAACCCATGCCGTGTGCCATGCCCGCAGCGATGGCAATCACGTTCTTCACCACACCGCCGATCTCGCATCCGATCACGTCGTCGTGGGTGTACACGCGAAACAACGGTCGAGTAAACACCTCCTGCAATTGAACGGCCACCCGCGCATCGGTGCATGCAACCACACTGGCTGCTGGTTGGCCCGCTGCGATCTCGCCCGCCAGATTCGGCCCCGACAACACCGACACCACGTGATTGGGCGCCAAGTCGACCAACACTTCGCTCATGCGACGCCCGGTACCGCGCTCCAGACCCTTCGTCAAACTCATCAACACCGCAGAAGGTTCGAGATGCAACGCCAACGATCGCACCACATCGCGAAATCCTGCCGACGGCACCGCCACCACCACCAACGAAGCATCGGTCACCGCATCCACCACATCGCTAGTGATCTGCAACTCGCTGTGCACCGGATGTTCGGGGAGGTATCGCGAGTTCACGCGCGTGGTTCGCAATTCCTCGGCAAGTTCTGGGCGTCGCACCCACAACACGGTTGGCGCATTGTGCGCCAAGTGCGAGGCCATCGTGGTGCCCCACGAGCCAGCGCCAATCACGGCGACTCGGGCAAAGGGCAATCCCACGCCCAAATCGTAGGCTCAACCCGATGAGCGCACCCGCTGGAGTCGCCGAGTGAATGCTCCCGTCGATGTCGCCGTCGTGGTGCCGATCAAGTCGTTCGCTCTGGCAAAGGCGCGTCTCGCAGACTCGCTATCGCCAGACTCTCGCCGGCAACTGGCTCGCCAGTGTGCGGAGGCAGTACTCCATGCCGCCGCACCCCTCCCGGTGTACGTGGTCTGCGACGACGACGAGGTTGCCGCATGGGCCCGCGCCAAAGGTGCCTCTGTGGTGATTCCTACGGCCCCAGGACTCAATGCGGCTGCAACGACGGGGCGAAGCGCCACCCGAGAAGCCGGGCATCGTCGGGTGATGGTGGTACACAGCGATCTCCCGCACGCAAAGGACCTGGCTTCACTCTGTACCGTGCCCGCCGATGTGGTGGTGGTACCCGACCGCCATGGTGACGGCACCAACGTGTTCCTCTTGCCGTGTGATGGCGATTTCAGCTTCTGCTACGGACCGGGGTCGTCCGCTGCGCACCGCTCGGAGGCCACCCGCCATGGGTGGTCGGTGGAGGTGGTGCAACGTGACGACCTGGCACTCGATCTAGACACCCCCGACGATCTCCAATTGGCAGGATTCACCGTTGCCACCCCTTCGCTACACCAGCCCGTCGTTGATCGGCCGTGATCGCGTAGGGGTGTGACCCTACAAAAAGAACGACCGGAAGGCTTTCGCCTCCCGGTCGTTACGTACTCCGAACCGATTCACTTCACCTAATGGTGAGAGTGAGTTATTTCTTCTTCTTCGCGGCCTTCTTACGACGCTTTGGGGCAGCCTTCTTGGTTGCCTTCTTCTTCGTCGCCTTCTTTGCGGCCTTGCGCTTCTTTGCCATGTTTGGCTCCTTTTATTGGTTGAGGTATTGCTTGGTTTGTATTACCGGTTTGGATTCAGTTCGGCCTTCAGCGTTGAGCTGGGGCTGAACTTCATCGCTGTCGAAGCGGCGATCTGGACTGGTTCCCCTGTTCGAGGATTCCGGCCCGTACGCGCCTGGCGCTTTGATGTCGAGAACGAACCGAAGCCCGGCCATGACACTTTGTCGCCCTTCTTTGCAGACTCAACGACGAGATCAACGAACGCCTGGATGACTCGGTCAGCTTCCGCTGCCGGGACATTGGCCTTCGCTGCTACTGCTGCGAGGAGATCTGCTTTGGTCATTGCTATTCCTTGCTTTCTCGGAATCGGAGTTCCGTGACCATCAATCTGAGCGGATTCAGCGATGAAATGCAAGTACCAGCGCCGCACCTACGAGGTTCGAGCGATGCATGTCTCGTCACGTTTGCGAGCGTTGCACGCCGCAGCACAGCATCCGTGAATTTCGGCATTTCGTCGAATAATCCAAGACGTCCACAGTTCCGAAACACTGCGTAGATCACGTTCTGTCACGCAAGGTAGCCCAAAAAGGCAGAGAAACACGGCTTATTCGATATCGCTGCACCTACGGCAAATCGCACGAATGAAACCTCGACTTCCTCGAGAAGCTCATTTTGTCGGGCGATTATGAATCGTCATTTTCTGCAAACAACGGTCCGGGCACCCGAGAACAACCCACGAATACAACCGCCTTCGTGGCGGCGCCAAAAATTTTTTGCAAATGTCGGAAAATTCACCAAAAAATTGCGCAACAATCCACCATTCCACCAAGTGCAACGACCATGCTGGGAACTGTTGTCCGCTGAACCGCTTCGCAAAGTTTCGCTGCCCGATGCAGATGTTGCGACCGAGCGACATGGAGTTGCACTCTCACTCGTGCCCCAGCGAATCGTGCTCGACACCTCCGTGTTGATCGCCGACCCGATGTCCATGCATGCATTCGCTGGCTGCGCAGTGGTGATTCCGCTCACCGTGGTGGAAGAGCTCGACAGTTTGAAAACTCGGATGGACGATGTGGGTCGCTCTGCGCGAACCGCCCTTCGCAACATTGAGGAACTTCGCCGCCAGGCCGGCGGTTCGCTGGCCGAACCCACGCCCTTGTCGGAAAACCCCGATTCAGGCACCTTGCACATCGAGGTAAACCACGTCGATCACGAGCGCCTCGAGCACCACGGTCTCGACCCCTCCGTGCCGGACAATCGAATCATTGGGGCCGCGCTCGGGCAGTCGAAAATTGCACCGACCTGCATGGTGTCCAACGATGCAGCACTGCGAATCAAGGCCGCGCACCTCGGACTGACCGCCAGCGAACATCACCCCATTGCTCGTTCGGCAACCGACCGTGCCATGGGGTGGGTCACCTTCGAAGCCGACGCCAACGTGGTGGACAGCCTGTACTCCACTGGAGTCGCCCAACTTGACGCAGTTGCAGGCGCCGGGCTCCTGTACAACAACAACTTCGCCGTGCTGCGCAACGGCTCACAAAGTGCGCTCGCACGTGTGCGTGATGGGGAGATGCGCCTCATGGACACCAATACGCCAGAGGCATGGGGTCTGCGACCACGTAACAAGGAGCAGCGCTTTGCGCTGGAATTGCTCCTCGACCCGACCATCTCCGTGATTGCGCTCGATGGCCGTGCCGGTACCGGCAAAACGGTCATGGCGATTGCCGCCGGGCTCGAACAGGTGGTGGAGCAGCGTCGCTTCGAACGCCTCGCGGTGTATCGACCGCTCGTTCCCGTGGGTCGAGCCGACGTGGGATTCCTCCCTGGCGGGCTGGAGGAAAAACTGGATCCCTGGATGTCTGCCATCCACGATGCCATCATCGCGCTCACCGAGGAGCGCTCCAGTCGCGATGCGCGCAGCTTGATCGAGGATTTGTCCGACCGTGGACAGCTCACCCTGGAGTCGGTCACCTTCTTGCGAGGGCGTTCACTGCAGGGCCAGTTCGTCGTGGTGGACGAAGCGCAGAACTTGGAACCCACCACGCTGAAGACCATCCTCACCCGCATCGGCGAAGGCACCAAAGTGGTGTTCACCGGCGACACGAGCCAAATCGACGCCCCGTACATGGGTGAAAGCAACAACGCCTTGGCGGTATTGATCAACGCGTTTGCCGGCCAGTCACTCTTTGGGCACGTCACCCTGGCAGCCTGCGAGCGTTCCGAGGTGGCCAGCTTGGCCGCCGAATTGCTCTAGCCGCACCAACACCCGCGCCTCCCGCCCGCAGGACCACCCCGCCCGCAGGACTATCCCGCCTGCAGGGCGACCCCACCGCCGCACCTGGCTGGTGGGTTGCCGTCGATTTTGCCAAAGGTCACAGCCCGGAGGCCCAGTTCCACTTGACAGTGAGCGAAGCACTGTTTAGTGTTAAATACCGAGCACAGTCTCCCCTCGTCCGATTCGCCCCCTCCCAAACGGTCGGACGAGGGTCTTGCTTCCAGCGTGGGAAGCAAGAGACGGTGCGAACTCCTACACATTCGAGGCATCACATGACCACCTTCGATACACGCACCAACCACCAGTCGAACCTGCCCGACGACTTCGAGGTTCGAGGTCCGATCGGCGACATCGATTGGACACAGTTCTCCAATTGCAAAGGCAAGACCCACCTCTTCTTTGCACCAAAGGCCGAACGCCCGCAAGCGCGTGCGCGCCGTGAGGCAAAGGCTCGGTCGTTGTGCAACGACTGCATCGTGAATACCACCTGTCGCGAATTTGCTCGCGTGAACCACGAGTACGGCTATTGGGGTGGCGAGAGCGAAGAGGAACGTCACCTCGCCGGCTTCACCATCGCAGCGCCGGTCGGTTTACGGAGCGCAAAGTACCGCGTGCAACGTGATCAGGTCACTTCGGGCGTGCCAGCGATCGCGAACGTGCCGGCAACGGTTGCGCCGGAGCCCTCCACCGCCACCTGACTGCCGCTCACCTGCGGCACCAGACGATCGACTACTGATTCGAGTTGCGCATCGCGAGCAGTCGTTCGAACAATTCGGGTCGCATGGAGATGAAGAGTCCTGCCGACTCTGCGCACAACGTGTCGCCGTGGTGCAATGTGCCACGCGTGAAGATCTTTCGTCCCTCCACCCTTTCGCACCAGCCGCGGAACACCAACTCGCGAAGGAGCGGTGTGGGTGACCGGTAGTCGACCGTCAAATTGGCGGTCATCCCGGGTTGTCCGGAAGCAGATTGCGCGACCCCCAAGACTTCGTCGAATGCGCTGGCAATGAATCCGCCATGCACACACCCAGGGGCCCCTTCGTAGGGCTCGGTAAAGGTGATTCGGCCCTCCACCGTGGCGTTGGCACCTTCTTGCAGCACCGCAATCACCAACGGCACAGCGATGGGATTGATGGTGCCGAGCACCGGGCTGCGTGCGAGGAAATTCTTGCTTCGCTCGGCAAGCGCGGCTTCGTTCATACCTTGCGCACCGGCATGACTCTTGGCGACGAGTGACTCCACCCCCGAGCGGACCAGATCGCGTACCTGGCGGATTTCTGCGATGGTGGCGTCGGTGGAGATGATCTCGCGAATCATCGCGCGAATTTCGTCGGCGAGCTCGACACGGGCAGCATCTTGATCCGAGAGCGGTCCGGCCTGAATGTGAAAGCCCCCGAAGTGGTTCGTTCCAGCCCCGCCTGGCTCTTGCGTCACTGCGACACCTCGATGAGTACGGGCGCATGATCGCTTGGCTGCTCGCCTTTTCGCGCATTGCGATCGATTGCCGACCATGTGGTTCGGTTGGCGATACTCGTGGTTACCAAGGCAAGGTCGATGCGCATGCCCCAACCGCGATGAAACGAGCCGTTGCGATAGTCCCACCACGAATAGATGCCCGGTTCGGGATGCTGCTCGCGCACGATGTCGCGCAGGCCCCACGTGGCGAGTGCCTCGAGCCGCTGACGTTCGGGTGCGCTCACGTGCGTGGAGCCTTCGAGTGCTTTTGCATCCCACACATCGATGTCGTGCGGAGCAATGTTGTAGTCACCGGCCACCACCAAGTCGCCCGAGGGTGTGGCAATTGCTGCTACGTGCTGGGCCAATTGGTCGAGCCAACGCAACTTGTACTGGTAGTGCTCATGATCGAGCGCACGGCCGTTGGGCACGTACACCGACACCACGGTGATGCCACCGCAGTCGGCCGTGATGATGCGAGCCTCCGCGTCAGGCTCGCCGACGACGAAATTCGCCCGCGGGTTGGACAATCCCACCTTTGACAACACGGCCACGCCGTTCCATTGGCCCTGGCCAAAGTGTGCGGATTCGTATCCCATTTCGGTAAAGGTGAGCGCGGGAAATGCCTTGTCGGTCATCTTGGTTTCCTGCATCAGCAGCACATCTGGTTGCACGTCCTCGAGCCATGCCTGCACTCGCGGCAGTCGGGCCTTGAGCGAATTCACGTTCCAGGTGGCGATGAGCACGCCCCAACGGTAGTTCTCGCGTCGTAGCCTCGGCACATGGCCGTGCGCGAACTCATCGGCGTGTACGACGCAGATGCCACATTGTGGGGTGAGGTGTCGTACTGGATCGGCGCCCGCCTCGGACAGCGTCACTGCAGTTTGTGCGACATCACCCACGGCATGTTCACCAAGAAATCGCAGTGGCAAGCGTGCGAGGACCAACTACCCGTGCCCTTTTCCACCTACCACCGCAACGATCAGCCCGACGACGTCCGTGCCTGTGTCGGCAGCGATCTTCCCGCGGTGGTTGCCCGCACCGAGACCGGCGTGGTGATGTTCGTGACCCCCGATGAGCTTGCACGGTGCAATGGCAACCCCGAAGCGCTCATCACGCTGCTCTCATCAAAACTCGACGCGATGCAGCGCTGACGGCTCAATCCGTCACGGCGGTCAGAGATACACGCCGCGATGGCCGCCCGACTCGGGTGCGCTCACTGCGCTACCCGGATCGGGAATCACCGCTGCCGTAATCGTGGTGAGGTCAACGGCATTGATCTCCCCGTTGCGAGTTGCCCACACCGCGTGACGACGCACCACTTCGTTGAACAGGTTGCGCATCGCACGACCGTTGCCAAAACCTCGGCCACGTGGAAGTGAGTTCACGTAGGAAATCATCTTCTCGCGTGCGTCCACGGTGAGGGTGAGCTCGTACTCCTCGAGGTAGAGGTCGAAGATCTGGCCCAACTCGTCGGTGGCGTAGTCGGGGAAGTCGATCACCACGTCGAAGCGACTGCGCAGTCCCGGGTTGGCGTCGAGGAATCCCTGCATTTCTTTGGGGTACCCCGCGACGATCACCACGATGTCACCGCGGTTGTCCTCCATGAACTTGAGCAACGTCTCGATCGCTTCCGGACCATAACCCTGGTGTTGATGCGCCGTGAGGCCGTAGGCCTCATCGATGAACAACACGCCTCCGCGCGCTTCTTCGCACAGTCGCTGGGTCTTGATTGGTGTCTGGCCGATGTATGCCGCAATCAACTTGGAGCAGTCGGCCTCCACGACGTGGCCCTTCTTCAGGATGCCCAACGCCTTGTAGAGATCGGCCACCAATCGCGCCACCGTGGTCTTTCCGGTTCCTGGGTTCCCGGTGAACACCAGATGCGGTGACTGATCGATTGCCGGCTTGCCAGCAGCCACGCGCGCGTTGGTGAATTCACGCGCAGCGACGAGGCGTTCCACCTCGATCTTTACCGGTTCCAAGCCCACCAAGCGACGCAGGTCGCAAAGGATGTCGGCCGTTGATGCATCCGTTGAACGCACCCGCGGTTTGCGCGCTCGAGCAGCACTCGTGGAATCGCTCCCCACGTCGTCGATGTCGTCGTCGATGTTGTCGCTGATACGTTCCTGCGAACGCTTGGTGGTGCGTTTCTTGGACTCCTCGCGCAACAACTCCTCCGCTTTGGGCGAAAGCTCCGCAGTGCGTGACAACACCGGACGTTGTTCGCCCACCTGAAACACGATGCTGTCGAGTGACTCCATGAGCTGCTCTGGATTGATGCTCGCCACCGACAACGAGTGCGTCGCCGTGATGGTGTGTTCGCCGTTGTTGGACTTGCTCACCTTGAACACCGTGAAGGGCAACTGGCCGTTCAATCGATTGATGAGATCCTGCTTGCTGTGGCCCATCTTGGTGGTGCACACCTCCGCGGAGAAAGCCACCACCAGATGTCCGTTGAAGCGTTCGTACACGCGTCCGGAGAACTCCTGTTCTTGATACGTGAACGAGAACTCCTCGCCCGGTTCGATGTCGCCGCGCAGGTCGGAGACCATTTCGGCGATGAGTTGCTGCAGGTACTCCATTACTCGACCTCCCAGTCGTTGTCTTCGAGCATGCGCTTGGCGATCTTCTTCGCCTTGTTGATTTCACGGTTCAGGTGTTCTCGACCCACGCCGAGAAGTTTGGCCGCCTCGGTCTGTGTGAGACCGTTGATTTCAGTGAGAACGAGACCTTCCCACGCCAACGGTGAGATGTTCTCGCGGACCTCACGGATGATTCCCTCTCGGTAGTCATCGTCGACAATGTCTTCCGGATCCACGATGGTTCCCGACTGTCGAGCAATCAACGACTCTCCGTCGCTATCGCCGTAGTTCCCTGGTTCGTCTCCGATCACCGTGCGCGTACCGCGTGCACCGTGCCCGCGTTGGGCATTGTCGCGACGGCAATAGTCGACGAATGCGTTGGCTGCCACCGCATTGGCTGCGTGATCCGCAGTGGGATAGCGGTCCATGTAGTGCTGCACGTTGCGAATCACTTTCTGAATCGCGAAGTTGGCAACATCGGCTGGCTTGTGGCCGCGAAGATTGGCTTTGGCAATCTTGAGACCGTAGGTCTTGCACAGGTGTGCGTACACCGCCTCGACGTAGCGACGTTGGGCGGGGGTGAGTGGGGTGGATGGTGTTGCGGTGGTCTCCTTTGTGTTGGTGGGGTTGGTAATTGAATTGTTGGATTGCTGCTTCATGTGGATCCTCTCTGTTGGCCTTGGGCCGACAGAGAGATTGTGCGGCATCGGTGCTACACAGTATTAGCGTTTTGACCAATAGCCTTCTTTCACTCCATCTGTACGCATACCATCGTCACATTTGTGACTTTTCTGCCGTAAGGTGGGGGACATCATTCGGAACCGACCAATATAGCAGGTGCCTCCATGCCCCCACAACCACGACGACACAGATCCCTCGCCCACACGGCCCCGCGCTCGGCTGCTCGCCCATCCCTGTCCCCCCAGGTCGTTCGACCGGCCGACTTCCATGTCACGGTCGATGTGGTGCTCCTCAGTCTCAGAAATGACCTCCCACATATAGGGGTGGTGCAGCGCAGCCGTCCCGAGGCCTACATCGACCAGAACCAACTGCAGCGCCGAGGCAACCCCCACCTGGCTCGCCGCGTGGAGCGGGTCGAGCGCCACCCTCACCACCACTGGGCGTTGCCGGGTGGCCACGTGGGCAACACCCTGTTGGGCGACACCTACGGCACGGGGCAAACACCTGATACCACCCTCGTCCAGGCGGCGTTACGTGTACTGCAACGCGAGACCAATCTCTCCCTCACCGAGGACGATCTTCACCAGGTGGGGGCATTTGGTGACGCTGATCGCGACCCCCGCAGCGGCCGCACCATCTCCGTGGCGTACGTGGCCGTGGTGGGTGATGATCGCGACCTTGCCCTGCACCCCAATACACAGGTCGGTCATGTCAGCCACGTGCAGTTTCGGCCCATCGTCGATGTACTGGCTCGCCCCAACCGTCTGGAATTCGACCACGAGGACATCGTGCTGAGAGCCATTGCACTCGTGCGCAATCTCGTGGTTACCACCCCGCTCGCCACCAGGTTCTGCCGCGAGGAATTCACCCTCGGCGAACTTCGCAGGGTATACGAAGCCTTGTTCCATGAATCGCTCGATTCAGCTGCCGCCGCTGAACAACCCGGACATGCCGACTCGGTTCGCAAATACCTGAAGACCCTCGAGCAACTCGGGTCCCAACACACCCCAGCCTTTGAACGCACCATCACTGAACTGGCCATGATGATGCCGTCCTCAGCATCCATGCCCGACTTCGTCGGCGACGACTTCGTGGCGGAAGTCAAGGGCTTTGCTTCTCGATCGACTGCCCCCATGGCCGACCTCACCCGCCAAGCGGAACTGATGGCTCGGCTCGCGCGACAGAGCAGCCGCACCCGTACCCCCCGCCCCCCACGACTGATCAAACCGCTCGACCCGACCAACTTCGCCCGACGAATGCAAAAACTGAACATCCTCACATCCGTGGAGGGTGAGTCGCGACCCACATTCGACCGCTACGGCAAGCCTGCAGCACTCTTTCGCCTGAATGTCGATCGCGAGCCCACACCGTTCTTGCTCCGTCTTGACGGATTGGGCAAGAGCGACTCTTCCGAGTAGCGAAGTTACCCACGCGTACGGTGGGTTTCCGCGTACGTGCCGGCACATCTCCTTGGTGACCGTGCGTAACTCATCACGTGGTGCATCTGGCGGTGCTTTCCTCCTTTCTCCCGCCAGATGCCACCACAGCAGTACACCGTTCGTCTACGGTGTCGTCCCCCGTTCCCACTCACCCCGCCAGGAGGCACTGATGACCCAACCCGACCACACCCTTCGCATCTCTGCGAGTGCATTCCGTCAGTTGCTGTCCGCAGCATCCGACGCCGGACTTGGTTCGTTGCTCTCCAAAGAGTCCGCGCATGTCGACATCGACGAAGTGATCATCACCATCACGAGTCGCGAGGTTCGCGCACTCACCAACTGGCTCATCGCCGTGGCCGAACGGCACCGCGATGCGCCAATCACCGCCACCACCATTCCCGGCAATGTCTCGTCCACACCGCCTGATCACTCCTGGGTACGGGAGGTGTCTGATCACGCCCGCACCACGCCTCTCGGCTACGAACGAGCCTGCATCCCACCCAGCAACCTCAACAAGAAAGGCCCACAATGAGCACCACCAACATCGGTCTCGTCGACTCCACGGAGTTGCACCACGTCTTTGAATCACTCATGATGTTTCGATCAGAGGGCATCAACGTTCCGGGTATCACCGTATTTTGTCAACACGGTCGGCGTAAGTGGTTGGTGATCGCAAAGGAATTCACCATCGTGATAACGGGTGATTCCGCCGACTTCACTGGCGCCTACAAGTTGCCACTCACCATCGTGGCAAATGCCGGGCGTCCGCGGGCTGCCGCAGGTGCCGTGGAATTCACCATCCGTGATGGCATGGTCACTGCGTCATCGTCGCTAGGCACCCAAACCCTGCCGTGCAACAGTGTTCCCATGCCCAAGCTCGAGCGCACAGCCGTAAGTCGCGCTCGCGCCACGGCACAACTTGGCGGCAAGGAGCTGCTGTACACCATCTTCTCCGGCGCCAACCCACCGTTTGAGACCAACATGGTCGACGATGATGACGACGAACGCAAAACCCCTGATCACTTCCTTCTGCGTATCGAAGATGGTCAACTGCACGTCTCCAGCGACTGGACGGGTGCGCGTTTGTATCTCATGCGAGCGCACACCTCGGCAATCACCACGGGTGCCGGGCAGATCAAGGTCGATCCAGACATGCTCAACATCATCTACAACTGCGTCGACGAAGATTCCACATGGACCCTCTCGTACGACGGCAAAGAATCACTCGACATCGTGCTCGAAAGCGACACCCACTACATCGTTGCCAAGATGGTCATTGCGCCGGCAGCCAAGTTGCACGAACGCGTGGTGAAGATTCTCGAGCGTGAACAATTCGATTTCCACACCACCGCTGGCGGCCCGATCGGCGTGCGCCACGACGGCGTGGTGATCTCACTCGACTTCTTCCAGCGCGATGGTGATGCAGCCCCGCTCGTGCGACTTTCCACGGTGGTGACCCGCGACGCAAACGAGAGTGGTGATCTGCTCCGTGAGATCAACGCCCACAACCAAAGTGGCTCGGTTACTCGATTGTGGTTCGACAACGGTGCCGTGCACCTGGCAATCGACGTCCTGCCCGACAACCTCATGGGTTTGGCACAGCGGTTGCGACTGCTGTCCAACGAAGCCGGTCGGTTGCGCGGCGTACTCGACCCGTTCGCGGCCGAGTCTGCGTTGCCACCCAAACGTCGCACGCGGCGACGTACGACCAAGCCGAAGGTGCAACCAGAAGTCTGGGACTGAACAGCGGCGAGTCGACGGCTAGACGGCGAACATCGCCACCAAAATCGGCGTCAAGACGAGACCAGGTAGCAGATTGGCCAGACGAATCTTGGTGAGCTGCAACAGGTTCAATCCGATGCCGATCACCGCCAGACCACCAGCGGCGAACATCTCGGTACGCATACGGTCGTCCAACACGGAATCCAGGGCGGTACCACCGAGGGTCAACCCACCTTGCACCACGAGCACCGAGAGCGCACTGAATGCCACGCCAATGCCGTAGGTTGCCGCGAACATGATGGACACGAACCCATCGAGCAATCCTTTGATGATGTACAGCTGTGGTGTTTCACCACTTGCGTCTTCGATGGCACCCAGGACGGTGAGCGGTCCGATGCAATACAACGCCGATGCCGTCACGAACCCCTTCACGAAATTGCGCTCGCCACTGTCGGGCTCGGTGCCCGCCCCACGATCGAATCGGCGCTGGAGTCGTGCGCCGAGTCGCTCGAGGCGATCCTCGATGGAAAGCAGCTCGCCGATCATTGCCCCAACCGCCATACCCACGAGCGGAAACACCATGTTGTGGGTTCCGATGGCATCGCTCACTCCGAGCGCCAGCGTGACGAGCCCAATTACTTGCAGCATCGTGGTGCGGGCGCGCTCTGGAATTCGGTTACCAACCGCCAACCCGATGCCGCTTCCAGCAACCACCAGCGCCACGTTGATGAATGTTCCCAGACCGCGCATGGCGACCGAAGGCTACTTGGAGAGGTGCAACACCCAACGCGAAACGAGCTCGGCGACGGCATCGTCTTTGCCGCGCAGGTCATGACGACCACCGTCCATGAGATGTATTTCAGGAGCGATGGGCATCGTCGCGAGATGGTGACGCAGTTCGTCGGGTGTCGCAAATTCATCCCGTGTTCCGCCCACAAAGAGAGACCGCACGTGCATTTGCGGCAGATGCGCCACACGCAATTTGGTGGGCTGCCCCGGCGGATGGAGCGGGTAGCTCACACACACCACGCCAGCAACGGCGAGTGGCTTGTTGCCGTCGGAACCGGTGACTGCCATCGTGCACATACGGCCACCCATTGAGCGTCCACCGATGACCACATCACCGGGACCACACGACCAGCGTTCGCACGCCAACTGCACCGCATCGCGCACGGCCCGAATCAACACCGGAGCACGGTCGGGCGCCCGACGACCAGCCAAGCGATAGGCAAAATCAACGCGCATGACGGGCAATGGGGAGAGCGCGGCCTCGATCGCCACCAGCGACGGGTGATCGGCGCCCGATCCCGCACCGGGAAAGAGAACGACGCCGCGAACGTTGCTCACTGCATTGCAGCAAGCAACACTCGGCGTGCTTCGCTGAGTTGTTCGATTCGTTGACCTGCCAGATCGATGCTGCCGCCATGGTCGGGGTGGGCATCACGCAAACTCTCGCGGTACCTCCGCTGCACGTCGCGTTTGGTGGGGCTCACGGTTCCGGCCGGAAATCCCAGTAGCTCGAGGGCCCACGCTCGTGGATCGGTCATGGCGGTGATGGACGACGTCGCGCTCCCTGCCAGGTATGCGAGGAACGTTGCGTCGATCGGCCCGCGCCACCGCATGGCCTTGTGCACCACCGGAGTGAGTGCGTGACGTGCCAGCACGTCGAGTCGCTCGAGTGAGTAGACGGCACCGAGCACCTGCTGCAACGCGGTGCCATTGGACTCGAACTCATAACTCAACTGCTCGCCGTCGCCCACCAAGCGGTGGCGGCTTCGTGAGAGCCCTTGGCGATCGATTTGATATCGATGCTGCAATCGTGGCTGCACCACACGATCCCCGCGATCCACCTGCAGCACCAGACGATGCACATCGGGCACCAAGTCTTCATCTACTTCGTGGAGGTGTGCGGCAACGATGCCACCCAGCAAGAGACCTCCAAGGCCCGGCGCGGGGTCAACGGGCAACACCAGATTGCCCAGCGACAAGCGTCGCGTAGGCGACTGGGTGCGCGAGTGGAAGATCTCCACTTCTGCGAGAAGTTGTGACGATGCGTCTGTCACCTACGAAACGCTACTGAGGTGTGCGGATCAACGGTCGAACTCATCGAGCAGATCTTCGACGGCGTCGGCGTCATCCACGCGCACCAGCAGCAGATTGTCCTCCCAACGGTGCCCAATGCCACGCTCCACCAGCACCGCGGCAAATTCCACGCGATCGGCGGTGGTCCATTCGTCCAACTCGAACTCTTCAAGTTCCCCGGTGAGTACCGCGGGCGCATCATCGGCGTCTTCAACTTCGTCCAAGATCGCATCAACGATGGTTTCTGCATCCGCAGGAACCAACAGCTCGGTGCCATCCCAGTCGTGACGAACATCGGCCTGCGCCAAGAGCTCCACCAGTTCCACGCGCTCTTCCAGCGACCAATCACCCAGGTCGTACCGAACCGTTGGCGACTCAGGATTCCGCGGGTCCCACTCGTCCATGCGACGAAGGTTAGTGGCTGGCGAATGGAGTAATTTGGGGGCGGTGCCACTCACCCACAAACCCGACCGCAACCTGGCGATGGAACTGGTCAGGGTGACCGAGTCTGCAGCGTTGGCTGCGTCCAAATGGGTGGGTCGTGGCGACAAGAATGCCGCTGACGGCGCCGCAGTGGATGCGATGCGCAACCTCCTGGACACCGTCAACATGGATGGAATCGTCGTCATTGGTGAAGGCGAGAAAGATGAAGCACCGATGCTGTTCAACGGTGAACACGTCGGCAACGGAAGCAAGCCCGTTACCGACGTGGCCGTCGACCCAATTGACGGCACCACACTCACCTCACTCGGGCGAGGCAATGCACTGAGCGTCATTGCGGTCGCCGAACGTGGGTCGATGTTCAACCCCGGTCCGTTCGTGTACATGAACAAGATTGCAGTCGGCCCCGAAGCGCGAGGTGCAATCGACATCACCAAATCGGTTCGATACAACCTCGACTCCATCGCGCGCGCCAAACACAAGACACTCAACGAACTCACCATCGTGGTGCTCGACCGGCCACGTCATGACGACCTCGTCGGCGAAATCCGCTCTGCTGGTTGCCGTATCAAGATGATCACCGACGGCGACATCTTCGGTGCGATCGCCGCTGCATGGCCACAGACCGGCGTGGACGCCTTGATGGGTATCGGAGGCACGCCCGAAGGTGTCACCTCCGCTGCTGCAATCAAGGCCCTTGGAGGAGAAATCCAGGGTCTGCTCTGGGCGCGCGGTGACGAGGATCGTGCGTTGGCCAAGGCCTCGGGTATCAACATGAACCAAGTGCTCACCACCGACGAGCTCGTGCGTTGCGAGGATGCCTTCTTTGCCGCCACCGGAGTGACCGATGGCGATTTGCTCCGCGGTGTGCGCTACGACGCCTACGGTGCCAGTTCACAGAGCTTGGTCATGCGCGTTCGCAGCGGCACGATTCGCACCATCGACACGCGTCATCGCGCCGATCGAATTGGACAGTACTCCTCCGCAGAATTCCGCTAGACGGGCAAACCGCGCTACGGCGCGTTTACTCCACGTGCTGCGTCTCTCATTGCAAGGATTGCCGCAATCTCGGTGTTCAGCAACTCGGCAAGTTTCTCGGCACCAAGGGTGACAAGGTGAAGACGGTCTGAGCGAAACCAGTCGTTGCTGTCGCTACTGAAGGCGTTCCAATCAGCAATATGGAGGTGCTCGATTCTTTGGTCGAGTCTTGCCAACTGTTCGTTCATCACCTTTGCCTTGCCCCGCACGTGACGCACTTCGCGATACGTCACCCACAGCACATCAACGCCCTGTTCCTTGGCTTCATCGGTGATCGCGAGAACGGCTGCCTTGAATTCCGGTCCGAGTCGATCGTTGTAGCCAGTGCCCACCACGACGACGTCTGTGAATTGCCCTGAGTAGCGACGTAACTGCTGGAGTGCACTCAATTTGGCAAAGGCCATGCAGCCCTCAACGACGAGTCGTTGACAACCCTGTGTCGCAAAGAGGGTCGGCTGGCTCTTGTTCATGATCTCGGCTGCCGAATCGACGTGGGTGAATGCATGGAACACCGAGTCGCCCAACACCAATACCCGAGCCGGCTCGGCCTGCTGCCGGGTTGTGGCGATGTCACCAGCGTGCACGGGCCCCGGCGCAACACCCTGGGCAACATCAGGGATTCCCGCACACAACAGCACCAAGAGAGCGATGAATACCGAACACACCTTCACTGAACGCTGCACGTCCGCAAGCGTATCCATCTAGCCTGTGGCCATGGAACAGATCTCGCGTCGATCGCTCGTCGGCATGATCGCGACGGGATTCGTCGCGTTCGTGTTTTCACCACTGCCTGCAAGTGCCTCCAACGCACCGGTGATTCGTGTCGGTGATGTGTGCAAGAAGCTTGGGCGTCGCAAAACCACGAATGGAAAGACATTCGAGTGCACCAAGACCGCCAATGGCCTTCAGTGGAAGCGAGCAAAGGAAACACCGCCGCAGCCCACCACGAGTGAAGTGAAGGTGTTCGACTCATCGTCATTGGCGTCAGGTGCAAGCCAAACCGCAATCATCACCTCCGGTGGCAAGAACTATGCCGTCGTGCTCACCCGAACCTCAAGTGGCGTCGTGGCCTTCAGTCGTAGTTGCACACACGCTGGCGCATTGGTGGCCCCCGGACCGGCGGGGCAACTCACCTGCCCGGCCCACGGGTCGGTCTTCAATGCTTCGACCGGCGCAGTCATCGAAGGTCCAGCCAACGCTGCACTCACGCAATACAGAGTGAGTGAACGCAGTGGCGTGATCTATCTCACGATCTAACTCAACGCCAGGTACCGCGCAACTCCATTACGAGGTCACCCTCGTTGAAAATGTCAGCGAAATTGCCGCTTTGGATGCAGTCGGAAACCTTTGCGCGATGTTCGGTGAACAACGTTGAGTAGTTACGGTTCGGGGCAGAACGCCAGTCGACGTACGACTCAAGGAAGACCGACTTGTACGCCTTCCCATTCGGGTATATGTCCGTTCCGCGCTTGTAGCTGCAGCTCTTCTCCGTAGAACGGTCGTACTTACCCCTCGTCGCACTACCAGAGTGAACTCCGCTCACCCACAACGTGAGGATTCGTCGTTGCACGACTTCTGACGTTGCTTCCAGTCGAATCGTGATGAGATAGCTACCTGGATCGAGCGCCAACGGTGAACTCATCACGATTTCCACTGGAGCCTGGGCCACGATGACGTGGTCCGATGCCTGAGTGTGCACCATCTGAACATCCCTACTGGTCTCAACGTCATCAAGTAATGCCGCTGAGTTCCTCGACTTCCAAACGGTGAGGCGAAGCCTCATCGGTACTTCAGCGACGTAGTCGTAATTCTCCATCGCATGATTGTCGGGTTCCGGCGTGCGGTTGTACGTGTCGATGTCACTCACCGTGGTGAACGCCGCGACTGAGAAGACGAGGGACTCAAGATTCATCGCCCGATCGAACACGAATGACTGACCAATTTGCGACCATGTGTGATGTCCGTACTGATACCCCAGCGTGTTCGTGTCGGGCAACCATCCGCTGTTGAAGTTGTAGTTGGGCATCGTTCGCACGAGAGAGGTGCGATTCGACAAGGGCACCGTTGTACCGGTCGTGGCAAACTCCGTACACATCTTGAACTGACTGAAGAACTTGATTCCTGACGTCGTAAACGGTCCCCACGTAAACATCACCGAAAGAAGATTCAGTGTGCTGTCCCCGTTGGGCAAAGTGGAGATGTCCGGGACGGTCACGGCAACGACACTTGGCGACGAGATTGCGGGAGTAAAACTTGCAACTGGTCCGTTTCTGGAGTCACGGCCACCAAAAACTCTGGCCATGGAAATGGTTGGTGCTCCGAGATTTCCTTTGCCAAAATAGCCAGTTGCTTCGATCTGGTCGCCCGCACGAACACAGCTCTTTGATCCGCGAATTCGAACCGTGCCGAGGTAGTCAGAACTGGGCGGAAGTGTCGAGGTTGTTGATGTAACCGTCGTCGTTGTCGTTGTCGTGGTCGTTGTGGTTGTCGTAGTCGTCACCGAGCCACGCTGGGAACGTGCAACTTGCCAGACCAACGACCGACCCGACTTGGTACACGTATACGCAACTTGCTTCACCGTGCGGGACGTACCCACCTTGGCACACCTAGTACCGCGAATCTCAGGTGCCACCCGTGCATTGGCTGGAGCGGAGAACGGCATGACCATCGCAACCAGTGCGAGAGCCGCCAAGGAAGAGGAAATCAAACGTTTCACACGATGTTCAACGGACGCAAAGACGGAATGTGACAAGGGTTCCACGAGCGTTTAGTCTTGCCGTCTTGGCCCCATGAGCAAGTGGACCACTCAGCAGCAGCTCGATGCAATGGTCATGTGGCTGCGGTCGGACGGTGGGCAAGACGCGGCAATCCGGCTCGTACGAAAGTACGAACTGCTGGAGGATGCGCAGGATTTGGTGTCGATGACCACCCAAAGACTCTCGGTCGCCCTCGACCGTCGAACCGGCCCGCTGCCGGCGGTGGACTCAACGGATGGGGCAATTCGGTACGCCTATCGCTCTATGTCGAACCTTGCCATTGATCTTGCTCGACGACGACGAAGCGAGTCCACCGCGTTGATCAGTATGGCGCGAATCACTCCCACAACTCTTGGACCCGAGCAATCCGCCATCTCTCAAGTCTTCATTGAAGAACTCTTCACCGCCCTTCACCATGTGACGGCAACTGGATTCACCTGCAGTGCTTGCAACGACAGGATCACCTACGCGGCAGCAACCGAGGTTCTGCACTTGGCACTGATCGAAGGGAGCGATGCCGCGGCAGGGGAAACATGGTTTGACGATGTCATATATTCGGTGGTCGACCGTTATCACAGTGGGATGAGCAGGTCGAATGCAGCGCAACGTCAACGACGATCTCGTTGCAAACGATGCGTGATGGAACTGCTCCAGGCATCACTCAAACACATTGGGGTGCGTCGTGACTGACATTCGCCTCTCCTACGATGCACTCGGCCAACGCTGGGAGGGCGTCATCCTCCCCACCGATCAATGGACGCAATTGGAGGACGCAACACCCCTTCTGACCATTGCGCAAAATGCACGTGGAGACCTTGCCGGGTTCGTCTTCGACTGTGACGTCGAGAGCTCCGAATTCACATCGTCGCTGAGGATGATTGCTGATTCGTTTGGTGAGAATGTGCGCGACACCGTCTCGACTGCGTCGACGGTTGACCCGACTGGATACGTGCTTCCACTTGCCGCCACATCACTTGCAGTTCGTGACGAGCAAGGGGTGTTCCCCGTTTTGGGCTCGGTCAATGCCCGTGCACGCGATGTATCCATCGTGGAGGATCGCCCCAGTGGGATTATCCGAGTGTCCATGCGGTTGCCATGGTGGGCGGCATTCCTGCGGCCGTGGGTAACGGTGCGACGTCGAGGTCGTCCTGAACTCATCGCACTCGGTGCACTTCGCAGATCACGCGGCGTCCACACGGCCGAACTTCACTACGGACTCCCAGCGACCTCGAGTTCACTCGTTGCCGAAGTTATTCGCGGTACGCGCAGTACGTGGATTTCGGCAACGGTCGCTGCGGTAGTGACGGCACTGCTCATCTTTGGTGGTCTCACACTGTTTGGCTCCGGAAACTCACCCGACGCCACCGTGTCGTCCATAGAAGTTGAATCCACCACCGGCTTACCCTCAGCATCGACATCGACATCCGAGCCGGCAAAGGTTGCCACAACCACCTCGAGTAGCACCGTGCCATCCGTAACCACGACGCCTGAAACCGCCACCACTCTCCCGGCTGTGACGACATCCAAGCCACCACGTAGCAGTCCCACAACGTCGAGCACGTTACTGCCACCAGGGGGTGTGTCGTTCACCCTGCCCAACCAATACATCACGACGAACGACACGCGTGCCGACGTGACCGTGAGTCAAACTCGCATTCAACGCGGCGGCACCTTGAACCTGAGTGTTCGTATTTCCGGCGTGTTCATCAATCCATTCGACCGATCCGGTATTTCGACTCTGCCTGAATTGATTGCGGCATGTCGTGCGCTCATCGGCGTGGAGGTCACGGTTCCCCCAACCCCGGGTTGGAGCACGAACGTTTCTGTTTCACTTTTTGGAACGGGCGCAACGGCAGGTGGTTACACCCAGTTGGTGGTGGTGGGCAACAAGGCCACGGAGTGCGGCGATGTACTCACCAGCGTTGATCCGACACGGATCAACGTGGTACGAGTCACCTACTTCCGTGAGGTGCCGCTCAATCTCACCATTCCTTCGAACCTGCAGCCCGGCAAGTATCAGCTGGTGCTGGACGCCTTCCCGTTCATGGCATTCTCCAAGACAACGCCATTGGAAATCACCGTCGTCGAATGACCCAGAAGCGTGCGGTTAGCGCAGGCGCGTGGCCAGGCCGGCGATTCGACGTGCCAGGCCACGAGGCGTGAAGGTCGATACTGCTGCCAGCGACTTGTTGACCAAACCCGGCACACAGATGGCCTTTCCTTCGGCCACTGCACGCAATCCATCGCGCGCCACATCATCGGCCGACATCCACGCAAACTCCGGAAAGTTGGACTCCAGCCCCGATGTGTTGGAGATGCTCTGAAACTCAGTGTGGGTGAGCCCGGGGCACAACGCCGTTACTCGTATGCCCGAGCCACGTAGCTCCTCGTGCAATGCCTCCGTGAGGCTCGTCACGAACGCTTTGGTGGCCGCGTACACCGCCAAGTCGGGGCCGGGCTGAAACGACGCAATACTCGAAACATTCAAGAGAAACCCGCGACCACGTGGCTGCATCTGACGTATCGCTTCGTGCGAGATTCGCGTCAGAGCGTTGATGTTGAGCGAAATCTCCCGGCTCAATCGCTCCGGCTCAGCCTGCGCAAATGACCCACTGGTGCCAAAGCCGGCATTGTTGACGACGAGCTCAACAGCGGGGCGAGTGGCATCCCCGAGGCGCTCCAGCACTGCGCTGAGGCCCGCATCGGTGGTGAGATCGGCGGGCAGGACTTCCACGTTTGCGTACTGCGATGCAATGGCGTCGAGTCGATCTTTGCGTCGCGCAACCAGCACCATTCCCACGCCGGCCTTGCCGAGTTTGTGTGCGATTGCCTCGCCGATGCCACTCGACGCACCAGTGACGAGTGCATACGAAAACGGTGCTTTGGTCACAGCGGCTCCGTCAGCCAGCTCTGGTCACGACGATCAGGCGTTGCCAAGTCCACCGGTGGCCGACAAACGTGCATGTGCACGACGAAGATCGGCTTCGACGGTGGCATCGTGTTCACCACGCAGTGCAGTTTCGGCACGCTCCTTGGCGGCGCGAGCACGAGCCACGTCGATGTCTTCGGCGAGCTCGGCGTTGTCCGACAAGATCGTCACGTGTCCGCCGGAGGCCTCGACATAGCCGCGATGTACGGCGACGTTCTGCACCTTGCCGTCTTCGAGATAGATGCGGGTGTGGTTCTCCGTGAGCACCCCGAGGAACGACGTGTGGCCGGGCAGGAACGCAATCTCGCCTCCACTCTCGGTGCGGGTGATCACCTGCGTCGCGATGCCGCTGAACAGCACGCGCTCGGGTGACACCACCTCCACCTTCATGGTTGCTCCGCTGGCCACGTTGCGTCGGTCCTACTCTGCTGACTCTTGCAGAGCCTTGGCCTTGGCCAACACTTGCTCCACGCTGCCGACGTTCAAGAACGCCTGCTCCGGCACTTCGTCCAACTCACCCTTCACGATGGCCTCGAAGCTCTCCACGGTTTCGGCGGTCGGTACGTACTCACCCTTCACACCGGTGAACACTTCGGCCACGTAGAACGGCTGCGACAAGAATCGCTGCACCTTGCGTGCGCGCGACACCGTCTGGCGGTCTTCTTCGGACAGTTCGTCCAAACCGAGAATCGCGATGATGTCCTGGAGCTCCTTGTATCGCTGCAGAATTTCCTGCACGCGTCGCGCCACGTTGTAGTGACGCTCGCCCACGACTTCGGGCGACAAGATGGTGGAGGTCGATGCGAGTGGGTCCACCGCCGGGTAGATGCCCAACGATGCGATCTGTCGCGACAACTCCGTGGTTGCATCCAAGAAGGTGAAGGTCGTGAACG
>SXGS01316200.1_pt1 | contig 37858 bp, 39 predicted proteins | sample 3174681 | NCBI WGS metagenome assembly SXGS01 (sample SAMN11356861, study PRJNA531348) | freshwater metagenome | isolation source: freshwater sample F1-80 | place: China: Fuxian Lake, Yuxi | collected 2017-12-25
ATCGCCGCGCAACACGGCACCAGCCCAGATGGTTGATTCGGCACCGATTTCTACCGATCCAATCACGACGGCTTCGGGATGCACGAACGCTGTCTCGTGAATTTTGGGCACCCGATCCCCAAGTGCGTAAATCGCCATGTTTTCACGGTAGTCTTTTTTTGCGAAATTTCGTAAGTGCTCGTAGTTTCGGCATGGTGATCACGCTCAAAGATGGCAATTCATTGATTTGCCTATACCGTAAAGCCTCATGTCTAGGCGTCTTGATGTCGAGTTGACCAGCGCGCGCGAAGACGGAACGTGGACTTGGCGGGCAGCAGGGGCGAAAGTTCCAAAGGGTGTCGTTGAGGCTACCCTGCTTCCAAATTCAAGCAAGGTCGGCGATGTTCTCAAGATCGAAGCCGATTTTGATATCGACGGCATCACCGTGCTCAGCGTTGTTCAACCGCGTGACAAATCTCAAAAAGCGACTTTTCTTCAAATTATTGACGACAAACCCTTTGCGGCGGTCACTGAAAAACTGTCCCGAAAGTCCAAAGACAAAGATGACAAGCGACGTCGCGACAAACGTGGTCCACGCACCGATCGATCATCTACATCCGAAACGACCGACAAGCCACGTCGTGACAGCACGACTCGCCCACCTCGCACGACTCGCCCACCTCGCACACCGCGCGTCCCTCGTTCACCGAGCGATGCATCCGCGCCGCCCATCGTTCAACTTCAAGTTCGTCCACCTGCCAAACGCATCAAACCTGGACGCACGCATCGTCGCGCAGTTCTCGCTTCTTTACCCGAGGAGCAACGCAGCGTCGCGGAGCGAGTGCTCGTGGGTGGGCTGCGAGCCGTGCGCGAAGCGATCAAGACGCAAAACGCTCAGTTGAAGGCCGATGGAAAACCAGAAGTCAAGGCCGATGGTTTGCTCTCGATGGCGCAAGATATTCTGCCGAAACTCAAGGTCGCCGAGTGGCTTGACAAAGCCGAAGCCGCGAAAAAAGATTTGCTGCAACTCGATCTGCGTGATCTCAGAGCAGTGGTTGCCGGTGCCGATGACACGATGGTGTTGCGTGACGAGACGACCCGCGAGCTCGCCACAGAATTGAAATTGGCTCTCAAACAGCGCCAAGAAACCGAAATGTCTCAATGGCTCGAAGACATCAAAGTTTCACTCGCTGCTGCGCGAGTTTTGCGTGCGATCAAACTCTCTGGTGAACCGCCAAAAGCTGGCGTGTTGTTTCCTGTTGAACTTGGTCAACAATTGGCGAAAGCCACGGCGGATTCTTTGTCGAACGAAGCGAGTTCAGACCGTTGGATTGCGGTACTCGAGGCACTTGCATTTTCGCCGATTCGAACCGCAGTGAAACCACTCGGTGCGCCACAAGCCACAACCGACGCTTTGCGACAAACTGTCAAGCGACTTGCACCGTTAGTTCCACAGATTGCCGCACTTTTTGCGATCGAAGTCAAGCCTGGTGCCCAGACGCCCCGTCCATTACGACCTCCTCACCCGAAACGCGAGTTCAAACGCAAGCCAAAAGATAAGAAAGCAACGGACACTTCACTAAATACAAATGCGGCTCTGCCAACTACCGAAGCCACGACTGCGCCTGAACCAATTGCCGAAGCACCAGCGCAGCAAGCACCAGTCACCGACGCTTTGCCTGCTACTGAGACCGCCTGATCAATTAGTCTCGAGTTATGTCAAACATTGTCGAATACGAAGTTCGTGGAAAAATTGCGATAATCACGCTCAATCGTCCCGAGGTTCGTAACGCGGTCAATGGCGATGTAGCCAGTGGGCTCGAAGCAGCAATCGACAAATTTGAGCAAGATCCGAATGTATGGATCGGCATTCTGAGCGCCAACACCGCCGGCCAAGAACGTCCCGTGTTTTGCGCTGGTGCCGACCTCAAAGCCATCAATTCTGGACAGGCCGCTGCACTCAATACTTCGCGCGGTGGGTTTGGCGGGTTCGTCTATCGAGACCGCAAAAAACCAGTTATCGCCGCAGTCGATGGTCTGGCGACAGCCGGTGGATGCGAACTTGTTCTGGCATGCGACATGCTCGTGGCTTCAACACGCTCGGCTTTCGGTTTGGCCGAGGCAAAGCGAAACTTGATTGCTGGTGCTGGCGGTCTCTTTAGGTTGCCGCGGGCGATAGGTCGGGCAGCAGCGATGGAAGCAATTCTCACGGGAGATCCATTTACCGCTCAGCGTGCTTACGAACTTGGCATGGTCAACAAACTCGCCGAGCCCGGTAAGGTCCTGGATGCCGCAATTGAACTCGCCAACCGAGTCTGCATGGCTGCGCCGCTGGCGGTTTGGGCGAGTCGTAAAATTGTGCTCGCAGCCGCAACCGAGTCGGACAAAACACTTATTGATATGACCAATAAAGCTTTTGGTGCGGTCCTATCTTCTGAAGATACAAAAGAGGGTCTCACTGCGTTCATCGAAAAACGTCCACCTAATTGGCAGGGGAAATAAAAATTTAATCGCGCAAATCAGTCGTAACGGTGATCAAACGCGCGACCAGACCCGCTCTTTCGTAAAGGTTCTTAGTCTCTCGGTCACCCGGCAGGGCCAAAGCATCCAGAGCGACAATTTTCAAACCCTTCGCCCATTCAACAGTTGCAGAGATCAAAGCATCACCAATGCCGAGATTGCGTGCGTCTTTGGTGACAAAAATTTGTTCTATTGTCGCAATCTCCCCAATGGCAGTGCTGCTCAATCGCGCCAGTAGATAACCCATCACTGTTCGATCAATACCGGCGACAAAAATACCCACAGTTTTACTGTTTACCTCGGTTGACCAATTGGATGCAACTACGGATATTTCCTTGGCCAGACGGCCACCTCCACGAAACTCATCCAATGATGATCGACCTTCAAACTCGAGTAATTCGAGTAGTTCGCAATCCGATTCCGATCCTCGACGAGCAAAGATCTGCATACTCTGACGAAATTACTTTTGCTGATCTGCAAATAGCGGACAGGCATCGTCCTCAACTGGGCAACCCGGTGCGGATTGTCGAACGAGCAAGAAACAAAGAGTGCACTGAGTTTCATCCACCCTTCTTGGCTGCAGTCGTTCAGTGCCGTCAGTTCGGTCATCACCGATTACCTCTTCCTCTTCAGGCGCAGTTTCCTGGGGTGATGCAAGTTTCTCTTGCAAGATCGATGACAAGTCGGCTTCGACATCATCTTCGGTTCGCAGGTCCTCTTCATCTTCTTCGTCGTCGGCTGACTTTGGTTTCGTCGGATCCACGGGTGCAATTGTTGAGCCCTCGTCGATGATCGGTGTATCAACCACGAGCGCGTCGGGATCTATTTCCAAATCTTCTTCGACTGCAATCAAATCTTCAGGGACTAGATCCTCGTCGCCGTCGACCAAATCATCAGGTTCGATGTCACCGGCAACGAGTTGGTCAGAAACCTCATCGGGAATTTCGTTATCGGGATCTTTTTCGTCAGCCATGTAGTCCTAGAAGTTGATTATTTTGAAGCGCGCATAGTATCGGATAACTGACCCCAAGACACCAAATCGGAGTATTCAAGGCTCACTTTCGCCTTAATTCGGCCCGTTTTTCTGAGTCGAGGCGTTCAAGTTCGGGAGATTCTTTTATCAAATGGGTCATCGCCTCGGCCACCGCTTTATGGCCTGCCTGCTCGCCAATCAGTCGATGCATCTCAAGAACGACCCTGCGATATGAAGGGTGTCCCTGCGGCGACGAACGAAGTTCGAGCATATGAATTGCTTCGCGAGCGTTGAATTGCATCACATAGCGCAGTCTGTAAGCCATTGAGATTGCGTAAGGTGCCTGACTCGGATAGTCGGACAATAGTGCGTCATAGAGCGAGCTGGATCGCGCCATCACATCATCGAATTGGTCCCCCAAGCCGGCTTGCACAACTAGTTCTGGTCGCACGAATCCATGGTGAGGGGTCAGACGCTGCCACTCAATAGTCAGCAATCTGTGGCGCTGTAGATCCCTAAACGCTCCATAGTCACCCAATACGTCAAATCGATAATCAATCCGCTCAAAGGCTCGGCCCGGTTTATGACGACGATTTTCGCGTTCGCCGACGTATGCACGAATCAACGCCACACGCCGATCATGACTCAACTCGCGCACTTGATCAATCAGTTGGTGTTCGGGCAAATGCGAACTTGAATAACAAATCGCGGCGAGCAATTTATCTTCACCATCCGGATCAAAGTCGGTTAGTTCGACTTCGGGGGTGTCCTCGGGGTCGAGAGCGCCAAAATATTCGTCGACTAGCTGTATCGTTTGTTCTTCTTGGCGTGCCAAATACTCCGTCCATTTTCCTCCGCGATCGGCAATGTCAACCCGACGCAAGAAACTCGGCACTACTTTGCGCAGTTCTTCGAGCATCAAATTTGCATAAAACCGCGCTTCAGGCAAATGATGTCCGCGCATTCGCAACAACAAAGCCTCGTAACCTTGGCCACTACCATAAATTCCGAGATTCGAAAGCGATGCCGCAGGTAAAACTCCGCGCACTGCATCCAACGCCTTGGCTCTCGTGGCTTGCTTGAACACAAAATCAGAAACATTGGATTCGCGTTTCACCGTTTTGCGCACGTGTTCGGTAACGGCGACGACCATCGACGAATACGAATCAAACATTCTGTCCATGTCTCCGACATAACGTGTACCAAACGGACCGTTGAGAATATCTCCGTCTCGATAAAACCGGTAGCGCCCGCCGAGTCGGGTGTCATAGTTGATATAACGGGTGCTTTGTTCGAGGTAACTCATCAGCCGGCCTCGCTCTAGAATTTTGGTCAAAAGGTTTGACGCCTGCTCGCAAGCCAGATGCACGCCACCCAATTGAGCCACACTGTCATCGCCGTACTCGACGAAAACCTTCTCGTACAGATCTTCGGCGCGCTCCATACCAGTCGTGGCGTCAACCGACTTATCCCCGCTCAAATCAAGATCGTTCACGAACTCATCTAGAAAAAGCCGACGCAAACTTTTTGCACTGCGGCTATAACGGGCGAATAGCGCACCCTTGACCACCTCGGGAAGATTGACTAGGGCAAAAACAGGTCCATCCAAGTTGGTAAAGTATCGGCGCAATATTTCTTGCTCATCGACTTCAAAGACTTCTGGTACGTACACCGTCACGGCGCGTTATCTTACGAGTCTGCTTGCCTATTATGCGGGATAACCAAAAGCCCAGAAGTGAGCCCTGTTTTTGGGCTTAAAGCACACCTTCTGGCACCAGTCCAGCGCCGAATGCGGCTTTCACCTCGCGCTGCAGAATCTCCGAAGCCCACATATCGATCGCCGTCATCGCCATGATTTTTGCTCCATCAACAATTGCCCGGCTTGCTTCTTGCCCCTTTGTATGGTCGGCGAACGCGGCACCGTGCAAAGAAACACCACTCGGCGCGACTTGGATCATCGGGTGAATTGATGGCACCAGATAACTGATATTGCCCATGTCTGTCGAACCTCCGCCGGTTCCTGGCAAAAGTTCAGTGGTCATTTTTCGCCCAAATATCTGTGCATTGCGAACATAGCTCTCGAGCAATGGCACGTTGTCGATCAGATCGGCAAAAGTATTACCCTTCCACTCGAAACTTACCGTGCAACCAGCCGCCATTGCGCCAGCTTCGAGGCACTGAGCGACGCGTTGCTTGAGTGGCTGCAGAGTCTCAATTGTCGGTGACCGCACGTACCAATCCATTTCTGTTTGACGAGGGACGATGTTCGGCTTCTCTCCCGAGTTGGTGAAAATTCCGTGAATTCGTTCGGTAGGCAAAATGTGTTGTCTCAAAGCGGCAACATTCATATACCCAAGGACCGCCGCATCCAGCGCGTTCTTGCCTTTGTGTGGTGAGACTGCCGCATGTGCAGCAAGACCGTGAAACTTGACAAGCAAATTTTGAATTGCAATCGCATTCATTCGTGCCAGATCTGCGTCGGCTGGGTGAATCATCATCGCAGCGTCGACATTTTTGAATGCACCCTTGCGCGCCATTTCGATTTTTCCGCCGCCACCCTCTTCGGCGGGCGTACCCATCAGACGCAGGTTGCCGCCGCACTGCTCAACAACACCAGCAAGGGCGACACCAGCACCGAGACCCGCAGTGGCGATGATGTTGTGACCACATGCATGTCCGATGCCAGGCAAGGCGTCATATTCGCAGAGCACGGCCACCGTCGGACCACTACCACCACGCACTGCAGAATCAAAAGCAGTCGGCAGATCGAACGCCCCACGAGTCACGGCGATTTTTGAGTCAGCGATGTATTCAGTCAAAATTTTGTGGGCAAAATGTTCTTCAAAGTTGGTTTCGGGCTTGGCGTGGATTGCCTGACTGATTTCAATCAGATCAGATGCCCGATGATCAATATCGTTACATACCGCTTGCTTGATCTCGGCTAATTTTTTCTGGTTCATCGTCGTGGACATACAGCCATCATAACCCTCACCAATAAATTGAAACTGCGTCGGGAATCACCCTGAATCTGCAACTTTTAACTTCCCCGAATCGAACCGAATCCAATGTCAATGTGGCTGTTTCAAGGTCGGTCACGACATAACTTTGGCTTTGCAGGTATTTCAAGTGAGGATGAGGCAAATGCGAACCAGACTTGCTCAATCGGTAAGCCGTGACTCGTTGCCTCAGACCCATCGCATCGTCAAGCAACAAGATGTCCAATTTGCCGTCATTCGGATGCGCGCGAGGCGCCCAATCTCGTCCGGCGATGAACGAGGTATTGAACACTCCGGTAATTGATCCCCGTCGCCAACGATTACGAATCAACGCATTACCCAGACAACGTTGATGCGAAATTTTGCCGCTACTGTCAGAAAACTCAACTTCAATCGCATCGAAACTCGTTTTTAACATATTCTCGACGTTCAAGTCCGAACCATTCAAACCAAGCGATCGTGCGATGTTTGAATCCAAAATCGCGATGCTATGAGTGGGTGACGAGCTCTGCAGTTGTTGTGTCAGATATCGATTCGCTTGCGCGTCATTATCAAACACCATCAAGTCATTAGGACGAAAGGTTCTCTGACCCCAATCCTCGCCGCGCTTAATCACCATCAGCCCGAGACCGATGATCCCTGCGACGCTGCCACGACGCCGCGCAATATCGCCTGCGTAGCCAATTCAGCGCACTTGCTGGTCTGCGACGTAGGTGCGATCAACGCAATTTGGCGAAGCAGATCCACCAACTGTTTCATCGTTCTCACGAAGTCTCCTGCAGTGAGATCGTCACTCAAGATATCGATGAGTTCACCACCATTCGCCCACTCCAAACATATTTCCAGTAGACCAGGGTCAAGCGAGCGATGTGGTGCCACGCCCGCCGCCTCTTCGTCACGCCCAATTTTGTCGCTCAGGTCTTTGAGCTGCTTCCATTTGGGTTGCAGGGACTTTGGAATTCTCGGCTTGGGCGGCTCTTCGGCTCGCCTGTATTCAAAAACAAACACGCTCAATAGCGACGCCAATTCTGGTGGTGTCAGATTGTCGAAAATACCCGCTGTAAGTGATTCGGCAATCACCAGATCGAGTTCATGAAAGATCCTTGCCAACGAGCGACCTTGCGCCGTGAGCGTCCACTGCGTTACATAACCGCGTCGCTCCATCAGCCGCACGAGGTCGTCGAACCGCGCACTGACCGACTGCACAGACTTTTCAATTCGCTTCTCAATCGCTTTCAACTCGCCGTCGATTCGGTCTGCCGATTTCGCCGCGATCAGGCGCCTGCGCAACTCGGGGTCACTCGCCACGGGATGATCTCGCTTGGTGTGACTTCGATTTGAATGCGACTTTGAATTGATCTTGGTACGTTGGACGCGATTTGCCACCTCTTTGATGAATCTCGGACTGGTGCGGGCATATGAATCCGGAATTTTTATATGACCGATTTTTACGGGTAGTGAATCAAAGTCGCCCGCCTGCACTTGGAATACGGCGCGAGTGGCTGCAATTAGGGTAATTTTTGTGCCATTGGCACGTTGTGCAGTAGCGACGACTGCCGCCTTGCTATCGCGACCCCCCTTCGGAACGATGATTAGATCACCCAACTGCAACTCGTCGATTGCCGCCGAGATTTGCGTTGCGTCAGGACGCGCGTCGAAGACTTGGCGATATTCATCGATGTCACCGAAAGGACTCGTGGCCTGAACGCGTAGTCGATCCCGTTCTTTGGTGCGACGAGCGACACGGGCCTGTAATTCAACCACATCACGACCACTCTGAAACTGAGCGAAGGATAGGTTCAACAAATGGTGGGCTTCTTGTCGTGAGTGCGTCTTAATTAAATTTGCAGCCATGTTGTAGGTCGGTCTAAACGCCGAAACCAATCGAAAAGAGCGACTCAACGCCAAGGTGGCGACGGCGTCGAAACTTACGAACTGATTCCACAATACGAGAGCATGCCCGACGGTGTCGATGCCTCGTCGACCAGCTCGACCAGTCAACTGGGTATATTCGGACGCTTTCAATGGCTGATGGTGCTCGCCCGTAAATTTTGTAATCTTTTCGATAACAACGGCTCGAGCCGGCATGTTGAGTCCTACTGCGAGCGTTTCTGTAGCAAACACCAGTCGCACCAAGCCACGGATGAAACACTCTTCGACAATTTCTTTGAACGCCGGCACCAAGCCGGCATGATGCGCACCGATACCTGACTCGAGTTGGTTGGCGAACCTCGAAAAACCAAGGGCAGCCAGGTCATCATCACTGAATATCGAGACGCGAGCGTCAATGATCTCGGCGATTTCGGCCCGTTGCTGTGGATCAGTCAGACGCAGGCCGGCACGCACGCAAGATTCGGCGGCTTCGTCACATTGATTTCGACTGAAAATGAACACGATCGCCGGAAGCAAATCCTGTCGCTGTAAAAGATCGGCCACCTCGACGCGATTCGGGGTGAATACACGCGGGCGATTTCTGGACCGGCTTGCACGATATGCCCTTCGATTCTCACTTGAACCGTCGCTGGTGCGACTTGCTGTCACTTGAAGTTCGAGCTTTGCAACCTCGGGATTCGGTGCGCCATTAATTATCGTCTCGTACATTTGTACTTCGTGACTGCTCGAGTCACCGACAACGAAATGATTGACCAATTCAACTGGTCGCTTTTCTTCGACCACCGGAAGAGTTCGACCCCGGATGGTGCTCAGCCACTCCGTAACTTCGGTTGCATTGGACACCGTCGCCGAGAGGCAAACCAACTGCACCGTCGGGTCGAGATGGATGATCACCTCCTCCCAAACTGGCCCGCGATAGGCGTCCTGCAAGAAGTGCACCTCATCTAACACGACGACTGCAAGTTGATCAAGTGCTTCGGATCGAGCATAAATCATGTTCCGCAAAACCTCTGTGGTCATAACCAAAATTGGCGCGTTTGAATTGACGCTGTTATCACCAGTCAGCAAACCAACGTCGCTTCTTCCGTAATGGGCGACCAAGTCGTTGAATTTTTGATTTGAAAGAGCCTTGATCGGTGCCGTGTAAAACGCTCGCTGTCCTTGCAGTCGCGCGGCTTCAATTGCGTATTCGGCAACGAGTGTCTTGCCCGAGCCGGTTGGCGCGGCAACCAGCACCGAATCGCCCCGGTCTAAAGCGTCGAGTGCCTTGATTTGAAATTTATCGAGATCAAAGTTGTACCTCGAAATCAGCGATTCACGACTCGGTCTAGGCATCGAACATGTCGCGAAACTTAACTGGCTTCGCGAGTGCGTTTGCGAGTCGCAAGGAAGCCCACGAAAATTGCCACGAAGTACAGCAGCGTCAGCGGCAAGCCGAGTGCCATCAGCGTGATCGGATCACCGCTTGGGGTGATGATCGCCGCAGTAAAAAAAATTGCCACTATCGCGATTCGCCACTGTCTGAGCAACGTCTTGGGTGTTAAAACACCGGCAAGTTGTAGAAACACGATTAGCAAAGGCGTGAGGAAACCAACGCCAAACGCCAAAATCATCAAAGTAACAAGACTCACATATTTCGTAATTTGAAAAGCCTGATTGACGTCAGTACCCGACCAAGAAATCAAAAACTGTAGTGCACGCGACAGGGTCCAGTACGCGAGAGCACAGCCCGAGGCGAATAAAACGACTGAGGATGCAATGAATGGGATCGTGTATTTTTTTTCTTTGTTGCTCAGCGCAGGCACAATGAACCGCCAAATTTGCCACAACAACACGGGCAGGGCAAGAATCAAACCGCCGTATCCCGCGATTTTCATCCTCGCCGAGAGGCCGTCTAGAGGTCCGAGTGCGAACAGTGATCCATCACAATTGAAGTCGGCTCTTTCGGCGCACAAGTCGCGATAGGGGCTGGTCAAAAATCTCAGCACTGGATCGTAAAATGCGAGTATCCCGGCCGCACCAAGGGCCACAGCCAGGATTGAGCGAATCAAACGCATGCGCAATTCACCCAAGTGATCACCCAAAGACATCGTTGAAGTTCCAGATGCAGAGGAACGAAAAACCATTACGAGATGTCATCCAATGCATGCACTGCGGTTGGCTCTGCTTCAAGCTTCGCTTGTGTTCGTTGAGTGGCAATTTCTGCAGTCCCTGAGATCGCTTCGGTGATTTCATCATCCGCGTCACTGAGCTCAGATTGAGCAGCTTCTTCCGCGCTTTCTTGATAAAGAACAACCGCAGGTTCGTTCGATTTCGATGACACGGTTCCGCCGTTAGTTTTAGCCTCATAGGGAACAAACGTCGGGGTAACGACTTCTTTGGCCGCGGATTGCAACTCATTTGCCGTATCTGTGAACAACGATTTCATCGAGTTTGTAGTCTTCATCATCTCTTTGACCGGTTCATCCATTACTTTCCGGAGATCAGACTGCACTCCAGAAGACATGCGCTTCAATTCTCCGTACAAACGTCCCACACGGCGAATGGCATCTGGCAACTTTTCTGGACCCAACACGACGAGACCAATAATCAGCAAGAACATGATCTCGCTGCCAGTCAGGTTGAACATGGTCAAAGTCTAGGAGAATTATTCTCGTATCATCGGAGTGTGCAACAACATCTGCCATCGCTTTACGACAAACCCATATTGTTTGCTCATCGTGGGGCAAGTGCGCATGCTGCCGAAAATACATACGAGTCGTTTCAACTGGCTCTGAAACTTGGTGCAACAGGTTTGGAGACTGATTGTTGGGTGACGAAGGACTTTCAAGTCGTGCTCGATCATGATGGCGTTGTCAAAGGCGGAATGTTTTCGAAGTTGCGTTCAAAAAAGATGTCCGAAGTCGCTAGCACCGAGCTTCCGAACTCGATACCGAGATACGACCAGTTGCTGAAACTAACCCCTGAGGGCGTGTCGATTTCGATTGATGTTTGTGATATTCGAGCGATGACGCTCATTGCTGAATCGACGAGCGGCAAAGACAATCCTGGTCGGATATTCATTTGCCATCCAGATATCAGAGTGTTGGAATCATGGAAAGCCCTCTACCCTGCTTTTCGTTACGTCAATTCAATACGTCTTAGCAAAATCGTTGAAGGTCCAGAGAGACGCTGTGCGGATTTGGCTAAATTCAAAATTGACGCGTTGAACATGCATCACACAGATTGGAATGGTGGTCTTGTCTCTTTGGCCCACCGTTTCAATATCGGCGCCTTCAGTTGGGACTTGCAGCATGATCAACAACTACGAACGGCATTTTTGATGGGGGTCGACGCGGTTTACAGTGACTGGCCCGATCGTATGGTGGACGCATTCGATACAAGAACGACTATCTAAAAATTTTCAGAGACCTTTCGCCGAACTGATCGGCCAAATCAAAATGAAGGCCTGCCCGATGATCAGATTCTGATTTATCGCTCCAAACATCCGACTGTCAAACGACTGCGGTCGATTGTCTCCCATCAAAAAAACTTCATCCATCGCAAGTTTGGTCTCGCTCATTTCAACCACTCCACATCTTTCATCTAATTCACTGAGTATCGAGTCTCGTTTCGGCAAATACGGTTCTGGTAACGCCTCTCCATTGATCAGCACCACGCAATCCTTGATCGAAATAGTTTCACCAGCCAGTCCAACCACGCGTTTGATCAAGTCATCATGTTCAACTTCTGACCCATTCATTAACGCCCTGTCAAAAACAACTACATCCCCGCGTTCGATTTCGCCCAGGCGGTACGCGAGCTTGTTCACCAAAACCCTATTGTCGGAGAACATCGTCGTCTCCATGCTCGGACCAGCAATGTAATACTGCTGTAGCAAAAAAATACGCAGAAATACTGCGACGACCAATGCCACTCCGACGACCACTACCCATTCAACAATCTGTTTGTAGGCCAACGATTTTCGAGGCCGGGATTCGTCTAGTTGGCTCTCTGACACGCCATTATCGTAGTGCTTGTCGATTTCACTAAAGCGAAGCGATTAATTTGTCGACTCGTTCGTCTTTACTTTTGAACGGATCTTTGCACAGCACCGTGCGCTGGGCTTGCTCATTTAGTTTCAAATGCACCCAATCCACCGTGTAGTCGCGTTTGCGTTCCTTCGCCCGTTTGATGAAGTCGCCTCGCAACTTGGCCCTGGTTGTTTGCGGGGCCTGATCTCGGGCGAGATCAATTTCTTCGTCAGTACAAATTCGATCGACGAGACCGTTTTGCTGTAATTTGTAAAAAAGGCCCCTATTGCGACAGATGTCGTGATATTGCAAATCGACCAATTGAACACGTGAGTCGTCTAGCGCCAAACTATGTCGATTGCGAAAAGCATCGATCAAGTGATATTTGATAACCCAGTCGACTTCTCGGTTCAATTTCAGGGGATCGTTTTCGATCGTCGAGATGCAGTGCTCCCACATCTCAAGAGCCTTGAGTTCTTCAGCAGAGAACTTCCCGGTATCGGCATACTTCAGTGCCCGGTCCAGTAGTTCGCGTTGCACGTCGAGCGCGGACAATTCTCGACCAGACGCAAGCCTGACTTTTTTTCGACAAGTGATGTCATGGCTAATCTCCCTTATTGCACGTGTTTGATTTTCTAGGGTCAAGTCCCGCAGGACGAAACCCGGATCCTCCATCATTCGTAAGATGCATGCCGTCGAGCCAACTTTGACGTAGTTCGAATATTCGCTCATATTTGAATCGCCGACGATCACATGCAGGCGCCTGTATTTCTCGGCATCGGCATGCGGCTCGTCGCGCGTGTTGATGATCGGCCGGCTTCGCGTCGTGGCCGAACTCAAGCCTTCCCAAATGTGCTCCGCCCGCTGGGCGATCGAATAGATCGGACCCCGCGCAGTTTGCAGCACTTTGCCTGAACCCGTAAATATTTGTCGTGTCACCAAAAAAGGAATCAGTACCTGCGAGTAGTTTTCAATTTCGTCACTTCGCGAAGTGAGATAGTTTTCGTGACAGCCATAACTGTTTCCTGCCGAATCAGTATTGTTTTTGAACAGGTAAATCGTCCCCCGAATACCCTCGTCACGCAGTCTCTGCTCTGCCCCCACGAGCAAATCTTCAAGTATTTTTTCGCCAGCCTTGTCATGCACAACCACATCATGTATCGAGTCACATTCTGGTGTTGCGTATTCGGGGTGAGATCCCACATCCAAATAGAGTCGGGCGCCGTTTTCAAGGAAGACATTCGAGCTGCGTCCCCAACTGACGACTTTGCGAAACAAATATCTCGCCACCTCATCTGGGCTCAACCTGCGCTGTCCACGAAGAGTGCAGGTCACGCCATATTCGTTCTCTAATCCGAATATTCGACGATCCATAACTAAAACCTAGTCACTTCAGACCGGCTGCACTAAACGGCCTAGCCGAGAAGAGCCTTGATCTCTGCGTCTTCAATTCGCCGAAAACAGCGTCGACGACCATTGCGTTCGAGCAAAGCAACCTCAAGTTCATCGTGTGTCAGTTTTCGCTCCACGCCAGACAGGGCCGAAATCGCAACTGTAATCGCATCTTTGATTGACATCTGAGATTTGTACCCGGCTTTGAGACGAGTCAGAACCGCTTCGCTGTCGCCACCTAATACCGAAAAATTGTGCTCGTCCAAAACTGTGCCGTCGTAAAGCACATGAAACAGCCTGTCGGATGATGGGTCGGTACCGATTTCGGCAACCAACAATTCAACCTCCATTGGCTTTGGACCCTCGCTAAACATTTGACTCAAAATCTGCGCATATTGATTGGTCAAACTACGAGCATCCACGTCTTGTCTCGAGAATTGATAGCCCTTGAGGTCCGCTGCACGCACGCCGGCAACGCGAAGCTGATCAAATTCGTTGTATTTACCCACACCTGCGAAGGCGATTCGATCGTAAATTTCACTGATCTTGTGCAAAGTAGTTGATGGATTTTCTGAAATGATCGCAATGCCATTGTCATACTGCAGCGCGACAAGTGTGCGACCACGAGCGATGCCTTTTCGGGCGTAGTCAGCCCGATCTTTCATAAATTGTTCTGGCGGAACGTAATACGGCATGCTCATCGTGATCCGACCTCTTTGGCAATTTCGCCGTAGATCTGACTCAACTTTTCGTTGGAGATAGCACTCCACCCGTCTTTGGTAATTGAAGCCACGACCGGATAAATGCCGCGCAACGCATCGGGTCCTCCGGTGGCCGAGTCCGCATCTGATGCTTCCCACAGTGCCTTGGCGCAAAGTTTCACCGCGTCGTCAACTGTCAGATCACGGCGCCAAGCAACTCGCATCACCGTGCTGGCATGCAGCATTCCAGAGCCCGTGGCGACGAAATCCCTCTCTTCATAGCGGCCACCCGTGACGTCATAGTCCCATAATCTGCCTGATTTTGACGACAGGTCAAATCCGGCGAAAATCGGCACGACTACGAGACCTTGCATTGCTGCTGGCAAGTTGCTGCGCACGAACATTGATAATTGATTCGCTTTACCCTCGAGAGAAAGAGATTGGCCTTCGACTTTTTCGTAGTGTTCTAGCTGCAACTGAAAAAGTTTGATCATCTCCATGGCTGGTCCGGCTGCACCCGCGATTGCTACTCCGCTGAAATCGTCTGCCGAAACGACTTTTTCCATGCTGCGGTGACTGATCAGGTTGCCAGAGGTGGCGCGACGGTCGCCCGCCATGACCACCCCACCCGAACAACGCATCGCCACGCAGGTCGTGGCGTGCGGAATGTCTAGATCATTATCTTCCGAGTGCGATGAAAACGGCGACAACCCTACTCGTTTAAGTAATTCTCCAAAATTTGCGCCCGGGTCGGACTCGGCGGCGAACATCGGCATAGCCATATTTTTATGATACGGCTATTGGCCGCCTTTCTGCACGTAACTCTTGACGAAGTCCTCTGCATTTGATTCAAGAACTTCATCGATCTCATCAAGCAGATCGTCCAAATCTGCCTTCAGTTTTTCACCCTTGGGTGCGAGCTTGGACTCGACAACGACTTCATCTTTGGTTCGTTCGGTGTTTGATTTTTGTTTTCTGGTTCTTTCAGCCATACGCGCACCATAGCCAAAAAAATGACAAATGTGCAACTATTCAGACCAAGAAAAGGTCTAATTAGTTGGTTTAAAGTTTGAACCCAGGACCTGATTTCCGAGCATCGCCACCAATTCGGCCGGTGATTCGCATTGTTCGAATAAATGTCCGGTCAATGATCTTGTTCCTCGCAATGGCTCCGTCATTGGCACGCGTCGAAGCGGCTCTTTGCCGATGTCGAACACGATGCTGTCCCAGTTCGCCGCCACCACGTCAGACGGCCATTTTTTGAGGCACATTCCTCGAAAATACGCGCGTGTCGTATCAGGTGGCGTGTCGATCGCACGAAGCACTTCGGCGTTGTTGACCATTGTCTCAAGATTGGCGCGTAACGCCAGGCACTTTTCAACACGCATATCGTGATACTGCAGATCAATCGCCTTCAAACGAGGATCGTTGGCGCGCAAATTATGACGATCGACCATGCCGTCAATGATTCGTTTTTTTGCAACCCAGTCGATGATGTGACATTGAGAAAGCGGGTCTTCCTTCAGCCCTTCAATCACCTCGCGCCACCTTCGTAAGATCAGTTTTCCGTCCTCGTTGCCGACTGATTCAAGACCGAATTGTGTGGAATAGCGCTCGGCTCGCTCGCAGAGAAGTTCTTGGAGCTCAAGCGCGGTCAATGTTTTACCGGACTCAAGCAAAATTTTCTGTCGCAGTGTTGGATCGTGACTCACCTGTCGTATCGCCGCAACCGGGGTCGCTAGCAAAAGATCATCGCCAAGTTGTCGATCTTCGATCATCGCCAACAAGATCGCCGTCGTCCCGAGTTTCAAAAAAGTTGCGACTTCACTCATATTTGCATCGCCCACAATCACGTGAAGTCGACGATATTTGCTCGGATCACAATGGGGCTCGTCCCGAGTGTTGACGATGGGCCGTTTTAACGTCGTTTCCAATCCGATCTCTTCTTCGAAAAAGTCAGCACGCTGTGAGAGTTGATACGCGACGGAGTTGCTCGGCATACCCTCGAACTCGCTCCCGACCTTGCCCGAACCGCAAAAAATCTGTCTGGTAACGAAATGTGGTGTGATCAACGACGCCATTTCTGCGAACGGCACCGCTCTGCTAAGCAAATAATTCTCGTGACACCCATAACTATTGCCTTTTCCATCAGAATTATTTTTGTAGACGACGAGTTCAGCGCCCCTGGGCAACAGATTTTTCGCATTCTCCATGCTTTGCCTGACAATCTCTTCACCCGCGCGATCAAACAGCAACGCCTCGGACGCAAACCGACACTCGGGGGTCGAAATTTCGGGGTGCGCATGATCAACGTAATATCGTGCCCCGTTAGTCAAGACCGTGTTGACCATCTGCACCTCGATGTCGGGTGGAAATACATCGTCGAGGTTGTAGCCCCTGGCGTCCGATCCAGGCATCTCCGCGGCGAAATCCCAACCGATCGACGAATCGAATCGACTGACATAAGAATTAATCAACAAGGACGAAGAAGTAATCGGGCTTGAGTCCATCCCCGTGGCGATGATCCCGTATTCGGTTTCGATACCGAGAACCTTGGCGATGCTCAAAATATGCCCCTAGAGGTATTGTCCTGTGGCAGTTTTTTCAATCGCCCGCCCGCCCGAGTTTGCATCTTTGTCGTCACCCACGAGGGTGCGTATGAACACGATACGTTCACCCTTCTTGCCGGATATTTTCGCCCAGTCGTCGGGGTTGGTTGTATTCGGTAGATCTTCGTGCTCTTTGAACTCTTGTCGAATCGAGGTCGTCAGGTCTTCGATTGACACACCGCGTTCGCCACCTGCGATCAGTCGCTTGATCGCCAATTTCTTGGCGCGACGAACGATGTTCTCAATCATTGCGCCGGACGCGAAGTCTTTGAAATACATCACATCACGATCGCCATTTTGATATGTGACCTCCAAGAATTGGTTCGATTTATTTTGCAGATACATCTCCCCCACCGTGCGTTCGATCATCGATCTAACCGTCGCGTCAATTGAGCCATCGTGCTGCTTGATTTCAGATTCGGCGATCGGCACCTCGACGGTCAGATACCTCGAAAAAATTTGTCTGGCAGCGGATTCGTCTGGTCTATCGATACGTATTTTTACGTCAAGTCGACCGGGTCGTAAAATAGCCGGGTCGATCAAGTCTTCTCGATTCGTTGCCCCGATCACAATGACGTTGCGCAGACCCTCTACCCCATCGATCTCGGCCAAGAGTTGTGGCACGATCGTCGACTCCATATCAGACGAGATACCGGTGCCCCGCGTACGAAACATCGAGTCCATTTCGTCGAAGAACACGATGACTGGCCAACCCTCTTCACTTTTCTCGCGGGCACGCTGAAATATGAGTCTGATTTGTCGTTCGGTTTCGCCCACATATTTGTTGAGCAGTTCGGGTCCCTTGATGTTTATAAAGTAACTCTTGGCCTTCTCGCCACCATTTGCCGACGACACTTTCTTCGCCAAACTATTGGCCACAGCCTTGGCAATTAGTGTTTTACCGCAACCTGGTGGGCCGTACAGCAAGATTCCTTTCGGTGCGGGCAACTGGTGCTCGGCAAAGAGGTCGCCATACAAAAATGGCAACTCAACGGCGTCTGCGATCTCTTCAATTTGACCGTCCAGCCCGCCAATGTCGGCATAAGAAATATCGGGCACCTCCTCTAAAAGAAGATGCTCAATTTCAGGTTGACTAAGGCGCTCAAGTAACAGGTTCGATTTCGGATCCATTCTCAGCAAGTCACCGCTGCGCAAGTGGGTGCCACGCATCGAATCTGCCAACTCGCAGACTCTTTCGTCATCACCTCGACCAGTGACTACGGCCCGAACACCGTCGTCAAGCAACTCTTTAAGATGAACGACTTCACCGATAACTTCAGCGACCCGCACTTTGACAATGTTGAAGCTTTCGTTGAGTACGACCTCGCTACCCCGTTCAAGATTTTCAAGGTCAATGTCTGGATGCACCGTGACGCGCATTTTTCTGCCGTTGGTCAAGATATCGACTGTTTGATCATCGTTCTTACCGACGACGACACCGTATCCACTTGGTGGTTGGGTCAACTTTTCTACCTCATCACGCAGCGAGGCTATGTGCTCCCGTGATTCACGCAATGTGTACGAAAGTTTTTCGTTTTGAGAAACTGCTTGGGCCAACTGCCCTTTTGTCGCGAGCAAATTTTCCTCGAGTTGACGGGTTCGATCACGTGCTGATTCAGCATTCGGATCACCTTCTCGTGCCATCGTGAATTCTGCCTTTCAAGTCGCGAGCCCTACCGTATAGGTCAAACACCTGAATCCAAAAGTCGTGTATTGGCACGAAATCGCCGGAAAGCCCGTGTAGCCTATTTTCGTTGTCAAAACTTCTAGTTGGATAAATTTCAAGGAGAGTCAAGGGTATGAAAGTTTGGATCGATCAGGATCTTTGCACTGGCGATGGGCTTTGCGAAGAAATCGCCCCCGACGTTTTCACCTTGCTTGATGACGGTTTGGCATACGTCAAAGAAGGCACGACGGTCTATGCCACTGCCAAAGGAAATGCGCAGGGTGCCGCCGGGGTAGCAAACTTCGCAGACTCGCAACTCGACGCAGTCGTCGAGTCAGCCGAAGAGTGCCCTGGTGAGTGCATTTTCATCGAGCCCTAAAATATTTTTTAGGCCCCGACGAATCGGGCTGAAGTCAAGAATCCGGTGTGAGCAACCATTCTGTGGTCTGGTCTGACTGATGCGCCATCGATGTGCCAAGTACGATGCAAAACTTCGAGTGTTCGATGGTCAAGCCATCCATCTCGCATCGACTCTCGAGTCTTGACCGCCTGAGTAATGCTCGGCGAATAAGAAACCAATATCCCACCTTTGCGCAATGCACCTTGCGCATGAGGCACCACCTGCCAAGGCTCTGGTAAATCGAGGACCATTCGGTCGAAGCCCTTTTCAGTTATTCCAGCATAAACATCTCGCACCGAGACGTGGTAGTGGCTCAATGCACCAGCACCCAGATATTCTCGGACATTCGTTTGGGCACGATTGGCAAAATCCTCACGGATTTCGTAACCAGTTATTTCTGCACCATAGCGAAGCAGGATCAATGACAACGCCCCCGAACCCAAGCCTGATTCAAAAACTTTTGCCTGTGGAAAGATGTCTGCCATCATGCAGATTGGCGCAAGATCTTTCGGATAGATCACTTGCGCGCCACGCGGCATTTGAATCACAAAATCTTCAAGGGTCGGACGCAGGACAATATATTCTGCGCCTTTCGTCGATCTGAGTATTGATCCCTCTTCGATTTGCAATAAGTCGCCGTGTGCCAGAAATCCAGAATGAGTATGGAATTCTCCGTCGACCTTCAACGTGAACAAGTAGCGCCGCTTCTTGGCGTCTATCAGCAAAACTTTTTCGCCGTAAGCAAACATTAGAACCGTGACTTAATCTGTTGGACCTGTGTCGGATTCTGCGACACGCTTTTTGCCACTTTTCCGACCCAAAAGAAAGGACGAGAGAATTCCCAACGCCGATGCCCCACCGACGAGTGCTTTCAACTGCAGTGACTTGTTGCCGAGGGAGACTTTCAGGTCGTCCTGAAATTGCTCGAGACCCGCGACGATTTCTTCGCGTGAAACTTCATCTTCTTGGCTCATAACTTATTCAATGTTCCTTTGCGAATGCGCGATTTTGCAACGAAAAGCAAAGCAACACAAACCGCGAGCGCAAGAAAATAGGTCAACCAAGACCATGAACCCGAATCACCGAGATCGCTGGTCTGCAAAAGCCGCAACACGCCGAGCGCGCCGAGCACGAGCGCGGCACTAAGGCACAGCGCTGCCACAAGGCCATAGGCGAACCATCTACCTGCGCCGCGAATCGGCTTCAATGTTTCGCGCTTGACGTAATCGAAAACCATCTCGTAGACGTCGGCAAAAGACTTGCCTTCAGAATCCTTGCCTTTTGACGAATCAATTTTGAATCCAGTCACGCAACTATTCTACGGCGCGACCGCCTGAGTTAAGGGCAGAAGTTTATTGACATTCATACGCTCGTCACCAAAAGCAAGGGCTGTCGCCAAGTCGTTCCATATTGAGCGGTAGAAGTCCAAGGTCGACACTCCCGAGCCGTTCATGATCAACGAGAACACGCTGCTGCGGTTTTCTTTCAATGGAAACATTCCAGACAAAGATTTGACTCCGTTCAGCGTTCCAGTTTTCGCAAGCATCGTTCCGGAGCCGGCTCCTGTGATGAATGTGTCGCGCAATGTGCCAGTCTTGCCTGCCAATGCCATTGAAGTCGTGACCAAACCTGTTCGCCCATCTCGGTGCAACAACTGCGTCAACAAGTTGCAGGTCAACCGATTCTCTCGGTCCAACCCGGACCCGTCGATCAGGGCGACTCCTTGACCCGGCAATCCCCAATCGGCGATCTTCTGAGCGATAACAGTCAAACCATCAACCCGTGTTGCCGAATTTCGACCTACAAGTCCGATTTCTTTGACGAGCATTTCAGCCGTGTTGTTGTCACTATTGGTCAGCATCTCCGCCACGACTTGAGCCATTGGCACAGATTCAAGTGTCGCGATCACCGGCAGATCCATTGATGCCGCACCCACATCGGGCGCATCTCTGACTGCGATTCCACGCGATTCGAGCAAATTGGTAAATTCAGTCGCCGCAGCCAAAGCTGGATTCGCTGGTTTGAGCGGAGTACCAGTTATTGACCCGTCGTTGACCACTAACGCGCCAAGTGGCCCCGCTTCTACGCTGCGGATACCGTCGCCCCAACTGGGTACGTATCTTTCAGAATCATAAATTGTTTCATCGCCGATCACACCGCCGTTAACCGAGGTGACCCCGATCGCCACCAACTCATCAACTAGTGCTTCGACGTCTGTCGGGGTCATGGTCGGATACTTCTCAGTAAGCGGATACGCGCGCGTCGTAAGTAACGGATCCCCGGAACCAACCAACCACAGATCGCCACGCACGACCGAGTTGACGACATTGCCGAGAAGTCTCGTCGTGAATTTTCGGTCGGGTCCGAGCACATCCAAAGCAACTGCGGCGGTAATCAATTTTTGGTTACTGCCTGGAATCAAGGCCATGTTCGGGTTGACTTCGATTATCGTTTTGCCGTTCGTAGAAATCACCAGGCATGACTCTGCGGGCAATGCACTGACCACTTGCAGAAGTTCGTCTTGAACTTTGGCAGCAGATTCTAAATCTGCGAGGGTTTGTGGGACTCTGCGGGCCGACAAAATCTGTGTGATAGGTGGTGGTTGCAAGGGCTCTTGAATTTTCAACGACCGCACCTCATCACCGGCGGCGATTGCGACCTGCCAGACAGATAGCAACGGTATTGCGCCGATCACCGCCACTGAAACCAGCGCGATCAACAGTCTTCGAGTTGACATACGCTCAGAATTTTCCGACAGCCGTTGTAGAAAGATTCGTGGTTTGACGATCTTCATCTCTATTCGACCAGGTCCTTCCACTTTGCATAACGATAAACATCACCCAAAGCGCGCGCCGCCCTTTGACCGCTCGCATAACATAATCGACCAGTTTGTTGCACTGCGAGCACTCCTGGGTTCGCGGGGTCGGCGACCCCAAGTTCAGTCGCGACCAAAATCGGCTTTCCAGTTTGCCGAGAAAGTTCTGCAGCCACCTCGGCATACTTCACATCTTGTCGTTCGTGATAACCAACAATTCGTTCCAACTCGAATGCATCAAAAAATTTGCCTTCACGCATCAGACGCGCCTGATTCGACTGAATTCCCAGTCCCAAAAAGATTATTGAATCAACTTCTTGATGCATTGCAATCAAGCGCATCACGTCGGAAATCGTCTCACGAGTTTCCCCGCCTGCGCAGTCCACGGGGTTATTGCGACTCCATCGAGCCGGCAGCAGTTCAGAAAGTGAGGTCGACAAGTCCTCAGGCAGTGGCATCAAGTTCAATACTTGTTCGTCGGCGATGACATCTGACGTGACCACGCCCCACCCGCCCACTGTCGTCAGAACTATTGTGTTTGGTCCTTTGGGCAGAGGTTGTGTCGCGAATGTCGCAGCGACATCAAACGCTCGCTCCGCATCGGACACGCGTATCACTCCTGAATCGTCACACACTCCGTCAAAAATACGGTCATCGCTGGCGATCGCCCCCGTGTGACTGGCAGCCGCTCTAGCACCGCTTTGGGTTGCACCGCCTTTGAGCACGACAAGAGGTTTTACTTTTGCCAGGGCGCGCATCGATTGCAACAGTCGTCGACCATCATCTACACCTTCGATATAAGCGAGAGCAACGGATGTCGTCGAGTCGGTCGCAAAGTACTCGAGGAATTCAGGCACCCCAATTTGGGCGGCGTTGCCTGCCGAAACTGCCCGAGCGATACCTACTTTTGTTAGTCGGGCGTAATTCATGAAGCTTGAAACGAAATTGCCACTTTGACTGACAACCGAAATCGATCCTCTAGGTGGGTAAGGACCGACGATCTGCGCGCACAAGTTTTTTGGTGTACTGACGACCCCCTGTCCATTCGGGCCAACGAGCAAAATATCGAGGCTCTTTGCCAAATCGCGAAGTTCTTGCTGCGCGATTTCACCTTCTTTGCCAACTTCGCCATAGCCAGCAGAAGTCACATAAACGGCTTTAACTCCTTTTCGAGCACAGGCGCGCAAAATTTCGGGATTCGTCGACGCTGGCGTACAAATAAAAGCCAAATCCACACCGTCACCTAGAAGTTCATCAACTGATGTCAAACAGTTGATGCCGAGGACGTTCGACTTTTCCGGATTCGTTGCAAAAATTCGCCCAGAATAACCGCCAGCCAAAATGTTGTGCAACGACACGAACCCAAATTTGCCGGGGTGTGTCGACGCGCCAACAACCACGACTCCTTTGGGTTCAAAAAGTGCCGCAAAATGTCTTGGCGAAATCCAGTTCTGAGTTGGCGGTTGACTACTTGTTGGTCGGCTTTGTCGTTCAATCAGAGCATCAACGGCCACGACCGAGCCATCTTGCCTGATGATCAACGGATTTATGTCGACAGATAAAACCGACTCGTCTGCGAGTGCGAGATTCGAGACAGCGATCAGTGCCTGACTCAACTGTTCGACGATGAGCGGTTCTTCCCCGCGAAAATTGCCGAGCACATCTTGCTGCTTGAGTCGCGCGATCATCCGTCGGGCACCAATCTCGTCTATTGGTGTCGGTGCAAAAACAAAATCGCCCAGAGCCTCGGCGAAAACTCCACCAAGACCGCACATCACGAATGCCCCAAATTGTGCATCCCGCACGAGACCGACAATTAGTTCGCGCCTGCCTCTTTCCATTTTGGCTATCAGCAGCGAGACTTTGCCATCAGCAACGGTCGCCTGAGCGAGTAGATCAGTGGCCGCGTCCAAGGCATCTTGCGCATTTCGCACGTTCAATCTGACCAAGCCACGCTCTGATTTATGGCTCATCGATTCTGCGCAAAGTTTCATCGCCACTGGGAATCCAATTTTTGCCGCGGCATCTATTGCTTGGTCAGCAGAGAAAATTTCTGTCTCTATGGCGAATGTGACACCGAACTGTCGAAGTATGGTCTTCGATTCGACCTCTGAAATCATGGTTCGCTGCGAATTCGACACGCAGTAACAGTAGTGTGAGATCGTCCTCGAAAAGATAAGTTGATGCCGTGCAAATAATTTCCGCGCTGTTTGTAGAGAACTTTGCGTTGCGCCAAGCCCCGGGTCCAAGCACTCGCATCGACCTGACTGGAGCGTTTTTTTCTTTTGCCGCACCAACTCCCGTACCCGTCACAATCGATCCGCACTTGGTCGTGCTCGTTTACTGTCCAGAAAACGAGCTTGGAAACTCAGTACTTGAAGTCATTTTTCGAAAAGGTGCTTCAGCCGACGATGAACAACTCGCCCGCAATGTCAGCCCGTTCACGGTTGAGCCGGGCAAATTCACCTATCGACTAGTGCGTGGCGAACTAGCGATTTCGCAATATGGTCAAATTTTCGCTCACTGCCGAGTCGGCACGGGTCAGTGGCACTTGGTGCCTCTAACGGTCCTGCCACCAGTCGAGCCATAATCAAATCCAACCTGAACCGTTTTACCAACTAGTTTTAGCGCAATGGTTTCAAAACTCTCGATACAGCAGGACTCGCAGGCGGTCTCCTGCATTCGTGGTCTAGCCATGGACGCTCCGCTAGCGGCAAAGAGTGGGCATCAAGGCACGGCGATGGCGCTGGCACCGCTCGGACATGTTTTGTACAGCAGAATTTTGCGCCATGATCCCCGCAGTCCAAACTGGAAGAATCGCGATCGTTTTATTTTGAGCAATGGTCACGCCTCAATCCTGCAATACGCATTGCTTTTTATAAATGGCTACGGTCTTGAAATTGAGGATCTTAAGCAGTTTCGCCAATTTGGTTCGATAACTCCTGGTCACCCCGAAGTTGGTCACACCCTCGGGGTCGAAGTCACGACAGGCCCGTTGGGGCAGGGTTTTGCCAACGCCGTGGGCATGGCGATCGCCGAGCGAAACCTGCGCAGTCGCTTCGGCGCATCCGCGTGCGACCACAACACTTATGTGATTGCCGGCGACGGTTGCTTGATGGAAGGAATAAGCCACGAAGCGGCATCGCTCGCGGGCCATTTGAAACTAGACCGTCTGGTCTGCATCTTCGACGACAACACAGTCACGATTGATGGGGCAACTTCGCTGAGTTGCTCGGATGATGTCGCAAAACGATTCGCCGCATATGGGTGGAACATCATGCAACTCGGCGAGATCGCCGATGACCTCGATGCTCTTGAAGACGCACTGATAACCGCTCGAGCAACCCGTGGTGCGCCGACGCTTTGTATTTTAAAGACTCACATCGCCCATCCATCTCCCGATTTCACCGATGCCCACGAGGCCCACGGAAATCCGTTCACGGCGGCGCATGTGACGACGACAAAAAAAGTCATGGGCATCCCCGACGAACCTTTCTGGGCACCCGAAGATCTGGTGACGGCTCTACGCAAACACGCAATCGTCAGAGGTGATTCGTTCAGCGCACAATACGAAAAAGATCTCAACGAAATTGACGAACGATACATTTGGGATGCCGCCTGGGCCACTCCAAACTCCTCGTCATTTAGTTCGTTGCTCCCCGACTTCGATAAATCTGCCAATCTTGCAACCAGACAAGTTATTCAAAAAGTTTTTGACGCTTCTTTACCCGCGTTACCCGGGCTGATCGCGGGATCTGCCGATCTAACGGGAAACACCGGCACGAAACTCGCGAAGCAAACTGCCCAGAGTGTCACCGCACCTGATGGCCGTCAAATCTATTTCGGCATCCGCGAGCACGCGATGGGTGCCGCCGTCGTGGGCATGGCTCTGCACGGCGGCGTACTTCCAGTTTGTGGCACATTTTTTGTTTTCGCTGATTACATGCGCCCTGCTATCCGACTAGCGGCGTTGTCAAAAGCCAGGTGTGTATTTATTTTCTCCCACGATTCTGTGGGCGTCGGCGAAGATGGACCTACCCACCAACCAGTCGAGCAACTCGCGTCATTGCGCGCGATACCAGATCTGCAAGTGATTAGACCTGCCGATCCAAATGAAACAGTCGCGGCGTGGTGTGTGGCAGTTGATCATGACGGACCGACGGCGATCATCTTGTCGCGACAAAGCGTCTTGAGTGTCACCGATGGTTCGGCGGTCAAAAATGGAGTCGGTATCGTGGGTGCGAATATCCCCAAGCCAAAGGTTGTTCTTTTGGGTACCGGCAGTGAAGTTGGTCTTTGCACTCAAGCCGCAGCCGAACTTGCCGAGGCTGGCATCTTGGCCCAAGTGGTTTCAATGCCGAGTTGGGATCGTTATGAGCGAAGCGACAAGTCATCGGACCAAACTATTTTTCCCGAAGGTGTGCCAGTCGTTGCGGTTGAAGCCGGCGTAACCATGGGCTGGCATAAATACGCGGATCATGTGATCGGGATCGATCGTTTCGGCACGAGTGCTCCGGGTGCTGTTGCACTAAGAGAACTGGGCATAAGCGTCGAGGCAATCATCAAAAAAGTAAAATCGATATAGATGTCAGATCGACTTAAGGCTCTATACGAAGAATTCGGGCAGAGTCCCTGGTTGGATAATTTAAAGCGCAGCTACATCACGTCGGGTGAATTGGCGACCGTCCGCGACATCGGTATCCGCGGATTGACTTCCAACCCGACTATTTTTCAGAAGGCTATTCAAGGCTCGAGCGACTATTCGTCGCAATTTGCCGAATTGATCGATCAGCAACTCTCGCCTGTCGACAGTTACTGGCAGTTGGTTCTTCGTGACATCAACGGGGCGTTAGATGTATTCGCACCGCTCTATCAATCGTCCAACGGACTGGACGGCTTTGTGAGCGTTGAGGTCGACCCCGGACTGGCCCACGATCGTGTCAATACATTGTCTAGCGCGCGAGATTTGCATTCAAAAATTTCGCGTCCGAACGTGATGATCAAAATTCCTGCAACTCGCGAATGTGTTCCTGCCATCGCCACAATGATCGCCGAGGCGCGAAACGTAAATGTGACGCTGATTTTCAGTCTTGAGAGGTACCAGCAGGTGATGGATGCCTACATCGACGGTCTTGAGTCGTTGGCGATTAGTCGACCAGACATTGTCGGTTCAGTATCGAGTGTCGCCAGTTTTTTCATTTCACGCGTGGACACAGAAATTGATCGCTTGCTTGCAGGTAAGGACAACGCCATGGCCAATGCGCTGCTCGGCACTGCGGCGATCAGTCAGGCCAAACTCGCCTATGTGATGTTTCGTAGGACTTTTTCTGGACCACGCTGGACCAAACTCGAGAAACTTGGCGCAAAAGTTCAGAGACCGCTTTGGGCGTCGACATCGACGAAAAATCCGAAGTACACCGACACCCTCTATGTCGACAACCTGATCGGTAAAGACACCGTCAACACGCTCCCCGATTCGACAGTAGATGCGTTTCGCGACCACGGCACTCTGAAATCGACCATTGAACTTGATCTTGATCTCGCCCATCAACAGTGGTCGGATCTGGGCCGTGTCGGAGTTGACGTTTCGGATGTGGCCGAAAGGCTTGAGCGCGAAGGTGTCGCATCATTTCAGAAAAGTTTCGATGAATTGATCGGTGTGCTCAGTGAGAAAGCCGCGGAACTCTCGTAATGCCCGAACAAAATATCGACGAATTGATCAATATCATTTTAGATGAGTCGAAAATCAAAACAGACAGGCGACTGATTGCCGAACTTATTCGCGAGTCGCTCCAACTCGGTTCTGACTCAACTGGGACCTTGAATCTCAAGATTGCCAGCGCAGCCATCGCGGAAATGCGCGAGGCATTCGCCATGTTCGCCCCATTTTCCGACCGCAAAAAAGTGACTATTTTTGGATCGGCCAGAACGACAAAAGACGACCCCGTCTACAAACAAACTGAGGCTGTCGCGGCCAAACTGGCGGCTGCCGACTGGATGGTCGTCACGGGAGCCGGACCAGGAATAATGGAGGCCGGAATGTCAGGCGCGGGTCGTGAGATGTCGATCGGCGTCAGTATCCGACTGCCGTTCGAGACTTCAGCAAACGCAATAATCGCGGGAGACCAAAAATTTGTCTCGATGCGATACTTTTTTACGCGCAAATTGATGCTGGTCAAAGAGTCCCAAGCCTTTGTCTGCATGCCGGGTGGCTTCGGCACGCTAGACGAAATGTTTGAATTGCTCACCCTTTCGCAAACGGGAAAGGGCAACCCCGTGCCGATAGTCGTTCTAGATCTACCCAATGATCCTTTTTGGCAAAGCCTCGACGCTTTTGTTCGCCAAACCTTGGTGCCCAGAAAGCTCGTTTCGACCCAAGACTTGGCGCTATATCGCATTTGTTCGAGCGTCGACGAGGCAGTTGCGGAAATCAATAATTTCTATGCTGTGTATCATTCGATGCGATTCGTCGGCAAACGGTTGGTGATGCGACTCAATCGTGAACTATCCGATCAACATGTGAGCCGATTGAACAGCGATTTCGCCGATATTTGCGTCAATTCGATGATCGAGAAGATTTCACCAACCAAGCCCGAAACTGAGGACGACGACAATCTCGACAAGGCACGACTCGCATTTCAGTTCGCCCGTCGGGACTTTGGACGGTTGCGTCAATTTATCGATGCAATCAACTCGCCGAACCTCGACCCAGCAAACTAATCGCTTTTTCCACTGCTCTGCGGGCCTGGGTCAGCGTTCGTTCAAGTTCTGGTCGTTTTGATTCGCCTGCGGCGTGTGACTGTTTCAAAACCGACAGCGCTTGGTCGGCCAACTGCTCGGAGATCAACTTCAACTGTTGAACAATGTCTTGTGAATCTTCTTCGAACGAATGCATGACCGTACAAGTATGCCATTAGCCTGCTCCGAGATGTCGCAGCCCGAAGAACTTCACGAGTGGATAAGTTTCGCCGATCCCGATCTTGAGCAAACTTGGATGATCGACGCAACTTTTTTGAGGTCAAATTGGACATGCATCTACGGCAACGGTTGTCAGGGCGTACTAGACGATCCCGCTCCCGAACTGAACCAAGGTTGTTGCAGTTATGGTGCGCACTTTATAGACAATGATGACCTGGCTTCGGTGAAAAAAATCGTCGCACGATTGACTCCCGAGCATTGGCAGAATTTCAAACAAGGCAAGAACGACAACTGGCTGACCAAAGAGGAAGACGGCACTGACGTCACGAAGTCGTATCTTGGCACTTGCATTTTCCACAACCGACCCGACTTCGAAGGCGGAATGGGGTGTGCCTTCCATGTTGCAGCCTCAGCCGCGGGTGAGCGTCCGATGGATTGGAAACCCGATGTTTGTTGGCAAGTACCGCTTCGGCTCGAACAGCACGAAGAGGATGAAAACCACATTTTGTCGATCGTTCGCGAATGGAAACGTCGCGATTGGGGTGGCGGCGGACACGACTTCCACTGGTGGTGCACCGATGACTCCTCGGCATTCGTCGGCTCTAGACCCGTCTACAAGTATCTCAAAGACGAACTGATCGAATTGTGTGGTGCCAAAATTTACGAAATGATCGTCAAACAACTGCAAAGACCTCGCACGACGTTTTTGCCGCATCCCCAAGTCAGACGCAAAGTAAAGGTTTAGTTCTTACCGACTTTATTCGACTTGCGTCGATCTTCGACGCTCAAAAAACGTTTGCGGATCCGAATATTTGATGGCGTCACTTCGACCAGTTCGTCCTCGCCGATCCATTGAATTCCGGTTTCGAGCGTGTGGGTTACTGGCGTTGCCAACTTTGGCCCGTCATCATGACTGTGCGTGCGAATGTTGGTCAACTCTTTGGCACGAACCGAATTGACAACCATCTCGTCTTCGCGCGCATTTTCTCCGACGACCATGCCCTCGTAAACCTCGACGCCTGGCGCGACAAACAAAGTGCCGCGAAGTTGCAAATTGTCGAGGGCATAAGCAGTAGTTGAACCTTTTCGATCAGAGACCATTGCCCCGCCCATGCGATGCGGCAATTCACCGGCCCACGGCATGTAACCGCTCAGACTTTGATGCAAAAGTGCCGTACCGCGCGTGACAGTCAGCAACAACGATCTGAACCCAATCAAACCGCGCGAGGGAGCTTGAAAACTGACGATAGTTCGCCCGCTGTCCCCTTGCTCAAGATTTATCACTCGCCCCTTGCGTGGTGCAAGGGCTTGGGTAACGGCGCCGACATACATGTCTGGCACATCAATCGTGCCAGCTTCGAGCGGTTCTTGTTTCTTTCCGTCGATTTCTTTGGTGATTACCTCTGGGCGACTTACTTGCAATTCATATCCTTCACGTCGCATGTTTTCGATCAACACGGCAAGTTGCAGTTCGCCACGACCAGCAACTTCGATCACATCCGGACTGTCGGTGGTATTGACTCGAATTGAAACGTTGCCCAGAACTTCTTTGAAAAGACGCTCGCTCAAATGACGACTGGTCAAGAAGGTGCCTTCTCGGCCCGCGAACGGCGAAGTATTGACGCCGAAACTCATTCGAAGAACTGGTTCATCCACCTCAAGACGGGGCAACGCTGGCGCATTTTCTAGCGCGGCAACGGTATCGCCAACCTCGACCTCGTCGATACCCGCGAGGATGAACAGATCTCCCGCCGCCACTTGCGCAACCTCTTCCCGACTGATGCCGCGGAATGCGAACAATGTGGAGATTTTCCGTTTAATGAACGGTGCGGGATTCGCCGATGTTGGATGTTGCCAAACACAGATCATGTCGCCTTTCTTCATCACTCCTGCTTCAACGCGTCCGATCGCCAGACGGCCCAAATAATCAGAGGCATCAAGGTTGGCGACAAGTGCCTGCAATGGCGCATTCGGATCAGCGGTCGGCGCAGGAATCGTGTCGAGAATCGCGTCTAGCAAAGGCACCAAGTCGGCGTTTTCTGGTGGCATGCCGATTCCTTTCATTGATCTTCCGTCACGTGCCACCGCAGAAATAACTGGAAAACTCAGGTGATGATCGTGATGTGCGAGATCAAGAAATAGTTGCTCAACTTCATGGAGCACTTCGTCCGGTCGGGCATCGGCACGGTCGACTTTGTTCAGAACTACGACTACTGGCAGATCTCTGGCTAATGCTTTAGACAAAACATATCTAGTCTGCGGCAACGGGCCTTCGGCAGCGTCGACCAAAAGCAAAATGCCATCAACAAGTGCGAGTGCTCGTTCTACTTCACCACCGAAGTCGGCGTGACCTGGGGTGTCCACCAAGTTGATCTTCGTTCCTCGCCATTCAATTTCGGCGGCTTTCGCCAAAATTGTGATACCGCGCTCACGCTCCTGATCGTTCGAGTCCATCACCCGATCCACGACTACTTGATGCGCGGCGAAAGTCCCGCCGCTTTTTAGAAGAGCGTCCAACAACGTCGTCTTACCATGGTCTACGTGCGCGACTAGCGCGAGGTTGCGAATGTTATTAATGAGGATCTCAGTTCGGTTTCAGGAGATATCTTCGTCGGAGTCATCGGCGATCTCATCACCGTTTTCATCGAACCGCACACCATAGCGTTCAGCGATAGCCGCGTACTCATCTTCTTGTGATTTCGACTTGTTTTCTCGGGTAACCCCAAGATCCTCGGCCGACGGACCAGTTTGCTTCAGGCGACGGGCTTCTTCAAATCGACGATGACGACCCTTTTTCACGGTAGGGCTCCAAATTTCTCTGGGGCGATTACCGATTGGTTATCGCCTAGTTGATAGACATTGGCTCAAAGACTAGCGACTCTGCCCCGATAAAAGGTGGATATACATGGTTTTATTGCTTGCCAGATTCAACCAGTTTGAGATGTCCGTCACGATCGACGCTCAGACCGACGTCCCCATTCAAAATTCGATTCAGATCATCTCCGATCAGTGTTGCTCGCCAACCTTGAATCAGTCGCGCATCGGGTGATTTTCGCAAAAACGCGGTGATGTCGCTTTGCGTCGCCAAGAAAGTCGCATCAATCTTGTGCTTGCGTGCGAGTTCGCCTATCCATGCGGTGATCAAAGTCAGAGCGGGTCGAGCCCATTTATCGACATCGTCTACATCGTTCGTCGGTAATTCAACATGTTGCTTTGCGCCGTCTCGTATCGCAGCCATGATTTCCCGACAAGAATCTGCGGACAAATGACGATCATCAACGCCACGAGTAGTTGCCAACTCTTCAACACTTTTTGGTACACGCTGAGATATGCCCAGCAGTGCCATATCGCTCATCACACGTCTTGGTGGAGCATCGTTGCGCATCGCTTTTTCTTCCCGCCATTTCGCCACAGATTGGGCCACTCCACGAGATTGCCCTTTCAACGCCCTCGCCTCTTTAAGTTTTAGCCAAGCCAAACTTGGATCTTGCGGACCCTGCGGACGTTGCACGAGGTCTTTGCAAGCATCGGTCACCCATGCAGAGCGATCGAGTTCTTGAAGTTGCTTTGAAATCTGGTCGTGTAGGTCAAACAGATGCGCCACATCATCTGCGGCATAACTGCATTGCTGCTGGGTCAAGGGTCGACGCAGCCAATCAGTGAGGCGATCTCCTTTTGACAATGAAACTTTTTTGAAAGCCTGAACAAGTGTCGCCAATGACGGCGTCGAGTAACCGATGAAGCCGGCGGCGATTTGACAATCAAATATAATTCTCGGTGCCGCGAGTGCAGCGTGCCGCAATACTTCAAGATCTTGCTGGGCGGCATGAATCACAGCCAAAACATCGCTTTCGAAAAGTCTCCCCAAGCCTCGCGGATCAACCGCCAAGGGGTCGACCAATGCCGTGGTATTACCCCATTTCAATTGAACAAGTGCGAGTTTCGGAAAGTAAGTCTTTTCTCGATGAAACTCGGTGTCGATTGCGTATCTGTCGGCTTTCAAAATTTCCGCAACTATCTGAGCGAGCGCTGACTCGCTATCCACCCACTCAACGCTCACCCGGGCGACCCGCCTACTACAACGTCGTTGCCGGCACTTACCCAGGCCAAGGTTCCCCCAGCAACATTTTTGACCTCGGTCAAACCGAAATCCACGCACAATTCACAGGCCTGCATACTTCGCCCTCCACTACGGCAAATAAAAAACACCGAGCTGTTCGGGATCTCAAAAATTCGGCTTGCGAATTCGCTGAGCGGAATGTTGATCGCGCCCGATACATGTCCAGATTCGTACTCTTCGGGTTCACGCACATCAATCAGAACATTCGCGCTGTTGCGAACTTGGGTCAAAGTGGCGATGGAAACTTCTTCAATTGGCACCCCGCAATCTTACTTCTTCGTCTTGTCATCTCTATGGCTTTAGCTGACCCGGTTCGTTGACGTTGACCAGTGCGCCATCAAGTAGTTGAACAAATTCAATCTTCAATTTTTCACCAACTCTATGTATCGCACGCTCTCCAGTTTTGAACTCGCTTGCCAAAAATTCACAAACTGAAATTCGCCAGGTACCGCAAAGCCACTGAGGCGATCCTGTTTTGGCTATCCGCAAATCAAAACCATCGGAGATAGCGCTCAAAAGATCGCACGAGCTTTTGTCGATGTACGGAACATCACAGGGCAGAACCATCAAATTTTCTGTGACGCATTCTCGCATCGCGGTGATCAAGGCTCCAAGCGGGCCCGAATCGGGATACTCATCGTGGATGTTGCCTACTGCCCATCTGCTTGCATCATTGGGGTTGCCACCGACCAAGGAAATATTTTTGAATCCGGCACTTTTCAGCGTTCCAATAATCAACTCACCAAATTCGACACCATTGATCTTGGCATTTATCTTCGGCGAACCAAATCTCTTGCTCATTCCTCCTGCCAAAATCACGACGCTCGTATTATCGATGTGATTCATTGCAGCAAATGATTTGCATCTCCGCTCGGATCGCATTGGATCAAGAACTGCTCACATCTAACCGCTTCAGACGACTCACCGATCACTCGCGCGTTCTTGGCGAGACCTGCAAGACATCTCAGAAAGCCCCTGTTTGCCTCGACGCTCCAACGCACATAACCCGACCCCCGCCACGAGTTCGCTCGCAGACTGTCCAGTCCCCTGTGATAGCCGACGCGGTAGGCCATATATGCATCGATTCCCTCGCCGCTTAAATCACCGATTGTTGCCCACCCTTGCAAAAAAGTCGGATATTTTGCCACGACATCACAGACTGCTTGTCTACGTTTGGAAACTTCTATGCCCAGCGCTGCATTCAGCATCTCGATCGCATTGCCGTCGAATATTGGCAGCCTTGTGTCGGGGGGTCCGCTAGATGAAAGGTTTACAGGTTGGTTTGTCATACTCCTGCCACACTAGATGGATGGACATATTTTCCTTGGATTCTGAAAATGCAAAGAATCTTGGACTCGGGGCGATGGCGCTCAGCATCATCGCAATTTTGATCGTGCTCAAGTTCGTAAAGTCGCTGGTTTCAAAGATATTGCTTTTGGTAATTTTTTGCGGATTGGCGTATCTTTCGTTCACCCAGCGGGACGCATTGTCGATTTGCATCGCCAAACTAGAGAGCGCCGCCAAAGTTGACCTGGCCAATACGTCGTGTTCTTTTTTTGGACAGGAGATCTCGCTGAAGACGGTTACAGAATGAAAATTCGTCATGTTGAAAATATCTCCGCACAACTAGACGCGTCACCAACTCCGCGGCATCTAGTGGAATATTTTTCGCATCAGTTGACACGAGCCAATTTTGCTGATTTTTCAAGTGACACCATTTCTGCGACAAGCACCGGATTCATTTCTACCGCTGGCTTTTCCTCCAAAATGTGCGTCGCCAGGGCGGTTTCACGCGTCGTGAGCTTGCCCGACCAGGCCCCATGGCGACGCGTACGCGCGCGCATCGCCGCCAGCAGATGCGGCCAGGCCTCCACGGGGAATGCGACCAGGATCCCCGTTTCGGGATGGTGGTGTTCGAAGGCGCTCCGCTCCGCCGCCGGACGCAGCGCGCCGTCGCCGTGTAGATGCCGCATCAGGTCCCCTTCGCGATAACCCGCGACGCGGTTCCGCAGAATCAGGTCATGCATCCGGCCGCAGGATGGCGTCGGAATTGCTCGGCTGGAGCCGGAGGACTTTCTGATACTGCACCTCGGCGCGCGCATAATCGTTGTAGCCGAATTGGGTGTAAGCCGCGAGCGTTCGGATGACCTCAGGCGCGTCGGGCGCCAGGCGGACGGCGCGGGCGATGGCGGCGTCGGCCTGCACCAGACGCTCCGGTGTGCGGTCAAAGAATAAATCGAAGACTCTGACGTGCATGTAGGCGAGTTCGCCCCAAGCCTCGGCAAAATTCGGATCGAGGCCGACGGCTTCCTGCATAAGTTTCAAACGGCGCTGCGAGAGGCTCCCTTCCTTGCTTCGGGCCTGCAGGTAGAGATCGTAGGCCGCGAGGTTCTCCGTGGGGCGGCGCTCGACGAGCTGCTTCGTGGCCGGCGAGATGACGGCTTGCAGCGCGCCCGCGATCTCGGTGGCGAGCGCCGCCTGGATCGCGAACATTTCCTTCGGCGTGAGATCGCGGGGGTAGCTTTTGGACCAAACTTGCTCTTCGTTGGCGGCGCGAATGAGCCGCCCGGTGAGGCGGATCTGGTTGCCGGCGCGGCGCACGCTGCCTTCGAGGATGTAGGCGACGTTGAGTTCGCGCGCGATCTGCGGAATCTTCTTCGTCGTGTCGCGATACTCCAGCACCGAGGTGCGCGAGATCACGCGCAGCTCCGGGATGTTGGCGAGGGTGGTGAGGATGTCCTCGTGCATCCCGTCGGAGAAGAACGCGGTGTTCTCCTTGTCGTCGCTCAAGTTGTCGAACGGCAGGACGGCGATGGATTTCTGATCAGCCTTCGGCTGATCAGCGGGTCCTGGGTCCTGGGTCTGGGATTTGGGTGCATTGGCCGGGGCGCGCGCTGCGACGGGAGCGGCGGGAGGAGACGAAGGTTTCGCTTTCCACGGCTGCCACACGGCGAGGGCAACGACGGCGGCAACGGAGACGAGGGCCGGGATGAGCCACGGGCGAGGACGTTTTTGCAGGGGCGTGGCTTGACCACGCCCATCTTCCCGGGCGGGGGCGAGCCGCGCCCCTCCGGCGGAAACCTCCGGCCCGCCCAGCAATTTCTGCACGCGAGCCACGAACGCCGCCGATCCATCATCCGCCGGCCGTAGGTCCTGAGCCTGTCGAAGGGGCAGTTTCGTCCACTGCACGGCGCGGAATTCCGTCGGCACGTCGGCCTCGGCATCGCGGATGGCGTCAATCACCACCGGCAGCAGGAACGCCGCGCGCTCGGAGATCATGTGTGTGCGCTGCGCGGCGAGTTTCCACTCCAGCCGGAAATAACCCTCCAGCCGCGCCTGCGTGTTGGCCGAAATCACCGGGATGAACAACGCGCACGCCCCGATCTGCCCGCGGATCTTCGCATCCCACGCATCGCCGCCGACGAGTGCATCCTGATCGAACCACACCTCGACGCCCGCCGCGCGCAGCGCCGAGCAGATGCGCAGGGCCGCGGCCGCGTCCTGGGAAGCATACGAGAGAAAAACGGCTTTGGCGGCGTCGCTCATGCGTCACCTCCTCGGGGCACACCGCGTCCTGCCTGCCGGGCCGTAGGCTTGGCGAAGGCCGGGGACGCGTACGACAAGAAAACGGCTTTGGATGATTCGGGCATGCTATTCGGCAGTCATTTTTTGTCGGCCTGTTCGGCCACCACGCGGCGGAATTTCGCGAAAGCCTCCTCCGCCCGCAGCTTCGTCAGCACGGGCGCAAACCGCGCGTCTTCGAGCAGCGCCGGGCGCTCGTTGAGGAGGAAAAACAGGTAGCCGGGGACGGCGCCCATGTCCTCGAGCGTCGGCGCGGCTTCATCGACCCGCCCGAGCTCGGTCAGCGCGTAGTTCGCCGCGTGGCGCGATTCCACCGGGCCGTCCAGCAGGCGTCGCACGATCGCTTCGGCTTCGCTGCGCACGCCGGCCTGCGCCAGCGCCCAGGCCGCGAGCCCGTCGCTCCACGCGAGAAATTCCGGCTGCCAATCCGCCCGGTTCGGAACCGCGAGGGCCTGACGCGCCGCGACGAGGGCCTCGTCCTTCCGGCCCAGGCCGATCAGCGCCAGCGCGAGGTTGGCGGACGTGACGGGCGGGCCGGCCATCTTGGCGGCGGTTTGGAACGCCTCGGTCGCCTTGGCATAGCGTCGAGTGAAAAGGTAGCCGAGTCCGGCCACGTCGATGGGCGTCCACGCCAGCGGGTTCATGCGGCGCGCCTCCTCCATCGCCGCTATCGCCAGATCGGGGCGACCGCGCTGGAAGTGGCCAAACGCTGTTTGGTGCGTCCACTGCTCCGGGCTATAACCCAAGTCGCGGGCCTTCCCAAATTCCGTCTCGGCCTCCGCGCCCCGATCCCGTGCCCCCAGCACGAGGCCAAGCGCAGCATGCGCTTCGCCCAAGGCGGGATCGCGGCGCAGGAGATCCCGCGCCGCGCGCTCGATGTCCGACAACTCCTGGGCCAGGTAGCGGGATGCGACGCAGCGGCTGGTGGTGCTGGTCGCTCGCATCTCCACCAACGCGGCCGCGGCCCGCGTGAACTCGGGATCGATTTCGAGCGCACGCCGGAAGAGCGCCTCGGCTTTCGCCAGATTGCCGACGGAGATGGTGATCACATACTGCCGCGCCTCGAGATACAGGTTGAACGCATTGGGATTCACCGTCTGGGGCGCGCGCGGGGCATCGGCGAGCTTGAGCCGCAGGTTCTGCGCGATGAGTCCGGCGATCTTGTCCTGCAGCGCGAACACGTCCTTCAACTCCTCCCGAAAATCGTCCGCCCACACCTGCTTGCCGTCCGCCGCATTGAGCAGCCGCGCCGAGATGCGGAGCTGCGTGCCCGCCCTGCGC
>SXGS01624322.1_pt1 | contig 37850 bp, 35 predicted proteins | sample 3174681 | NCBI WGS metagenome assembly SXGS01 (sample SAMN11356861, study PRJNA531348) | freshwater metagenome | isolation source: freshwater sample F1-80 | place: China: Fuxian Lake, Yuxi | collected 2017-12-25
GAGTTGGGCGCCCGGTCCGACGCGAGGTTGCACGGTCCTATTGAAGCACCGCGCCGCGGCGCGGAAAGGCAGCGTATGGCTATTCTGGTAGGACCGTGCCGATCGTCATCCCCGGCTCCGAAACCACGATCAGCTTCATGCGCGCCTCGGGACCTGGAGGGCAGAACGTCAACAAGGTCTCGACGGCCGTCGAGCTGCGTTTTGACATCGCCCAATCCCCTTCGCTCCCCGAGGCAGTGCGGCGGCGGTTATGGGCGTTGGGAGGCAATCGCGTAACGCGGGAGGGCGTTCTGATCATCGTGGCGCGCGAGCACCGGACGCAGGAAGCGAACCGGGCGGAGGCGCTACGGCGGCTCGATGAACTCATCGCGCGGGCGGAGACGGCTCCCAAGCCCCGGCGTGCGAGCCGGCCAACACTGGGTTCGAAGGTTCGGCGGCTGACGGAAAAGACGCAACGGGGTTCGACGAAGAAGCTCCGCGGGCGGCCGGAGGACGAGTGAGGTTACGACCGCCGCCGGCTAGTCATCCAAGCCCCTTTCCGGCCATGATCCGGTCCACGTTCTTCTCGATCCTCGCCTCTCGCGTCTTGCTCTGTTTGGCCGAGGCAAAGTGGAGGAGGTAGCTGCGCTGCCGCCCCGGCGTAAGTGCCATCAAGGCTTTCTCCAGAGCTGGCGACGCCCGCAACCTCAGCGCCAACTCCTCCGGCATTGGGAAATCCGCCGTCTTCTTCAGTGGCACCTTCCGGCCAGCCTTCTCCACCTCCACGGCCTCGAGGATGTAGGCTTCGAGCGAGCGTTCCAGCCCGGCAATCTCGCGCAAATCCTTGAAGCGGATCTGCCGCGCCGATTGCACATTCTCCGTTTGCCGGACCAGGATGCCGTCTCTATCCTCTAGCAGTGCGCCCTTGTGGAATAACAACGCGCAATATTCCTTGAAGCCGTGGATCACCACCACGTTCTTCCCGTCGATCGAGTAGCACGGGCAGCCCCACTTCAGCTCCTCGGTGAGCCCGCAATCAAGCGCGATTGCGCGAAGCTTCCGGTACGCGTCTTTCCACGGCGTGTCCTTGTCAAAGAACCAGTTGACCTTGGGGTTCATGCACGCTCCTCGACCTTACCGAATATCGGCCACCACGCCGTCCTGACTCCGGACGGCGCCCACTTCCAGCACCACGGGAGCCGCGCCGGACCGCGTGCCCAGCGGCACCCGCGCGTTAATCTGCATCGTTCCCGCGGTTCCTGGAGTCTGGCCCTTGAACAGAATCTCCGCCTCCGCTCCACCAATCAACAGACGGACTGGAGCCGCTGGGTCCGGAAACACGTCCACGGCGATCGCCCCCGTTGCGCTCGGTGGGGTCGTCGCGCCTTGTCCGGTTGCGTAGAAGATGAGAATCTCGCCGGGCTCCGCGGGCTGATCGCGGGACACAAGCGACGCGTCCAGATGCAGGGAGCGCGGAAACAGCTCGGGGCTCGTGGGCTGGACGGAGGTCCGCAAGGTGTTCCCGGCCGCGCCGCGGTAGCTCACGCGGACTTCGGCTGGTCCCGGCGAGGCTTCGTAGGGGACCTGGATGTTGACTTGGTTCATCCAGGCGAACAGAATCGGAGCGGGGAGTCCGCCAACCGTGACAGACACACCGGCGGTGTTGAGCGGAAGCCGGCCGGACGCGTCGAATCCCGAGGTGACAGGCGCCTCAGGTCCGAGACCGCGGCCGAAGATCGACACCAGCTTGCCGGGCGCAAGGGGGAGGATCCGGCTGCTGAACGCGCCCAGAATGCCGTCTTCCGCGATGGCCGGCGAGCCGGACGGTTCGGCGGAGAGCGGCGGACCATACAGCCACAGATCGCTGCGCCGCGTTCCTCCGGAACTGCCGCCGAAAAAAACGACACCGCCCAACTCGGGCACGTACGCGCCTTCATGCCGGTCGATGCTGCCCGGCGTCTCCCCCGCCGGCATCGCCTGCTGCCATGTGCCGGCGGCAGGGTCGAACTCCCACGTATCGGACCGGCCGCTTCCGCCTTGTATCACGAGCCGCCGCCGTCCCACATCGAATGCCATGCCATACCACTGCCGTCCAGCCGGCCGCGGCTGCTGCGCGATTTCGCGCCAGCGGCCGGACGCGATGTCGAACGACCATAGGTCGCCGAGCGGACAGTTGTTAGGGACCGGAGTCCCGCTCGCGCAGCCCCCGTAGAGCAGCATTTGATCGCCTTGCGGATCGTAGACGGCGTGGTGGAGACAACGGCGCAGCGGACGAGCGGTGGGCGAGACGTCGCGCCACGCTCCGGACGCCAGATCGAGCGCCCAGGTATCGTCGAACCGTCCGGCGCTGGTGAATCCATGGGAAATCAGCATGCGGCCGCGCGCCGAATCGAATACGCCGGAGTGTCCATACCGCGCGCCCGGACCCGTCGCCTGGAGCCGGGTCCACGCGGGCGTGTCGACGTCAAGGGTCCAGGTGTCATTGAAGAAACCGATTGCCTGCCCACCAAAGACGACAAGCCGTCGCCGGGGCGCATCGAAAATCAGCGTGTGACCGAACCGCGCCGGAGGCGGGTTCGGTGCGTCGACCTGGCGCCAGGTTCGGTCCGCGAGCGAGTAGTACCACAGGTCGTTCGCTGGACCGCCGGTATCGCCGCCGAACATCCAGATCCGCCGGGATTGCGGATCATAGGCGAGAGCGCCATCGATCCGCGCGGGAGGCGCGGCCGCGGCGGGAAGCCGCGAATACACGGGGTTTTGAGGCAGCGCGGGCGAGAGCGCGCCGAGAATGAGAAGAGCCAGCCTGAAACGCATTGCCCATATCATCCCACATGAGTTAGTGCCCGCGGCCGGGCCGTTGTCGCGAGCAAGTTGAGTTCTGAAGACAGGCGCCGCCATCGAACGCGGCGACGCTACGATACAATCGGCATGATGGTGGACATCGGCGTCGTACGTCCACACAGGAGCGTCATGACCAGCTTTCGGGCTTCCTCTCTTTTTCTCATTACGGCGCTACTCGCACCGGGGCTTTTCGGGCAAAATCGCGGAACCGTCAGCGGCTTCGTCCGCGATCCGTCGGGCGCGATCGTCGCCAACACGAACCTCACGCTGACCGACCAGCGCACGGGCGCCGTCAGAACCGCGATCAGCGACGCCACCGGCGCCTACCAGATCCTCGGACTGGTCTCTGGCGTCTACACGCTGGGCGCGGAATCGCCGGGATTCAAGCGGGTGCGCAATACCGGACTGGTGCTCGAGGTGGATCAGAATCTCCGAAGCGACGTGACGCTCGAAGTGGGCGCCGTCGCCGAGTCGGTGGAAGTGACGGGCGCGGCGGCGCTCGTCGATACGCGCTCTTCCGAAACCTCCGCCGTGATCGACGGCAAGCGGCTCATGGATCTTCCCGTGAGCGGACGCAACGTGTTCCGGCTCGCCGCGACGCTGCCCGGGGTGCTGGGAGTGGTGGCGCCGGACAACACCGATCTCGGCGACACGCGATCGGGTCCGCGGATGAACGTCAACGGCGCGCGCGGCAACCAAAACTACAACCGCTTCAACGGCACGTATTTCAATAATCCGTCGCGGAACACCGGACTCAACGCGCCGCCGCCCGACGCCGTGCAGGAGTTCAAAATCCAGACGAGCAACTTTTCCGCCGAAAGCGGACGCAATCCGGGCGCGAACATCACCATCGTGAGCAAGCAGGGCACCAACCAGCTTCACGGCGCGGCGTGGGAGTTCCACCGCAACGACAATCTCAACGCCCGGAGCTTCTTCCAGACCTTCCGCCCGCAATTGATCCAGAATCAATTCGGCGCCGCGGCGGGCGGACCCATCAAACGGAACAAGTCGTTCGTGTTTGGAACATTCGAACTGCTTCGCGATCGCAGGCAGGCCGCCACAACGAATGCGTTCCCGACGACGCGGGCCGAGGCGGCGGGCGATTTCTCCGGCCTGCTGCCGGGCAAGCAACTCGTCGATCCCGCCAACAACATGCCATTCGCCGGCAACCGGATTCCAACGTCGCGCATCGATCCGGCCACGCGACGGCTGCTCGAGTTCGTGCCTCTGGTGGACGGGGGATTCGTGCAGGCGGTGGGTCCGAACCCGCGCAACTCGGAGCTGTTCATGATCCGCTCGGACTACATTCTCACGTCGCGCCAGACGCTGTTCGGGCACTACTACCTGAATCAGAACTCCGTGTCGAACCCCGTGCTCGGGTACGGCTCCACGCTCGCCGGCTGGACCGGGCAAACGCAGAAGCCGCGCTTCCAGAACGCCGGGCTGAACCACACCTGGACGATCGGCCCGAATCTGCTCAACCAGATCACGCTCGGATACACGCGGTCGTACTCGCTGAACACGCCGAGCGTCAACCGGCTGCCGGCGGACGTGGGCATCGGCGGAATGCCGCCGTACACCGACGGCGGGTCGCCGCAGTTCCAAGTGGCCGGGCGGTTCAACCTCAACTCGGGCGGACCGGTGAAGTTCGTCTCCAACGTCTACCAGTTCCAGGAAAACCTGAGCTGGGTCCGCAACCGGCACACGTTCAAGTTCGGCTTCGAGCACATGGACCTCGGGTTCTTTCAATCGTTCCTGGGACCTCCCGTGTTCGCCTTCAACGGACAGCGCACCGGCGCCGGAACCGCCACGCGCGGCGATTCGATGGCGGACTTTCTGCTCGGCTCCTACGCGACGCTCGGCGTGACCAACGGAGTTCGCGTGAATGACGGCGCCAACACGTTCACGGCCGCTTACGCGCAAGACGACTGGAAGTTGCATCCACGCCTCACGGTCAACCTGGGCCTGCGCTACGAACTCCCGACGCCCTGGGTGGACAAATTCGATCGCATCAACACGGTCGTGCCCGATCTCAACGTACGGTCGGCGAAGATTCCGGCCGCGCCGCCCGGAATGCTGTTCGCCGGCGATCTTCCGCGCGGCCTGATGAACACCGACAAGAACAACTTCGCGCCGCGCGCCGGATTCGCGTGGGACGTGTTCGGGAACGGCAAAACGTCGGTCCGCGGCGCTTATGGCCTGTTCTACGACACGTTCAACACCGATACCATCGCCCAGGAGAATCCGCCGTTCGTGGGCGGCCGCCAGACGTTCATCGGCGGCCAACTCTCGAATCCGTTCGGAAGCATCGGCCGCACGGCGCCGGCCGCGTTCATCGATCCGGCGGCGTTCAGCTTCGTGTTCCCGATCAACGGGCTTTGGAGCGCCATCGGACGCAACGGGCTCCGGACCACGTACGCGCAGGAGTGGAACCTCAGCCTCGGCCGTCAACTCGGCCGCGAGTACGCCGTCAACATCGCCTACATCGCAAAGACCGGAACCAAGCTGTTGTCCTATCGTCCGTTCAACGCGGCGCCCTTCATCCCCGGCAACGACGCGCAAGGAAGGCCGTTGTCCACCGAGGCGAACGCCCCGTCGCGCGTGCCGTTCGTGCCCGGTGTTTACGGCGCCGAAGGCTTCAATCTCGACAATGCATTCACCAGCGCGTTCCACTCCTTCCAGGCGGAGATGAACAAGCGCTTCTCGAAGGGCTTCCAGTTCAATTCCTCCTACGTGCTGTCGAAGGCGCTGGATACGAGCTCCGCGGTGACGCTCGGCGGGTGCGTCGCCAATCCGTTCGACACGCGGGCTTCGCGCGGCCGCGCCGATTGGGACCGCCGGCACAACTTCGTGGTGTCGGGCGTGTGGACGCCTCCCATTCCCGGCAGCCGGAAGAGCTGGATCGGACGCCTGGCGGGCGACTGGAATCTCTCCGGCATCTCGACGGTTCAGAGCGGAGCTCCGGTGACTCCCACCAACGGGCAGAATCGCGCGCTCGATGGAACCGGCTGCTCCGGTTCCCATCACCCCGACATCATCTCCTCTGAAGTCACGCGCGAGCAGACTTCGCGGACCGACCTGATCACCCGCTTCTTCAACACGAGCGCGTTCCAGCTTCCCGCGCCCGGCAGGTACGGCGGTTCGTCGCGCGGCCTGTTCTCCGGACCGGCGAACGTGGTGACGGATTTCGCCATTCTCAAGGACTTCGCGATCCGGGAAGAGATGCGCTTTCAGTTCCGGGCGGAGATGTTCAACATCTTCAACCAGGTCAACTTCTCGAATCCGATCGCGCAACTGGCCAACCCGCGGTTCGGGCAGATCACGGGTTCGGGCGCCGGACGCACCATGCAGATGGGGTTGAAGTTCCTGTTCTGACCGCAGTCAGCTCAACCGGTCGAGCGGCTGGGTGGCGTCGGCGAACGATCCGATCTCGACGCCCATCCGCCGCGCGATCGACACGAATAGCCGCGCGAATGGCGTGTGCCCGGAGTAGGCAACCGACCGGCCCGTCCGCAGGGTTCCGCCTCCGCCGCCCGCCAGGATCAGCGGGAGATTGTCGGCGGTGTGCTTGTTGCCGTCGGCCAAGCCGGAGCCCATCAGCACCATCGAGTGGTCCAGCAGCGTGCCGCCGCCCTCCGGAATCGCGTCCATCTTCGCGAGCAGATACGCCAGTTGCTCGACGTGCCAGCGATTGATCGCTTCGTACTGCCGTTTGATCTCCGGACGGTCGCGATGGTGCGACGCCGCGTGCCACTCTTCCGTCACCCCGGGCAGGAACGTGAAGTTGCCGGTGCAGCCGCCGTTGTCGAACATGAATGTCGCCACGCGCGTCGTGTTGGTCTGGAACGCCAGCACCATCATGTCGAGCATCAACCGCGTGTGCGGCTCGCGATCCTCCGGACGCCGGCCGGGACGCCGCAACTCGGGGACGTGAGCCGGACGCCAGCGGCCGCCGGTGTCCGAATCCGCGGTTTCCACGCGCTTCTCGACATCGCGCACCGACTCGAAGAACTCGTCCAGCTTTTGGCTATCCGCCTTGCCGACGGCCGACTTCAGTTCGCGCGCCTGCTCGAGCACCGCGTCCAGCACGCTCTTGTCCCGCAGCCGCCGCCCGGCGCCGCCGAACAAGCGGTCAAAGGCGAATCGCGGATCGATCTCCTTCGGCGCCGGGCGCGACGGAGTGGCCCACGAGATGTATGACCGGTAGATCGGCGCCAGATCGAGCTGTGTCATCGAGTCCGGCTTGACGCCGAGGCAGAACGACGGAAGCGGCGTCTGCCCGCCGATTTTGGCGGCGATCGCCTGGTCGATCGAAGTGCCCACCTCGAGACGGTTGCCCTCCCGCCGGTAGTTCTCCATGCCGGTGAGAAAACCGGAAGTCTTGCCGTCGTGGCCGCCGCGCTGTTCCAGCCGCTCGTGCCAGAGCCCGCTCGGGACGATCAGCTTGCCCTTCAGCGGGTCGAGTGGACGGAGCAGGCTTTTCAACTGGAAAGCGGCGCCTTCGCCCGATCCGCCCCATTCCTCCACCTGCACCCCGTTCGGGAAGAAGAGCGCGGCGAAACGCGTGGGCGGAGCCGCGTCACGGGGAGCCGCTTCGAGCCAAGGCAGGCCCATCGACACGCCCGCCGCCTTCAGGAATCGCCGCCGGTTCCATTGCTTCATCACTGGGTTCCTCGAAACTGGGGACTCGCTATCACCACTTCGACCGCCGCCGAAAACCGGAAGTTCGCGGCCGCGAGCGACTGTTCCATCTTACGCAAAAGAGGCAGGTCTTGCCACACCACCGCCCGGCCCAGACCGTACGCCAGAAGCTGGCGGCAAAAATGGCGCGCGAATTTCTGGCGCTCCCGGCCCGTGGTCAGCGTGCGCTTCAAATCGGCGAACGAGTTCAGCGGGCGCCCACCAGGCAACTCCGACCGGGTGTCGGCGGGGCGCGAACGGCCGGTGTGATCGAACCCCTCGAGCGCGAATCCCACCGGGTCGATCCGCGCGTGGCACGACGCGCAGGCCGGATTGGCGCGGTGCGCTTCCAGTTGCTTTCGCGGACTGGCGCCGGCCATTTGGGCCACCCTCTCCTCGAACTGGTTCGTCACGTTCGGAGGCGGTGGAGGTGGCGGCGTGCCGAGCACCTCCGTCAATACGAACACGCCGCGGCTCACGGGGCTGGTCCTGGCCGGGTGCGAGGTGAGCGTCAGCACCGCTCCGGCGCCGAGCAGGCCGCCCCGCGCCGTGCGATCCACGCTCACCGGCCGGAACTCCGGACCCACGACTCCCGGGATGCCGTAGTGCCGGGCCAGTTCCTCGTTGACGAACGTAGCGCCGCTATCCAGAAGTTCGAACACGCTCCGGTCTTCCCGGATCACGCGTTGCGTCGCGAGCAGCGACTCCCTGTACATGGCTTCCCTCAGCGACGGCGATTCGGGCCGGTCGTGCCCGCGGATCTGGCGGAACCGCAGCCAGCTTCCCACGAACTGATCCGCCAGCGCTTCCGAACGCGGATCGCGCAACATGGCCCTCGCGCTCCGTACCGCCGGATCGGGTGGAGCCGACCATAGGAAGTAGGCTTGGCGCGCCTCCGGATCGTTTCTCAGATACAGAAACTCGGGCGAGGCGATCAGACTGCCCGCGGCGAATCGAACCGCATCCTGCGTATACGCCGTCTCGCCGGACAGAATCGTGTCGTGGAGTTTCATCAGCCGCGCCGCCTCGGCCCCCGAAGCCGGCCGTCTAAAGGCGCGCGCCGCCAACGCACGCAGGTGGAGTTCAGCGGCGGCTCGCAGTTCCGGGACGCCCTCCGCGAGCATCTTGTCGAGCTGCGCCAGTTCCTCTTTCACCTCGGGTCCAGCCTCGGCGCGGATCTCCTCGAACGTCGCCTCCCGCCCCTTCACCTGGAGCTTCTTCTGGCCCATGAGGCGCCGGTACTCGTTGTTGAGGATCGCGAGGGTCCGTTCGCGGATCTCCCGCGGCTCCGAGCACAGCAGCAGATACTCCTTCCACGCGCGGCGCAGTTCGGCGGCGGCCGGGGCGGGAATCCGCGCCGCCAGACGTTCCGGGTGCTCGTGCGGCACGCCCTTGGGAGGCAGGCCATACCGCTCGTCCAATATCTTGATCCAATAAGAGCGGCTCGGGAAGAATCGCGTCACGAGATTGTCGTAGAACCGCCGGAGTTGGGTTTGTTGCGCGCGTGTGGCGAGCGTCAGCCGCGCTCCGGGTTCGGGCCCCGCGACGGGTGGCTTTGTCCCGATCGCGAACTGGACGATGCCGTCCTGGCGCCACGGCCGCCCTTTTTGGCCCGGAGCGACACGAGCCAGGTCCTGCAGAACGCCCCGGACGGTGAACCGGCGCGCGCCGGGCGGGACCGCGACGGTGAGCACCGAGGGAGCCTTGACCGAGTAGGCTTCCGTCCATCGGATGGTGTAACCACCATAAGTGGGATCGCGCGGATTGGCCAGTAACTTGGCGCGGATCGCGGTGGGCGCGGCCGCCTGGGAGAACACGTGGAGCGGCCCGCCGCCGGTGCTGACGTTGCGTTCGGCGTTCCCCGAGAGGACGGCGGGGCGCGGCGGCCGGCCATCGAAATGAAACACCGGGTCCAGCCAAGCCGCGAAGCCGTTGCCGTTGGGGACGGCGCCCTCCACGGCGCTTAGGTAGAGCGTGCCACCGCCTGGCGCCGGTAGGTCGAACGGGTGGGAGTGGTCGCCGGCGCGGAGCTGCTCGACGAAATCGTCGTGCTCGCGAAGCCGGTGGAGCGCACCCGCGAATCGCCGCGCGGCGGCGGCGAGCGTGGTGGGAGTCGCGTTGCGGAACTCGTCGAACAGCGGCGCGAAGTGGAGCTTCACCGCGGCGAAGTCTTCCGCCGTGGAGCCGCCCTTCAGCGCTTCCTTCTCGTAGTCCAGCGCGAAGTACTCGAGCCACCGCCTGGTCTCCTCGGACGCCGGCGCCCCCTGGTTCCTGGTTCGCCAGGCCGCCGCGAACAGCTCCGGAATGCGCGGATCGAGATGCGTGCTTACGGCGTGGAAGTAGACTTCCGACAGCTTCGCGGCGGCCGCATGGACCCGCTCCTGATGGCGGAGTTCGGGCGCCGGCTCCGCCGAGAACAGGATCCCCTGAGTCGGCGAGAACGTCGCGTGCGACGTCAACTCCTCGGCGGCGGCGAGGATCTTCGAGAGGTGCGGACCGGAGAAGAAGAGCGTGCCGGCGTTGTTCGGCAGACCGTCCTGGCTGGCGCCATCGGGAGGAAGATACGCGCTCAAGTCGATGGAGGCGCGGGTTAGCCAGCGGATCGAGCGGTCAAACTCGGCGCGCGTGAGCCTGCGGACCGGAGCTGGCGGCGCGGCTCCCTGTGGAACCGGCGCCTCGGCCACCTGGCGGTCGATCCAGGCCACGATGCGGTCCCGCTCGGCGCGAGTGGGCGCGGGGGCGGCGCGCGGCGGCATCGTGTGCGTGGCCACCTGTTCGGCCAGCGTCTCCCACTCCCGGAATCGCTCGGCGAACGGCGCCGCAAGCAGACCGTCCAGGTCGAATCCACCGGTCTTCACGCGCGCGCCGTGGCAGCCCTGGCAGTAGCGCTTCAGCAGGTCCGTTTCGACCGAAGCCGATGCGGCCGCGGCCAGCAACAATAGGACTGCCGGTCTCATTCCGGACCAGTCTACAGCGTTCAGCCGGCGCTCGCCACGCGGTTGCGGGATTTACCGTTTCGGCCGCTTGCCGAAAAGCAAATCCATCAGGAGGTCTTCCGCGGCGGCATCGGTCCGAACGGCCCGCCAACTCTCGAAAGCGGCCCGCGCTCGAGCGAGGACCTCGTCCACATCGGTCCGTGACCACTTCTTGGCGTTGTCGTAGTCGGCGGTATGCCGGTGGCCCTGCAGCTCCTTGAAGGTCTTCGCAACGGAGATTAACTCCGCCCTTTTTCCAGCCGGTTCCCTCAGGAGTGGTCGAACAAGCGAGCCAAGATATCGCGGTGCCGCTGCACCGCCCAGTTGTTCACTGCCTCCCCGACAAGGAGATGGAACAGCGCGTAGTACGCGGTGGAAACCGCGCGACGCATGCTAGCCTGCTTGGGAACATCGGGCGCACCGGCTTCCCGGGCGGCGAGTTCGAACGACTGCTCCAGCAGATCGTCCGCGAGCGACACCGCCTACTCCCACGCCGCGTCGCGAAGGACCGCTTGCTCGGCCGCGCCGCGGAAGTTGTGATAGGGAAAGACTCCCAACTCCTGGAAGTCTACGTGCCGCTCCAATTGCTCGCGCACCCTCGTGGCCGCTTCGTGGAGCCGCTCCCGGCTGCTGGCATCATCGGAAAGCAGCACGCGAAAGAAGATGGCCAGATCGCCGCTCCAATCCTCGGCCAAGTCGTAGCGGATGCGAACCAGATCCGGCGCCAACGTCCGGGCCACATTTTCCACGGCGGAGTCAAGCTCCGCTCGATGCACGACGGCGGCAGGTACGATCATCGAAAACTTCCCCGCCCGATGGTAGCGCAGCCGATACACGGACTTGGCCCTAGCCGGCGACCCGGGATCTTGCGATCCGACGCCGGCAAGCGCGTGACGCGGGATTGCGCGGGCGGAGATGCCTCCCAAGCCGCGGCGGGCGAGGCGAAAAAGCCGCGCGGGCAGCCCAAGGAAGAGTGAAGCATCCGCGCGTCCCACGGCGGAACGAGCCGTTTCGACGGCGCGCCCGAGGCCCGCTGATATAATTCGGGGGAGACTTCGGAACAACATGACAGCGGCGCTACCGGTTCTGCGGGATGTCCCGCCCAAGGACGAGACCAAGGCGGGAAACTACTTCGTTTCCAACTATCCGCCGTATTCGCTGTGGAACGCCGCGGCCGTCTCCGAGGCGCACGCCGTCTTCGACCGGCCTCCCGCCTCGTCGAACCCGCTCGGCGTCTACATCCACATTCCGTTCTGCCGCAAGCGCTGCCACTTCTGCTACTTCAAGGTCTACACCGACAAGAACGCCTCGGAGGTCGAAAGCTACCTCGACGCCGTCGTCGACGAACTCGCCCTGTACGCCGCCAAGCCGTTCCTCGGCGGCCGCAAGCCGGCGTTTATCTATTTCGGCGGCGGCACGCCCTCCTACATCTCGTCCACGCAGCTCGGCCGCATGGTGGAGCGGATGAAGAAGCTGCTGCCATGGGACCAGGCGCGGGAGATCGCTTTCGAATGCGAGCCCGGCACCATCACCGAGGGCAAGCTGCGGGCGATCCGCGACATCGGGGTGACGCGCCTCAGCCTGGGCATCGAGAATTTCAACGACGCCATCCTCAAGGCCAACGGCCGCGCGCATGAATCGAAAGAGATCGGACGCGCCTACGACATGGCTCGTACGATCGGCTTCCGGCAGGTCAACATCGATCTCATCGCCGGCATGGTCGGCGAGACGGACGAGAATTGGCGCGACTGCGTGCGGCGGACCATCGAGATGGAGCCCGACTCGGTCACCATCTACCAGATGGAGATCCCCTACAACACCACGATCTTCAAGGAGATGAAGGCGCACGGCGAGTCCGTGGCCCCGGTCGCCGAATGGAGCGTCAAGCGCGATTGGGTCCGCTACGCGTTCTCCGAGTTCGAGGCGCGCGGCTGGAAGATCGGCAGCGCCTACACGGCGGTGCGCGATCCGGCCAACGCATCCTTCCTCTATCGCGACATGCTGTGGGAAGGCGCGGACATGCTCGGACTCGGCGTGGCGTCATTCTCTCACGCGCAAGGCACGCACTATCAGAACGAGCACGAATTCGAAACCTACCGCTCGCGGCTCCAGCGCGGCGAACTCCCGGTGTTCCGCGCGCTGACTCCCACCGCCGAGGAGCGCATGATTCGCGAGTTCGTTCTGCAAATGAAGCGCGGCGGCGTCAACGCGCGGTACTTCCTCGACAAGTTCGGCGTGGATGTCCGGGCGCGGTTCGCCGAGCCGCTCGAGAAGCTGCGCGGCGAAGGGCTGCTGTCGTCCGAAGCCGGCGCGGTGGGCCTCAACCGGGACGGGCTGCTGCAGGTGGACCGGCTGCTTCCGGAATTCTTCAAGCCCGAACATCGCGTGGCGCGCCGGGTATGAGCGCGAGGTACGACGCGGCGGTGATCGGCGGCGGTCCGGCGGGATCGGCCGCGGCGGCGCTGCTGGCCGAAAAGGGACGGCGGGTGGTGGTGCTCGAGCGGGAGACGTTCCCGCGCTACCACGTCGGCGAGTCGCTGCTGCCTTACTGCTACTTTCCGCTGGCCCGCCTGGGGATGATCGATAAGATGAAGGCCTCGCGATTCCCCAAGAAGTACAGCGTGCAGTTCGTGAGCCCCGGAGGCAGACAGTCGGTCCCCTTCTACTTCCACCAGCACTTCGATCACGAAGCGGCGATGACGTGGCAGGTCCCGCGCGGCGAGTTCGACGCGATGCTGCTCGACAACGCGCGCGAGAAGGGCGCCGAGGTCCGGTTGGGATGGAACGCACGCGAACTGCTGGGGAGTGGCGGAGTGGTCACCGGAGTGCGCGCGACCGGCAGCGCGGGCGAGAGCCGCGAATTTCGCGCCGCCGTCACGATCGACGCCACTGGGCGCGACGCGTTCGCCGTGAGCCGCAACGGCTGGAGGGTGCGCGATGCGTATCTGAACAAGATCGCCATCTGGACCTACTATCGCGGCGCCCTGCGCGATCCGGGGATCGACGAAGGCGCCACCACCGTCGCCTTCGTGCCGGACAAGGGCTGGTTTTGGTACATCCCGCTGCCGGACGACATGGTGTCAGTGGGGATCGTCGCCGAAAAGGATTATCTCTACTCCGGTTCGCGCGATCTCGAGACGATCTTCCAGCGCGAGATCCGCAACAACAAGTGGGTGGAGGAGCACCTGGCGGCGGGGCGGCAAGAGGGCGCTCACCACGTCACCGGCGAGTTCAGCTACCGGTCCCGCCACTGCGCCAGCGACGGTCTGGTGCTGACCGGCGACGCCTTCAGCTTCCTCGATCCCGTGTTCTCTTCCGGCGTCTTCCTCGCGCTGCACGGCGGCGCGCTGGCGGCGGACGCGGTGGACGCGGCTCTATCGGCGAACGACGTCTCGGCGGAACGGTTCTCCGATTACGGCGCCAATCTGTGCGCCAGCATCGAGGCCATGCGGAAGCTGGTCTACGCGTTCTACGACCCCAACTTCAATTTCAAGGCGTTCCTGATGGACTTCCCACACCTCAAGGGCGACCTCACCGACTGCCTGATCGGCAACCTCTCACGCGATTTCGACCCGCTTTTTTCGGCGATGGCGAAGTACGCGCCCGTGCCCGCGCCCGTGCCGCACGGCGCGCCGCTGATCCGGCAGCCGGCAGCCGCGGCATGTTCGTAGGCGCGGACCGCCACGAGATCGAAGCGGCGCAGCTCCGGCTGCTGCGGCATCTGCTGGCGGAGTTGATTCCGGCGAATCGTTTTTACTCGGCCAAGCTGGCGGGAATCGATCCTGAATGGGGCGGCCTGGCGGAGTTTTCGAGCCGGGTCCCATTCACGGTGAAGGCCGAACTGGTGGCCGATCAGGCCGCGAATCCGCCCTGGGGCTCCAACGTCACCTATCCGCTGGATCGATACACGCGATTCGCGCAGACGAGTGGCACCACGGGGAAGCCGCTGCGCTGGCTGGACACGCCGGAGAGCTGGTCGTGGATGCTCGACAACTGGACCCGCGTGTTCCACGCCGCCGGCGTGCGGCCCGCCGCGCGCGTGTTCTGCGCCTTCTCGTTCGGGCCGTTTCTGGGCTTTTGGACCGCGTTCGAAGCGGCCGCGCGCATGGGATGCCTGTGCATTCCCGGCGGCGGCATGACCAGCGCGGCAAGGCTGGCGGTGATGATCGACGCGGGCGCGGACGTGTTGTGCTGCACTCCCACCTATGCGATCCATCTGGCGGAGGTGGCGGCCGCCGAAGGAATCGAGTTGGAGCGGAGCGGCGTTCGAACGGTGATCGTGGCGGGCGAACCCGGCGGCTCGATTCCCGCCACGCGCCGCCGCATCGAGGAGCTGTGGCGCGGCGCGCGGGTGGTGGATCACCACGGCATGACCGAGGTCGGACCGGTCAGCTACGAGTGCCCGGCGCGGCCGCTCGTGCTGCACGTGATCGAGCCCGCCTTCTATCCCGAGGTGATCGCCCCCGCCACCGGCCAGCCCGCGGGCGCCGGCGAGATGGGGGAACTGGTGCTCACCAATCTCGGGCGCGCGGGCTCGCCGCTGTTGCGCTACCGCACCGGCGATCTGGTGCGTCCCGCGCCACCGGGCCGCTGCGCGTGCGGCTCGGCGGAGATGGCGCTCGAAGGCGGCATCGTGGGCCGCGCCGACGACATGGTGGTCGTCCGAGGCGTCAACGTTTATCCGGGCGCGGTGGAGGAGATCGTGCGATCGTGCCGCGGCGTGGCCGAGTATCGCGTGTTCGTGGGGGAACGCCTGTCGCTGACGGAGGTGCGGATCGAGGTGGAGCCGGACGCCGGGACGGATGCCGCGCGATTGCCACACAAGCTGGAAGCGGCCCTGCGCGACGCGTTGTCGCTGCGTATCCCCGTATCGTTGGCGGCGAGTGCTCTGCCCAGATTCGAGATGAAGGCCCGAAGGTGGAAGAAGGAGTGCTGACATGGCGATGACCCCGTTCCTGGACTTGTTTCCCGTGACGGCACGGCAGGACTCGATGGGCTTCACGGTGACCCAAGAAGCGACGGATGTTCCCGCCGGGGTGTACCGGTGCATCGAGTTCTATTGCACCAATCCGGAGTGCGATTGCCGGCGCGTCATTGTCTGGGTCACGCGCGACTCGTTTCCCGGCAGGCCGCTCGCGGCGATCGGCTATGGATGGGAGAACCTCGAATTCTATGCGAGGTTCGCGAAGAGCGGCTTGGATCCCGTCGAGTTAAAGGACCCCTACCTCGACCCCTTCAACCCGCAGTCCAGCTACTCCCCGGGCATTCTCGCGCGATTCCGGGCGATGTTGGAGAATCCGGCCATCAATTCGACGCTGGCCCGGCACTACGGAATGGTGCGCGGCCTGGTGATCGCGAAATCCGGCGGGGAAGGGCAACTCCCGAACCGTGGTTCCACTCGCAAACGGGACCCTTCCCGCCGTAAGCGATGAGCGGCCGGCGCTTGCTACCATCGGATCAATACTAGTCTCACAGGAGCCGGAGAACATGCATTCGGACAAACCGAACGGCTAAGGCAAAGCCATCGTTCTGACCGCCCCACTGACCGAAACCGTGGATCACGCGGGGTACTTCATTCAAATGGCGATGGCGTCCCTGCCCAAGCGCATGGAAAGCATCATCGACCAGAAGTACCCGAAGTGGCGCGACGTGGAACACAACGCGGACGGTTCGGCGCGATTCATGCCGGCGGGCATCCGCTTGCTCGAGGCCTCGCTGGCGCGGGAATTCGCGGCGGACGACATCGTCTGCTGCTTTCCGGACGATCTGCCCAAATTCGTGGGACCGCGCACACGCGTCGTCGGCGTGTCGACCCACAACCCGCTGGGCGTCACCTTCGCGGCCGGCGTGTACGCGTCCATTTTCGGATCGTCGAAAGAGCCTATCAACTCGCACTACGCCAAGGAGGTCTTCCGCATCCTGAAGCGCAGCCCGCATCGCGCCGGATTCAAGGTGATCGTGGGCGGCTCGGGCGGCTGGCAGATCACCGGGAACGACGTCTTCGAGGAGTTGGGCGTCGACACGGTAGTGGACGGGCGCTCGGAGTCCGAGGACGTGATGAAGCTCTTCCACGACGCGATGGCCGGCAAGGACGTGCCGCGATTTCTGCGCGTGACGCATCCCAAGCAGCGCGAGGGTCTGCTCACGCCGGACAAGCGCACCACGTTCGGCGTCGTCGAGATGACCACCGGCTGCGGGCGGCGCTGCAACTTCTGCGTGCCCGACCTGAATCCGCAGATCGACTTCCCGAAGTCCGCCATCATGGACGCGGTCCGGGCCAACGTCCGCGAGGGCAACAACCAAATCTCGCTCGCCACCGAGGACATGTTCATCGGGGGCCAGGTGGGCACGCAGACGCCGTTCTACTTCCCGAATCGCGAAGCCCTGGTGGATCTCTACACGTCGGTGGTGAGCACGCCGGGCGTCAACCACCATCTGCTCAGCCACAGCACGATGGCGCCGGCCGTCGTCGATCCGGGCTTGATCGAGAGGCTATCGGCGGTGTTGCTCGACAAGAGTCCGGTGAAGGTTCCGGCGGTGAGTTCCCACCCGGAAGGGCGCATCCTGTCGCCGCTCATCGGCATGGAGACCGCGTCGGTGCGGATGGCCAAGCAGATCATGCCGGGCAAAGGAGTTCCCTTCCCCATCGACGAATGGCCCAGCGTGCTGGTCCAGGGGCTGACGATTCTGAACAAGAACAACTGGTTCCCCGTGCTCACGCTGATGATCGGCAATCCGGGCGAGACGGACGACGATTGCAAGGCGACGCTCGATCTACTGTACGAGGTGGAGCGGCGCGGACTGTTCGCGTTCTTCGTGCCGTCGATCTTCACGCCGTTGCACGACACGCGCATGGAGAACAAGCAGGGCGTTCAGGAAAGCCGAGAGATGACGCCGCTGCAATGGCAGATCATGATGAAGTGCTGGAAGATGAGCCTGCGTCCGGCGCTGCGGAGCTGGTGGGGTCCGATGGCGTGGCGTCTCGGCGCGCTGGGCGTGTGGGTGTGGAAGCTGCGCAAGACCAACGGTCCGAACTTCACGTGGCCGCTGTTCCTTTTCGCCAGCGCGATGCCGGAGTGGCTGATGGAGAAGATGGGCAAGATCTACCGGGGCCGGCCGATGACGGTGAAGAGCCGCAAGGAGCTGCTCGCGACGATCAAGCCGAACCACTGGAAGCATCTCCGCGAGGACAACGGGGATCTGCCGGATGGCTGGCAGGCGGCCAAGTCCGAGGCGGAATTCCGCGTGCTACCCGCGTAGCTGACGAGGGTGTCACGCGGCGGCGAGGTCGCGCAGGGTGGTCAGCAGCTTCCGGAAGCTCGGAGACTTCGGGTTCGCGAGGTCGAGCTGCGGGCCGATTTTGCGCGCCCATTCCGATTTCAAGGCTCCGGTCTCGGCGTAGCCTCCCGAGCCGAGAGCGGCGCGGCCCCCCGGATGCACTGCGTCCGCCAACATCTCCCACGTGTCGCAAATCGAGTCGGGTTCGTAGCGCTCGAGCAAGGGACGTTTCGCCCTCGGGTAGGCTCGCAACACCGCGTCGCGGTCGCTCAGTAGCCACGCCTCCGTCTCCTCGATGGCGATACGGAATACGGCTCTGACGGGGAAAAGGTTCGCGGCAGCGCAGGACTGGAGTTCACTCAGTAGTTCGCCGCAATCTCGGCGGTCGCTATCCATGACTACGACGAGGGCATCGATTCCCGGCGTTTGCCCGTAGCCGCGGAGGAGTCGAGGCAGGTTGTTGAGCAGCGCCCGGGTTCGCGCATGCGCGCCAGCCCGCAGATCCTTCGGCAGGGCGCCGATTCCCTTGTAGTGCATGATCCTGGGCCGGACCGCGGCATCGGCTACGATTCGCGGAACCACCTCTTCCAGCAACGCCTTACCCGATTGGTCCTCGACCAGAATCTCGAAATACATGACTTCTCAGGCGGGGGGGCGGGGGTTATCGAGATAGTCGCTGTACCAGAGACTCCCGAGGGGCAACTCCTCGGCGGCCAGACTGGCGACCAGCGGATCGGAACTCGCCTGCCGGATCGTTGCGAAGCCGCCGGCTCCCTTCTCCAGAATCCACACTTCCTCCGGGCGGAGGGCGTTGACGAAATACGGCTGGTGTGTTGTCACGAAAATCTGAGACGCGCCCTTCTTCCCCGTGGCGTGGGCGCGGAACTCCGCGGCAAGGGTCTCCAGCAGCTTGTGATAGAGACCGTTCTCCGGTTCCTCGATGCACAGGAACGGAGGTGGGTCGGGATCCTCGAGTAGGAGCAGGTAAGCGAACAGTTTCAACGTGCCATCGGAAACCTGTTGGGCGTAGAAGGGATCCTGGAAGCCGCTATCGTTGAATCGAAGTAACAAGCGGCCGTCCTCCGTCCGCTTCGTGTCGATCTGGCGAACTCCGGGAATTCGGCTCGCGATTCGCGACAAAACGTCCTTCAGAGCCTCCGGGTGGTGGCGCTGCAAGTACTCGACGACATTGCCCAGGTTGTCCCCGTGGGTATTGAGGTGCTTTTGCGGACCGGCGAGGGGAAGAGATCTGGCCGCGTCCGGAGTGAAATAGCTCAGATACCAACCCTCCAGGAACGCGCGGAACTTCGCAATCCTGGGATGCTCGAGCAACGTCCCCAGCGTCGCGATTCCCAGCCTCCGGTTGTCAACCAATCGAACGGGCATCGAGTTAGGATCCTCTTCCCCATCCGCTTCATCCGGCAGAGTGTCTCCCGCCCAAGCGCGGCCCTGACCGTTCGCCAGCCAAAGAAAGGAGTACGGACGCCCGTGCTTCTGCCCCCTTCTCCGCTGCCGGAGCCGCTCCTCGACGACGAAGGGCCGGCCGGATTCCTCGGCATCGATCGCAACTTCGTAGGTAATCGGCCGGTCCGCCGGCTTCTCGCGATAAGTGATCTCGAAGCGTATCGGATCCTGACAACCCGCCGAGCGTAGCCTGTGGAATCCCCCGCGCATTCCCCGGTCGCAGGCCTCCTCGACGCCCGACTGAAGAGCGTCTTTCAAGAACCCGAACGCGTCGAAGAGGGTGCTCTTACCCGATCCATTCTTGCCGATCACCGCGACCACCGGCTCGAGCGGCTTGCGTCCAGTGCTCCAGGACGCGCCCATGGACACATCGCGAAGAACCCGGTAGTTCTGAATCCGTAATCCTTCGAGGCGTGCCATGGCCGATGTTCCGGCTCTCATCGTCTCAGATTCCGCCCATGCCGCGCTACCATGGGGATTCATGGATCAGGCCCACTTGAAAGCCCTTTTCGAACAGGTGCGGGACGGCGCCATCGCGGTCGACGACGCGGTGGACCGCATGCGCCACATGCCGTTCGAAGATCTCGGCTTCGCCAAAGTCGACCACCATCGCGCGCTCCGGCACGGCATGCCGGAAGTCATCTTCGGAAAGGGCAAGGCTCCCGAACATCTGCTGGCGATCGCGACGAAGCTGCTCGAACGCTCGGCCAACCTCCTGTCGACACGCACCGAGCCTCGCGCCGCCGAGATGGTGCTCGCGCGCTTCCCGGAAGCCGAGTATCATCCGCTCTCCTGCGTCCTCCGCGTCTGGCGCGACCGCACCGTCCACGGCAAGGGAACGATCGCCGTGGTATGCGCCGGCACCAGCGACATCCCCGTCGCCGAGGAAGCCCAGTTGACCTGCGAGATCATGGGCAACGAGGTCGACACGATTCAGGATATCGGCGTCGCCGGCATCCATCGCCTGATGGCCAACCGCGACCGCCTCCACAAGGCTCGCGTAGCCGTGGTCTGCGCGGGAATGGAGGGCGCGCTTCCGAGCGCCGTCGGTGGACTGGTGGGGTGCCCTGTCATCGCCGTCCCCACCAGCATCGGCTACGGCGCCAGCTTCAACGGTCTCGCGGCGCTGCTCGGCATGCTGAACAGTTGCGCCAGCAACGTCACCGTCGTCAACATCGATAACGGTTTCGGCGGCGGTTACGTGGCCAGCCTCATCAACCGGCTCTGACGGCCCAGACGGTGCGCATCTTACTCGCCGCCACTTATGAGACGGGACGCCAGCCTTTCGGCTTGGCATCGCCCGCCGCGATCCTGCGTCAGGCAGGCCACACCGTCGATTGCGCCGACACGGCGGTGAGGGCGCTGGACGCGGATGCCGTGCGAGGCGCGGACCTGATCGCGTTCCATCTGCCGATGCACACCGCCACCAAGCTCGCGATCCCGCTGATCCGCCGCGTTCGGACGCTCCAGCCGAAAGCGGCGATCTGCTGCTACGGGCTCTATGCGGAGCTCAACGCGGAGCACTTGCGGGAGCTGGGCGTGGAGGCGATCCTGGGAGCCGAATTCGAGACCGGGCTGCTCGCGCTGGCCAACGGCGCCGGGCCGGCGGAACCGGACGCGATCGGCCGGGTGGCCTTCGTCACACCCGACCGGTCCACCCTTCCCGCGCTGGACCTCTACGCGAGTCTCGACCGGGGCGGCCGCCGCGACACCGTGGGTTACACGGAAGCCTCCCGCGGCTGTAAGCACCTTTGCCGGCACTGCCCCGTGGTCCCCGTCTACAATGGCGTGTTCCGCGCGGTGCCCGGCGGCGTCGTGCTCGCGGACATTCGCCAGCACGTGGAATCCGGCGCGCGCCACATTTCGTTCGGCGACCCCGATTTCTTCAACGGGCCCACGCATGCGATCCGGATCGTGGAGGCTCTCCATCGCGACTTCCCGGCTGCCAGCTACGACGTCACCATCAAAATCGAGCATCTGCTGCGGCATCGCGATCTGTTGCCCACGCTGGCGCGCACCGGATGCCTATTCGTCACCAGCGCCGTGGAGTCGGTGGACGACGCCGTCCTGGCGAAGCTGGACAAGGGTCACACACGGGCCGGATTTCACGAGGCGGTGGGGGCCTGCCGGGACGCGGGGCTCGCGATCAGCCCCACTTTTGTCGCATTTACTCCCTGGACGACTCCCGCCACTTATCGCGCCATGCTGCGGGATATCGCGGATCTCGGCCTCGTGGAGAACGTAGCGCCGGTGCAGTTGGCGCTGCGGCTGTTGATCACCGCGAAGTCCCGGCTACTCGAACTGGACGACATACGCGCCATCGCGCGCGAGTTCGATCCCGCCGCGCTCGTGCATCCGTGGAAGCACTCCGATCCGGCGATGGACGATCTGGCCGCGTGCACGCTGGCCGCGGCCCACCGGATGCAGGCGAGCGGGGCCACGAGAACCCAAAGCTTCTCCGCCGTCTGGCGAATGGCCCACGAAGGTCCGGCGCCGGACTTCCATCTTCCGGCGCGCGCCGCGATCCCTTACCTCACCGAGCCCTGGTACTGTTGAGCGGAACCCACCGCGGATCAGTTTGCTCCGCTCGAAGGGTAACATCGGCGCTCGTCACTTCTCCCGGCCGCACCTCCATGGGGACGGCGCGATGCAGGACGGTCTCGCCGGCCTCGAACGAGATTCGATAGCGGTCCGGCGGCAGGTCCACGAACCCCCAGAAACCCGTCGCGCTGGTGGACGACAGACGCGCTGGCCCGGCGCCGGAATCCGGCTCGACGCGAACCGCGACGCCGTCGTTCATCCACCCGGCTCCGTCTTCCACGGTCAACCGCCCCATCAAATGCCCGGTGGACGGCGATTCCTTCCACGGCAGCGAGGGCGCCTGTTGAGCGGCGCCGAAGAGTTCGCCGGCCGCGCGATAGAATTCGCGGTTCGGATCGATCGGCGCGCCATTGGAATCCAGCGAATTCGTGCTGGCGTAACTGTAGAAACAGACTCCGGCCGCGGTGTTGCCGCTCTAGCCCGTCGACAGGGCGCGGCGGGTCTGCGCCATTGAATCGGGGATCGAATTCAGATACGGCGCCAGCCCCGCGACATAGCGGCGGTTGAACTGCCGGTCGCGCGCGAAGGCGAGCCACCGGTCGAGAAACGAGGCGTTGGCGGGCTCGCGGAAATAGTGCATCGGAATCGCCAAGTCGAGGATGCCCTCTTCCATCCACGACCGCCAATCCTGAAACACGCGTGCGTACGCATCCGTCGAGCGCCAACCCGCGTCGTTCGCCGGGCCGTTGCCCCAACTGATCAAGGCCGCGCTGACCTTGATCGAGGGCTTGGCCGCGATCGACCGCAGGTACACTTCACGCACCAGCCGCGTCACTTGATCGCGCCGGAACGCGGCCCACGCCGGATCGTTGGGCGCGGGCGATCCCTCGCCCCCGGCAAGACGCCGGAAGCGCTCCACCGAGGTGGGATTCCAGCCATGGTCCGCGTCTTCCGAATAGCGGACATAGTCGAGGTGCACGCCGTCGATGTCATACTTGGAGACCGGATCCACGATCAGGTCCGCCAGGTAACGTTGGACGCCGGGATGACCGGGATCGAGCGAACCGCCTATCTCGCCTTTCGATCCGATCGACATCCACATACCGGTTCCCTCCGCGCGCGGACCGTGACGGTGCCACAGGTGCCTGGGATCGAGCGGAGGGGCGAAGGCTACTGGCCAGAGCGGATAGACGACGAACCAGGCATGGACCTCGATTCCCCGCGCGTGGGCCTTGGCGGTCAGATACCGCAGCGCGTCGAAACCGGGGGCATAGGCAGGATCCTGCGCGGGTGGCTCGGGTGAATCCGTGTAATAGGAATCGCCGCGCCGGCGCGCCTGGACGAACAGCGCGTTCGCCCCGGCGGAAGCGGCGTCTTCCACCAGGCGGGCGGCTTCGTCCGGCGACTTGAAGCCCGGATGAAACGCATCCACCCAGAACCCCACGTACCGCTGTCCCCACGCCGTCGCGGCGAGCGCGAGCGCGGCGGCCGCGATTCTCAGCCCGCCGCGCGCAGCAGCTCTTCGGCGTACAGCGCGCCCTCCGGCGTCTCCTCGTGCTTGAGGAACACGTAACAACTCTTGCCGGACGCCCGCAACAATTTCACTTTGTCCGCGATCTCCGCGCGCTCTTCCGCGGTGTAACTTTCCTTGCGGAGCCGGAAATACACGAAGTCCGCGGTGATGCGCTCCGGGACGGCCAGCTTGTCCGATTCCGCGAGACACAACGCGATGCCCCTGGACTCCAGCAGATCGTACACCGCCTCGGTGAACCAGGACTTGTTGCGGAACTCGAACGCGCAGCGGACATCGTCCGGAAAATCCTCCAGAAAGCCCCGGAGTAAGTCGAGATCCACCGCCAGGTTGGGTGGAGCCTGGAACAGCACCGGTCCTAGCCGCTCCTTGACGCGCAACGGATCCATCGCCTGGAAGAAGACCCGCGTGAAATCGGATTTCCCGAGCCGCTGGATGTGGGTCAGCTTCTGGTGCGCCTTCAAGGCGAACACAAAGCCCGGCGGCGTGTCCTCGAGCCAACCCTCGAGCGTCGAAAGCGAAGGCAGCCGGCGAAAGGTGTAGTTGATCTCGACGCCGTTCAGTCTGGACGCGTAGTACGACAGGAACTTCTTCGCGGGAAGCTCCTTCGGATAGAAGGCCGGCTTCCACGATGGATAGGAGAACCCGGAAGCGCCACAGACGAGCTTCGCCATCGCCATCACCTCCTGGGGATCGCCCAGCGGGGATCCTTCGAGTGGATCGACGTCCCGATGATGCCCGAATCGCCGCCGAGCGCGCTTTCCACCCGCTCCCTGAAATTGGTGTAGGCGGCGTCGCGAGTGCAGGCCGGCAGAGCCACGCCGTCCACGCAGCCGGTGTTGGCGGGCAGACCGGCGAGCGCTCCCAGCATCATGATGGCATACGCGTCACCCGTCTCGAAGTTACCCGGGGCGAAGGAATCCGGCAGGTAGTTGAAGGCGTTCTTGTACTTCAGCCAGTTCGAAAAACCCACCCGGCGCGCCCCCCCGACGGTCAGGACATGGGTGCTCCCGCCCGAGGAAAAGCACAGACCGCCGACTCCGCCATCGTAAGTGGAGCACGGCTCCGCGGGGAGCCGGTATCCACCCAGCGAGTGAACCGTCTGGTCGTCCGCGGCCATCGTCACCAGATAGCGGCCCAACTCCCGCCGCCCGAAGTCGATCTGCGTGTATCCCAGCCTCGACGCCCATCCGAACGCGCCATGCAGATAGCTGAGCATCCAGGGGGACTCCAGGCTGAAGACACGGGATTGGTTGAAGACCACCCGCACCTCCGCGTCGATGAGGTTCGCGCTCCCCACCCAGAACGTGCGCAACGGATTGGCCGCCGCGAACCCGCGGTGCCACCGCCCGTAGCACTCCGCCTCGGCCACCGTAACCGGGTCATAACTCGGGCTTTCGTTCGGAGCGGCGCAGTTGGTCGACCCCATCATGCCCGCGACCGCGGCGGCGTTGTTGAGCAGGCGGGAGTCGTAGTAGGTCCGCTGCGGGGTAAAGTCCTCCGACGCCCACGCCGCCAGCGCCAGATCGCGGAAGCCCCATGCGAACGCCCGCGTGCCATCGGTCAAGGTCAGCAATCCCAGCCGCTTGCCGCGGCTCCGGCGGCGCAAGTTGAGGTCCAGGGAGGAAGAACTCACGGGGAAAACGTTGCCCGAGGACGTGACCGCGAACGACGCCGATGTCTGGAGGAGATCGAGCCAGAATTCCTCCCCCGTGGTGACATAGGGAAGAAACGCCAGTTGCGGTATGTGGGAGAGCGTTCCGGAGTTGATGGTCCATCCGTTGCTCGAAAAAGGCCCGCTCGGCGCCATCCGGTCCGCCGCATCGCCGTCGGAGGCGGGAGCCGTGCCATTGAAGCTGGGGCGCCCGTCCAGGGAAACCGGTAAGCCGACACCCATGCCCCGGGGAAGTGGCTCCCGATAGTGCAAGGGAATCAGGCCGGCGCAACTCGCGATGGAGTAGACCGCCTCCGGAAGTCTGTCGGCGAACGCGGACTCGACGCCCTGCGCCGCCATCCAGATGGCGTGGAGCCGCGGGATCAGCGCGATCTCGGGACGCCCCCCGCCGGAACCCAATCGCTTGAGAAACGGACCGGCGTTGTCGCGGGCGAGGTTCTTTCCCCCGGCGAAAATGGCCGCGTTGTCCCATTCACTGAACGACGGCACGTCGCAGCGGTTGTTCAGCGCACCCTGCTTGAGGACCGGCTGCGCGCCGCCGTTCACCCAAGTGGATGCCGCGATATCTTCCGATCTGCGTAAGTCGTGGCCCAGCCACCAGCCACCGGCGTGCGCGTCGATCTTGGTGAACTCGTTCTCAATGGCGGCGGCGGTGGCGGTAATACCCGGGTCCAGCGGGTTGACGCCCAACTCCGAGAGGTACGCCGCGCCATGGTCCACGCGTAAGTCCGGCGGCGAACCGGCGATCCAGAAAACCTTTCGGAAGCGCGAGTTCGAGGGCTGCTTGACGGCTTCGTTCGAATAGAGGATGCCGTCGGCGTTCTGGCCGGTCCGAAAGTCGAGCGAGTAGATCTGATCCTGCCGGACGCGTTCGTTCTCGATGCGGTACTCCACCTTGATGAAAGTGGTGTTGTCGAAACGGAAGAAATCCATTACGAAAACCGGATGAAGGCTCTTGTAAGGGCGGGAAGGAGCCGCGATCCACGGCGAGCCTTGGAGCGGTAACAGCACCATCGTGCCCGGCTGGTGCCCCACTCCGAGATTCGGGGTTCCGTACCATCCCCGGCCCGCCGTGCTCGCCGAGCAGCCGGTATCCGTCATGAATCCAATGGTCACGCGAACGCTGTTGGGTCCGGTCCGCTCGGACCCGCAGGTCCGTATGAACATGCCCTCGATCTGGAATGTGTTGACGGCGCGGCCGGCCACCGAATCGATGATGTCCGCGCCGCCGGTCAACTTCATCTGCAAGTCCGTACGGGCCAGGGGCTGTTGCAGTTCGAGATACTCTTCCCCCGGCGCCTGCAGGTATAGGAACGAACCGTCGGTGGCCGCCGAGTAATTCGAGGACGGCACGAAGTCCGCCCCGCCGCCATTGCAGTTCGCCTTGGAGGCGCCAAGCCGGACAACCTGCTGCCCTGACGCATTGACGCCCGTGCCGCACACGCGAATCTTGTCAGGGATTCCGTCGCCGTAAAGGCGTCCGTCGATGAAATCCACGGTCTGCAGGGCGGCGGCGATATCGGCGGTTTCCTCCACCGGAATGGTGGCGTCGCCCGCGAACATGAGCTGCGTGAAACGCACGACGCCACGCCGTTTCCACCCGAAATCGCCGGTGCCGGCCTCGTCGTCCCGATGGACCTTGATTCTGGTGTGAAAGGGCCCGCTGATCGACGTCTCGAAGCGATTGTTGACAATCTCGTTCCGCGCGTCGATGGTCAACGCAGTGGCGCCGGACGAAGGAAACGGCTGAGCGCGTACGAACGCACCCCAGTTCAAGGCCAGGATGTCGGAGCGGGTGACCGGCGAACACGGCGAGGAGCACGGATCGGCGCTATTGGTGAACGTGATCTTCGTGCCGGCCAGAGTGGCGGTCACCGAGGTCAACGGCAGCGAGATCACCGCGAATCGCACCTTGTTGCTGCCGGCGTAGCGCTGCCGGATGTCGGCCTGCCACGCGGGCGGCGCCGCGCCGTTCACCAGGGGCTGAGGAAAGCCCTGAATCGAATCCGGCCCGTTCTCGGGAAACGCGCGCCCGAAGGTGAACGGAACCCAGCCGCCCGAGCCGGCGTTGGGGCCGTACTTCTTTACCCTCAGCTCGTTGGCGGGCTGTGCCAGAGCGGAGACGGCGATCAGGAGGAAGAGAAGCAGCGGCATGACCTTCGACTAGCGTACCGCGCCGGCGGCGTCCGCGCGCTTTCACAGATTGTTTACAGTTTCGTCTCGACTGTACCGTCGCGAACGGGCACACTCGATTCATGACGTTTTGCAAACTGTTCGGAGCGCTTCTAGGAGGAGCGCTCCTCGGCCAAGCCCAGCCTGTTTTCACGACGTACGCGGGGCTCGGACAGATCACGACCGGAGTTGGACCGTCGGTGGCACTGAAGTTCCAGAACCTCAGGGCAATCGTCGCGGACCCGAACGATGGCACGGGCTCCGTCTTCTTCGCGGACGCCAACCGGCTGCTTCGCGCGTCGAACGACGGAACAACCTCGGTCTTCGCGGGCGGTGGGCCCGTCGCCGTCGGGGGCTCCGACGTGGCCACCAACTCGACCGTGAGTGCAATCGAGGTGACGCAATAAACCCTGTTGACGCCGGGCGGCGGTACAATATCGGAACCATGCTCACCCGCCGCCAATGGCTCGGCGCGGCTGCGGCCTCCACCGCCGCCGCGCAAACGCGAAAGCCCAACATCGTTCTGATCGTGGCCGACGATCTCGGTTACGCGGAACTCGGCTGCACGGGCGATCCATCGATCCACTCGCCGAACATCGACGCCATCGCCGCCGAGGGCGTCCGGTTCACCGATTTCTGCGTCTCCTGGCCGGCCTGCACGCCGTCGCGCTCGAGCATCCTGACCGGCCGCTATGCGCAACGCAACGGCCTCTATGAGATGATTCGCAACAATGAGGTGAACTACAAACACGTATTCACCGAGGACGAGTACGCGGTGTCGCCGGAGATGACTCTCGGGCTCGACACGCGGGAAACCACCATCGGCCAGGCGATGAAGTCCGGCGGATACCGCACGGGGGCGATCGGCAAATGGGACAGCGGCCGCGCCAAACGGTACCTGCCCTTGCAGCGGGGTTTCGACTTCTTTTACGGCTTCGCCAATACCGGCATCGACTACTTCAACCACGAACGCTACGGCGTTCCGTCGATGTTCCGCGGCAACGAGCGCGTGAAGGAAGAGGGCCACGCCACCGATCTGTTCCAACGCGAAGCGGTTCGTTTCATTCGCGACAGCGGCGACAGACCGTTCTTCCTGTACCTGCCGTTCAACGCGCCGCACGGGGCCTCCACGTTCGACAAGAGCGCGCCGCAGGAAACCCCGAAGTACCTCGACAGGTTCAAGGGCGACAAACGCCAACAGTTCAAGGCCTGGGTCGCGCATCTGGACGACGCGGTGGGAGCGGTGACCAAACAGGTTCGCGACCAGGGTCTCGACCGCGACACGCTGGTGATCTTCACCAGCGACAACGGCGGCACGGGCAAATCGAACGGTCCGCTACGCGGCGGCAAAGGCCGGCTATTCGAAGGCGGGTATCGCGTACCGATGATAGCCCGGTGGCCCGGACGCATTCCCGCCGGGCGTGTCTTTAACGAATTCGCGTCCACGCTCGAGCTGCTGCCCACGTTCTGCGCCGCGTCGGGAACCGCGCCGCAGCGCGTCAAGCTGGACGGCTTCAACCTGCTGCCCGTGCTCGAGGGCAAGGCGAAGTCCGGCCGCTCGGAGATGTTCTGGCAGGCGAAGCGGGACAAGGCCGCCCGGTCGGGTCCGTGGAAGTGGATCGAGGCCTCGTACGGAAAAGGCCTGTTCGATCTATCGAAGGACCCTGGCGAGACCAGGGATCTGTCGTCGGAAAAGCCCGATGTCCTCGCGTCGATGCGCGCCAAGTGGTCGGCGTGGCGCAAGGAGATGGACGACAGCGAACCGCGCGGCCCGTTCCGCGATTATTGATAGAGCAGGAAGAAGCGGCCGATCAAGGCATCGAACGGGACAGAAGCCGTAAAGTCGTCCAGCGTAGATTCAACGAAATCCAAGTTCTCCAGCCTCGCGTGGTCGGCGCGGCGCTCCGCTACGGCCAAGGAGGCCGCGCGATCCAGACCTACAACGGCGCCGTCCGGGCCCACCAATTGAGCCACCAGGAAAGAAACATCACCGACTCCGCAGCCCACGTCGAGCACTCCTCATCCCTGGCCGCGGACCGGTGTCACGCAGCAGGTGTGCCGTCGCGTCGCGAAAGAAGTTTGCCTGGAGAATGAGACGGTCGAATTCTTCCGGCCCGTAGCCCAGGACATAATCCGGCGCGGCGGAATCGGATGTTTGCATATGGTTACCCTCCCGATGCCGCCGCCATCGATTTGTCCGTTCTCGGTGAACGCGGCACTACGATTCTTCCACCCGCGTCCAGGCCGCCACCACGGGAGCGGTCACCACCTGCGCTCCACATGCCACCGCCTCTGCTCGCATTCGGGCGGCCAGCGTATCCACTGCCACCTCGGACGCCGTCGCGATCCCAAACCGCTCCATGTGCGGCAGCAGCGTCCGCGCCATCCCGGCGTAAAGCGCATAGCCGGCAAAGTCCTCTCCGCCGCCCACGCCTGCCTCGTACCGCATCGCCGGCGCGGGCAGCCCGGCCTCCCGGAACGTCGCAAAAAGACGCATGCCCATATCCGTCTGGATGCCTGCGGCGCGGCAGGTATCCTGAATCCACCGCCTACACTACTCATACAGCGGCAGCGCCGGACGCGAGTGTCCTCCTACCTCCATATCAGTTACACCACCCGCGAGAAGGTTGGTTGACCTAGGCCCGATCGACGTGTTCCGCGATAAAACCAGCCGCGTGCCCGTGCCACCATTGCCGGAGCGGTTGCTGCCATCGCCGGAGTGGCGCTCCTGGTAATGCGCGGCAAGAAGTAATCCTGGGCTCGCCGCCCGTGCTATTTGGAATCGGCCGCGACGGTTGCTGGAGCACGAAGCACAAAGGTCAGCAAGGTCTCACTACCAATGACGGCAGGCTTGCCGCGCGTGGCCAGCACAACGCCTGTTCCGGCCCCGGCGCCAGCGGCAGCACCGATGGCGGCCCCTCTGCCCCCGCCGGCAACGGCGCCAATCGCGGCACCCACGCCGCCGCCGATTCCAATCTTGGCGGCGTCCTCTTTCTTGGTAGCCCTCGCCAAACGCGAAGCGGAGTTGGTGGAGATCTGGACCACCTGCCCACCGGCCGCGTGCAGCCGCGTCAGTTGAACGGCCAGCATCGCTTGCCCTTTCACGCGTCCGCCTTTATCGCTTTCGACGATGGTGCCTTCCACTTCCGCTCCGCGCGGGGCGATTTCGCGGCCATCCAACAACAGGGGCTGCGCCAGGTGGCCGGTGAAAGTCTGGCCCGCCACATGGGTGTTCGTGGATAGAGCCGTCGCCGTGCGAACCGCGAGTGGTGTTCCTTCCGGTAGAATGAAGGGTTTGGCCGGAAGGATCTTGCGAATTACGGCAGCCACCACGCTCGTCCTGGTCTTGCCTTGTGCCGGACCAGCTTTCCCGGCAGGCTCGGCGGCCTTGTCGCATCCGGACTGGATCAGAATGCCCGTCAGCGCCAGGCCACAAGCTCCCAGCGTGTTCGTCCTTGTCATTCTGTCATTCCCTCTTTGCCTCCCGTTGCAATCTATTTCTTGTGAAAATGCCGGCCGCGGCGAGTGAAGCCTCTATCGCCAGCGCCCAACTGAAGCGGCTGCTCCAGGCGGAACGTCAACAGGGACTCGGCTGGAATTTTCACGGTTTTGCCGCGAGTGAGGACCTGCGTACCGGCGCCGGCGCCCGCGCCAACGCCAGCCCCGATAGCCGCTCCCTTGCCTCCGCCCGCAATGGCGCCAATGATAGCGCCGATCGCCGCACCGCCACCTACGTACTCTCCCGTCCGCTTGTTGGCTCCGAGGCTATCCTTCCGGCCGTCGCTCAATTGGCTTTCCCCTGCCGCGACTGCATATCGTTGTCCGCTTACGGTCACCGATTCCAGGTCGAGCGAAAGCTCCCTGTTCGAAGCTTGCCGAACGACCAGTTCCGCGCTTGACCCTTTCGGGAGCACCACGCTCCCGAGGGCGTCGGTCACATCCTGATCGACGGAGCCGGAGAAGACCCGGCCATCGCTTTTCTTCGCATCGATCTTTTCATTGGTTCGGATCGCAACGTTGGCTCCGGCGCCAATGGTTCGTGTTTGTGCCGAGGCTAGCAACGCCAAGGCGAGAAATCCGGCCGGTGTTTTCATGCAACAGTTCCTTTTCAATTCTTCTGTGTGAGCCCGCGAGGCTTCACGCGCTTCAGCGGCTCACACGGAAGTTAGAAACGCCGCTCCACAGTCCAAAAGCCCGCGGGAGCCAGACGCACACAGCGACGACGACCACGACGTTCAGTATGTTCTTGATGCTCGAAGCCATCGGAATGTACAGGTTGATCAGATACAGGCCCATTCCCACGATGATCAGCATCACGACGATATTTATCAAAGGCATTTCTTCGCTCCCACAGCGCATCAGGAGCACTCTGATGCCCAATGGGCCCACCGGCCAGGAAACCGCATCCGGTCGTGCCACTGTGCCCTTCCATCCCGTCGGGGGCTTTTTCGGGATTTGGAAATGGAAACCGAGCTCGAGGATGTGTTGGCCGGGATCGCGCGCCATCAGCGAGTGTCTAAGTGAGCGCAACTTTCAATGCCAACCCGCCCAACGCATAGCACTGACCGCGCCGCGTCAGTTGACCGTTGGCGGTCATCTCCCCAGTCAATCGAACGCGTGAAGCCGGGCGATCGCGGCATTGCCAGCGAATCGGCTCAACAAACGGAGCGATTGGCGCGCCGCGTGCGATATAGCCAGTGTCACCCAACCCCCGCGCGGGCCGGGTCGAATCGCGAAGAGGTTAACAATGCGAATGATTCTGGCGGCAACCCTGGCGAAGAACGCTGAACCAGCCAAGCGGCTGGACGAAGCGGCCGGCCGTATTTTCCGAGATCATGTCGGCTCCCGACGAGGGCATCCCGGAAGAGATGCTGGCGGGCGCCAACTGCATTGTGATTGTGCCCGGCTTAAAGAAGGCGGCGTTCATTATCGGCGGAAAGTTTGGCAAAGTCTCCGTGTCATGCCGCAACAAGGGTGGGCTGGGTTGGCCGGCGCCGGGCACGGTGCGGATCGAGGGCGGTATCGTGGGTTTTCAGCTAGGGGGTCCAGAAACCGATCTGGTCATGCTCGTGATGAACGCGCGCGGCGTCCATCACCTCTTGTCCAGCAAATTTTCGGAGTGTTGACGCCCAAAACGCCATCGAGCGAGCCGTGAGCTGGTTGCTTCAACCCTACCGATGCTGTCTTTGTGGCCACCACTTCTTTTCGTTCCGGTGGCAGGCGCCCGCGCCTGAAGCCGGATGAATCGAAAGTCGAAGAAATAGTTAGTAAAATGAAACAAGATAATTCCACTACGCCGCATAACAAATCCGGCAAACAGCGGGAGAAACGGAAAACGCAGGTGGGAGTGTGGCTCGATCATCACCAAGCGTTCGTCGTCTCGGCGCCAGACGGTGAGTTTGCCATGGCGGAAAGTATTGAGACCACCGCGCCCGAACATAACCGTACCAGTGAACACACCATCAACAAGGCCGAAAACGCGCTAACGCTGAAACACCTCCATGCGGTTGCGGCACGCCTGACTACCTACGACCACATCCTGCTATTCGGCCCCGGCACCGCGCAGGAAGAAATACGGAACCTGCTCAGTGACGACAACCGCTTTCGCGACAAGAAAGTTGTTATCGATTCGGCGAGCCAAATGACGCAAAATCAGATAGTAGCCAAGGTGCGCGATTTCTTCGAGCCGGACTAAATCTAGCGAGGTCTTCGACCTCAAACCGACCAGCGTAGAGTCGCGGGACTCCGTACAATCTCGGTCATGGCGAGCATCCCTGAACTGCCAAACGGGCATGTCACGTTGGAAGTGGAGTGCCGGGATCGTCTTTACCTGAATGGCTACATCGGACCGTTGGCCACGCCCGGCGGGTTGGTGACGTTCAATTATATTATTGACCGAGCCACCGGCGCACCACTATCAATCCGTCGGCGGTGAACGGCTCGTTGGACGCGCGCGCAAGAACCTCGTGAGGCGTCATCCGCTCGACGGATTCGACCTCTTCCGCTTGCAGCGTTAGTTCGCCGTCGTACCGGCACTGGAAGGCGCGGCCGAACACGCGCGATCGCGGATCTTCGTAGTAGACGACGAATAGCGGCTCGATCTCGACGCCACGAATTCCCATCTCCTCCTCGAGTTCGCGCGCCGCGCTCTCTTCGTACGATTCGCCGGCCAGGACCACGCCGCCCGTGCACGGGTCCCAATATCCGGGGAAGATATCCTTCGTCGTAGTTCGCTTTTGGACGTAGAGCCGTCCCGCCGCGTCGAACACCAGCACGTACGTCGCGCGATGGAGCAGGTTGTCCGACCGCATCCGATGCCGCGGCGCCGAACCCACCGGACGGTCGAACTCGTCGACGATCGCGACCAGTTCGTCGCGCGCCATCTACGAGAACAGTTCGCGCAACGGCTGGCCGCGATCGGTGATCGGAACCGGCCGCTCGCCGGCGAACATGTTCTTATGCGGATCGATGCCGAGCGCGCAATGAATCGTGGCGTGGAAATCCGGAATCGAAACGCGCTTCTCGACAATTTTCTTGCCGGTATCGTCGGTGCGCCCCACCACCTGCCCCGTCTTCAGTCCGCCGCCGGCCAGCACCATCGAATACGCCAATGATTGATGACCGCGCCCGCCGCCGGAATCGAACTCCGGAGGCCGCCCGAACTCGGTGGCCACCACCACCAGCGTGCTGTCGAGCATCTTGTTCTTCTCGAGATCGGAGATCAGCGTGGAGAACGCGCTGTCCAGTTCCTGGATGAGCAAATGCTGGTTCAACTGGCCTTCGTTGTGCGTGTCCCAGCCCGATCCGTTCAGGAAGTTCAGGTTGTGTGACACCTCGACGAATCGCACGCCGGATTGCACCAGCCGCCGCGCCAACAGGCATCGTTGACCGAACTCGCCGCCGTAGGATTCCCGCAACGCCTGCGCCTCGCGCTTCAGGTCGAACACGTTCAGGAACTTCGGGCCCGCCAGCTTGAACGCCTGCCGCGTCACCGCGTCCTGCTGCTCCACAACCTCATCCTTGGCGTTGCGCTTCCGGTAGCCTTCGCGCATCTTGCCGAGCAGCGTCTCGCGCCGGTCCTCGCGATTCAGATCCACATCGGGCGGGCGGATCAGCCCGGTCGGCCCCGTCTCGGTCTGCGTGAGGTACACGTAGCCGTACTTGGCGCCGAGAAAGCCGGGATCGCGCATGATGTTCGGATAGCCCATCACCACGTAGGCCGGAACCTCTTCGGTCCTCGCGCCCAATTGATTCGCCACGATCGACCCGATCGAGGGATATTGCAGTGTCCCGCTCGGCAGGCGTCCGGTGTGCACCAGATTCGCCGCCGCCGCGTGCTCGGCGGAGATGCCGTGGCTCACCGATCGCACAATCACCGCGCGATCCATCAGCGGAGCGGACTTCTTCAAGTGCTCGCAGACTTTCTCGCCGCGAATCGCGGTGTCGATGGAATCGTAGTACGAACCGGGCTTCTTCTTCCCGTCCCCACGAACCTTCGGATCCCACGTATCCGTGTGAGCGGCGCCGCCACCCAGCCAGATGTAGATGCAGGCGCCGGCCTTGCCCTTGGGAGGCGCTTCGTTGACCGCGGCCATCGCCGCGCCCGCCGCGCCCGTCATGAGAAAATCGCGTCGTTGCATGGCGTCTCCTACGGCATCAGCACGAACTCGGGCGAGTTGACCATCGCCCAGAGCGCGTCCTCGTAGCGTTCCCGGAACGCGGGTTTCAGGCGATTGGTCGGTTGATCGCCCATTCTCAAATTGCGCTCCTCTTCCATGCGAATCCGGGTCGCTTCCGCGCTCAGGTGATTCGACCACGACACGCGCGTGTCCGTCTTCCGCGCCAACGCCGCCGACTCCGCGCCCGCCACCTTGCGGCCGGCGTAGTGCGGTTCCAGCAGTTCGCGCATCGACTTCAACTCCTCCGGAGCGGGAGGGCGCGACAACACGCGCAGGAACGTCTCGGCGATCAGTTGGGTAAGCGGTGCGTCCTTCAGCGCGAGCGCCGTGAACGCGCTATCGTCCGACAGCCGGATCATCCGCGTGCCCAAAACGCCGTTCGCCAGGATCAGCGTCTGCATCGGCGACGCCGCGTCGTCGCGCTGCGTGGCCGCGCTTTGGCGGGACTGCCGCCAGCCGTACGCGGTCATCACGTCCACGATCGACTGCGCCACCGGCAGGGCCAGCGCCGGCCGGTCCCGCTCGTTCGACAGCGCGGTCATCTGCCAGGCGCGCGACGGCTTGCCCATGTTGAGGAACTGGTTCGGCGAGCGATCGCCCGCCGGATTCAGGTTCAGTTCCTCGCACTCGAACTCCTTGCCGGCCGCGCGGTGCAGCGAATCCACCAACTGCTCCGCGCTCATGCGGCGCCGCAACGGACCGGCGAAATAGCGCTTCTCCGCCGTGGTCTGCTGCTCGGTCAATTGCTCCACCGGCTTGCGTTGATAGGCGTGCGACTGGAAGATCAGCCGGGACACGTGTTTGATATCGTAGCCGCTCATCACGAATTCGCGCGCCAGAAAGTCCAGTAGTTCGGGATGCGAAGCCTTCGCGCGGGACCAGTCGTCCACCGGCTCCACGATGCCGAGCCCCATGTGGCGCTTCCACACGCGATTCACCACCACCTTGGCGAACCGCTCGTTTTGCGGGGAAACGATCAGGTTGGCCAACTGCCGCCGGCTGTCCACCTTGCCGTCGGTGGGAGCCGGAGCGCCGTCGTTGTGGCGGATCAAATCGTGGAACGCCCATTCCGGCTCGATGATCTCGCCGGGTTTGAGAGTGATCTGCACGGCCGGCTTGCGCATGCCTTCCACCACCGGAACCGTGCTGGTGACAGGCAGCTTCATCGGCTTGCCGTTCAGCATCGCCGCCAGACTGAACAGGTCCTTCTGCTTGAACGGATGGAACGGAGCGTCGTGGCAGCGCGCGCAGCCGAGCTTCTGCCCCAGAAACGCCTGCGCCAGAATATCGGCCTTGGCGGCCATCGGCGCGTCGTTGAGCGTCGCCTGCGCGAAGCCGGCCGGCGCGCCCTGATGCGCGCTTCCTTCCATCTGCACCAGTTCGGTCACGAACCGGTCGAACGGAACGCCGTCCTGGAAAGCCTGGTGGATCCAAAAACGGAACGGGCCGGTATTGTTCAAATCGGGCTTGAGAATTCCCGGATTCTCCGCCAGCACGTCCTGCCAGTAGCTCACCTGATTGTCGGCCCACGCCGGATCTGCAAGCAGCCGCTCCACTGCCTTGGCGCGCCGCGTGGCGGGCGGATCGGCCTGGAACGCGCGCACTTCCTCCGCGGTGGGAATCAGTCCCGTCGCGTCGAGAGTCACACGCCGCAAGAACTCGAGATCGGAAATCGACGCGAGCGGAGCCACGGTGGAGGCTTTCATCTTCGCCGCCAGAAACCGGTCGATCCCAGGGTTCGCCGGATAGCCGGCCGTCGCGGCGGGAACCGCCACCGGGCGCGACTTCCAGTATTCGCGCACCGCGTCGTGACGCTGGCGCCAACGCGCCACCACGTCCTTGCTCGAGTCCAACCGGCGCGCGCGATCCGCCGTCCGATGCCGCGCCTCCGACTGAGCCACCACGCCGTCCCAAGCCTCGTCGGTCAACATCGGCGCATCGGCCCCGCCGAGCAACCGCTCCACCTTCCCCGCCGGACCGAAGCTCACCGATAGCTCACCGGGCGTGGGCATCAGCCCCTTGCCGCCGATCACCGTGATCAGTTCGATGCGCCGCGTCTTGCCGCCTGCCACTTCCGCCACCGCGTCCTGATGCGGATAGGGCGCGGGACGCCGGCCACTATCGTCGTGGACTACCGGCGGCGGAACCGGATCGTCGCTCGACGTGTTCGGCTTCTGCCCGGCCGTCCGCGCCACTTCCACGCCATCCACCGTCAGCACCGCCGCGCCGCGCGATCGCAAACGGAACACGTGCTTGCCGGCCGGCAACGCGCCCTCCATCGTGGCGCGCATGACGAACGGCACGGAACGGTCGAGCGGCAACGCTTCGCCCGAGTACTTGGTGGGAATTCGCGGAAACGCGAAGTACGGTTCCGAGTAGACGAAGACCGGCTTCGCCTCGCCCGGCGCGAGTTCGGAGCCCTTGGGCAAGTCCTCGAATATCTCGACTCGCACAGGACCGGTTTCGGCGCACAGGGCCATCGCGGCCGCGAAAAGCGGCAGGGCGGTCAACCGCATGATCGGCTCTCCCTCTGAGGTGGTTTGGTTCCTTAACTATACTAATCGACTGGTGACCGTTCCCACGACAGCCATCTCCCTCGAGTCCGTGACCCAGCGGTTCGCCGCGCCGGGCGGCGGAGACTACGTCGCCGTGCGCGACGTTTCGCTCGACATCGAACGCGGCCGCTTCGTGTCGATCGTGGGCCCGAGTGGATGCGGCAAGTCGACGTTGCTGAACGTTGCCGCCGGCCTCGCCGCGCCCACACAGGGACGGGTCCGCGTGTTCGGCGAGCCACTCTCGGGCATCAACCGCCGCGCCGGCTACATGTTCCAGCAGGACGCGCTGCTGCCGTGGAAAACCGTGCTCGACAACATCCGCCTCGGTCTGGACCTGCGTGGCGCGCCGGACGATGGGCTCGCCCGCGACTGGCTGCGGCGCGTGGGGCTGGACGGCTTCGGCGCCAGTTTCCCCTACCAACTCAGCGGCGGCATGCGCACGCGCGCCGCCATGGCGCAGACGTGGATCGTGGAACCCGA